>Ga0209166_10000202_pt1 | contig 77369 bp, 73 predicted proteins | sample Coa_R1_3_FD_187151 | JGI IMG/M metagenome (GOLD analysis project Ga0209166, IMG submission 187151) | Surface soil microbial communities from Centralia Pennsylvania, which are recovering from an underground coalmine fire - Coalmine... | ecosystem: Environmental > Terrestrial > Soil >...
GGTTTACACACCGAAATGCTTCATCCCCCACGCGGCGTCGCTGCATCAGGCTTTCGCCCATTGTGCAAGATTCCCCACTGCTGCCTCCCGTAGGAGTCTGGACCGTGTCTCAGTTCCAGTGTGGCTGGCCATCCTCTCAGACCAGCTAACGATCAAAGCCTTGGTAGGCCGTTACCCTACCAACTAGCTAATCGTGCGCAGGCCCCTCCTTCGACGCCTTACGGCTTTCATCCTTGCGGATCTTATGCGGAATTAGCCCCGCTTTCGCGGGGTTATTCCCCATCAAAGGGCAGGTTACCCACGTGTTACGCACCCGTGCGCCGTGCGCCATCCGTATTGCTACGGACGCGCACTCGACTTGCATGTGTTAAGCACGCCGCCAGCGTTCGCTCTGAGCCAGGATCAAACTCTCGTTTGAAACTGGTTGCTTGGGTTTGCCTGATTGCCGAAGCAAGCAGGCAATAAAAAAGCCCCGGTTTGCACCGGAGCCAGCCTTCCCAAGCGAATTGTTGTCGCTCGATTGATTTACTCAGACCATTCGGGCTCGAAAAGGCCGAATGGTTTCGAACGGATTCTGGCACATCGTATCGGTTGTCAAAGAGCGTGACCTCCCTGTCTTGCAGAAAGGCACATCTACAGCCCAACGAGCATACGGCAAGCAGGCGAGTGTGTCAACAAGAGATTAACGATTTCCACAGGTGCGCGCAGGCAGTGATTAGCAGCCTCCGTGACCAATTTTCGGCCAGCTTCTCCGCACGAAACTCTGCTGGACTTCCGCGTCCATTCTAATTAGCCTTGCGGGCTTTGTCAGAGCACATCTTCACGGGTGCGGCGCGCTGCGCGAAGGTGTGCAGATTCGCGGTCATTTGAAAGGTCGGGGGCATGGGAATGCAAAACACGTTTGCTCGCTCGGTTCTGATTTTGTGCGCACTATCGCTCGGTTTGGCGCAGATCGTCCGGGCGCAAGCGGCGAATGGGCCGGAGCAAGGCGGGCCATACGGGACGCTGGAGATTCGCGACGTCACGGTGATTGACGGCTCGGGGGCGCCGGCGTTTGGGCCGGTGAATGTATATATCAAGGGAAACCGCATCGAGCGAATTGCGGCGACGGATGCCATTGCTCGAAACCGCGCCGAGGGCGGCGAAGCCGGGAATGCCAAAGCGGAGAAGCAGCCGGATCGCGTGATCGAGGGCAAAGGCATGTACGTGATGCCGGGCTTGATTGACGCGCACGCGCACATCAACTACAGCAAGGATGTTCCGGCGGAATACATCTACAAGCTGTATTTGGGGCACGGCGTGACCACCGTGCGCGTGTTCAATGTCGGGCGCGAAGATCCCAAAGGCATGGTTGCGGAGAAAAAGAAAATTGCGGCGAACCAGATTGTTGCACCGCGCATGTACGTGTACCCATTCTGGGGACGCGGCGGCGAGGATCCGCGGTTTGCGAATCCCGAGGGCGCGCGGCAGATCGTGGACGAGTGGCACGCGCTCGGCGTAGACGGCATCAAGGTGATCGGAAAGCCGGGACTATGGCCGGACGTGTTTCGCGCGATTGCCGATGAAGCGCGAAAGAACGGCATGGGCGTGGCGGTGCACATCGGGCAGGACGGCGTGTACCCGATGAACGCGGTGCAAATCGCGGAAGCGGGCGCTTCGACCGTCGAACATCACTATGGCTATCCGGAGTCGTCGTTCACCACGCAAACGATTCAGGATTTGCCGCCGGCCTACAACTATTCGAGCGAGCCGGACCGGTTTCTGGAAACGGGACGTGCGTGGCTGCAGGCGGACGTCAACAAGCTGCACGGCGAAGTGATTCAATCGCTACTGGAAACGATGCACCGCACAGGCTTCATCATGGTGCCGACGTTCAGTATTTACGAGGCTAATCGCGACGTGACACGGGCGGCGAATCTGCCGTGGCATTCCGCGTTCACGCTGCCTGTGGTGATGGATTCGTTTCTGCCGAATCCGGCGCACCACGCTTCTTATTTTTACGAGTGGACATCGAACAAGGAAGCGGATTGGGCGCGGGCGTACCGGCGATGGATGGAGTTTGTGAACGACTACAAGAATCAGGGCGGAGTGGTGGCGGTGGGATCGGACACGGGATTTTTGTTCAGCTTGTGGGGCTTCGGAACCATTCGCGAGCTCGAAATGCTGGAAGAAGCCGGCTTTTCGCCGCTTGAGGCGCTGCACGCCGCGACGGAGAACGGCGGGAAGGTCGTGAAGAATCCAGAGCTGGGACTGGTGCGGCAGGGATATTTGGCGGATCTGGTGGTGCTTTCGGAAAATCCGCTGGCCGACGTAAAAGTGTTTTACGGAATCGGAGTAACGCGCGTGGGCGCCGATCGCAAGGAAGTGCACGAACAATGCGTGAAGTATACGATTCGCGACGGCGTGGTGTTCGATTCGCAGGCGCTATTGCGTGATGTGCGGGACATGGTCACAAAAGCCAAGCAGGCGAAACCGACAGCAGCTAAGCCGTAGCGCAGCGACGTTATTCGGGATGTTCCGTATTTCAGCCGTTTGTGTCACGACAAGAAATAAAAGGCTCGTTCATTTGAGCCGTACGGTGCGTGGTATGGCAATGCCAAGCTTCGGGTTTAATTCAAAGCCGAGCTGACGGGCCTTCTTGAGGGATTCCGATTCTGCATACACCGCGCGTAGGGCACCTATCGGCCAAGTCCGAAGGAAAGTCTGACGGAAAGCTCCTCGCAGGGTATAGACATACCGAGCGCCGGACGAATGCAACTTGTAATCCCCCGGGGCAAGATTCGCGCGATGTATTTCCTCGGCGTCCTCAATGTAGGTATTTATTCTCTCGTCTGGGGCAAATCGCATCGCAGTTCGCGTCGAAGAAAGCTCTTCTTTGAGTTTCTCGTGAAGGAGATATAGGTCGGGAATCCGCCGGATTTGCGGAAACCTAAAGCTTTGAAATTTTGGTTTGGGTTTGAAGAGCCGCGGCCCTCTGGCATTGCTAGTCTCCAACAGGACGCCATCGTCGAACTTTGTCGCAAACACAAGCAAGGGTACGGTTCCTAGCGAAGTACGAATCTCCGCGATCTGGGCTGAGTCTTCTCGATCACTGTGGACGAGCAACGCAAGATTCGTTGTTGTACCTGACGTCGCCGGTTCTCTTTTTAAGCAGCCCGCAAGAGTGAAACCCAAGTTTAGGAGGGGCGAAACCTGAAATTCGCGAAGTCCATCGAAGAATGACGAGTCTGTTAATTTGAAATCAGCACGCAGCGGAATCGAACTTCGCGTGTAGAGCAAATAAGTGCCCTGAAGGTACGGCCAGAGGACAAACAAAACGTCGAATGCAAGGATTGCTTGCCATAGTAGGAAGAGCTCTTTCGAGCGTGAAGTGAAAGCCAACACCGTGGCCAGCACGAGCACTAGAAACAGGTTCGCGCGAACCGAACTCCGGCGAGACCAACGTTTAACTCGCACAACCCTTTCGCCAGGAATCGTGACTTCGGGAGAGGGAGGGGGCGACGGTAGAGACTCTTCAGGCATCTCTTCGAATTTTCCGAGCTGCTTTCGGCCTTCAAGGATTGTTGCAGACTTACATTTTAGAACGAGACGAATGAGCAGCAAACGTCGCCGATAAAGCTCCGTTCCAATCCAGCAGCGGCCGACCTTCGGATGCAGGCTCACAGGGCACTGGGCCGCGAGGCTCGACCAGTTTTGCTGGGGTTGCTACTATGGCGCCAGTGCACACGTGAGAGACGAGCGGGGGTGGAACGATGGAGATTTGGAGTGCGGCGCGACTAAGTTGCGGGATATTGGCGGTGGGGGCGTGCGGACTTGGCGTAGTGCAGGCGCAGAAGAAAGTGCATGTGGATAGAATGATTGTTGAAGCGCGGGCGGAGGACGTGAGCACGATTGAGGGAATCGTGAAGGCAAGCTACGAGACGATTTCCGGAGGCGTGGGTGTGCCGCGGGATTGGGGACGGGACCGCACGCTGTTCGATCCGAACTCGCGCTCCGTGGCGATCCGTGTCAATCCGAAAACGGGCGCGGTGACGGCAACCTCGATGATGGAGCAGGATTTTGCGGACCGTTCGGACGCGTCGGCGGTACGGGACGGCTTCACGGAGCGCGAACTAAAGCATGTGATTCACCGCTACGGAAATGTCGCGACGGTATTGAGCAGCTATGAAGGCGCGGCGGCGTCCGGTAAAGAAGCCGAGCGCGGCGTGAATATTTTTCAGTTGTACTTCGACGGGAAGCGCTGGTGGATTCTCTCGATGGTGTGGGACACGGAGCGGCCAGGTAATCCGATCCCGGCGGAACTGCGCTAAGTAGCACGCGCGGCGGGATTGCCGCTAAAATTTCGGCTGTGCGAGCGACCTTTGCCCAACGCGTTCTGACCGCAATCCAGAAACAGGAATTGTTTGCCGCGGGGAGCCGCGTCGGCGTTGCGGTGTCGGGCGGGGCGGACTCGGTCGCGTTGCTGCGGTTGTTGCTGGAGCTACAAGACGAGTTGGGCGTCGTGCTGAGCGTGGCGCACCTGAATCACAAATTGCGCGGCAAAGCATCCGACGCGGACGAAAAATTCGTGGCGAAGCTCGCGGAAACGCACGGATTGACGCTGCACGTCGAATGCGTGAATGTCTCCGCGAAGGCGAGGCGGGAAAAAGCGAATCTCGAAGATGCCGCGCGGCGCGCGCGCTACGATTTTTTCGCGCGGCTGGTTGCGGAGAAGAAAGTGGAGCGCGTAGCCGTCGCGCACACTGCCGATGATCAGGCGGAAACGGTCCTGGCGCACATCCTGCGCGGAACCGGCCTCGCGGGCCTCGGCGGGATTCATCCAGAAACCGGAAGCGTCGTAAGACCATTACTGCACGTGCGGCGCGCGGAGCTGCGGGCGTATCTGCGTTCCAAAAAACAAAAATGGCGCGAGGACGCTACGAATCAGGACATGTCGCGGATGCGAGCGCGGATTCGAAAGAAACTCCTACCACTGCTCGAACGCCAGTTTCAGCCTGCTACGGCGGAGCATCTCGTCGCGCTGGCGGAGTTCGCCCGGGAGGACGAGCGTTTCTTAGATCGGATCACGCGCCAGCGATGCGACGCAGTGGCAAAGCAAGAAGCGAATGGAGTCAGGGTTGCGATCGTGGACCTGGCGTCGCCCATGGAGAAAGGGGATTTCAACTCCGAGGAAACAGACGGAATCACAAACAGCTCGGAGAAGAGAAGGAAAACCGAGAAGTTCGATGCACTGACCAAGAGGATGTTGCGTCGTCTAATCGAAATGGCGAGAGTCGAGGCTGCTCCGCGCGGGAGCCAGATCACGGCGCAGCATGTTGCTGCAGTTCTCGAACTGGGGCGCCACGGCGAAAGCGGCAAAACGCTGCAACTTCCCGGCGGCGTGGATGTCCGCCGCGAACGCGACGAGCTCGTTTTTCTCCAGCACGTGGGTACGAAATCGCGCGACACGCGAACGGCAAACGCAAAACATGCAGAAGCAATGGTGCCCTCCGGCATCGATGAGGCGAAACCCGCGACCTACGAGCACCAAATCGATATTCAAAACGGAACGGCGACGTTGACTGTGCCGCAGGTCAGTTGCGTATTCCGCTTCAGGGTGATTGACTGGCCCACAAATAGAGGAGAAACTAGAGAATCAGGGGCGGTTCTGGACCGCGACCGGCTGCGTGGGCCACTTGTGCTGCGCAACTGGCGTCCAGGGGACCGGCTGCAACCCTCGGGGCATCAGAAAGCGCACAAGCTGAAACGCCTGCTGAACGAGAAACACGTGAGCCGCTGGGCGCGCGAGGGCTGGCCGGTCGTGACAAGCGCCGGCACGCTGGTGTGGGCGCGTGGCTTTCCGGTCGCTGCAGGATTTGCGGCGGGCGAAACGACGCGGCAAGCGGTTGCGATCGCCGAGGAAAAGGGCTGACGCGCGGTCGCAGTGCAACAGGTGCAGCCGTTGGCGCGCAGGGCTTCGATTCGTTGGTGGAGAACTCAGGGGGGCTGTACGAGAGCCTTTGGTCGGATTACTTGGGCTGCCGCGCGGCATCTAATAATAAGGGTGGAATCTGGCCTGGCAGCGGCGGACGGCAGGGAGCGGGACAACGCGCTTCGGCCAATGAAGCGTGCCAGGCAGAGCGGCTGCAAGAAACAGGAAAGTGCTTGGGCTGGCCGCATCCTCAAGGGGTGAGTTCCCGCGAGGGCAAGGAAAAAGGTGAGGTCATCGTGAACTCGAGTTCTACCGCGAAAACAATTCTTTTCTGGATTTCCATTGTGTTCCTCGGCGTCATGCTGTGGAGGCTGGTCTCCGCCAATGGAAGCCAGACGCGCGAGCAAACGCCCAGCTACAGCGAGTTCATGCAGCACGTGGACCGTGGGGACGTGAAAGAAGTTACGTTTTACATCTCGCCGAACAGCTACGAATTGCAGGGCGAATACAGCAACCCGGCGAACACGAAATTTGTCGTGACCGTCGTGAAAGAAGAATCCGCGGGCTTGATCAAACAGCTCACCGACAAGGGCGCGATGATCAAGGGCATGAAGGAGGTGCGCAGCAGCGACTGGATCCTCATCCTGCTGAACGCCGCGCCGCTGCTGCTGTTGGTTGGCTTTTGCCTGTTCCTGATGCGGCAGATGCAGGCGGGCGGGAACAAAGCTCTCAGCTTCGGCAAATCGCGCGCGCGATTGCTTTCCGCGCAGCAAAAAAAGGCAACGTTTAAGGACGTCGCCGGAACAGACGAGGCCAAGGAGGAGCTGCAGGAAATTATCGAGTTCCTGAAGGATCCGCAGAAGTTTCAGAAACTGGGCGGACGCATTCCGAAAGGCGTGCTGCTTGTCGGACCTCCGGGCACGGGCAAAACGCTTTTGGCGCGGGCTATCGCCGGCGAAGCGAACGTTCCGTTCTTCTCCATTTCCGGCTCGGACTTTGTCGAAATGTTTGTGGGCGTCGGCGCCAGCCGCGTTCGCGATCTCTTTGAGCAGGGCAAGAAGAACGCGCCGTGCATCATTTTCATTGACGAAATCGATGCGGTCGGCCGCCATCGCGGCGCCGGACTCGGCGGCGGGCACGACGAGCGCGAACAAACGCTGAACGCACTGCTCGTCGAAATGGACGGCTTCGAATCGAACGAAGGCGTCATCCTCATCGCAGCTACCAACCGTCCCGACGTGCTCGATCCCGCGCTGCTGCGGCCCGGCCGTTTCGACCGCCGCGTCGTGGTGGCGCGCCCCGACGTGAAGGGCCGCGAGGAAATCCTTCGCGTGCACACGCGCAAAGTTCCGCTGTCCGACGATGTGGAGCTTTCCATCATCGCGCGCGGCACGCCGGGTTTCTCCGGAGCCGACTTGGCGAATCTCGTCAACGAAGCTGCGCTCTGGGCGGCGCGGCAGAATCGCAAGTTCGTCATGATGCAGGACTTCGAGATGTCCAAGGACAAAGTCCTGATGGGCGTCGAACGCAAATCCATGATTCTTTCCGACGAGGAAAAGAAGAATACGGCGTACCACGAAGCCGGTCACGCGCTCGTTGCGGCCATGACTCCCGGCGCCGATCCCGTGCATAAAGTCACGATTATTCCGCGCGGCATGGCGCTCGGCCTCACCATGCAACTTCCCGAAGACGACAAGCACACGTACACGCGCGAATATCTCGAAGCGATGCTGGCGGTGCTGATGGGCGGGCGCTCCGCGGAAGAAATTTTCCTTGGCCACATCACGACCGGCGCGGGCAACGACATCGAGCGCGCCACCGAAATTGCGCGCAACATGGTCTGCGAATGGGGCATGAGCGAACTCGGCCCGCTGGCGTTCGGCAAAAAAGACGAAGCCATCTTCCTGGGCCGCGAAATCACGCAGCACCGCGACTACTCCGAAGACACCGCGATTCAAATCGACAAGGAAGTAAAGCGCATCGTGAGCGGCGGCTACGAGCGCGCGAAGTCCGTCCTCTCGAACAATCGCGACACTCTCGAGCGTATCGCGCAGGCGCTGCTTGAGCGCGAAGTGATTGATGCCAATGAAGTGAAGATGCTCATGGAAGGCAAGACGCTTCCGGAAAAGCCGCGCACGCCACCTCCGCAAGCTCCGCCGGCGCCCACTGCGGATCCTAAGGTCGTCCGACCGGAATTGCGGCCCGCGCCCGGATTCACGCGCGGCGAAAATCCGGCTAAAGCGTAGTAGTCGGTCACGGCATTAGCGATTGCAGGGGCACGGTACGCCGTGCCCCTTTTTCTTTTGCTCGGCCATCACGGCCTGTTTGCGCTCGTCTCCGAATCCTGTGCTACATTCTCCCGGCTATGTCTCTCCTTGAAGAAATCGTTGATGGCCGCACCGACCTGGTCTTCGAATATTTAGCCGAGGGGCACGCGGCCACGTCGGCGGACAAGGACGGCGTCTCGCTGGTGCGGTGGTGCGCCTACTACGGAGACGTGAGCGCCATCAAGCATCTGCTCGCGAATGGCGCCACTCTCGAATCGCTCGGCGAAAATCTCGATCTTGGCAGCGCCAGTTTTCACGGCCACTGGCGGCTCTGCAAATTTCTACTCGAACGCGGCGCGGAACCCAATCACGCGGCCGCGGATACCGGAGAAACTTCTCTGCACGCGACGCTGTGCAGCACGAACCGGATGTCGCGCAACCTAGTGATGAAAGTTCTGCTCGCGCATGGCGCGAACCCAAACGTGCAGACCAAGCCCGGCGTTGAGACCGGCTGCTTTATGCGCGACTGCCGCACCAAGGGCGAGACGCCGCTGCATCGCGCCGCGGCGTTCGGCGATGAAGAAGCGGTGCAGATGTTGCTTGATGCAGGAGCGGCGATCGACGCCAAGGACGCCAACGGCGATTCGCCGCTTGCCTGGGCGAGCTGGTATGCCCGGCCGAATGCGATTCTACGCAAGCTGCTCTACGGGAATTTCCGGATTCATCCGCAAAATCGCGGCATGGACAGGAATCTCCAGGGCGATCCGCACACCAAATAACGCGCTCGCGTGTGCCGTGTAGCCGCGGACTTTCGACCGCGGGCTTCTCGCCACGTTCGAGCGCGCGGCGCGGGATTCGCAAAAATGGCGTAGAATGCGCCTATGGCCAAGAAAGAGCCAGACAATCTCCAGGTCACCTGCCCGTGCTGTCAGGCGAAGCTAGTGGTGGATGCGGTGTTTGGAGCCGTGCTTTCGCACGAAGCGCCAGTAAAGCCGGGGCCGAATGTCGACCTCGAAAACGCGCAAGGCATCCTCGCCGAACAGCATCGCCAGCGCGAAGACAAGTTCGCTGACTCGTTTTTCCAGGAAACGCACAAGGAAGATATTCTCGCCAAAAAATTCGAAGAGGCCATGAAGAAAGCCAAAGACGCGCCGGCGGGCAAACCCCTCCGAGATTTTGACCTGGATTGAGCGCGTCGCGAAGATCGAGTTTCTTCTCCGCGAATTTCCGTTCACTCTGCGCGTCGGCGTTATCGTTTTCTGTTAGCTCGCGCTAAACTGCCTTTGCGTATCGCGATGACTTCCAGGAAAACGTTCCGCCTCAAGCTCGGCTCGACGACCCTCGCGCTGGGGTCCCGCACGCTCATCATGGGAGTGCTCAACGTGACGCCGGACAGCTTTTCCGACGGCGGCAAATTCTTCGATCCGCAAAAAGCGGTGGACCACGCGTTGAAAATGCAGCGCGACGGCGCGGACCTGCTCGACATCGGCGCCGAATCCACGCGGCCCGGCTCCCGCCCCATCTCCGCCGCGGAGGAGTTGCTTCGCCTGCTGCCCGTCCTGCGCGCGCTTCGCCCTCTACTGAAGATCCCGATCGCCATTGACACGCAAAAAGCTGAAGTCGCCGAAGCGGCACTGGCCGAAGGCGCGGAAATCATCAACGACATCTCGGCGCTACGTCACGATGCGCGCATTGCGGAAATTGCAACAAAATCCCGAGCACCGCTTATCCTCATGCACATGCGCGGCGAACCCGGCACGATGCAGCGGGCGCCGTTTCCGCGCGACGTCGTGAAAGACGTTGTCCGCGGTCTACACGCGTCGATTGTCAAAGCGCGCGAAGCCGGCGTCGCAAAATCGCAAATCATTGTCGATCCTGGGATCGGCTTCGGGAAGAGCTACTCGCAGAACTACGAACTGCTGCAAAAACTGCCGCAACTCACGCGGCTGGGCTATCCGTTGCTTGTCGGAACTTCGCGAAAGGGCTTTATCGGCGCAACGCTCGCCAGCGATGACAAACCAGCGCCGCCGGAGGAGCGCATCTGGGGCACAGCCGCGACCGTTACCGCCAGCATCCTGAACGGCGCGCACATCGTGCGCGTGCACGATGTCGCGGAAATGGGGCAAGTCGCGCGCGTTGCCGACGCTCTGCTCGCTGCAAAATCGTTTCGCAAGTGAGAGAAACCTCAGTAAAGAACGGTTCGGCCTGCGGTTCCTGGCTCTTTCAGGCTAAGTGAAGGGTTGCGTCGGTACCGGAGTCACTGAAGTTTGGCGCTCCTTGGATTTAACCCGCAGCACAAACGTGACGAGCCAAACGATAAACCCGGATCCAACGCCGCCGAAGATTGCGAGTAGAGCACTCAAAACCGTCCGCCATATTCCTGCGTCAACTCCCGTCCCCACCGCCACGACCGTCTCCGGACCTTTCGCCTCTATGCCGTAGCCGCACGCAAAGTTGTAAGTGCCGTTCCGCGGAACGCGGAACTCAAACACCGAGCGTCCCGAGCGCCCGCCGACGGTATACGTGGTCGATCCACTCGGCCGGCGCAGCGGGATGGCGGCTTCGTTGGGCGCAGACTTTAGTTCGCAAGATAAGCCGTCCACGGCACCGTTCGCGTCATAAACCTTCCCGTTTACGACGGACTTCGTTTCGAGAAAAACGGTGTAAGCGACTCGCTGTTTCAGTGGCAACTGTGCCTCGCCCGGAACGACAAGTTGGACTAGAGAATCGGTGATGTGCGAGAGTCCATGCCACAGGGCGTACAAAAAATAACTAACCCCACCCAGAAACAGCACGAGCGCCAGGATGTAAAACCACCAGCTTGGGCGGATTGGAGCAGTCCCCGTCACGTCAGGGCTTCAGTTCGAGCACATCCGTCGTTTCGCGGTCGACGGCTTGTTTGGAAAAACTCAGAGGGAAGTATTCTCCCTGCGCCCACAGCGGCAGCAGGTCGCCATAGTGCTTGCTTTCCGGTTGGCCGCTCTGCCCCGGGACGTTGACGCCGACGCCCTTGTCCCAGTCGCTCAAATCAAAAATCTCGCGGTAACTCGCGCCCGCCACCTGGTGAAAAGATCTCCCGGCGAACGCCGTAGCATTCACGGTGTTGCCGTCTCCGGGCCGCTCCACCGGTCCAAGGTCAAACAGCTTCGCCGTCGCATCGGTAATGTCGAGCGGATGGTTGAAGACAACCTCGTGGAGTTTCCCCCATTCCCAATTGCGGCGGTCGGCGCCGAGTATTGCGGCGAGTTTCTGTTCTGCCGCTCGCAGCGTTTGCAGAAGCAATTTGTCGCGTGCCGCCTCCGGTTGCGCACCGAACGCTTGCGCGCTCGGATGCGACAAGTCCTCAACCACTTGCGTCAGGTAACGGCGTCCGCCTGCTTTCGCGGCTTCCGCCGGAACCACCAGCTTGGTGAGAGCATCCTCCAGTTCCGCGGCCCAAAATACGTACAGCGCCGCCGCCGCAGAATCGGTCGTAAGCGCACAGTTCCAGTCGAGAAGCAGCTTCGCCGCGTCGCCCGGAGACTTCCCAGCAGCTCCTCTCAACAGGGATTGCAAATCCCGCGCCGGCAGCGACACGATGTCATTTTGCAGATTCTCCATGTCCGCGACGGTCAGCTTGTGCCCGCTCTTCGCCGCTCCGCTGAGCACTTCCGAGATCCGCAGGAAGCGATCTGGCGGCGCCCACTGGAAGCCCACGGCATAGCGGTAATGTTCGGGAATGGTTTTGTGGTTGGCGGTGGCGATGAAACCGGTTGCCGGATTGTAGGAATGCGGCAACTCGGAATTCAGGACGAACCCGCTCCACTCGTAGCCGCCGGTTTCCGGAACCGGCAGCAAGCCGGTCCAGGTCTTGCGAAGAGGCGCGAGCCCAGTCGAGTGCTCCCCGATATTTCCTTCGCGGTCCGCGTAGACGATGTTCTCGGAAGGAACCTTCCACCGCGACATGGCTTCTTCGAATTCCTTCCAGTTCGCGGCGCGATCCAGGGAAAGCGATCCGAGGTAACCCGCCGTTCCCGGCTCCGCGCCCACCCAGCGCAGCGTCAATGCGCGTTTTCCGTCTTCCCACAACACCGGTCCGTGGCGGGTAAATTTCAGTTTCACGGTGACGGGGGCGCCGCCGCGCACGCCGATGCTCTCTGCTTTCACTTCCATCCGCTCCCAGCCATGCTCCGTTTCGTACTGCTCGGGATCGGCGGGATTCAATTTCGCGAGATACAAATCCTGCTGATCCAATCCAAAAATCGTGAAGCCCCATGCGATGTGCTCGTTGTGCCCGACGGCGATTCCGGGAAGGCCCGGCTCGCCCGCGCCGATCACGTCCCATCCCGGTGCCACCAGATGCACAATGTAGCGCAGCGAGGGCTCGGCAATCACGCGGTGCGGATCATTCGCAAGGAGCGGCTTGCCTGTCGCCGTCAGCGCGCCGGACACGGTCCAGTCATTGCTTCCCTCGAGCGGCGTGCCATGAAAATCAATTCGCCGGTCGCTGCCAACGAGGTTTTCAAGCAGACTCGGAGAGAGGCCGGCGAAATCGATGCCCGGCGCAGGGTCAAGCTTCACGGGCGGATCCAGCGACAACAATTTCGCCGCCCTTTCGGTTCCCAGGAGCGAAACCAGCTGCGCATCGTGCAACTCGCTCGCGCCGTTGCCAGTCATCGAGTATGCCGCCAAGCGGTTCAGGCAGTCTTCCGGTTTCCACGGCGCCGGCTTGAAACCGGCAATCTGAAATTCCACCGGCAGCCCGATGCCGCCGGATTTCTGAATCTCGGCGATGTATGCGTTGATACCGGAAGTGAACGCTTCGAGAATCTCTTTCGTGTCTGGCGCGTAGCTTTTGTACTCCGCGTCCATGTCGCCGCGATAACGCAAGAGCCGCGCGTTCACATCCCGCTGGACGGCCGAAGGCCCCAGGATTTCGGCGAGCCTTCCCTGCCCCGAGCGCTTCCACAACTCCATCTGGAACAGCCGGTCTTGCGCCACCACGAAGCCCTGCGCGAAAAAGAGATCGTGCTGGTTCTGTGCATAAATGTGCGCCACGCCCCAGCGATCGCGCTGCACGCGCACGTCTTTTTGCAGCCCCGGCACGTTGATCGTCCCGCGGATCACCGCCACCGCCGCCTTGGCGCGCTGCTCAAGACTCGCCGGCGTGCTCTGCGGCGACGCTTGTGCCGCAGCGAAGGACGCGCAAACGACTAGTACTGCTGCAGATGTGATGATCCTTTTCATGCCTGGATCTCTCGACTTCCCGCGGCGGCGGAAAATGGCGCTCGCCGCTTCATTTCCCTGGAAACGCGGCGAGCTTATACTACTCCGCGCTCGGATGCACGGCTTCGCCGCTGCCAGTCGGACAGCGGCAGTATTTCGCGGAGTCCACGCAAATGCCAAGAATTCAGTGCGGCTTTCTCTTTACTTCGTTGCTTATTAGCCTCAGCGCATCGAGTTCGTTTGCGCAGCTCCCTCCCCCCAAAGACTCCCTCAGTCCGTCGCAGCAGGCGCAGTCCGCGGCCGCCTGCTCCGCCACGGATGCCTCGAGTTGTGCGCAGGTCACCGCGAAAATTCTCCCTATCATCATGGGTCCTTCGCCGCTGGAGGAGAGTCTTCGCCGCCTCACCGATGAAATCGGCGGCCGCGTTACCGGCTCCCCCGAAATGGCCAAAGCGGTTGACTGGGCCGTCGCTGCGTTTCGCGCCGCCGGGGTCGACGTCCACACGGAAAAGTACCTGCTTCCGGCCACCTGGAAAGAAGGTGACAGCCACCTGAAGTTGCTCGCGCCGGTGACATTTCCTGTCCGTTTAACGTCGGAAGCCTGGGCGCCGGCCACGCCGCCAGGTGGACTCGAAGGCAATGTTATCGACGTCGGCTACGGCGAGGAAGAGGACTTCGCAAAAGCCGGCGCTCCGCTCAAGAGCGCCATTCTCCTGGTGCGCACCGATGTCCCCACGAAGTGGGAAGATCTGTACCAGGAGTGGGCAAGGCCGCTAGCGATCACCGAACGCGCCGTGAAGTCCGGGGCGGCCGCGATTCTCTGGATGGGTGCTCGCGAGCGGATGCTACTGTATCGTGAATCCAATTCGGTGGCCGGTGAGGTCGACAAAATTCCGCAGGCCATCGTGGCGCGCGAAGACGCCATGCGCCTTGCCCGCACGGTGGCTGGGTATCCGGGCAAGGTCCGCGTGCACCTCGACCTTCCCAACAAAATCGGTGGCCCTATCGAACAAGAAAATGTAGTGGCCGAAATTCTCGGGTACGAGAAGGCGGAGGAAGCGGTGATCCTCGGGGCGCATCTCGATTCCTGGGAACTCGGCACCGGAGCGCTGGACAATGGCTGCAGTGCAGCGATGGTAATCGAAGTGGCGCGGGCGATTAAGGCCACCGGCTTACTGCCGCGCCGCTCGATTCGGTTTGTGCTCTTCAACGGCGAGGAATTGAGCGTGATGGGGTCCCATGAATATGTCAAGGCACACCGAGCCGAACTCGATAAGATCCGCGGGATGATCACTTTCGATGGAGGGACTGGGCGCTTCACCGGTTATTCACTCGGGGGACGCCGCGACACGGAAGCCGGTGTTCGGGAGATTCTGCGCCCCCTGGATTCCTGGGACGTGAACAAGCACACGTACGACGCATCCGCCACTACGGATAATCTCGACTTTCTCCTCGAAGGCGTTCCAACGCTGGTGGCGAATCAGGACGAAGCCAACTACTTGCCGAATTATCACGGGGCTTCCGACACATTCGATAAAGTCGATCTTCGCGCTTTAAAACTGCACACGGTAATCGCCGCGCTCACAGCATGGGGCATCGCTGACCGCGCGGAACCGCTCGGCAAGCGGCTGACGCACGCTGAAATCGAGGCCCAGATGCAAGAAACTGGGATCGATAAACAATTAAAAGTGTTTGGCCTATGGGACGACTGGCAGTCCGGCGCCCGTGGCCGAAAACCCTAGTTCCGGCCAGAACCGTACACTTCCGCGTTGCAGCCGATTAATGTGTCCGAATAGATGATCTGCACATTTTTCCATTCGTGGCGGGCGGCATTTGAGAGCTTGAGCTCCCAATGCTCATTCGACTTAAGGGGGGATGGAAGCTCGACCTCCAACAATCTATCCTGGAAGATGGTTTGATAGAGCCGATTTAACATTTCTTCTGACTTCACTCTGGCGTCAGCGTTGGCGCTTAGTGCCACCTGCTTCCCGCGCCATTCTGCTGCGGTCAAAATCTCGCCGCCCGACTTATGCGCGATCTCAGAAAGGTCCTGCGGGCCCATTTCTTCCTCGGGGGTCCGATTTCGGTAAGGCAAGTTCCGCTGAAGCAGTACGGCGAAAACCCGCACCGACGTCACTGCAAGCCGCCGATTGAGTTCCTCGACCGAATTATGGCTGGCGTTATCTCCGCCGTCGGTTAAGACGTAAACAGCGTCTGCCGAGGTCGGATGGTCGAGCATCAAGATCGCCTGGAGAATCGCATCGCGGAGAGCGGTTTTGCCCTTAATGTGAATCTTTACGAAGTCGCGATTCTCGGCAATTTGCTGCAGTTTTTCACCCACTACGGAGTTCCCTTGCGAGAAGTTGATCTCATCCGTGACCTGATTATTAAAGACGAGCATCGCGAGGTGGGCTCGTTGACTATTCACGTCGAAGAAATGGCGGGCGAGCGACACCCCCAATTTCCAAAGTGGAGTTTCCTCCTCGACGCTAGCCATGCTGGCGCTGCTGTCGAGGACTAGGACGACGCGGTGTGGACGTGGGTCGGCTTCAAGGGAAACAATTCTTACCGGCTTTCCCTGGACTTTCGCCTCGAGGTCAGACACCGAAAAGTTCTGCAGTGGAAGATTCTGGGCGTCACGGAAAGACACAGGTAGTTTGCGTGTAGTGCACGGCTGCTCCTGAGCCTCAACTGGATGGAGGCACAAAACGAGGCTCGCCAGACTGAGGAGCGCGAATCCGAAGTAGTTAGATTCGCTCATAGAACAGGACCTAAATAGCACCAGGAATGCTTTAAACGCAATGATTAGCACCGTTCGATAACCTGTCCGATGGGCTGTAACCAATAGTCCACGTTTGGAGGGCACGAAATGCCCGCCAAATGGCTTCCCGGTATACTAAAAGAGTGAGTACGCCGTCGTCCGCAGCGAAGGGGTCTCCGTCGGCGCATATCCTTGCGCTTGATTACGGCCGTGCGCGCATTGGGCTGGCTATTGCCGCGGCCGGTTCCACCTTCGCGCAACCACTTTCCACCCTGGAACGCATAAACCGCAACGAAGACATGCGCCGTATCCGCGAAATTGTCCGCGAACATGGGGTGCGCCAGATTGTCGTTGGGCTGCCGTTGCGGCTGGACGGCACGCGCGGCGAAATGGCTGAAGAAGCGGCCCGTTTTGCCCGGCGCGTGCACAAGGAACTAGGCTTACCGGTAGAAATGGTGGATGAACGGCTAACGAGCTGGGAAGCGGAACGCCAACTGGAGGAACAGCAGGGCCGGCCATTCCACGCGGAACCGGCCTATGCGTCTGGTACAAAACACCGGGCCAAGCGCCAGGCCAGGCCGAGTGTGGACGCAATGGCCGCCGCCATCATCTTAAAAGAGTATCTGGACCGGCCGCTTGCCCACCCAAGGGCCTAGTAGTCCAAGGTGATTCGCAGTTTGCGAGGCTGAATTGAAGAAGCGCGCCACATTGAAGAATCTGGCGATGTTACTGGCGCTAGTGTTGCTCGCCGGTGGTACAGCCGGAGCCTGGGTGTGGTATTGCATCACCAAGCCTTTCCAAGGCTTTCCGGCGGGAGGAGTTTTCATCACGGTTCCGCGCGGCGCGTCCAGTCGAGGCGTCGCACACACCCTCGAGCGCAGCGGCGTAGTGCGCAGCGCGATCGCGTTTGAGCTGTATGCTCGGCGCCATCCAAAACGCACGCTGGAGGCCGGGGAATACTTTTTCGACAAGCCGGTCACCAACATTGACGTCTTCTGGAAGCTTGCCAAGGGCCAGGTCTACGTGATTCCGTTCACGGTCCGCGAAGGCGAAACGCTGTATGACATCGCGCACGACCTCGAAGCCGGACATTTCCTCGCGGCGGACGATTTCATCAAGGTCGCCAGCGACCCCACGCTGGTCCGCGACATTTCCCCGCACGCGTTGACGCTCGAAGGCTTCCTCTTCCCTGCAACGTACCAGCTTCCTCGGCATCCTATCGCCACGGAATTGACCGCGACGATGGTGAAGAAGTTCAAGGAAGAATGGGCGCGCATCTCGCCGACTGCCGCGGGCGCTGACAAAACGGGCATCGCGTCGGGCTACCCTGTATCTTCGATAGTCACGATGGCTTCGCTTGTAGAACGTGAAACTCCGAAAGCCGACGAGCGCCCGCTCGTCGCGGGAGTGTTCGAGAACCGCCTGCACAAAGACATGCCGCTGCAGTGCGATCCGACGGTCATTTACGCGCTGGAGCAGGAGGGCCAGTACACCGGCTCGCTGACCGGCGCGGATTTGCACGTGCATTCGCCGTACAACACGTACGAGCACACGGGATTGCCGCCGGGTCCCATCGGCAATCCCGGCGAGATTTCCTTGCGCGCCGCGCTGCAGCCAGCGCAAACCAACTATCTCTATTTCGTCGCCAATACTCAGGGCGGGCATTTTTTCGGCGCGACACTGGCCGAACACAACCGAAATGTGACAAAGTACCACCGTCTGCTGGCGGGGCTGCCGGCGGATCCGCCGCCTCCTCCGCCTGCGCCGGCCAAGGCGAAGAGTAGGGCCCCGGTGAAGCCCAAACATCAGCCGCAGCAAAAATCGGTAAGCAAGAAAAAAGTTCGCGCGAAGACGCACAAAGGCACGGCTGGATGATCGATCCGCAGCAATCGAAGAAAGACTTGATCCTCGACACGGCCCGCGAAATTGGCGCGTCCAAGTGGACCCTTGCGGAAATCGACCAGTTGCGGCGGCGCCTAGTTGCGGAGCACGGCGAAAACGCCAAGACGAGCTCCGATTACGTCGCGGAAGTTCTGAAAGACGCAGGCTGGAAAGTTCTGCTCTCGCTGCAGGAGGAAGCCGAAGAGCAGTACGAAGAGGAGTTCGAAGACCTGCTGCACTTCAAGACGCTGGAAGACGCCGAAGTCAGCATCATGCGGCTCGATGAATTGATGCGCAAATTCCGCGCGCACGATGAACCCGCCGCCGTCGAGCGCGTCCTGGGCATCGCGCGCCTCGGAAAGCGGCGCGCCGAAATGATTTCTCACAATCACAAAGTCGAGCCGCACAAACGCGCTGAAAAAGAAGAGATCGCGAGATGGTTCCGCATCTGGCTGGAAACGCCGGACGCTTTTTTCGACTGGCTGGACGTTCGCAAGCAGTCGCCCGACTTCAAAGCAAAGTTCCCCGAAGTTGAGTCTCTGGAATGAGTCTTCCCCCGGAAGCGGTGCCCGGCGCGTTTGAACTGCCGCCGATCTCTCTGGACGTGGAAGCGCAGGACCTGGGCAGCGGCGTGAAAGCCGTGGGGCTGGAACTCATCGAAACGAATAATCGTGAGCCCGTTCGCGGACACCAAGCCGCCGAAATATGGGCCGCCGCTTTCCCCGCTCTTGCCGGCGGGGACTTTCTGGTAGTGGATTTCTTCAGCCACCTGGATCGCGTGCTCGAATTTTGTACATCTCGCAATATTAAATTTCGCGAAGCGGCCGGTCGTTGTCTGGTCGTTCCGAAGCCGCTGCATCCGCAGTTGCTTCAGCTATTCGAACGCTTCGAAGGCGAGACATTCGGCCTGCGGGCGGGTGCCGCTGCGGAAAATGCCGATGCCGTTCTCGAGGGCGAGCTTTCCAAGCGCGGCGTGGATGCCTACGAACCGACCTACGAGCGCTACACCTTCTGCGCGGTTTGCGATTTGCAAGACGGCTGGGTGACGCTCCTCAGCGCGACGATGTGGGCCAGCGAAGTCGTCCGGCGGTTGCGGCCGGCACTCGATGCATTCGATATTTATCTCGCCCGCCCGCACTGACTCGGCGGAATTTGAGCTCGAACCTGCCTCCCGCTCAAGCTGAAGCCGCTTCGCCGCGTGACTTCGCCGACGGATGCCGCTCGCATCGCCCCATCGAGAGGGGCGAGCCGCAATCGCCGATTCGCAGCCAAGCCGCCTCCTCGTCCATAATAGTATTTGGCACTTGGTTGACGCCCTCCACCCTGGTTGCTAGATTGCTCTAATTGTGTGCGAAGGGACGGAAGCTATTGAAGCGGCGTGGGTTGTTCTGGATGGCCTGGGCGACACTGGCGGCGATTTCCTGCGGTTGCGGCGGCGCAATCAAGAACACACGCACCACGCCCGCCGGGCAAAAAGCAGTGGCGCTGGAGGCCACGCGCGAGGAATTGATTGACCGCTACAACTCCGTCGCCGACGGTGTGCAGAGTTTCAACGCCACCGCGCAGTTGAAAGCAAGCACCGGCTCGCAGTACAGCGGCGTGATTGACGAGTACCACGAAGTGAAAGCGTTTCTGCTTGCCTCGCGGCCGGCAAATATTCGCGTCATCGGGCAAGCACAAGTGATCGGGAAAACGATCTTCGATATGGCCAGCGACGCCGAGACATTTCGCGTCTCCATCCCCTCGAAAAATAAATTTCTTGTGGGGCCGATTGCGGTAGAGCGCGCCAGCAAAAAACCTATCGAGAATTTGCGGCCACAGCACTTGCTCGACGCCATTTTGTGGTCGGAAATCCGCAAGCAGGAGCCGGTGCTTTTCGAGGAGTTCAATGACGAAATCGGGAGATATTACGTCCTGACGGTTCTTCGCGGCGGGTATCAAACGGAAATCCTGCGCAAAATCTGGTTCAATCGTGCCGACTTGCAGGTCTCGCGGATTGAGGAATTTGGACCGCAGGGGCTCCTGGTTTCCGATATTCGCTACTCGGATTGGGAGCCGGTCGCAGGTGGTCAAAGCACGGCCGCGACAACGGAAAATGCTTCACCCGCCGGCGGCATTGCGCAATTCCCGCGGGCAATTCACGTTGACCGCGTGCATGACGACTATCAGCTGGAATTGCAGGTGACGAAACTTACGTTAAATGAAGACTTGCCTGCGGACCGCTTCAAGCTCGACCAGCCGCAAGGCTCGGAGCTTGTGCGAGTCGGCGACGACACGGGAGACAAACAGGAATGATGGGTGAGCTCATCGTCCGGAATCTGCTGCACCGGCCGCTGCGGACGCTCATCGGCGTTATTGCCGTCGCGGTGGAAGTCGCGTTGGTTGTCCTGATCGTCGGGCTCACTTCCGGAATGCTGGCGGAGACGGCGAAGCGCATCGAGGGGATCGGGGCGGACATCATGGTCCAGCCTCCGGCTGCCTCCATCATCATCAATTTCAGCGGTTCGCCCATGCCTACGAAAATCGCCGACAAACTGAAAGAACTGAAATACGTGAAGGACGCCGCGCCCGCATTGCTGCAGTTCAGTTCCGCCGGCGCAATCGAAACCGTTTGGGGCGTCGATCCCGAGAGCTTCCGATCAGTATCCGGAGGGTTTGTCTTTCTGGAAGGCCATGACCTGGAAGGCCCGGATGATTTGCTCGTGGATGATTGGGCGGCAAAAGCCAAAAACATCAAGGTCGGCGACACATATAACGTTTTGAACCACGATTGGCGCGTTGTGGCCATCATCGAACACGGAAAGGGCGCTCGCCTCTTCGTTCCCCTCTCGACTCTCCAGAATCTCGTCGGCGCGCACGACAAAGCTTCGCTCTTTCTGATTAAATGCACTCGGCCCGAACACACGGACGACGTCATGGAGGAAACTCGCCACCTTTTGCCAAACTACACCGTCCGTCCGCTGAGCGCCTTTTTGTCACTGATGACGTCCACCAACATTCCTGGATTGCAGACTTTTATCAACGCGATGATCGCTCTGGCCGTGGCCATCGGCTTGCTCGTGATTTTTCTGACGATGTACACCACAGTGCTCGAGCGCACCCGCGACATCGGCGTTCTCAAATCGCTTGGCGCCGGGCGCGGGTTCATCGTGCGAGCTTTGTTGTCAGAATCTACCAGCCTCTGCTTGCTCGGCATCGCGGCAGGCGTCGGCTTAAGTTACGGCGTCCGAGCGGCGTTTCTTGCCACGTTTCCGACGCTCTCGATACAGATAACGACGGAATGGATTCTGCGCGCGGCAGGGATTGCCCTCGTCGGCGCGGTTCTCGGCGCAAGCTATCCGGCATGGCTGGCTAGCAGGAAAGATGCGCTGGAAGCCCTTTCGTACGACTGAGCGGAGCCGCGAATTGCAGCGGAAATGAACGAGTTGAAGATACTTAAAAAGGAAAGCATAAATCGCCACGTGTTTTCGCGGCGGCTAGGCAGACATGGCAATCGCAGCTACAATACCTGAACTCACCGAAGGGCTGATTGCCGCAGGAAAAAAGAGCTTGGAGCCGATACTTAAAACAGAAAATCTCTGGAAGCTCTACCACGCGGGAAAACTGGAAGTACCCGCACTGCGCGGCGTGAATTTTTCGGTGGCTCCCGGGGAATCGGTGGCGGTAATGGGACCGTCCGGATGCGGCAAGTCTTCGCTTCTCTACGTCATCGGCGGGCTGGCGCGCGCTTCGAAGGGCCAAGTTCTCGTGGACGGCAACGATTTGACGGCCATGAGCGACGCCGAGCGCACCAAGCTGCGGCGGCACAAAATCGGATTCGTGTTTCAGCGTTTCAACCTGCTTCCGACCATGACCGCCAAGGGTAACATCGCCATCGCGCAATTCATCCACGGCGACGGGTTTGACCCGCACCGCTTCGATGTCGTCACCAAAATGCTGGGGCTTGCCGGGCGGCTGCAGCACAAGCCATCGGAACTATCCGGCGGCGAGCAGCAGCGCGTGGCCATTGCGCGAGCGATTATCAACGAACCGAAAATCCTGCTCGCCGACGAGCCCACCGGAAATCTGGATTCGAAGAATTCCGAAGTCGTATTGCAGATGCTTCGCCAGTTGAACAAAGACCTGGGTCAGACGGTAGTGATGATTACGCACAACCCCGAGGCCACCGCATATTTTGATCGTGTGGTCCACATGCGCGACGGCGTGATCGTCGACGGAGTTCCGGCGGATTGAGATGGCGGGTCCCGGCCAAATCCTCTCGAGAACGTTCTTCTGGGCATACGAGCGCGGGACGTGGCAATACGACGTCGCGGTCATCTTGATACTGGTCTTCGTGCTGGCAACGCCTCGCGTGTGGTTTCACGACCAGCCGCAGATGGGCCTTCCCGCGACGGCGCCGGGGCAGGTAGTCGTGGTGAAAGACGATGGCGCGAGCAAAACCTACCGCGTGGATGCGCGCATTCTTGCGCCGCCGCAGCAGACGCCGGCCCTCGAAAACGAACTGCACAGCGCGCTTCAAAAAGCGCTGCCGGAGCTCAACGGCAAGCGCTTCACCATCACCAATATTCAATCGGAGCGCGACGATCACGGCAACGTGATTGCCTATCAGGTGGAAGTGCGCCACTAGTTGCATGACCGAAGCACGGCCGCAATCCCTCCGAAACGCCGTTTCCCATTCGCGCATCCAAACGGTGTGCTACGATTTGAGCGAGTCCGCAGACGAACTGGGAAACCACAGGGGAGAGTCTTGTTTGAAAGAATAGTTCTGCTGGCCATGCTTGGGACCAGCGTGGCGACGTTTTCGCCGCGCGTAATCGGCACGCAAACCGCGCAGAAATGGACGACCGAAGGCGTGCTCGAAATGATGGACCGGTCCGCGAAGGATTTCCGTAGCCTCACGTCCGACATCGAAAATGTGAAATACACCGCCGTGGTGCAGGATACCTCCACGGAAACGGGCCAGATTTTTGTCCGCCACGACCAGAAAATGCGCATCGAGTTTACCAAGCCAGAACCGCGAACGATTCTGCGCACCGGCGACTTGCTGTTCATTTACAACCCCAAGCTCAATCGGGTGGAAGAATTTGACCTTGGGAAAAATCGCGCCATGGTGGATCAATACGTGCGTCTAGGGTTCGGCACAAGAAGCGAAGACTTGAGAAAAAGTTACCTCGTGACGGTGCTCGGCGAAGAAGAGCTGGATCACAGAAAGACCGTTCACTTGGAGCTGACCCCGAAGTCCGACGCAGTTCGCGCACAAATCGTGAAAATCGAGATGTGGGTGGATGAAGCGTCGTGGCTGCCGATCGAGCAGAAATTTTTCGAGACCGGCTCCGGCGACTACATCCTGTTTCATTACACCAACATGATGAAGAACTTGAAGATTGCGGAATCGAAATTCAAGCAGGACTGGCCCAAAGACGCGAGCCGCGAAAAACCTCACGCGTAATAGCTAACCACAGCCATACTGAATCACCGCAGCGGAGAACGACCGCGCAAGGCTTTTATTTATTCCCCGGCAGCGCGTTCGGCAGCGAGCAATTGTTCCTTGCGGCGCAGTCCCCAGCGATAGCCAGCCAGGCTGCCGTTTTCGCGAACCACGCGATGGCAAGGCACAACCACCGATACGGGATTTGTCGCGCAAGCGCGCGCGACGGCGCGCATCGCCCGCGGACGCCTTAGCGCACGCGCAACTTGCGCGTACGTCTTCGTCGTGCCGCGCGGAATTTTCTGCAGCTCCTGCCACACGCGGCGCTGGAACGCCGTGGCCTGCAAATCCAGCGGAAGCTCTTCTTGCGCGGATTTGCCATCAATGCGCTGAACGATCTCGCGCACCCAGCTCTGCCTACTTCCGGTTGCCGGTACGATTTCTGCTTTCGGATATTCTTCGCGCAACTCGGCGAGAAGTTTTCTCTGCGCGTCTCCAAGATAAACCGCCGAAATTCCACGTTTTGTTGCGGCGACCAGAACTTTCCCAACCGGCGATGCCGCGATGGTGTATTCGAGTTTCATACCTTTTCCTCCTCTTTGATACGTTGCGGGCGTCATGCCCAATTGCGCATTGCTGCGCTCGTAGACGCGGCTCGAAGAGCCGTACCCCGTTTCATATAACGCATCCGTGATGTTTCTTCCGGAGCGAAGCAAACTCTTGAAACGCTTCACGCGCAACGCTTCGGCGAGCTGCCGCGGAGCCAGCCCGGTTACCTGGCGAAACGCTCGCCGCAGCGTAGCGGTAGTGGTGTTGAGTTCTTTTGCGATGCGAAGGAGGCGCAAGGATTCCTCGTCGTACTGCGCCAGGTACTTTGCGGCGCGCGCCACGAGCGCCGAGGCCGCGGCAACTTCGTTGGGGCGGCAGCGCAAACAGGGACGGTAGCCTTGCCGTTCCGCTTCTTCCCGCGTGCGGAAGAACGTCACGTTGCTGCGCAACGGCCGGCGCGCCGGGCACGAAGGCCGGCAGTAGATATGTGTCGAGCGGACGGCGAGCACGAAGTCGCCATCGGCGCGGCGGTCACGATCCAGCGTCGCTCGCCAATACTTCTCCGCGGTCCGCGGCGGAATCTCTGCAGCACCACGCTTGGTCGAATTCCTCATCGTAAGCATGATACGAAAATAGCGCAGGCCGAAAATCTAATCTATCCGGAAAGGAGCGGCAAAGCAGGCTGCGAAACACGCACACTCTCGCGCAAGTTCGGAAGTCGCGGACAATCTTCAGGCCTCGCCGGGCGTCGGCAAACATTCCGCGGCTTCCACGGTGGATTTGTGCGTCGCGGTAATCACCAGCAGAACGGCGGTGAGCGTTACCGCGGCGGCCAGCCCGGTGCGGAGCGTAATCGCTTCGCCTGCCGCAATCCAGCCGAGACAGAGCGCCACGATCGGATTCACGAAAGCGTAGGTTCCCACGCGCGCCGCCAAGGTGTTTTTGAGCAGATACACGTACGCGGTAAAGCCGAGGCCCGAGCCGAAGACAATTAAGTACGCCACCGCAAGCCAGCAACGCAACGACACGGCGAACGGATGAAAATTGTGGCCTTCGCCGGCCGCGAGCCCGACGATCCATAGCGCCGCGCCACCGACGAGACTCTGCATTGCTACACCCAGCATCGGCGAACGCGGAAGGTCGTGGTGCTTAGAATAAATCGAGCCGCACGCCCACGCGAACGATCCCACGGCCAAGATGCCTGCGCCTGCGGGGTCCACGCGCGCCGAACCTCCAAAATGCGCCGGTCCGACGAGCATCAACAGGCCGCCGAATCCCAGGATCAGGCTTACGATCACACGGCGACCTGGCTTCGAACCGCCAGGTCGTAGCCAGTCGAGCAATATCATCCAGAACGAAACCATCGCGACGAGCAACGCAGCGACACCTGTCGGAACGCTATGTTCTGAAAGGCACACGGCGCCGTTACCGATGAGCAGCAAGAGCAGCCCGGTGATTGCCGCCGTGCGCCACTGTGTTCGCGTCGGCCGAATGCCGGTTTGCCACCGCAAGACCGGGTAGAGGATGATCCCTGCGGTTAGGTGCCGCGTCGCGGCCAGCAGCAACGGAGGAAACGACTCGAGCCCCACGGCGATTCCGAGGTACGTGGAACCCCAAATGACATAAATCGCTGCGAAAGCGGCGAACAAAATGAGCGGAGAGCGTTTTTCTGCCGCACGCGGGTTTGCCGACGTGTCTGAATCTACGGTATTTTGTTCAAGTGCGGGGCTAGACATGCCGTGCGGCCTGAACGCTCAAGCTAGCTGGCGATGCTTGCAGTGTCGAGCACCATTTTGGATGAAGATATCCACAACACCGCGTGAGAGTCCCGATCGCAGCACCGGTACTATAACCAAGTGTTTGAAGTTAAGACACTTCGCGCGTTTTCCACAGGTTGACGATGCGTCCTGAAAATGGCATTTTATCCACCCACTCTGCAAAAGTGTGGATTCCCCGGGGCAAGACAGCATTGTAAGTTGGGCCGGTACTGGTGGTTTTCTGGTATTGGCAGCGACGAACTGGCATCTCTGAGGGCGAGATGGGCGCGACAAACCGCGCAATACCATTCGAATCGGACCAGGAAGCGCGACGCGAGAAGCTCGCCGCACCGGCCCCGGCTCCCGTTCCACTGAAGGAAGCGCCCGCGCTGCCGACTCCGGCCCCGCCGCGCGTCCCCGAGCTGCGCGTGACGCCTCTCCTCACACCTGGACGACCGCGCCAGTTTGTGCGTGTGCCAACCCACGCCGTCGGAATGAATCAGGAGAAGCGCGAATATCCGCGCGCGACGTTGCGTTTGCCGCTGCGGCTGCGCAGCGTGAATGGCGTCGCCGAAGATTTCCCGGTGACGCTGGTCACGCGCGACATCAGTTCCACCGGAGTTTTTTTCCTCTGCCCGAAAGAAATTGCGCTTGGTTCGCCGATCGAGCTGGAGATTGTCCTGGTCAGCCGGCCCATGGGACGCGGCAACGTGGTGCTCGCGACGCAAGCGCGCGTGCGGCGCGTGGAGCCCGCGGCGACGCCCGGCTGGTTCGGCATCGCGGCATCATTCGCGGATGTGAAATTCGATCGTGACGACTCTGTTCCCTCCCGTTTCCTTGCACCGTAAACCTGACTTCCGCAGCCCGGCTTACGCACTTCGCGCGTAAGCGCGATACCACCAGGCATCGCGAGCTTGCGCCGGATTTTGGCCGACCGCAGCGTCTGCCGCTCCGTCTGAAAAACTCTGTTACTCTGAACGATCACAGTGTCGCGAAAAATCCATCGCGTGCATGGAGTGCTGTTCGACTGGGACGGCACGCTGGTGAATTCGTACGAGGCGGATTCTTCCGCGTATCTCGCGATGTTCCGCGAGATGGGAATTTCGTGGGGACTTGCGGAGCTTGCGCAACATTATTCTCCTAACTGGTACGACGTGTATCGCGCCGCAAACCTGCCCAAGGAAAAATGGGATGCGGCGGACCGCGCGTGGCGCGCGCACTACGCCAAGCATTCGCCGGAGCTGATCCCCGGCGCGCGCGAAGTGCTGGAGACGCTTCGCGCCGAACACCAACTGGGGCTCGTTACAAGCGGAGACCGCGATCGCGTGACGCAGCAGTTGCGCGACTTCCGGCTGACGCGAGTTTTTGCCGCGCGTGTTTGCAGCGGCGACACACGGGCAAAGAAACCGCATCCCGCGCCCCTCCGCAAAGCACTGCGGCACCTGAATCTAAAACCATCCGCGTGTGTGTATGTTGGGGATTCTGCGGAGGATTTGCGCATGGCGAGAAGCGCTGGCGTGCTGGCGATCGCCGTACTCGGGCCATTTCCGACGGAGAAAAAGTTGCGGGCGGCCAAGCCGGACTATTTGCTGGAATCCATCCGCGAATTGCCCTCCGCGTTGCGACAAATCGGGATTTAAATCTTCGTTTTTGCTTGCGACAGCGGACTTGCTCAGTAAGGGCTTCCCGCCGGCGTAGGTGTCGGCAACGGAGCGCTCGCGGGAGGCGAAGCTGCCTGCCCCGGAGTTGTGGGCGCGTTCGGCGCGGGAGCGGACGCTGGAGCCGCGGGCGCAGCAGCGGATATCGGCTTGTAATCGGTCCACTTGACGACAAGGCGCACGTTTACGTTCTGGTCCTTCAGGTTCAACGTAGCATCCGATCGCATATAGTCCGGGAGCCAGTATTTTCCGTCGACATCCTCGCGATACGTTTCAAAAATTGCGAACGGCATCGTCGCCGTGTGCATGTCCCCAAGATCGTTCACCCACCTACCATAGGTCTTGACCACTTCCAGATATTTCGCGTCCACCCAGACAATGCCGTCAAAATAGTATTGTGCGCGCTCCACGGCGCGCGGCTTTACCTGAAAAATGTAGCAATCGACCTCGTCCACCATTTCCTTGCCAAGATATTTCAGCTCGTACTTCGAGAGGTTTCCGGTGAGCAGCGCGTACGCGGGCATGCGCGCAAGCTGCTGAAAGTCCTCGGGGCCTATTTGTAGATACTGCAAGGTGGATTCCGGCTTCTCGACGGTCCGCTCGCGCAGTTTGCCGTTCGCGCCGAGAGTCGCTTCGGTCACTACCAGCAGTTGGCCGGATTGCTTGCCGTCGGGGCCGAACTCCTCGAGTCGCACAGTTTTTTTGTACGTGTATCCCGCTCGCGCCGTGAAGTACTCGTCTTCCTTTTGCGAAAATCGTTTGATGATTTCTTCCGGCGGAAGCGCCGGAGGCGCGGCGGGCACCGGTTCGGTGCCGACGCGGCGCACGTTGTGTTCGGGAGGCGGCGTGAGCGGGCCGGATTGCGCGTCCTGTGCGCTGGATGCTGCGCACGAAACAACCAGCGCGCAGCTCAAAAGGGCCGCGCGACCGACGAAAGCCAGCGCCCGGAGTTCGGAAGTGCAGCCGCACCGTGACATAAGAGGTTGGATGCGCTAAATGCGCCGGAAGTCAGCTTCGGCGCGCTAACCAATGTGAAAACAAGTTTAGCGCACATTGGACGCCGGCGGCCTCAGGAGCCGCGAGAAAACTGATTTTGCAACGGTCAAGGACGAATCCGGCTTGTGGTGATGCAGTTTCGCGCAAGCTAAAACGGTCGGCGCGCTAAAGCAGCAAGCGATCCATAAAATTCTTCAGCACTTCGTAGCTCACCATGCCGGTGACCGGGTACGCTTTTCCTTCGCGCGTGTGAAATACCATCGTCGGCGTGGCGCGCACGGGAAGCGCCAGGCCCAGCTGCTGATCTCGCTCTATGAGCGGCTCAAACGCGCGCGAGTCGACGAGCGCCTGCACCTTCTTCATCTCCGCCGGACTCAACGCGGAAGCTACCGTGCCTTTCACATCGCCGGTCGCTTCCCATCGCTCCTGGTTCTGAAACAATGCGGATTCCACTTCCTGGCACCGGCCGATATGGGCCGCCGCGCGGGCGTATTCTGCCGCGGCCCGTGAGTAAGCGTGGTACGAAATCAGAAAATCGCGGTGAACGATATAAATTTTGCAGGGCGTCGCGCTGGTCACGTAGTTTTCCATCACGCGCTTCAGAGTCTGCGCAAAGAGCTGCCGGCACACGGGGCACTGGAAATCGCTATAAATTTCGACGACCAAAACGGGAGTCTTCGAGCCAAATGCCTTGGCGGGATCAATGTCGGAAATGCCGTTTACCGTGATTGTCGAGACGTCGGCGCGCCGAGACGTGGACGCAGCGGGCGTTTTCTGCTTGGCTTGTTCTGCCCCTTTGGCGCGAACCGCTAAGCCGCTGAATGCGATCAGACCCACCATGAAAAATGAGACGCGAGTTTTCATAAAAACCCCCGAGGCGCCGAGCGGGCCGTCGTCAGACGGCCGTCCAGTATTGACTGCTCCGAATTGTACTATGTTTGCGACTTCGCTTTTCGGCGTTGCATCTTCGCGCGCGCTCCAGTTTCCCGGTACTAAGCCATTGGCCTTCGCTCAACCTAGCGGTGCATTGTGATTACGGATTCGAGCGATTCGCGGCGCCTCTGCTACAATTCCGAAGTTTGTGAGCGACGAGAAACAAACAAGAAGATATTTTGTCTCCGGGATGGTGCAAGGCGTGGGTTTCCGGATGTTTGTGCAGCGCGAAGCTGCCAAGCTTGGAATCGGCGGTTACACGCGGAACTTGTACGACGGCCGCGTCGAAGTCTTCGCCAACGGAACGCGCGCGCAACTCGGCGCGTTGCGATTGGCACTCGAGCGCGGGCCGCGTCTCTCTATGGTTTCGGGAGTACACGAAGAGGAAGCGCATCCGGACACGCGTTATGGGGAACGTTTTGTGATCGAGCAGGATCGTTAGGCGGCGCGCGACGTAAAACAAATTCTCGAGGAGCATGGCGAATGGATGATTTGAAAAAACTGATTCGCGAGGTGCCGGATTACCCGAAACCCGGAATTCTTTTTTACGATCTGACTACGCTGTTAAAAGATGGAAAAGGATTTCACGAACTGATTGATCGGATGTGTTCGCACTACGACGGCCACACCGTGGACGTCGTGGCGGGCATCGAAGCGCGGGGATTTATTTTTGGCCCCGCGCTCGCGTATCGCTTGGGCGCGGGATTCGTGCCGGTGCGCAAGCCGAAGAAACTGCCGGCGAAGACCGCGAGCATCTCGTACGCACTGGAGTACGGAACGGATACGCTCGAAATTCACGAAGACGCCGTAAAGCCCGGCCAGCGCGTGATTATTTGCGACGACCTGTTGGCCACGGGCGGAACGGCGGCGGCGACGGCAAAACTGATTGAGAAGCTGGGCGGCAAAGTCGAGGGAGCCGCGTTTGCCGTGGAGCTTACGTTCCTGAAGGGCCGCTCTAAACTTAACAGCGTCGATGTTTTCTCGCTAATCCAATACGACAAGTAACCTGGTCGCCTGTGTTAATGAAGGACACTCCGGCTTGGAAGCAAAAGTAAAAGTCTCCACGCCAGTCCCAAAACAAACAACGCGGCCACGACAAGAAAAATCCTCAGCAGCCACTTCTGAAATGGTGGAGCAGAAACTATTTTCGGAGGTGTGTCAATCTGGAGCGCCCGAATACGCTGTAGAATCTCAGGCGGCGGAACTTCAGCTCCGAAGCGATCCGCCCAGTAAGCTCCCACAGATTTCAGCGGATTCAGCATGAATAGCAGCACGCGCCTTCGCCTGTTGGCTCGTCTGATCAGCACCCGTATTCGGAAACTGACCCATTGAATCTCCTCTACTTCTGTCCAAGCAACGCTCTTGGGCCGAAAATAAACTCGGTAACGAATACCGCAGTTATCGGCTGTGCCGGTCGCAATTCCGCGGAAGAAGAGCGCGATCAGTAGAACCATGCCGATGCAGGACAACAGATCTAGTAAGACATTGTCGCTCCGCCGATCAAGATAAATTGTTTTGGCAAACAAAACTGCGACAAGCACCTGAACGCCACGTGCCACGAACCATAGGGGCGGAAAATCCATCTGCTCAGGCCGGCCGCGGTTGCAATCGTCATTCTCCATGAATCTCCCTTTCAGTTTCGCTTGTTCCTCTGGCGCAGAGCTTCGAATAAGACAACTCCGGCAGCGACGGAAACGTTAAGCGATTTGATTGGGCCGATCGTGGGAAGTGATACGACGAAGTCACAACGTTTGCGCGTGAGATCGTGGAGGCCCTGCCCTTCCCCGCCAAGGACGATGCCAACGGCCGACGTGTAGTCCGCTTCCGAATAAGATTTGTCCGCACGCTCATCGAGCCCGATGAGCCAGTAGCCCGCTTCCTTCAATTCCTCCATGGTTTGCGCCAGGTTGGTGACTCTTGCCACGGGCAAGTGCGCCAGCGCGCCGGCGGAAGCGCGGGCGACAGTGTCCGTTAGGCCCGCTGCGCGACGTTCCGGTATGACGACGCCGTGCGCCCCGGCGGCCAGCGCGGTGCGAATGATCGCGCCAAGATTGTGCGGATCTTCCACGCCGTCGAGCAGAACAATCAGCCCTTTGGCTCCGTGCCCGGCGCTCTTGTTGGCCGCCACAAGAATGTCTTCGAGAGTCGCAGCGGCGCGCGCGGCTGCCAGCGCCACCACTCCTTGATGATCCTTCGAATTGGCCAGCCGATCGAGCTCGCGCCGGTCCTCAAAGCGCACCGGAATGTTTTGTTTCCGCGCAAGTTGCACGATCTCCTCAACTCGAGAATCCTGGCGGCCGCGCGCGATAAGGATGCGGTCGAACGGGCGCTCGGCGTCCAGCGCTTCGCGAACCGCATGAATTCCCGTGAGCTTGTCCATGAGAAGGGCAGTCTACCGTCCAAAGTCAAAAGTTGAAAGTTGATGGCTCCCGGACCGTCACGCCGGGCGAAATCCCCTCAGTCGAGCGAGGCGCAGAATTCCAGGATGCGTTCGCGCGCGGATTTTACGGGCGGCGCGAAACGGAGCATTGCACCGTCGTCGAGAAGGAGGATGACGCGATCGAGCTCGCCTTCTCCCGCGCGGCCCGCCAGCGCGAGGCGAATGGGATGAAACAGCTCGCGGCCACGCAGGTCGAGGCCGTCTTTGAGGCTGGTGATGATTTCCTTGAAGCGATCCGTGGTAAGCGGCGCCGGCTCGAGAAGCAAAAGCGCGAGGTGCCGCAGAACGTCGCGCGCGCCGTAGCGCGAAAGGACCACGTGATTCTCGACCCTCCCAAGCAATTCTGCAGCGTCGTAGTGGAAGATGAGGCCGAGGAGCTCGCAGAGTTGCCCGCGATCGGAAGCGTGAGGGCCAAGAAAAGCGGCGGCGCGTTCGCACCAGGCCAACTGCTCGGCCGAAGGATCGCCGGTCAGCCAGCCGCGCTCGCGGAGCACCGTGACTACATCGCGCGCAGTAAAAGGGTTCGCGGAGGCAGTCGAGGCGTTCGGCAATTCTTGCTGGGGCATCGCGAAGATTAGCTCAGCGATGCGAGAGCGTGGCGATTACGTGCGCGGCGATGGCTTCACCGCGGCCGATGGCATCCACGCCTTCGTTGGTCTTGGCTTTCAGGTGAATGTGATCGGCGGTGACGCCCAGAGCGCGGGCCAGTGCTTCGCGCATTTTCGGAAAATGCGGGCCGAGTTTGGGTTTTTCCGTGATAACCACCGCGTCGACGTGCTCAATCGCGAAGTTTTTTTCGGTCAGAAGTTTTTTGGCGTGCTCGAGAAAAATGAGGCTGTTCGCGCCTTTCCACTTCGGATCGGTGTCCGGAAAATGCGTGCCAATGTCGCCCAACGCCGCGGCACCTAGCAGCGCGTCGCAGAGCGCATGCGCGAGAACATCGCCATCCGAGTGTCCCGCAGGTCCTTTGTCGAAGGGAATTCGCAATCCACCGACAACGAACGGGCGACCAGGCTCAAGTCGGTGCAGGTCGTACCCGATGCCGCAGCGCACGCTCATGCCTTATTGCGCTCCTGGTCGAGATAGAAGCGCGCGAGGTTCATGTCGGCGGGCTTCGTGATTTTAATGTTGCGCTCGGAGCCGAGCACAACGTGAACGTCATGACCGAGGCGCTCGACCAATCCGGCTTCGTCGGAGGCGTTCACGCCGTCCGACTGCGCGCGCGCGAAGGCTTCCTTGATGAGTTTCGTCGAAAAGGCTTGCGGAGTTTGCGCGAGCACCACGCGTTCGCGGGGAATCGTCGCGGTGATGAGCGCAACATCCTCGGGGAGGCTGGCGCGCTTTACTTCTTTGACGGTGTCCATCGCCGGGATGCCGAGAATCGCGGCTTGGCAGCGGCGCGCCTCTTCGATCACCCGGGAGATTTGTTCGCGCGTGACGAACGGCCGCACGGCATCGTGGACCAGAACGATTTCCGTCTCGTCGGGAATTTCTTTCAGCGCCAGCGCGACAGAATCCTGCCGCGAGTCACCTCCGCGCACGACGCGCACGGACTGCATGAAGCTTTCGCCGCGCAGGCGCTGCTCGAGCGATTCGACGACGTCACCGCGCGTGGCGACGATAATGTCCGTAACGATCGGGCACGAAGCGATTCGGCGCACGCTGTGAATGACAAGTGGCGTGCCGTCAAGCTCGAGGAACTGCTTGGGCGTATCCGCGCCCATGCGCGTTCCGAGCCCTGCAGCAGGAAGAATGGCGGCGATGCGGCTCATGTTCTGGATTGCGCGCGACACGGCGCCCGCTGGCTGGCGAAATGCGGCGTGCGCAAACTTCAGAGTGTACCGCAACGCTCGTTACGACGCGAATTACGCGACACCGCGAACCCCGGTGTGTTTCGTGCGGTTGAAAGCGGCGTATGAACTGCTAAGTCTCGACAGCCGGGGCCAGAAGCATGAAAGCGGAAATCTACCGGAGATACATGCGCGGAACGCGCTGGCTGACGGCGCAGAGCAGATCGGACGTCACGGTACCGATGCTGCGCGCGATGACGTTTGCGGGATGAACGTGTTCCCCGTCCGTGCCGTGGATGGTGACCACGTCTCCGACTCCGGCTTCGGGAATATCCGTGACGTCAATCATGGTGACGTCCATCGAGATGATGCCGACGATCGGAGCGAGCCGGCCGCATACCAGCACGCTGCCTTTATTGCCGAGCGAGCGATGAACCCCGTCGCCGTAGCCCGCGGCGAGAACCGCGATGCGCGAAGGGCGCGCGGCGATGAATTTTTCGTTGTAGCCCACTCCGGCGCCGGCGGGGATATCGCGAACGCTGATGATGCGAGTGCGCAGACTCATCACCACTTTGAGCGGCAGGCGCGTTTCGATTTCAGGCCGCTGCTCGACGGGGTCGTAGCCCGGATGGTAGCCGTACAGTATCGCGCCCGGCCGGACCATATCGGCCCAGGTTTCGGGGCGTGTGGCAATCGCGGCGCTGTTGGCGAGGTGTACGATGCCTGGGTCGATGCCGAGCGAACGAAGGCGATCCAGCGCGGCATAAAAACGCTCTTCCTGCTGGTGCGTTTGTTCTCCGGTGCGCGTGTTAGTCAGGACTTCGGAGGATGCAAAGTGCGTGAACACGCCGCCGAGTTCCAGATGCTTGCACTTCGCGAGTTGGCGCGCGAAACACTCGACGTCGCCCGGCGCGATGCCGAGGCGATTCATGCCGCTATCCACTTTCAGGTGGAACGCAAATTTTTTTCGGCCCTTTTTGCCGGCGCTGCGAGCGGCGGCGCGATCCAGTTGCTGGAGCTGTTCGCAGCGGATGATGACGGCGGTCAAGTTGTGTTCGAGGAGCCGCGCCTCTTCGCCGGGCCAGAAACTCGTGAGCACGAGAACAGGTTTGCGGACTCCAGCTTCGCGGACGGCAATGCCTTCCTCCGTGCAGGTGACGCCGAACCAATCGGAACCGGCTTTTTCGAGAGCTTTAGCGACTTGCGGCCCTCCGTGGCCGTAGCCGTTGCCCTTGACGATGCTCAGGATTTTGCGCGGCGTTTTCCGCTTCTCGCTCGGCGGATTCACAAACGTGCGGATGGCCCGAAAATTCTCGGCGAGCGCAGAAAGGGAAACTTCCGCCCAGATCGGGCGGCTGTGCATTTTATGGGGACTCTTCTCGGCTCGTGCCATGGGGACACCGGAAAGCATTAAGTTTACGCCAACCCGCGCCGCGTCCAGAAAGCTGCGACCTGCCGCTGCCACAGTATGGCGCGAGAAAGACAACCCCTAAGCACAGAGCAAGCGCGGGGCCGCGGAATGACTGCACGAACTCACGTGCGAGATGGCGTGAGGTACAACCGACCAAGCTGAGAGCCCCCACGAAATCGCGTAAGTGTTGCATTTAAAGGACTTATGATTACTGTAAGTGCTTTAGAATCAATAGGTTCGCGATGGCCTGTAAGTGTTGCATCTAAGGGACTTGGAGCTGACGGCGGAATGCGTGCGACGGCGCGGAATCGGGACGCGATGCGAAGTTATCGAGAGTTGGCGCAGACCCGATTGTGGAAGATTTAACACGGCGGCGGTAGCCCACAAAAAGTGCCGGCGGCCTATTTCGCCATTCAGCACGGGCCCCGAAACCCGGCGCTGGTTCGGCACGCGCCCGCGAACCGACACCTCCAGAGTATGCCTGGTCGGGCGACGCTGGATGAAGCCGACTGCTCAACGAAAATGGATGATGAGCGCGTTGAGAAGGACGAACGCCACGGGGAAGACGAAGCGGCAAACGTGATCCATGCGTTTAGAAATGCCAGCGTGACCTTTTTCGTGCAGATACAGCGATAGGGTGGACTCGGCGATCGAAGCGAAAATTAATGAAAACGCCAGGACGTGAATTTTGTCAGCCAGAGTCATGACGTTGGTGTCGGGCAGAGATTGCGTGACGATGTATTCGCTGGCGATGGCCGCGAAGATGGCGCCGACGCCCACCCCGAATCGCGGATCGATGCGGTTGGGAGCGATGAAGAACGCGACAAACGCGATACCGGCACCGGTCCAGACGCCATAGAGCAACTTGAAGAACACGAGAACGCCCTGGCGGGCGAGCGCGGTGCGGAGCGTGAAGCGGCTGTAGCGCGTTTCCTGGCCCGTGGGAAGCGCGTCGTCGCCGAAGTTCGAGTGGTAGACGGCGGTTTGCGTGGACGGAACGCTTTTGAGCAATTTCCAGCCGGGCATGGCGGACATGTTCGCATCGGCGCCGGAGTTTTGCTCGTCGGCGACGTAGCGGAGAATGTTGGTTTCGTCCTCTTCCTCCTCGACGTTGAGATCGAGGTCGTGGCTATCCAGCGGGTACTGGCGGAGATCCCAGAATTTCGTGATTTGCGCGACAACACGTACGTAAGCGTAGTGTGAGCCGTCCGCAAGGTCGCTCACGGCGGGTTCCTGGCGCGTCTCCTGGCGCGCGTCCACGAGCGAGAAAGTTTTGTACGGCTTAATGTCGCCGCCCTTCCAGCGAAACCAGACATAAAAGTCGGCGGTAAAGTAGTTCTCGTGGATATTGATCTGGTGGATACGCATGAGGTAGGCGCCGACGTAGACATCTTGCGGCGCGGCGGGGAGTTGCTCGGCGGCCTTGGCGGGTTTTTTGGCCTTGGTGTGCGTGGTCGTGGGATTGAGCTGAGAAGCGTTGGCTGCGAAAAGCGCCAGAGCCACAGTAACTCGAAATATAGAACACTGGAAGGAAGCCCGCATACGCACCTCGCGCGGTAAAGATTGGCGGGGATTCTACACGCGGTGTGCGGGGAATATCTACCAGTCGTCTGGTGCTTTCTGGATGAAGGGGGTGCTTAGGGGGAGAGCAGTCATCCTAAGACGTAAGACGCCACCGGGATCTAGCCCATATCTTCTGGGGAGAATTGGGAGAAGGCGTCGGGGGCGGCTTCCTCGAAGCGCGTGAGGCGGCTGCGAAACACGAACTTGACGTTGTCGGTGGGACCGTTGCGCTGCTTGGCGATGCGCAGTTCGGTTTCCTCGCGCTCTTCGGGAGAAGCACCGGCTTTGAAGAAGTGTGGGCGGTAGATGAACATGACCACGTCGGCGTCCTGCTCGATAGCGCCGGATTCGCGAAGGTCGGAGAGCTGCGGGCCGCGCTCGTCGCGTTCGGGAGCGCGAGTGAGCTGGCTGAGAACGAGCACCGGAATCTGCAATTCCTTGGCGAGGCCCTTCAAGCCGCGCGAGATGCTGGCGACTTCTTCCTGACGGTTGCCGAAACGGCCGCGCGCGGTGATTAGCTGGAGATAGTCCACAATCAACAGCTTGAGCTGTCGCTCGCGCTGGAGGCGGCGGGCCTTGGCGCCGATTTCCAGCACGCTGATGGAACCGGCGTCATCAATCCACAACGGAGAAGCAGAAATCGTGCCGAGCGCTTCCGTCATGCGGCGCCAGTCTTCGCGCGAGAGGTGGCCAGTGCGAAACTTGTGCGCGTCAATCTGCGCGACGGACGCGATGAGGCGCTGCAGGAGCGACTCCTTGGACATTTCGAGGCTGAACAGGGCAACCGGAAGCCCGGCGCGAATGGCGATGTTCTCGGCGAGGTTTAGCGCGAGAGCGGTTTTTCCCTGCGAAGGGCGCGCGGCCAGAATGAGCAACTCCGAAGGCTGGAAGCCGCTGGTGAGCCTGTCCAGCTCGACGTAGCCGGTGGAAACGCCGGTGATGCTTTTGCCTTCGCGGAATATTTTTTCCAGGCGCTCGAAATTCTTGTTGACGATTTCCTTGATGGGGACGAGGCCTTCTTTTGCGCGGTCTTCGGCAATCTCGAAGATGGAGGATTCCGCGTTGTCGAGAATAACGTCGGCGCCGTCCTCGCCTTCGAAGGCGCGCTGCTGGATGTTGTGCGTGGCGTGAATGAGATTGCGGAGCATCGCCTTTTCTTTGACGATGCGCGCGTAGTGCTCGACGTTGGAAACACGCGGCATGCCGTCGGCGAGCGAGGCGAGATAGGGCGCGCCACCGGCGGCTTCCAGATCGCCGCGGCGGTGCAACTCTTCCGTGAGCGTGACGAGATCGATGGCCTGCTGCGACTCGCTACACGAAATCATCTGCGAAAAGACGCGGCGGTGCTGGTCGAGGAAGAAATCGTCTGCGCGGAGCGTTTCGATGGCGGTGTTGAGGGCGTTGTTGTCGAGGAGAATGGCGCCGAGGACGGAACGTTCTGCGTCGAGATTATTCGGAAGGGGTTTTTCAAGAGTGGCGTCGGTGGGCATGTTGCGTTGTTACAATTCGCTTTTTATTCGCCTAAGGTAACACGATCCCCGTTACGCGCGCAAGCGGCATTCGAACGGCTGCGCTGCGGAGAGTGAATATTTTTTCAGGTGGCGAGGACTAGCTGGGCTCGACCGTTTTCCCTGAACGCTCCTGGGTGATGGTGATGGATTGTGCGCGGACGCCCGCGCGGCGTCAACGGAAGAAACTGTGGAGAGCTGTGCATGCTTTCGGAAAGTGTTGAAAAGTATTTTTCGCGAAGAGAATTCGCGGCGAGAAATGAGATGGCGCGATGAATCGCGCAGCGAAGATCGCGTCACAAAAAAAGGACGCGCTAGCATGCGGCATGCCGGCTAAGGCGCGACCCTGGAACTCGAGAGGGGAGCACAGGCGAGAGCGGCTGCGCTATTCGTTGGCAGTTATCCTTCTTTGCCGACGTGGACCGTGATTTGAGCAGTGACGTCGCGGAAGACTTTGATGGTGACCGGATAGTCGCCGATGATCTTGATGGGCTCGGCCAACTGCACCTGGCGCTTGTCCACTTTGAAATTCTGCGCGGCGAGCGCTTCCGAAATGTCGGCGGAAGTGACGGAGCCGAACATCTGATCGTTTTCGCCGGTTTTGCGGGCAAAGCTCAGCGAAACGCCGGTGAGCAGCTCCGCCTGCTTTTGCGCCGCGGCCAGCTCCGTGGCGGTCTTTTTCGCAAGCGAAGTGCGGATACGTTCGAGCGCCTTCATGTTCCCGGCGGTGGCTTCCAGCGCCAGCTTGCGCGGCAAAAGAAAATTGCGGGCGTAGCCAGGCTTGACGGTAACCACGTCGCCGCGGTGTCCGAGCTTTTCGATGTCTTCCTGAAGAATGATTTGCATGTTCTCTCTCGTGGCTCCTGAAACTTGTAGCGAAACGCGTTTGCTTTTATCGCCAGGCGGGACGCGCTAAAACCGGCTCCGGCACTCTTTCCGCGTCAGGCCTTCGGGGCCTCTGTTGGCGCAGGCGCGGCAGGCGGAGCAGGCGCAACAGGCGGCGCGGCAGGCGGCGCCGGCGGATGGGCCGCGACATGGCCCGCTTGATGCGTCTGGGCACTGACGGGACGCAGAGCTTGCGAACCCGAAGCGCTCCCCGCAAAAGGCAAGAGGGCGATGTTCCGCGCGCGCTTGATGGCCACGCCGAGCCAGCGCTGGTGGCGCGCGCAAACGCCGGTCATGCGGCGCGGCAGAATCTTGCCGCGTTCCTGCACGAACTGCGAAAGAATGTCGGCGCGCTTGTAGTCGATCATGTCCATCTTCTCGACGCAGAACTTGCAGACTTTCTTCTTGCGGAAATACTGGCGCTTGCCGCGCGGACGGCCGCCGGGACCTCCCGGGCCGCCCCCGGGCCCGCCTTCGCGACGCGGGCCGCTATGACCGCCGGGACCGCCGTGCCCACCTTCGCGGCGCGGAGGCGCTCCGGAATGAGACTGCGCTGGTTTCTGTTCCTCTGCCATATCCTTGTGCCTTTCTGAAAAAGATCGAATCTCGGAAGACGAAAATCAAAACATCAGCTGGCGGCGGCTTGCTCCGCGGGCTGCGGCTGAGTGGTGCGGCGCGGACGGCGCGCAGCGCGGGCTTCGCGCTTGCCGCTTAGCTTCTTCTGGCGTTTGAGGTCCTGGTCGAGACGAATGGTCAAATACTTGATGACCACGTCCTGCACGCGGAGGCGGCGTTCGAGCTCCGCGATCAGCTCACTGTGAGTGGTGCGAATCTGGTGAATGACGTAAATCCCTTCGCGGTGCTTGGCGACGCGATAGGCGAGCTTGCGCGTGCCGCAATTCTCGGCCTTCTCGATCTTGCCGCCCTTCTCGGCGCAAGTGTGCTCGATGCCGGAAATGACCTTCTTGATTTCCTCTTCCGGCGTGGCCGGGCGCGCGATAAAAATCAGATCGTACAAACGCTCTTCCATGTGATGACCTCTTTCCTTTGCTGCAATTCGTTCCGGGCTGCGACAAAACGCCCCAGGCCTAAACGCCTGAGTTACAGCGCCGGGAAATTCGTTCGCTACGTTTCCAGCGTCTCCGCGTCCGGTTCCTGCGGCTTGCGCCGGTTAAAAATATTCATGGCCGGCGCGACGCCCTTCGCGAGAATCATTTCGACCGCGTCGCCGGCTTTGCCAACCATCTCCGCGGCAACTTCGAGATCGGCCTTTTTCATCGGCCGCAGCACGTATTCCTTGCGGCTGCTGAGCGGATGATCGGGGCCAGCGCCGAGGCGAAGCCGCGTGAACTCCTGGCTGCCCAGGGCGCTGATGACGGAATTCGCGCCGTTGTGACTGCCGCCGCTGCCTTTGCGGTCGATGCGAATCGTACCGAACGGCAACTGCACTTCGTCCCACATCACCAGCAAATCCGCCAGGCCCAGTTCGTACTTGTCGAGCAGCTCTCTCACGGAGATGCCGCTCAGGTTCATGTACGTCTGCGGCTTGGCCAGCAGAACCTCTTCGCCGGCGAGCTTGCCGCGGCCGGCGAGCGCCTTGGCTTCCGGTCGCTCGACGCGAATCGAACCGCGATTGGCCAGCTCGTCTATGGCCATGAAACCCAGGTTATGCGGCGTCCATTGGTACTCCGGATCGGGATTCCCAAGTCCAACGATGAGCCGCATAAACCTCTGTTTCCGTCGAGCTGCGGGTCAGCTGCAACCCGCCGAAAAATTCTGCGAGCGCGATTACTTCTTTTTCTCGCCGCCTTTGTCGCCCTTCTCGGTTTTCTCCGCCTTGGCTTCCGCTTCGGCGCCTTCTTCGCCCTCGACTTCCTTTTTGCCCTTCTTGATGACTTCGGGCTCGGCTGGTACCGCGCCTTCGGCAGCCACAGCTTCCACAGGCTTTTCTTCTTCCACCTTGAGCGCCACAACGTGCGCGAGAACGCGCTCAGGATCGGTGATGAGTTTCAACTTCGCGGTGTCGAGGGAAATTTCGGCCGCGCGCAGCTGCTGGCCCAACATTAGTCCACTGACGTCAATTTTGAATTCCGTCGGGATATCCGCTGGCAAGCATTCGATCTCGATTTCGCGAGTGACGACTTCGTAGACGCCGCCTTGCTGTTTGACGCCGGCAGGCTCGCCAAAGGTATGAACGGGAACGCTGACGCGCATACGAACGTCCATGGCGACGCGGACGAGGTCGACGTGCAGCAGGCGTCCCGTGACAGGATCGGTTTGCCAGTCTTTTAGAATCGCGGGCTCGTGCTTGCCGGCCAGATCTATCTGAAAAAGAGTGTTGTGTCCGGTGGCAGAGCGAAGAATTGCGCCAACCTGCTTGGCGTTGACGGCGAGGGTGATCGAGCCGCCCTTGCCGCCGTACAACACCGCCGGAACTTTGCCCGTCTGCCGCAGGCGCCGGGCCTCGTTCTTGCCGCGGTCGGAGCGCGGCGCGCCTTCTACAACAATTTGGTTCTGCGTCTGAGCCATAACTTTCTTCCCTTCCCAGATTGCTTGAAAATCTAAATAAACAGCTCGCTGATCGAAGTCTCCTCGTGAATCGAGCGGATGCCGCGGGCGAGCAGGTCGGCGACACTCAAAACTTTGATTTTGCCCATGGCTTTGGCGGCGTCGCCGAGCGGAACAGAGTCGGTGGCGACAACTTCTTTGATGCGAGAGTTGGCAATGCGCTCGATGGCCGGACCGGAAAGCACGGCATGCGTGCAGGCCGCGTAGACCTGCGTGGAGCCTTCGCGGATGAGCGCCTCGGCGGTCTTCACGAGCGTTCCGGCGGTATCAATGATGTCGTCCACGATGAGCGTGCTGCGGCCGCGGACGTCGCCGATGAGGTTCATGACTTCGCTGACGTCCACGTCCACGCGGCGCTTGTCGACGATAGCAAGAGGGGCATCGAGTTTCTTGGCGAAGAAGCGCGCGCGTTCGACGCCGCCGGCGTCGGGCGATACAACCGTTAGATTCGGCAACTTCAGATGGCGAAAATGTTCAACGAGAACCGGAGAACCGTACAGGTGGTCCACCGGCACGTCGAAGTAGCCCTGAATTTGCGGCGCGTGCAGATCGAGCGTAAGAGCGCGGCTGGCGCCGGCTGTTTCCAGCAGGTCGGCGACGAGTTTCGCGGATATCGGAACGCGCGGCTTGTCTTTGCGGTCCTGGCGCGCGTAGCAGTAGTACGGCAGTACGGCGGTGATGCGCCAGGCGGAGGCGCGTTTGAAGGCGTCGATCATCAGCAAAAGTTCCAGCAGGTGGTTGTCCACCGGATAACAGCACGGCTGCACGACGAAGACGTCGGCACCGCGCACGTTTTCAAGAATCTGAAAATAGATTTCGCCGTCGCTGAAGCGGCCGAGATTTGCCTTGCCCAGCGGCACATCCAGGTGATGGCAAATGCTCTCCGCCAGCGGGAGATTCGCGGTCCCGGCAAAAATTTTAAATCGGTCGTCGTTCAAGACTTACGCGCTCCAGGCGCACAAGATATGGCCCCGGGAATTCCAGCTAAATGCAATTCTGATTAACGACTTCAGCGGAGACGCTGCGGATCAAACTGAGGACACACGAAGATGCGAAGCTACGTGCCCATCATCCTACGAAGATAACCGCCACGAGAGAGTGTCTCGCAGACAAAAGTTTCGTCGTCCGGAAACCCGACAGCGGCTCGGCGCGCCAACGCTGGGCTCGGGAAAACTCCAAACACCGCCGAACCGCTACCCGCCAGCGAGGCTCCTGAAGCTCCTCCCTGGAGCAAGGCCCGCTTGATTTGCGCAAGACGGGGATGGCGCCGGAAAACCGGACTCTCGAAATCGTTCGAAAGGCCGCTTCCCTGCGCGCTCCAGCACAGAGCACAGAACTTCCAAAGTTTAGAGGCTGCTGCGGGTTTTGTCAATGCGAGCGGCCTGGCTTTGAGCCATTTGTAGGCGTCGGGAGTGGAGACGTGGATCGTGCGCGGAGACACAATCAGAACCGTAGATTTCGGGACGTCCGGAAGCGGATAAATTTCGTCGCCGCGGCTGACGCCAAGCGCCCGCCCGCCGTGCAAAAAGAAGGGCACGTCTGCGCCGAGCGACGAGGCGATTTGCAGTAGCGCAGGCTCGGGCAGGCGAGACTTTGTAAGTCGAAGGTAACCGAGGAGCGCCGCCGCCGCATCGCTCGAGCCGCCACCGAGACCGCGGCCGGCTGGAATAGTTTTGCGGAGCTCGATTTCGACGCCGGAGCGAATTTTCAACGCGCTGCGGAGAGCGTCTACGACGCGGTAGACGAGGTTTTTCTGCGTCGGTTCCTGGGAAAGCGCGGCATTCCCGCGAACGGCGAGCGAGATTCCGGAATGGTGCGCCGTACGTAGCCGCAGTTCATCGTGCAGTGAAACCGTCTGAAATATTGTGCGCAATTCGTGGTAGCCGTCCGCGCGCTTTCCGAGAATGTCCAGACGCACGTTGATTTTGGCGAACGCTGGAATGCGGACTTCGCGCATGCGGCTTATTGCGGCTTGGCTTCTTGCGTCGTGGTTTTTTGCGCCACGCGGTGTTTCACCTGGGAAAGCTTTTTTTCGAGTTCCGCCACTCTGTCGGTCTCGATGTCCGCGGGCAACGCGCGATGCCACTCGTTCAAGGATTTTTCCCACTCGATGGCGGCGAGATCCATGCGGCCGGTCTTGGCGTACACGTCGCCGAGGTGGGAACGGATCGTGGCGTCGTGGCCTTCGCGTTCCACGGCCTTGCGCAGCGTAGCTTCCGCTTCGCCCAGCTTGTTCTGCTTGAAATAAATCCAGCCGAGACTATCGAGATACGCCCCGCTGTGCGGTTCCTCTTTCAACGCGCGTTGCACGAGTGCTTCGGCTTCGTCCAGACGAATCCCAAGGTCTCCCAGCATGTAGCCGTAGTAGTTGAGGACTGGCGCGTTACTCGGATTCGCGTCCAGCGCCTTCTTAAACTCCTGTTCGGCGCGGTCGTAGAATTTCTGCCGTTCATAAATCGCGCCGAGCAAAAACCACACCATCTCGTTGTCGTGTGGGTCGCCGGGAATGGCTTCTGCTGAGTGCGCCGCGTCTTCAGCTTCCTTGTAGCGGCGGGCGCGTTCGTAAACCTGCGCGATATTCAGATACGTTTCGCGATCAGATTCGCTTTTGTTCAACTGGCCGCGAAGCATTTTGACGGCGTCGTCCGTCTGGCCGTTTTCGCCGAGAAGCAACGCATAGGAAGAGCGCACGCCGGAATCGCTGGGATATTTCGCAAGCGCTTCCTTGCCGGTCTGCAAGGCGCGCGGCAAGTCCTTGGCGGCGCGGTAGGTGTCCATAATCAACATGCGCGCGCGGCGATCTTCTTCGTCGCCAAGATGGCCGAGTTCTTCGAACGTGTAGATGGCCGCCTGAAAATTTTCCACGTCGCGGTAAAGCTGGCCGAGTTGCTGGTACAAAATCGCCAGCGAACGGCGCTTCGACGGCGCCACGGCGGATTGCGATTTCAGCCCGGTCGTGGCGTCGGAGAGAACGCGAATGGCGTCGTCGAAGCGGCCCTGCGCCTCGTACAGCATGGCTTCGTTGTACATGACCTCCAGGCTGCCGGGCGCATACTGGCGCGCCTTCAAGAGGTTTTCTTCGGCTTTGTCGAGCTGGTGGAGCTGCCGGTAAATCTGCGCCAGACGAAGATAGATATCCGAGTCGTCGGGCATTAGGTCGGTGAGCTTGAGATATTCGGCCAGGGCATCGGAATATTTTTCTTCGGACAAAAGTGTCTGTGCGAGGCCACGCTCGTGGCTTAACTCCGAAGGATCGAGTTCCACGGCTTTGCGATAAGCCGTTTCCGCTTTGGTCAGATCGTGCGTCTGCGTATACGCATCGCCCAACAAGTCGAGAAGCCCGGGGGACGGCGCACGCCCGGTGATGCCTTCCAGAAGAGAAACCGCGTCCGCGGATTTTCCTTCATCAAGAAGAAGCTGGGTGAGCTGCTCGACCGCTGCCTCATTTTCAGGATCTTGCTTGAGCAAGCCGCGAAGCACCTCTTCTGCTTTGTCGTGTTCGTTGCGCAGGCGATAGAGCCGCGAAAGCCACAGCGCGGATTCGCTGTCGGTCGGATCCAGCCGCCACACTTCGCGGTACTGCTCGATGGCACGGTCCGCCATGCCCGACTGCGCGCTCGAGCTTAAGTCCCCCAGGCTTCGCAGATAGATGCGCCCGAGCAGCCGGCGCGTTGGAACGTCATCGGGCGTGCGCTTCAGGATTTCCTGCGCTTCGGTGATCGCTTCGTGCAGGCGCTGCGCCTTCCAATACATTTCCGCGAGGCGTTCACCAATCACCGGCGACTTCGGATCCAGCGCGTAAGCTTTTTTATATGCGTCTATGGCTTGCGTGGCGTAGTCCGCGTCATTCGTCGCTTCATACTTTTGCTCGTACAAGTGCCCCATGGCGTACTGGTAGTAAGTTTCCGCGCGAGACGACGGAGTTAGCGTAGCTGCCTCGGCGGCATCGCCATTCGGTGCCGGAACTTGCGGAGGAACGGAAGCCTGGGGTTCACTGCTTTGCGCCGCAACCACCAGGCCGGAACAACCAGCCAGGAGCGCGAGGAAACCGATTCTGGGTAAGTTCATGAATGCCTCGGAAACAAAAAGTATCCCATGCGGGCCGGAATACGGTCAAAACCGAATGAATACCCGTTTCCAAGGCCAAAAGACAACTGGAAGTAAGATGCAGGCGGCGGGCAATTCGTTGAGCGGAAAGCGGGGTAGGTTGCCCGGGAAGCTGACCTACGCGCCAAAATGTTTCGTGCGCCTAGTGCAGAAAGTGGCGAACCCCGGTGAATACCATGGCGAGGCCGAGATTGTCGGCGGCTTCGATGACCTTGTTGTCGTTGACGGAGCCACCGGGCTGAATGACCGCGACGGCACCGGCTTTGGCGGCTTCTTCCACGCCGTCGGGGAATGGGAAAAACGCGTCCGAGGCGACGACACTTCCGGCAAGCGACGCCTGCGCCTTCAGCACGGCGATTTTGACGGAATCTACGCGGCTCATCTGGCCGGCGCCGACGCCAAGCGTCGCGCCGTCCTTGGCGAAGACGATGGCGTTGGATTTCACGTGCTTGCAAACGCGCCAAGCGAAGCGCATGGTCTGTTTTTCAGTGGCCGTTGGCGCACGCTTGGTGACAATGCGCAGCGCATCGTCTTTCAGCTCACCCAAATCGGGTTCCTGCACCAACATGCCTCCCAGGATGCGCTTGATTTGCAGGCCGGTTTCGGGCTTCAGGCCACCGTCGGGCAGTTCCAGCAGGCGCAAATTTTTCTTGGCGGCGAGGATGGCCTTCGCCTGCGCGTCGAATCCCGGCGCGGCGATGCATTCGACGAAAAGTTTGCCGACTTCTTCCGCGGTTGCCGCGTCCACGATCCGATTGAATGCCAGTACGCCGCCGAAGGCAGAAATGGGATCGCTGGCGAGCGCCTTCACGTAAGCATCGCGAAGGGCTGGCTGCTCCGCCGTGCCGCAAGGATTGTTGTGTTTGACAATGACGGCGGCAGGTTGATCGAACTCGGCGGCGAGGCTGCGTGCGGCTTCGAGATCCACCAGATTGTTGTACGAGAGCTCTTTGCCCTGGATTTGCTTCGCGGCGGCGAGACCGGAAACCGGGCGACCAGCGGGCACGTAAAGCGCAGCCGCCTGGTGAGGATTCTCTCCGTAGCGCAATGCCTGTTTTTTTTGCAGGGCGAAGTGAACGCGTTCGGGGAGCAGTTCCTTCTGTGAGAGATCCAGATGACCGGAGGCAACAGTCAAGCGTTCTAGTTCGGTGGCGATCATCCCGTCGTAGCGAGAGGTAGTGGCGAATACCTTGAGGGCAAGTTCGCGGCGGGTATTGAGAGAGGTATCGCGGGCAGCTTCGAGTTCCTGCGCGACGCGCGCGTAATCGCAGGGATCGGTGACGACGGTGACGCTTTCGAAATTTTTCGCGGCTGAACGAAGCATGGTGGGACCACCGATGTCAATATTTTCGATGAGCTCTTCGGCGGTGAGTCCCGATTTTGCGGCGGTGGCCTCAAAGGGATAGAGGTTCACGACCACGAGATCGATCGGCGCGATGCCGTGCTCGGCAGCTTGCTTCTCGTCGCCGGCGTGATGGCGGCGAAAGAGCAGGCCACCGTGAATCTTCGGATGCAGCGTCTTAACGCGGCCTCCCAGCATCTCCGGCCAGCCGGTGAAATCGGAAACGTCGCGGACCGCAACGCCGGCGTCACGCAATAATTTCGCAGTGCCGCCTGTCGAAAGTATTTCTATTCGCAAAGCCGCGAGGCGCTTCGCGAAATCGACGATGCCTGTTTTATCGAACACGCTGATGAGCGCGCGTTGCACAGCCATGCATTCCTCCAGATAAAGAGAAGCACAACAGTTTAAGCGCGGATGAAGAATTCACAAAACAGACGGAAGGAAAGGAAGTGAGTTAATTTGAATTTCGCTGTACTGGAAAAGGTCCCAATATGAGCCTCAAGAACAGAACGAATGCCGCAATCGAGATAATTGCCGCCCACCAGGGCGCTCGTGACCATCGATTGCTGCCCGATTCATTAGGCTTCGCTTGGTCGTCCGTGGAGACGGAAGAGTCAGCCCAAATTGGCGTTGGATTCAAAAGCTAAAGCGCCACGTTGATGCGCTGGAAATTCAAATTGGCCTACGAAGAAGAGATACGCGTCAGGACTTTACGAGAGCTTTCAACTTTACCTGGCCGGCAACGACTTCGACAACGTACTCCACGTCGCGGCAATTTTTCTGTTTCTGCAAGTCCTTCGTCTTTTTCAGGACAAACTCATTGAAGCTGGCCCGCGAAAGCTTGCCCGTTTGCTCTCCTGCCTCTTGCTTGGCACTGAGAAACGCTTCGTAAAGCTGGTCGACTTTCTCGGACTCGCGTTCGGGCTCGGAACAGACCACGCGGAACGGACCGCCCACCGGTTTCTCGGCAACTCTGGCGGACTTTTCCGGTTGTTTGCGCGCGCGCTCGGCTTCGATGGCCTTCGCTGCGGCGCCAAAGTGGCGCTGAACGGTTCCTTCTTCTTTCTGCTTCGTCTTCTTCCTGAAAATATCCTTGTACTTGGCGTAAGTCTGGGTGAGGTTGTTCAAGCGGAAGCGATGGCCGAACTTCAAATCGCCGCCACGCTCGGAATAGCGCTTGATAAAAAGGTCGATGCGCCACTCGATTTCGGTAGGAGGACGCTTGCGGCCGCCGCCGAAGAACTGGTCGTATTCAATTTTCAGCTGGCGAATGTCGCGTTCGAGTTGCGCCAGTTCCTCGTCGATAGTCGGCATGGAGGGAAAGGCCCCTGAACCATTCATGCTAAGAGCGCAGGTGGAACGCGTCAACCAGAGGGTTTGGGAGCGGTGCGCATCGTGCATCCCGCCTTGCCGGTCGGACTCAAGCTGGCCTACGCGCAGGGTAGTTCGACCTGACCGCTGCATTGATAGCGGATGCGGCGTTGTGCTGAAATGAGGTAATGGAATCCCGCACCAAGCAAGCCCTCTCGCCAGATCAGACTGAATTGTTGCGGCAAATACCGTCGGTGGACGAGCTTCTGGGACAGCCGCGCCTGGCTGCGCTGGCAGGCCGCGTGGATCGCGCACTGCTCGTCGAAGTGACTCGCGCAGTACTTGCGGAGCTGCGGTCGCAAATCGCTGGAAACTTCCATCCGTCGGGACTAGTCGAACTCACGCTGCTTTCGGAGCCGGCAGCGCTGGAGCAGCACATCCGCGACCTCGTGGAACGGATGCTGGCGCGCTCCTTGCAACCCGTGATCAACGCGACCGGCGTGATCCTACACACGAATCTCGGCCGAGCGCCGCTGCACGCGGGCGTATCCGAGGAATTTCGCGACTCGGCGACGTGCTATTCGAATCTAGAATACGACCTGGAATCCGGTTCGCGCGGAAAGCGAGATGTGCACACGTCGTCGCAGCTGGAGCGGCTCACGGGTGCCGAAGCGGCCATCGTCGTGAACAACTGCGCCGCCGCGGTGCTGCTGGTGCTGGCGGCGCTCGCCAAAGGCGGAGAAGTCATCGTCTCGCGCGGCGAGTTGATCGAAATTGGAGACGGCTTCCGCATACCCGAAATCATGGCGGAAAGCGGCGCGATTCTTCGCGAAGTGGGCACGACGAACCGCACGCGGCTCGCGGACTACGAAAATGCCATCAGCGAAAAGACCCGGCTGCTGCTGCGCGTGCATCCATCCAATTTTCGTGTGACGGGATTCACAGAGAAGCCTGAGCTTGCAGAGCTTGCCGACTTGAGCCAGCGGACTGGGCTGCCACTCGTGGAAGATCTCGGCTCGGGCTGCCTCGTGGATTTGGCGCAGAACGGAATCACCGAGCCGGTCGTCCGGCAAAGCATCGAAGCCGGAGTGTGGGTGGTGATGTTCAGCGGGGATAAACTGCTCGGTGGTCCGCAGGCCGGCGTAATCGCCGGGAAAAAAGAGCTCGTGACGCGGGTGCGGCGTCATCCGCTGTTCCGCGCGCTGCGCGTGGACAAACTGACGACAGCGGCAATGGAGGTCACGCTCGGCGCATATTTGCGCGCGGCGTGGGACGAGATTCCCGCGCTGCGCATGATTCGCACGAGCGCGCAGGAAATCAACCGCCGTGCCGAGAACTTGCTGCGCGAATTGCGCCCGGAACTGCCGCTGGACGAAGTCGAGATGGAGATTGTGGATGGCGCGTCGCTCGCGGGCGGCGGCTCAACGCCGACGCAGGCGCTGCCCACAAAGGTGATTCGCATCGCCAGCGCGCGCTACTCCGCCACGCAACTTGAACAGCGACTGCGGCGGGCGCCGGCAGGAATTTCCATTATCGCACGCGTCGAAAACGACCGGCTGGTAATGGATTTGCGAACCGTATTTCCTGACCAGGAACCGCTCCTCGTCAAAACGCTCGCTGCTATCCTGCACTAATTTTTGTGCAGTGAAACTCGCAGCGCTTTTCGCGCGTCCTACGGGATGTTTCGAGCCATGGGACGGATTAGCTCGAAATTTCTTCACCCCTGATTATCCAAAAGCTCGTGACGTGTTAGCGCGAATGAAGGAGAGGTGCGAAATGAGGAATTACCGCTGTGTTCTCGCGGGAATGGCAGTAATGTTTGGTTTCGGAACGGTGTCTGCGCAACAGACCGTCCCCCCGGGTCAGCAACCGCCCCAGCAGCAGCGGGAGCGTATGCGACCGCCCGCGGAGCAGCAGACTTCGCGCAGCGAAGGCGCGCAAGGACGGCAAGAGCAGCGGCAACCCGCTCCCGAAGAGAAATCTTCGGTGACCCACCACTCCGCGCGGATTGGCGGGCAAAGCATCAATTACACCGCGACGGCCGCGACTTACAACATCAAGGCGGATGATGGCACGGTGAAGGCTTCGATGTTTTACATCGCGTACGTCAAGGACGGCGCCGAGCCGGTAAAGCGTCCGATCAGTTTTGTGTATAACGGCGGCCCCGGCTCCGCATCGCTCTTCACGCACATGGGCATGGGACCGAAGCGCGTGGTGCTGACGCCAGACGGCCACGGCATGCCGGCGCCTTACACGATCACCGACAACGAAGATTCGTTCCTCGACGCCACGGACCTGGTGTTCATTGACGCGATTTCCACGGGCTTCAGCCGCCCCGCTCCGGGTGAAGCGCCAGCGCAGTTCCACGGCATCATCGAAGACGCGAACTGGTTCGCGGATTTCATCTACCAATACATCACGCGCAACGAGCGCTGGGCGTCGCCGAAGTTTCTGATCGGCGAGAGCTACGGCACGACACGCTCCGCCGAACTGGCCGGAGTTTTGCAGGAACGCCACCAGATTTACATGAGCGGAATCGCCCTCCTTTCGGCCGTGGCGTTTACGAACTGGGGCGCGGACAACCGCATGGAATTTTTCCTGCCGACGTACACCACGAGCGCCTGGTATCACCACTTGTTGCCGTCGGACTTGCAGAGCATGACGATCGAACAAGTCGCGCAGAAGGCGCGCGAATTCGCGCACGGGGAGTACGCGCAAGCTCTGGAAAAGGGCGATCAACTGTCTTCCGAAGAGCACAAAAAAGTTGTGGAGGACATCGCGCACTACACGGGACTTTCCACAAAGTTCATCGAGGAAGCGAATCTGCGGGTCAGCCCGCAACGATGGTTTAAGGAATTGGAGCGCGACAAGCGCCGCACCATGGGGCGGCTCGATTCGCGGTTTGAAGGTATGGACGTGGATGCCGCGGGCGAGCGCGTCGAATACGACCCCAGCGAGGCGTCGTACGAAGGCGCATTTGTTGCGACGTTCCATGACTACGTCAAGCGCGAATTGAAGTGGGACAGCGACGCGTACTACACGGTGACCGCGAACGTGCGTCCGTGGGATCAGACCGGAAACACGGAAGTGGCGGAAGTATTGCGCGCCGCGATGACGCAGCAAACGTATTTGAAAGTGCTGGTCCTTTGCGGTTACTACGATCTGGCGACGCCGTTCAACGGCATCGAGAATACGTTTGCGCACATGAATCTCGAGCCGCCGGTCCGGAAAAATGTCAGCTTCGCCTACTTCGAAGCCGGCCACATGATGTACGTGGACGAGAAGGAGCACCACAAACTGCACAAGGACATCGACGACTTCATCAATGCGAGCTTCACCCATTAAGAGCACCGAAAACCACGAGCTTAATTTGAGTAAAGACAAACCTGGACGCTGTCACGAAAAATACGCGAACATAGAGCGCCGTGCTTGGCTTTACTGCATCGCGTAAGAAACTGAAACCAGTATCGAAGCCGCGGCCGTGGCTGCGGCGCGGCTGGGCGCTGATTCGCGTCCGGCTCGCCGGTATTTGCAACACCGACGTCGAGATCCTGCGCGGCTATCAGGCATTTCACGGCATTCCAGGCCATGAGTTTGTCGGCGAAGTCGCGGACGTGCACGGCGTTACGGCGGCGCAGAAAGAGAAGTGGCTGGGCCACCGGGTGTGCGGCGAAATCAACGTCAGTTGCGCCCCGTTCGGCGACCGCGCGGTCTGCGATTTCTGCCGGCGCGGCTTGAAGACGCACTGCGCCCGGCGAACGGTGCTTGGCATCGTGGCGCACGACGGCGCGTTCGCGGAGTTTCTGACTCTGCCGCTGGAAAACCTCCATCTTGTTCCTGATTCAGTGTCCGATGAGCAAGCGGTGTTCGTCGAACCGTTGGCGGCGGCTTGCGAAATCCTCGAGCAAATCGAAACGCGGAATTTCGACGAGGCCGCTGTGCTCGGTGATGGAAAGCTGGCGCAATTGATCGGGCGCGTCTTGCGCACTGCCTTTCCCCGGGTTGTGATGTTCGGCAAACACGAGATCAAGCTCGCCTTGGCGCGGCAGGCGGGAATCGAGACGAAACAAGTTCCGCGAGAGCCATCCAAACTGAAACAATTAACAGATAGTTTCGCGCTGGTGGTCGAGGCCACCGGCTCGCCAAATGGCTTCGCGCTGGCGCAACAGATGACCGAGCCGCGGGGGACGCTCGTGCTCAAGTCCACGTTTCACGGTGCCGGCCCAATCGAAACCTGGCCGATCGTCGTCAAAGAGCTATCTGTGATCGGCTCGCGGTGCGGGCCGTTCGAAAAAGCGCTGGCGCTTTTGCAATCCGGCAAGCTCGATCTGACGCCGCTGATCACGCGCACGTTTCCTCTGGGTCAAGCTGCTGATGCGATTCAGTTCGCGCAACGCCGCGGGGTGATGAAAGTTTTGCTGCGAAATTAACACGGCGTTTCGGTCTCCCCGTACTATCATGAAGAAATGAAGTTGGAGTTCCTGCGCGAGGGGTCGCCGGACTGTCCTCTCCTTCGTCTCTACGATTTCGCGTACACGGAGGCGCGGCAGTTGCAGCATGCCGTTTTGCGGCTGGTCCGCAAGAGCGACGAAATGATTGCGCTGCACCACCAACCCGGGATTCAGGCGGTGGCGGGTTGCGAACTGACACTTCTGCGGGGGGACAACGTGCAGGGCGTTCGCGAGACTGCGCCAGGGAAATTCGAGTGGCTATACAGCGTTGATGGCTGGCTCGAGGTTGCCGGACTTATTCAGCCGTTTTGCCAGGATGATGCCGGTGGTTTTCAGTGGCTCAGCAGAATTGGGAAGATCGCGGTCCTGCTTTCGCGTGACGGCAGTTGGTGAAGTCAAATGCGGTTAATGCAGGACGCCACGCACGCTGCGCCGAAGCCGTTATCAATATTCACCACCGTTACGTTTGACGCGCAGGAATTCAGCATTCCGAGGAGCGCCGCGACGCCGCCGAAGCTGGCACCGTAACCGATGCTCGTAGGCACGGCGATAACCGGTGCAGCCACCAGGCCTCCCACGACGCTCGGCAGCGCGCCTTCCATTCCGGCCACGCAAATAATCACGCGGGCTTCCGTAAGCTTTTCGCGATGGTCGAGCAACCGGTGAATTCCCGCGACCCCGACGTCGTAAACGTGCTGGACGCGATTACCCATCATGCGCGCAGTGAGCAGCGCTTCTTCCGCGACGGGGATATCGCTCGTTCCCGCGGAGACGACGGCAATCGTCCCTTTTCCGGTAATCTCCTGATTCCGTTCGATGGTGATGACGCCGGAAACTTCGTGAAATCGCGTTTTTGCCGCGGCCTTGCCATTGGCGCGTTTCACTGCCGCGAATGTCTTGGCGTCCGCACGCGTCACTAGGACGTTCTGCTTCGAATCCTTTTTTTGCAGCATGGCGCGGACAATTTCAGCCACCTGCGCCGGCGTCTTCCCTTTCGCAAACACGACTTCCGCGAATCCCTGTCGCAACGCACGGTGGTGATCCACTTTCGCGAACCCCAAATCTTCGAAAGGGAGATGTTTCAGGCGCTCGACAGCAGCGCGCGGCGAAAGGTCGCCGGACTGCACGGATTCCAATAATTTCAGCAGTTCCTGTTGATTCATTCAATTCGGCCGCAGCGAATTCTATCATCTCAGCGGCAGGCTGCTCGGCTTGACTTGCCGGAAAGCCGCTGCGAGACTGATTCCACTCGCGCAAAATATGACTGAAGCGCAAAATCAAGTCGTTACTGTCGCTGTGACCGGCGCCAGCGGAGCTGCGCTGGCGCAAAAAGCGCTGGCGATGCTCGAGAGCGACACGCGCGTCGCGCGAATTTATCTCGTCGTTACGGAAGCGGGCCAGCGTCTCTTTTCCGAAGAGTTGGGCATCAATTCAGGCGACCTGCGGCAACTTCCCAATCGTCTTTTCGGCCGCCCTGTCGCAAAGATTGAAGTCCTTCCGAACAAAGATATCGGCGCTGCGATCGCCTCCGGCAGCAATACGGCTGATGCCATGCTCGTGATCCCGTGCTCCATGGGGACTCTCGCGGCGATCGCGTCCGGCGTGAGCGACGACTTGGTCTCTCGCGCTGCTGACGTCATGTTAAAAGAGAACCGCAAACTCGTGCTCTGTATCCGGGATACGCCGTTCAACCGGATTCATCTTGAAAATATGCTGCGTGCGCAACAGGCCGGAGCGGTCGTGATGCCGGCGATTCCGGCGTTCTACCATCATCCTCAAACCATCGACGACCTCGTCACGCAGTACGTTTGCCGCGTTCTGGCGCAAATCGGCCTCCCGCAACAGCAGATGTTCCGCTGGTCAGGTCACGCGGCGTCGAAAGAGGCGAAGGCATGAGTCGCTCCCGCCTGCGTACCGTGCTCGAAATGATCAAGTTCGAGCACTCCGTCTTCGCGCTGCCGTTCGCGCTTATCGGCGCACTGCTCGCCGCCCGCGCCACGCATCAACCGCCTAACGGGTGGCCAACTCTTCGCCAAATTGTATGGATTGTCGTCGCCATGGTGGCGGCCCGCTCCGCGGCGATGGCCATGAATCGCATCGCCGACGTGCGCTTTGACGGCGAGAATCCGCGCACGCAGCAGCGTGCGCTCGTCACCGGCGCCTTGTCGCTGCAATTCGCGTGGCTCTTCACGCTGCTCGCCGTCGCCGTGTTTTTCGTCGCTGCGTGGCAGTTGAACTCGGTCGCGCTGAAACTCGCGCCGCTCGCCATCGCGATTCTGTTTTTCTATTCATTCACCAAGCGCTTCACGAATTGGTCGCACATCTTTCTTGGATTTGCGCTGGGCATTTCACCCGCTGCGGCGTGGATTGCCGTAACGGGCAGCCTGGATGGGCGCATGCTCATTCTTTGCGCGGCGGTCACGCTGTGGGTCGGCGGATTTGACGTGCTGTACGCTTGCCAAGATGTCGACTACGACCATCGGGCGGGGCTGTATTCCGTGCCCAAACGCTTCGGTGTGGCCAACGCACTGCTGATCGCACGCGTCATGCACATCGCCCTAGTAGCGCTTTTGTCGTGGCTGGCGTTTAGTTTTGCGCTGCCGTGGCCGGCGTGGGCGGGCATCGCCGTCGTGGCGGCGCTGCTGACTTACGAGCATTCTCTTGTCAAGCCCGGCGACTTGAGCAAGCTCGACGCTGCGTTTTTTGCGATGAACGGTTATATTAGTATTTCGTTTTTATTGTTCTGGGGCGCAGCCGCAGCAGTTTGGCGCGTTTAAGTTTTTCAGCGATTCGAAATGACTGAATTGATCATCACCGATTCCCGATTACGGCCCATCGCCGCGAAAGTTCTAGGTGGAGAACGCCTGAACACCGACGATGGCATCGCGCTTTACCGCTCTCCGGACCTTCTCGCGGTCGGCTGGCTGGCCAATCACGTCCGCGAAAAGCGCCACGGCGACATCACGTACTACAACGTCAACCGTCACATCAATCCGACGAACGTTTGCGTGGCACACTGCCGTCTCTGCGCGTTCGGCCGCGATCCCGGTGCGCCCGGCGCTTACACATTTGCACTCGAAGAAATCTACCAGCGCGCGGAACAGGGTGTTCGCGAAGGCGCCACAGAATTCCACATCGTCGGCGGTCTCCACCCCGATCTAACGTTTAACCACTATCTCGAACTCGTTCGTGGCCTGAAGCAGCGCTGCCCCGCCGTGCACATCAAAGCGTTCACGATGGTCGAAGTACACTACTTCGCACGCATTGCCAAAGTCTCCATCGAGGAAGTGCTGCGCAAAATGAAAGACGCCGGCGTCGATTCCTGCCCCGGCGGCGGCGCGGAAATTTTTCATCCGCGCGTGCGAAAAATTATTTGCGACCACAAAACCAGCGGCCAAATGTGGCTAAACACCGCGCGAAAAGCCCACGAAGCGGGTTTGCGTTCGAACGCTACGATGCTCTACGGACACGTGGAAACGGAAGAAGAGCGCGTCGACCATCTCCTCAAGCTCCGCGACTTGCAGGACGAGACGCACGGGTTCGTCGCGTTTATTCCGCTGGCGTTTCACCCGGACAACACCGCGCTCTCACAGATCCCGAAAACGACGGGGTACCTGGATCTGCGCAATATCGCCGTCTCGCGCCTGGTCCTCGACAATTTCGACCACATCAAGGCGTATTGGATCATGCTTTCGCCAAGCATCGCGCAAATCGCGCTGCGCTTTGGCGCAAATGATCTGGATGGCACAGTCGTGGAGGAAAAGATTTACCACGACGCCGGAGCGAAAACTTCGGAGTTTACGCCTCGCGCCGAACTCGAACGGCTCATCCGTGCCGCTGGACGCATTCCCGTGGAACGCGACACGCTCTATCGTCCCGTGGATCGCTCCAAAATGCCGCCCATTCCGCCGACACCTCGGCCGGACCTGGTCTCGCTCACCTTGAATGTTTAGTGTTTAGGGAGACTTGGCACCGCAGCTGGCCTATCGGATCGTAGCCGCCTTCGCGGAAACTCTTGCCAGCAGGTCATCGGGCAGCGGCGGGTAGCCTTGCTCCTGCGCCAACTTCTCGCCCAACGAGTACACCCACTTCAAATAATCCGCGATCGCGCGGCCGCGTTCGGAATCTTCAGACTTTTCGGGGACGTAGAACCACGTGAAGCTGCTGATGGGATAGCTGTCTTTCCCCGGTGCGTTCGTCAGCGAAATGCGGAAATCATCTTTCGTTTTACCCGATACGGCCGCAGCCGCCGCCGAAATCGTTCGCGCCGAGGGCCTGACAAATTCCCCGGCCGAATTCTTGACGCTGGCCATGCGCAGGGAATTCTTTTCGGCAAGATTCAATTCCGTGTAGCCGATGGCTCCCGGCGTCGCTTGGACTCTGTCAATCATGTCCTGCGAGCGTCCGGTGCTGACTCCCGCCGGCCAGTTTGGCGACTCACTTCGCCCGGCACGCGCGAGAAACTCCGGGCTCTCCTTCGCCAGAAAGTCGCTAAGAATATAGCTCGACCCTTTTCCCGCGGTGCGATGTACGACTTGAATCGGAATCGCGCGAAGTGGTAGCTCCGGGTTCAACTTCACGAGCGCCGGATCGTTCCACGAAGTAATTTTGCCCAGAAATATGTTCGCCAGAACCGGCCCGGAAAGATGCAGTTCACCGGCCGTGCCGGGAAGGTTGTAAATCACCACAATCCCAATGAGCACCGTTGGCAGCTCAACGACTCTAACTTTCGCCGTTTTCAATTCTTTTTCAGGAATCGGTGCATCGCCTCCGGCGAAATCTCCGGAGCCAGTGATGGCTCGTTCTGCACCTGCGCCGCTGCCTTCAGCCAGGTAACGTAATTGCACGTTCGGCTGCTGCTTGTGGTATTCGTCGTTCCAGAGCAGGTACAACGGCTCCGGCATGCTCGATCCGGTTACGACCAGCACAGTGGACGTTTGGCCAATCACACCAACAGGCGCCACCACGGCCAGCGCCACGAGAAGCGCCAAAGCCATTCTCAGCATCCGCACCACCTCTACCTCCACCCTGCTTGGCCCGGTGCATCTCCGAAATCCGGAATATTCCCGGTACTAGAGGGAAGCTGCGTTATCTTTACTCCCGACTGTATCGAATTTAGGCCGTGTACGGGACCTGCCAATTCGTCCAGTTGTGTAGAATTTGGCATTATGCGCAAGAGATAGAGCCAATTGGCTTTAGACTCGGAGCGTTGCACTTTCTGCACCACCTAAATCGGTTGAGGGCGAGTAACGGCGACACGGCCCGGCGCGTCAACAAAACTATTCTTCAAGCGAGAGCGTATCCGACATGCGAACCATTGTCCTGCTGACCATCTCCAACATCTTCATGACCTTTGCCTGGTACGGCCACCTGAAATACCGTTCTGTCCCTCTCTGGAAGGTCATCGTGGTGAGTTGGGGCATCGCGTTTTTCGAATACTGTTTTCAAGTCCCGGCGAACCGCATCGGTTCTTATGAGTTCTCGACGGCACAGCTCAAGACCATTCAGGAAGTCATCACTCTCGCCGTGTTTTCCGTTTTCTCCGTTCTCTTTCTTGGCGAAAAGCTGAAGTGGAACTACGCCGCCGGCTTCGGCTGCATTGTCCTGGCCGTGTTCTTTGTCTTTCACAAGTGGTAGCCGCCGCAAGCCAAGGTCAGAGCGCTAGTCGCCTCGGTTGCCACACCACGACGTGCTGGTCCTTCGAGAAATGAATGAGCGGCTTGCCGGCCGGGAGTTGGAGTCCCGCCGCTTCGGCCGTCGTGTTCATGCTCAGCTCCGCTTCGGCATTTTGCAGCGGCCACGGCACGTGATGAATTTCTCCGCGAAATACGCCACCGCTACCATCCACCGCGTACAGGCAATAGCGTTCGGTTAAAAAATGCTCGAGCGAACCAGGTTGCGCACGAAAGGCAGCGCCGGTAGCCCTGTACCGTCCGTTCAGCACACCGGAACGAGCTCCGCGGTGCGTGCGCTCGCTGCGATATTCGATCCATCCGTCCTTGACCTCGCACGACATCCGCGCCCGAAAATACGGCAAATGAAACCACGCCCGCGCGATGGCCACAGCGACCGGATTCTTCGCATCGAGGCTGAAAAACCAAACTCCGGGTTTGTCTTCGGCCACTACATACGTCCGCACATTCAATTCCGGAAATGCCGAAAGCCACGGCAGCGCGGGCGTTCCCCGCAGGCGCACACCGGACATGCGGAACGGCACCACGCCCAGCCATGCGGCTCCTTCGAACGTGTCAATCGCGAGCTGCGGCGGAATATGTGGCCTGAGCTGCGCCGCTTCGATGGGCCAGTGCGCAAACAAAAGGTCGTGCCAGCTTTGCGCCATCACCCAGGATCCCACTGGCAGGGGCCACGGCCGGTGCGCCAGTTCTTCCTCGTTTGATTTCATGCGTTTTCGTGAGCCTCGCTCGACTATTCTCTGCACGCCAATATATCCTTCTTCCTCGCCGGTGAATCGAATCCACAGGTTTCAAACATATCGAATCGCACAGAAGGAGTGGCATCATGCAGCGCAAAGCGTCGGCAGTATGGCAAGGTGGCTTGAAAGACGGCAAAGGTTCGATTTCCACAGACAGCGGCGTCCTGAAGCAAACCCAGTATTCCTTCAGCACGCGCTTTGAAAACGGCATCGGCACCAATCCCGAGGAGCTGCTCGCCGCCGCGCACGCGGGCTGCTTCACCATGGCGCTTTCCGCGCAACTGGGCGGCGCCGGCATGACCGCGCAAAAACTGGAAACCACCGCGACGATTTCACTCGAGAAAATCGGCGACGGCTTCAGCATCACGAAAAGCCATCTGGACCTGGTGGCCAATATTCCGGGAGCGGACAAAGCCAAATTCGATGCCGCCGTCAAAGCGGCCGAAACCGGCTGCCCGGTCTCGAAGTTGTTTAAAGCCGAAATCTCCGTCAGCGCAAAATTGAATTCCTGAGCGCTCGGCCCGCTCCGCGAAGGGCTTCCGATTGCGAGTACAATGCCTCACATGATTCCCGCTCCAGGCGCGTTCATCGCCGGTGTCGCCATATTTCTGATCGTCTTGTGGGATGCGTTCGAGGCGATCATTCTCCCGAGACGCGTTACGCGGCGGTTCCGCCTGGCGCGTTTGTTTTATCGCATCACCTGGAATCTCTGGAAACTCGTCATGTGCCTGGTTTCGTCGCGCAAACGGCGTGAAGCCTTGCTCGGTTTCTACGGCCCGCTTTCGCTTCTGGTGCTGGTCGCCGTGTGGGCCGTTGGCCTGGTTTTTGGTTTTGGCCTGATGCAATACGGTGCCGGCTCCGCGCTGAACGCGAGTGTTCACGGCGGTGAATCGAGTTTTCTCACCGACTTGTATCTTAGCGGCACGACATTCTTCACTCTTGGCCTTGGCGACGTCATTCCTCGCACTGCACTGGCACGTGCCCTCGTCGTGTTGGAAGCCGGCTTCGGATTCGGCTTTCTTGCCGCGGTGATTGGCTACCTCCCGTTCATTTACGGCTCGTTTTCCAAACGCGAGGTGGACATTTCGCTCCTCGATTCGCGTGCGGGCACTCCTCCGACGGCCGGCGAACTCCTGCGCCGCCACAGTTACAAGCACGGCCATGACGCTTTGCGCGAACTTCTCAAGGACTGGGAACTCTGGTCCGCAGAGCTGATGGAAAGCCATCTCTCGTATCCCGTGCTGGCGTATTTTCGTTCGCAACACGACAATCAATCCTGGATCGCTTCGCTCACCGCCATTCTCGACACCTGCGCGCTGCTCATGGTTGGCATCGAAGACGCCTGCGAGAAGCAAGCCGAGCTGACGTTCGCAATCGCCCGTCACGCGGTCGCCGACCTTTCGCAAGTTTTCTCTACCGCCCCCAAAGCCTTGCCGCACGAGCGTTTGCCTGCCGAAGAATTGCGCCGCATCCGCGAGGTTCTCGCGCAGCACGAAATGAATCTGCGCGGCGGCGAAGAGGCCGACCGCCGGCTTCGCGAGCTTCGAAACATGTACGAGCCGTACGTATACGCACTGGCCAGCTACCTGAATCAGACGTTGCCGCCGTGGATCCCGCTGACAAAAGGAAAAGACAATTGGCAAACTACCGGCTGGGCGCAACCGGCCGGGATACAGCCGGCGGAAGGCAAGCCATCTCACGTCCGTGTGGACGATCACTTTTAAAATTCGAGGAGCCCGATCATGAAAGCGATCCAAGTGCACCAATTCGGCGGTCCGGAAGTACTGAAGCTTGAAGAAATCCCCACACCGAAGCCCGCGGCGGGACAAGTGCTCGTGCGCATTCATGGCGTTGGCGTCAATCCTTACGACACTTACATGCGCAGCGGCGGCTATGCGATTAAGCCGGCTCTGCCATATACACCGGGCTCCGACGCCGCAGGCACGGTTGAGTCCGTCGGTTCTGGCGTGACGAAAGTAAAACGCGGCGATCGCGTCTACACTGCGAAAACCGTCACCGGCGCCTACGCCGAGTACGCCCTGACTCTCGAATCGCAGGTGCATCGGCTTCCGGGCAACATCAGTTTCGCGCAAGGCGCAGGCGTCTGGGTTCCTTATGGCACCGCGTACTTCGCGCTCTTTCATTCAGCTCATGCGCGCGCGTCAGAGACGGTCCTTATTCACGGCGCCAGCGGAGGCGTCGGCATCGCTGCCGTTCAAATCGCGCGCGCCATGGGCCTCACCGTCCTCGGTACCGCCGGCACGCAAAAAGGCCTCGAGCTCGTGACCAAAGAGGGCGCGCACCAGACTTTTCAGCACACCACGACCGGCTATCTCGATGACATCATGAAAGCCACCGGCGGCCGTGGTGTGGACATCATTCTCGAAATGCTGGCCAACGTGAACCTTGCGAACGACACCAAGCTGCTCGCTATGAATGGCCGCGTCATCGTGATCGGCAATCGCGGCGAAATCACCATCAACGCTCGCGAACTCATGTCGCGCCGCGCTTCCATCCGTGCGTTCACTCTCTGGGGCGTGACGGAATCGGAGGAAGCCGACATTCACGCCGGGATTATCGCCGGCCTCGAAAACGGCACCCTCCGTCCCGTCGTTGGAAAGGAGATGCCGCTCGGCGACGCTCCACGCGCGCACAAGGAAATTCTCGAACCGGGCGCTGCCGGCAAAATCGTGCTCGTCCCCTGAGCGCCGCTCGAAGTGCCGTAGCGCGCCGTTTGTCCGAAGCGCACTCGCGTCCTATAATGGGTTTCGTTGGTCGCGTTGACTTCCTCCGGATCCCGCCCCAACGTTTCCGACTATGCCGCTTACGTCACTCCTCATCCGTGCGCTGCTCTTCCAGCAGAGCGCCGTCACCCGGTACTGGCACAAGCTGACCGACCGCACGTTTAGCGGCGTGTACCACACGAACGCCTTCGATCTTGCGATGATGATTCCCTACTTCATCGTCCTGGTGGTCCTCGCGGTGTACGGCGCGCATCGCTACTGGCTCGTTTACGAATACTACGCCTACTCGAAGAACGTTCCGCCCCCGCCGCCGGAAGTGAAAAATTGGCCGCGCGTCACCGTCCAGCTTCCCATTTTCAATGAGCGCTACGTCATCGAGCGCCTCGTCGAAGCCGTCTCGCGCTTCGGCTATCCCCGCGAACTGCTCGATATTCAGGTTCTCGACGATTCCACCGACGAAACCCAGCAAGTCGCTTCCGCGTGCGTCGAGCGCCATGCCGCGCAAGGCCTGCCCATCGCCTACATTCATCGCAGCAATCGCGAGGGTTACAAAGCCGGCGCGCTCGAAAACGGCCTGACGACTGCGCAAGGCGAATTCGTCGCGATTTTCGACGCCGATTTCATTCCCGAGCCGGACTTCCTTTGCCGCACTATTCCATACTTCGTCGATCCCGCCAATGGGTCGAGCATCGGCATGGTGCAAACGCGCTGGACATATCTGAACCGCGACTATTCCTTGCTCACGCAAGTCGAAACGATTCTCCTGGACGGCCACTTCGTCGTTGAGCACGGCGCCCGCTCCCGCCGTGGCACTTTTTTCAATTTCAACGGCACCGCGGGTGTCTGGCGTCGCACCGCCATCGCGGATGCCGGCGGCTGGCAGCACGACACACTCACTGAAGACACCGATCTGTCCTACCGCGCGCAACTCCAAGGCTGGAAGTTTCTTTACTTGCCGCAAATCGAATGCGCTTCCGAACTGCCCGTGGACATGAACGGCTTCAAAGCTCAACAAGCCCGCTGGGCCAAGGGCCTCATGCAGACCGCGAAGAAAATTTTGCCCAAAGTCTTCAAATCCGCCGCTCCGTGGCATGTCAAGGCGGAGGCTTTTTTCCATCTCACCGCCAACATCAGCTACCCGTTGATGGTGCTGTTCTCGGCCATGCTTCTTCCCGCCATGATCGTGCGCTTTTATCAGGGCTGGTTTCAGATGCTCGTCATCGACCTGCCGCTGTTCCTTGCCTCCACTTGCTCCATCTCCAGTTTTTATCTCGTGGCGCAAAAAGAGCTTCGCCCTAAAAATTGGTGGCGAACGTTTTTCTATTTGCCCTTCGTGATGGCCACCGGCATCGGTATATCCATACGCAACGCGCAGGCAGTAATCGAGGCCCTCATCGGCAAGAAAAGTGAATTTGCCCGCACGCCAAAATTCAATATCGAAGGCAAAAAAGGCACGTTCGTCTCAAAAAAATACAAAAACAAGGCTGGCTGGATGCCCTACGCCGAGGTGCTTCTCGGCCTCTATTTCGCCGCAACCGTCATTTACGCTTTCACCAACGAAAACTACGCCACAATTCCCTTCCTGCTGCTCTTCGTGTGGGGCTATCTGTACACTGGCTTCATGTCGCTCGGCCAGACCTACTTCGCGCATCTCCGCTTCGGCGTCAATGCTCCTGAAATGCGCCCCGCCTCCTCGGGCGCTCCCGGCTTTTAGGTTTTGATTCGCCACGATTGCGGATATTCGCTCAACGAACAACCGTGCAAATGCAGGGGCGCGATTTGTCGTGCCGCGCGTATTGAATCTCGCCCCACGAAACTAAAGCGCCACACCTTCTCCTGCTCGCCGAATCTGATACTGTTTCCGTTCGTCTCAATTCACGGAGGCGCCCCGATGCGCATATTTCGACGAATCGCGGTAATTCTTGTCGCGGTCCTCGCCGCGTCCCTCGCTACACACGCCGACCAGCGTGCATCCGCCGCCAAACTTCTCGCGCGTACCATGTTTAATCCCGAATTCCGCCCGAAGACCTTCCGTGGCGGCGAATGGTTTGGCAATGGCGATTCCTACCTTGCTCTCGAGCCTTCTTCCACACCTAACGGCACGGACATCGTTCGCTACCAGACCGCCACTGGGGCCCGCGATATTCTCGTCGCGGCCTCTCGCCTCGTTCCCGCGCGTGCAAAAGATCCCCTTCCCGTCGAGAACTACTCATTTTCCGCGGACGGAAAGCTGCTCTTGATCTTCACCAATTCCAAAACTGTCTGGCGCCAGAATACGCGCGGCGACTATTGGGTCCTCACCCTGGCGACCGGCGCTCTCCGCAAGCTCGGGGGCGACGCGCCCGCATCCACCCTCATGTTCGCGAAGTTCTCTCCCGACAATTCCAAAGTCGCCTACGTCCGCGCCAACAACCTCTACTCGCAAGACCTCGCCTCCGGCAAAATCACGCAGCTAACCCACGACGGCGCTCCCACCGTCATCAACGGCACTTCCGATTGGGTCAACGAAGAGGAGTTCTTCATTCGCGACGGCTTCGCGTGGAGCCCGGACGGCCGCTCCATCGCTTTCTGGCAGTTCAACACCGCGGGCGTGCACACGTACACGCTCATCTACGATCTCGGCGCCCCGCGCGGCGAAATCGTCACCGGCATCCCGTATCCGGAAACCGGCCCGTACCCCGAGACGCTTGTGTATCCCTACCCTCTGGCAGGAACGCCGAACTCCGCGGTGCGCGTCGGCGTCGTTCCCGCGTCCGGCGGGCCAGTCGTCTGGATGCACACTTCCGGCAACTCGCACGATTTCTACATTCCCCGCATGAACTGGGCCGACGCGCATCATCTCCTTCTCCAGCACATGAACCGCTTGCAGAACAAAAACGAATTCCTCCTTGCCGACGCCGCAACCGGATCTTCCGACACGATGTTTGTGGACGATGATCGCGCGTGGGTTGACGTCAACAACGACGTCACCCTCGTTGATCACGGCAAAGATGTTCTTATGCTCAGCGAGCGCGCCGGCTGGCGCGAACTCTATCGCGTCCCCCTGGCCTCAGGAAAAGGCCGCCTCGTCACCACCGGTGACTACGACGTCGTTGCCGTCGAGCGCGTCACGCCCGATGAAAAATGGGTATACCTCATCGCCTCGCCGGATAACGCCACGCAACGCTACCTCTATCGCGCTCCGCTCGACGGCTCCGCCTCACCCGAACGTCTCACTCCCAATCAGCCGGGCACGCACTCCTACACCATCTCTCCCAGCGGCGAATATGCGTTCCATAACTTCAGTTCGTTCAACAGCCCGCCCTCTTCCGACGTCGTGCATCTCCCCGATCATCGCGTCCTGCGAATCACCGCCGACAATTCCGCTCTCGTCGCTCGCGTCCAACCTCTTTCCAGGCTTCCCTCCGAATTCCTCAAGCTCGACGCCGGAAACAGTTTGATGGTTGATGCCTGGCTCATGAAGCCGCCGGATTTTGACGCCTCGAAAAAATATCCGCTCATCGTCAACGTCTATTCCGAACCTGCGGGTCAAACCACCGCTGACCGCTGGCCCTCCATGTTCGACCGCGCCATGACCGCCGCGGGCTATCTGGTCGCTAGCTTTGACAACCAGGGCACACCCGCGCCGCGCGGGCGCGAATGGCGCAAGGTCGTTTACGGAAATATCGGCCCGCTCTCTTCGCAGCAACAAGCCGCGGCTTTGCAATCCCTGGAGAAATCTGATTCCTTCATCGACCCCAAACGCGTCGGCGTCTGGGGCTGGAGCGGCGGCGGCACGGAAACTCTCAATCTCATGTTCCGCTTTCCGGATCTGTACAGCGTCGGCGTCTCCGTCGCCTCCGTTCCCGATCAGCGGCTCTACGATTCCATCTATCAGGAGCGCTACATGGGCGTTCCGCAGGATTCCCCGAAAGCTTACGAACAAAGTTCCGCCATCAACTTCGCCGATGGTCTCCGCGGCAGCCTCCTCGTCATGCACGGTTCTGGCGACGACAACGTCCACTTCCAGGGCTTCGAGCTTCTCGTCAACAAACTCGTTTCCCTCGGCAAGCCGTTCGACATGCGCATTTATCCCGGCCGCACCCACGGCATCTTCGAAGGCCAAGGCACCACCCTCGACGTCTACACCAACATCCTCGGCTATTTCGAGGAGCACCTGCCGCCGATGCCCCAGTAGCACAGGCCCTCTCGCCTGTGCGCTTCCGCCCGTGCACTCTTCGGCCAGTCCAACACACATTCCGTTCTCCGTAAATCGCCATTATCGTTTTGGCCCCACTCGGCCCGCCTACTTCTCCCTGTACGCTAAAATATCCGAACGGATTCGCTCGGAGTGTCGGTGCGTAGATCGTCTTCCGTCCTCTTCTTCCTGTGCGCCGCGATTCTCGGAATTCTCGCCTCTTCGGCGAGTTCAACCGAGACGCTTGTCCTTTCTCTGCCGCGCCATCCGCACTACGCCTTTCAGCGCATCGGCGAAAACTTTGGACTGAGTTCGATTACGCCCTCCTGCATCCTTCAGGATCAGGAAGGTTTCATGTGGATCGGCACCGGCGACGGCCTGCTCCGCTTTGACGGCAACCGCATTCTGCGCTTCGGCCTCAAGGAGGGCCTCCCCAGCACGAACGTCGGCCAGCTCGTCCTCGCGCCCACCGGCCGCATGTGGATTGTCACCAGCGGCGGAATCGCGTACCTGGAAGGCGGCTCTCTCCATCGCCTTAACCTTCCCAAAAATATCGGCTCGTTCCGCCACCCTTCGACCCTCGCTCTCGATCCCTGGGGCAAAGTCTATCTCGCGACTGACATCGGCCTGTTCCGCGTTGACCCGGATCGTCTGAACGACACGCGCTTGTGGACCTTGGCCGAAGGCATGCCCAGTCTCGATCTGGAAGCTGTCAACATCTCCTCTGAAGGGCGCGTCTGGTTCGCCGCGGGTAACCGCGTCGGTTGGCTCGATTCGCAAGACCACGTTCACCTTTTTCCCGTGGAAGCCGGATTGCCTCGCGAGCCGATCATCAGCATTCTCCAGGACTTCGAGAAAATAGTTTGGGTACGCACCGCCGCTCATCTCTATCGCCTCAATCCCGGCGCGGCGGTTTTTTCCCAGGAGCTCCCGTCGCTCCCGCCCGCCAATGATTACGGCGCTCCCGCTCTCGATCACTCCGGCAATCTCCTCATTCCCACCGTCGAAGGCCTCTACCGCCGCGTCGCCGGGCAGTGGGAAGTTATTGATCAGAATCGCGGAATGGCCGTTAACGCCACCTTTGCTATCACCGAGGACCGCGAGGGCGCTTACTGGATCGGCTTCGGTGGCGCGGGCATCGAGCGCTGGGTTGGCAGAAAGTCCTGGTCGGCTTGGACCACCGCGGAAGGCCTCCCCGACAATGTCGTGTGGTCGGAAATTCGCGACAAGCACAACCGCCTGTGGGTCGGCACGAACAGCGGTGTCGCCATGTGGGATCCCCAGGCTGACCGTTGGCGTGTCTGGAAATCCAAAGACGGCCTCAACGGCAGCGTCGCGCGCGATTTGGTCCTCGCCGCCGACGGCTCCATCTGGGTTCTCTGCACGCCCGGCGGCGTCACGCGCTTCGATCCGAATTCTCTCGCGCCGGAAAAAATCGCCACTCCCGAGCCGATTCCCACGGGCATTGCCAGCGCTCCCGATGGCCGCCTCTGGATTTCGAATACTGACTACGTCAAAGCCGTTCGTCTCTCCGAGCGGCCGTTTCGATTCGTGGACGTTCCCATGCCGCCGGAGATTCACGGCGGAATCGGCCGTTTTAGTCGCAGCCCCGATGGTGTGTTGTGGGCCGTTGGCCGCGGCGGGCTCTCGCGCTTCGACGGCAAGAACTGGCTCCACTTTTCCACCAGCGACGGCCTGCGCCAGCAGCACGTCGTCGAAGCCGCCGCCGTCAGCCGCGATGAAGTTTGGTTCCGCTACGATGACGCTCTCGGCTTGACCCGCTTGACTCTCGATCAAGGTAAAGCGCGCGTCACACACTTCGGCCTCGCCGAAGGTCTCTCTTCTCTCGACGTCTATATGCTCGGCGCCGATCACGACGGCAATGTCTGGTCCGGAAGCGCCTTTGGCCTCACCGAGTTTCTGCGCAACGGCGGTACACAACGCTTCACCCGCGCCGACGGTCTCATCTGGAACGACCTCAGCGAAGCCGGTTTTTTCGCTGAAGCAGACGGCTCCTTGCTCTTCGGCACCAGCGGCGGCCTGGCGCGTTACAATCCGGCTTCCGCCGACGAAACCGTCGAGCTGCCTCCTCGCGTGGTCGTTACTTCCGCTGTTCTCGGCGCGCGCGAACGCGTTGCCGAGCGTAATCCATCCGCTCAGCGCAGCGACAACACTTTCCGCGTCGAGTTTGCCGCGTTGACCTACCGCGACACGGAAAACGTGCACTGCGGCTATCGCCTCGCCGGCCTCGAGACCGACACGAACGACACCACCGGCCGCGAAGCTCGCTATCCCGCACTTCCGCCTGGCAACTACCGGTTTACCGTTTCCTGCCGCTCCGCGCGCGGCACTCTCAGTTTTCCCGCCGAATTTTCGTTCACCGTTATTCCTGCGTGGTGGCAACGCTGGTATTCCCGCGGATTTGCGGCGCTGCTCTTGCTTTTCGCTTTCTACGGCTTCGCGCACTACCGCACTCGCAAACTCCAGCGCGAACGCGCCCGCCTGGAAGAAGCGGTCGCCGAGCGCAGCGAAGCCCTCGCCCTCGCCAACAAAGAGCTCGAGCAAATGTCCCTCACCGATCCGCTCACTTCCGCGCGCAATCGCCGATTTTTCCAGGCCACCATTGAGAGCGACGTCAGCCAGGCCATTCGTGGCTACTCTTCTCCAGATCCCACCAAGAGCCGTCGCAATCGCGACATCGTTTTCTATCTCATCGACGCCGACCACTTTAAGGACGTCAACGACCGCTTCGGCCACGACGCGGGCGACCAGATGCTCATTGAACTCACCAATCGCATTAGCTCCGCCATTCGCTATTCCGACGTTCTCGTCCGCTGGGGCGGCGAGGAATTTCTCGTCGTCTCGCGTTTCTGCGAACGCAAAGAAGCCGCCACTCTTGCCGCGCGCGTTCTTTCCGCGGTCGCCAGCGAACCTTTCAAGGTAAAAGGCGCGGGGCTCGCAATGCACCGCACCGTTTCGATTGGCTGGGCCGCCTTCCCGTGGACGGTATCCTCTCCCGTTGACGTGAACTACGAAGAGGTTTTGGGCCTCGCCGACCGCGCTCTTTACAAAGCGAAGAACTCCGGTCGCAATCAGGCGATCGGAGCGCTCCCTCCCGAATCCGGCGCGGAACCGCACACCGCCGTCGCGCAAGGTGACGCGGAGGCGCGCGTCTCCGAGCTCGCCGCCACCGCGCAATACCTCACCACCTACGGCCTCGAAACCACCTCCATTAAGTAGTTTCTTGCACACCCACGACGACAACCGCGCGCGGCGGATTCTGCTAGACTCTTCGGTCATCCTGCTCTTTCAATTTGGAGCCGCCGATGCGCAAGCAATCCCTCACGCTGTGTCTCTTTCCTGTGTTATTGCTGGCCATTCCCACCTTCGCTCAGCAAAATCGCGGGCCCTCGACGCCCGAGGAACGCGCGAAGGCCGTGCAGTTTGCCCATGACCTCGAGAGCGATCCGTTTGGGTCACAAGCGAAGAGCGAGCGTGAATGGCTCTTGCGCTGGCTTATTGAAATTCCGGACATAACCGTCGACGTCTGCCCGCGCCTTCTCGGTCGGGAAATCCCAGACAAGAAAAAACACGGCCCGGAAATCCTCGCGCAATTGACGTTCTCGCAGGCTGCCTTTGTGATTGAAAACCCTGACAAGGCCAAGGACAAAACTGCCGTCTACGCGGCGGGGGTTGCGGGCGCGCTCAAGGTTTACGAAATTGCGTTGAAGAAGTACCCAAAGGATCAAGTGAAGGGCCTCGACGAAGTGCTGGCTCGTCGCGACAAGGGAGAATTGCAAAAGCACGTCGAGGAAGCTATGCAGTATTGCACCAAGCCTGTCTCTTAGAAGCGTTCCGAATGGGCTCAATGTGAACTGCTCTTTGGAGTCGCTTCTCTTCCGCAACGGCGAGATCGAACTTCATGCGGTTGCCGCCGGTCCTCCCGGCGGCCCGCTCGTCATTCTCCTCCACGGCTTTCCCGAATTCTGGTATTCCTGGTATAAACAAATCGAGTCGCTCGCCGCCGCCGGCTTTCGCGTGATCGTTCCTGACCAGCGTGGCTACCACACATCCAGCAAACCGCGCGGCTCCGCTTCCTACGCGCTCCCGCTTCTCACCTCCGACGTCATCGCCATCGCCGACCAACTCCACGCCGAAAAATTTTCCCTCGCGGGTCACGACTGGGGCGCCGCTGTCGCGTGGAGTGCCGCAATTCTTCATCCCCAGCGCATCTCCAAGCTCGCTATCCTCAACGTCCCTCATCCCAGCGTGATGTTCCGCTATCTCCGCAAAAGTCTCCGCCAGCTCCGCCGCAGTTGGTACATGTTTTTGTTTCAGTTGCCCTGGCTTCCCGAAGCCGTGTTCCGCGGTTTCCATTTCCGTCTCGGCGTTAATTCTCTGCTTCGTTCCAGCCGCCCCGGCACGTTCACCGACGCCGACCTTCAGCAATACCGCTCCGCTTGGTCGCAACCCGGCGCTCTCACCGGCATGATGAACTGGTATCGCGCCGCCTTCCGGCATCGCTCGCGCTTCCCTGATCCCACCGTCCGTGTGCCCACGCGCATCCTCTGGGGCCAGCGCGACGCCTTTCTTCTTTCCGAAATGGCACAAGCCAGCCTGAGTTACTGCGCGAACGCCGAACTCATCCCGTTTCCCGACGCGACCCACTGGCTGCACCACGAAGAGCCCGCACGCGTCTCGCAGCTACTCATCGATTTCTTCCGCGCCTAGCAACTCTGCGCACGCAATCCGCCGTCTGATTCTCTACGGAGAAGTGATACGATTTTTGCCTATGCGCGCAAACCATAAAAACGCACTCCTCGCGATCGCTTTTCTCGCTGGCCTGTCCGCATTCGCAATTCGCGGCCGCTCCGCCGCCATCGCCACTCCGCAATCCGCTCCCGCCCCGGACGTCGCGCTCTCCGCGCGCATCGCCCGCATCGAAAGCGGTCTTCTTCCCGCCGTCGTCATCAAGGGCGCTCCTCCCAAGCCCATGTCCATCTCCGAGCGCATGGCTTTCTACAAAGTTCCCGGCGTCAGCGTCGCCTTTTTCGACCACGGACAAGTTGTCTGGGCGCGCGGCTACGGCCTCGCCGATGTCGCTTCCCAAAAGCCCGTCACTCCCGAAACTCTTTTCCAGGCTGCTTCCATCAGCAAACCCGTCTCCGCTCTCGCCGCGTTGCGCCTCGTTCAGGACGGCAAGCTCAGCCTCGACGAAGACGTCAACGTCAAACTCAAATCCTGGAAAGTACCCGACACCGCCTTCACCGAAAAAGAAAAAGTCACTCTCCGCCGCATTCTGTCGCACAGCGCCGGACTTACCGTCCACGGGTTTCCCGGTTACGCTGCCGGCGAGCCCATCCCCTCCGTCGTTCAGATCCTCAACGGCGAAAAGCCCGCCAACAACGATCCGATTCGTGTAGACGTCGTCCCCGGCACCCTCTGGCGCTACTCCGGCGGCGGCTACGTCATTCTGCAAACGCTGCTCTCCGACGTTACCGGCAAACCCTTTCCGCAGCTCATGCGCGAACTCGTTCTCGATCCCGTCGGCATGACTCACAGCACCTTCGAGCAGCCTCTTCCGAAGAGCCGCGCCGCGGAAGCCTCCACTCCGTATCGCTCCAACGGCGATCCCGTCAAGGGCGGCGCGCACACCTATCCCGAAATGGCTCCAGCCGGGCTCTGGACCACTCCTTCCGACCTCGCGCGCATGGCTATTGAAGTTCAGAACGAATTCGCCGGCAAATCTTCAAGAATTCTCAATCAATCCACAGCTCGCCAGATGTTGACGCCGCAAATCGGCACCTGGGGGCTCGGCTTCGGACTCGATAATCCCGGGCCTGCCCCGCGTTTCAGCCATGGCGGCGGCAATGAAGGCTATCGCTGTGACCTCGAGGCCTACACCGGTTCCTCGCAAGGTGTCGCCATCATGACCAACTCCGACAGCGGAGGTGACCTCTTCGGCGAAATTATTCGCTCCGTCGCCAAGGAATACGGCTGGCCGGACTTCCATCCCACCGAACACGCCTTGCTAAAAATGAATCCTGCGCTCTTCGAGCCTTACGTCGGCACTTACGAAGTTCCCGGCACCGGCAAACTTGTCGTCACTCTCAAATCCAACTCGCTCTATATCCAGGCCGATCCGCTCGGCCCCGAACCGTTGCAACTCTTCCCCGATTCCGAGAAATCCTTCTTCATCCTCACCGGCGACGTCACTTTTTCTTTCGATCGCCCAGCGTCTACCGACTCCCCCATGCAACTCACGATTCACGCTGGCCCGCAAACCTTCGTCGCCCAAAAAATCTCCTAACCTCTCGCCGGTTTGTTGTAGTGGCGCGTCTTGAGACGCGTGCCGTCGTTTTTTGCGGGGGGAATGCCGGAACTGTTCCCGGCGTCCTCGCTAATCTAAATATCGTCGTTATCAGGCCCCTGCGGCGGACGCTTGTCATTCAGAAAGAACGCCGCATTTAGCGGCGCCGTAAACGATTGAAACACAATCGGTGTCTGCTGGAGATTGAAGCAATCCGCCAGATCATCCGCCGGCGTGTCCGCGTACCCCAGTGCCGGCACGTCGAACACTTCTTCGATAAATTTCAAAATGCTGCCGAAATCGTGCGTCACGTGCGAAACATACGCCGGCTTCGCGAACGGCGACACCACGATCAGCGGCACGCGAAATCCGTACTCGTATGCATTCGTGATTTTCGGCGCTACGTGGTCGTACCAGCCGCCCCAATCGTCCCACGTAATAATAATCGCCGTGTTCGACCAATACTGGCTCGTCCCGATCGCATTCACAATCGACGCTACCCACGACGGCCCCGAGCCGTCGTTCGACAACGCATGGTCCGACGCTGCCGCCGTCGGAATCACCCAACTCACTTGCGGCAGCTTTCCGCCGGAAATGTCGGTCAGAATCTGTGTGGACGGCGTGATCACATTGTTCGTCCAGTCCGGCCCATTGCGCAGGTGTTGAATCGCGTTCGGCGCCGTCCAGATCGACCCCGGCGTCGGCGTGTAGTACTTCCATGTGATCGCCTTCTGGTCCAATTCATCCACCAGCGTCGCATGCTCGAAGCACGGATATTGCTGAGTGGCCTCCGATCCCGTCGGATCAATCATCAATACGTATTCGCCCGTCGGCGCTGCGCAGCCCACCACCGCTCCCGCCGTCGGAACGTGCGGATTCTCTGACGCAAATAAATCGCTCGTCGAAGTTGGCGCCGATGTTCCCGCAATGATGAACTGGTGCGCCGGAAAACTTGGCCCCTGGTTCGTCTGAAACATCCGGTCGCCGAACGTGTATTTCTCAGCCATCTGAAAGTACGGGGCCACTTCCGAAGGGTTCACGTACATGAACTGTGGATTGGCCGGCGGACAACCCGTCGCGCCAGCCGCGCAACTGATGGGCACCAGGTCCGCGCCATCCATCTTGCCGCCGTCGTACTGTTTCACGAACGCGCCGTGCGCGTGGCTCAAATCATAATTATTCGCCAGCGTGATCGGCGAAAGCGTGATGGTTTGTCCTTTCGAGTTCAGCCCGCTGTTGGCGATGTCCGCTCCCGGCAGTCCGTGAAACAGATTGTCCGGCGTGCGGTTCTCTTGAAAAATGACCACAACATGCTGGATCCTTTCGGAAAATGGCGGAGGTGGAGGAGGCGGTGGTGGTGGCGGGTTCGTTGTTCCGCCTCCGCACCCGCCGGAATTCAGCAGCAATCCGATCGCAAACAGGAACACCACTCCGGTTACATACGCAAACGACTTTGCAGCACGCATCTTCGCTCTCCCCACGCGCAAGGCGCCGCGCTCCGGTCGCGCCCCTTCAGCACTCCTCGCAGCGACACCTCTCACTCTCATCCCTAAGCCGGGCTTGCCCCGTCCAACCCAAGCCCACTTCGATAGTTGCGCCTTCCGGAACACCGCTGGCCGTCATTTCGAGCGCAGTGGGCCAACGCGTCTTCTTCAGTCATCGCTCTTGCGATGACGTTGGCCCACGGAGTGAGAAATCTTCGGCAGCGATCACGGCCTCAGAAAAGGCACGCACCAGCAAAAATTTCACCCGCCCCCTTGCTTCGCAACCTAATCCGCGGCGACTCTCAAGGAACTACGAGCAGAGTTCCAACGGTGGAATCTTACCGACACAGACCCAATGGTGGAAAAGAAGATTTCCATCGAAAAGGAACGAAAGCCGGAACGACAGCGAAGGAAATCACACAAGTCCTGTTTTGTCACAAGAGCGGACAAGCCCAGCCCTGGGACTCCACATCTCCGGTTGAGCCGACAGCGTTTACCAGGCAGTTCGCGCAAACTTATTCGAGCTGATGCTTTCTTCTCTATGGGTGGAACCGCGATCGGATTGTTATCTATGCAGTTAGTATTATTGCTACCGGGGTCGCGCGATGATAGTCTCTGTCGATTAACCCATCCGTCCGTCAAAGCAGAAAGGAACGACCGTTGGGAAAGCAAATCCTCTCGTTAGGTGCGAGTTCCCTTTTGCTTTTTGGTTCACTCCAATCAGTACTTACAGTTGAATCTCAAGATGCCGCGCAACAACCAACCTCCGCGCCATCTGTACAAGCGCCTCAGCCAAATGGTAAGGAAACGAGCCTTCTCCCTGGCCAATTCATTCTCCAGGATGCCACTCCCATTTTCCTTAGGCTCAGCCGGAACGTGTCGTCGGCGGACGCACGCGTGGGTGATTCAGTCGATTTTGAAGTTCTCGAAGATGTTGCTGTAAACGGGATTCTCGTAATTCCAAAAGGCTCCGTCGCGGTAGGAACCGTGACGGAAGTTCAGTCTAAACGGCGTATGGGCCGCGCTGGAAAGCTCGAGATCGTTTTGGATTACGTGCGTCTCGCTGACGCGCACAAAGCGGCGATTCGCGCGGTCAAGGACGCCAAGGGTAGTAGTAACGTTCCGGGGATGACCGCCGGAATCGTTGCTGCGGGACTTTTATTCTTCCCCGTCGCACCGTTGCTGCTGTTGGTGCACGGCAACGACATCACCGTCCCGAAGGGCGCTGCATTGGCAGCTTATGTGAATGGCGATGTCCGGTTGGAGTCAAGCAAGTTTGGTTTTGCCGTGGCGCATACGGCGTCGCCAGAATCTCCAATATGGCTGCTCCAAAGCGCGCACGTTGTTGGAGACATGCAGGAGGGATTCAGAAAGACCTGTGTCATCGTCTCCCCGAGCGGGGACTACCATCGTGAGGAACGAAGGCAAGTCCCTAAGGGTGGCCGCGCCGAATTGGAATGGGCACCCCCCAGGGTCTTCAAGGCGAAATTAACTCAGACTGACCTCGATGCGCTGCGGGCGATTCTCGCAACTCCGGAACTCTATTCCATGAACGGCGTTGTTGGAGACAGTGGAAGCCTGCGGCATAAGTTGGCGTTTGACCTGGAAGGAGCCGTCAGGCCCCATGGGGACATCGAAATCGTCACTATCGCGGTCGCACGTTCTCATGAGCCGCAGCTCTTTGAACTCACGGACATCCCCGTGGCACGCCAGCAAGCGCCGGTGAGCGAACTCTTGGACTGGGTCAAAGGCACGGAACGCCTCCAACAGGAGCGCTTGTTGGCATCCCAAGCCACCAACTGTTCATCCCAGATCGCTACCGGCGGTTCTTCGGTGGGCCGAGCGCCGATGGCCACCGGCATGTCCTTTCCAAAGGCAATCTTCGCGCCCGAGCCACAGCTCCCGCAGGGCACACCAAAGCCACAGCCGGTCGCGGTCGAAGTGCTGATTAATCCAGACGGCAGCGTGGCAAAAGCATCGTTGGAAAGCCGGCCTAGCCCGGACGTGGCGCAAAGCGTTCTCGACACTGTGCAGAAATGGAAGTTTCAGCCAGCCAGGCTACTGGGCGTGCCCATTGCAGATACGGTGCATCTCAGGGTTATTGAATTCCAAGAGAAGTAGTTGGCAACCGCAATCAGAAGAACCAAGACCAGCGCGGCGGAAGCCAGCGAGAGTGCCAAATCCTGCTAAGTCGCAAGAGCGGACAAATCCATTCTTAAGACTCCACATCTCCGGTTAGCGCTGCCAGGAATTGTCTCGACCTCTGCTTGCAAGACGGTTTCGAAGGCCGCTGATTGGGAGACAATCCCCGCAAAGGGCTCGGCGTACTCGTTGCCAAACCTCTGCACATTACCCGCGCCGGAAAGCCTCGCGGCCGCTGGGTCGTTCCTGTCTCCATCTCCGGCGGTTCCTGCGATTTTCTCTTGATCGCCGTTTGGACCATGCCCGTCCCCGGCAGTCACGTCCGCAGTTACATCGGCCAGCTCTACGAAGCCGTCGTCAACAATCCGCATTGGTTCGCCCGCCCCGCTATCGTTTGCGGCGATTTCAACAGCAACACGCTCTGGGACCACACCCGCCCGGTCCGCAAGCATCGTCCAGCCAGCGTCCAAACGCGGGGCCAATCTCCGGCAACCATTCCGCTGTGGTTCGTCTATTGGAAAAACACCGCCTCGCCAGCGCCTACCATCACTTCTTTTCCGAGCTTCAGGGCAGCGAGACCCGCCCGACCTACTATTTTTGGCATCACCAGGACCGCGGCTACCACATCGACTACGTCTTCCTCCCCCAACACTGGGCTGCCCACATCCACAGTGTTCAGCTCGGCGCCCACTCCGCTTACTCCAACCTCTCCGACCACGTCCCCCTCTCCGTCGACCTCTCCCCGCCCCTCGCCTAGCCGCTCTTCCCGAAATCCTGCGTCTCGTCCACGCACGGCGCCACCCGGCACCTCACGCTTGACTGCCGCGGTGACGTCCATCAGCGGTGCGCTCCCCTCGTGCCGCGTCGTCAACTATCTAAATCCCATGGTCCACCCGCCGTCCACCACGGTCCCCGGCAAGTCGTCAGCGCGAAACGCCTGGGCCTGCGCATCCGCAACAAGATACGCCGGCGCCACTTCGTTGGCCGTTCCATCCCCAGTCTGGACGACTGGAGCCTTGTTGCAAACACTCGACGTTTTGCGAATTACCATGGCTGGGTCGAACCCACCATTCAAACGCCCGTCGCCAATTCCCGGAAAATCAATTTCACGCTGCACTCTCAGTAACATCCGCCTCTTCCCCCGAAAACTGTCGCGCAATCGAAGTTGGCGTCGCATATGATGGACGCATGCCATCGCGCAGATATTGTTGGGCCGCGTCATCTTCATTAGAACTCATTTCAAAACCCTGCGTAACGTGATCATGAGACAGGCGATATGAAAGAAAGCTTCGTAAATGGAGTCGGAGCGATCGTAGCGAACGACCAGACGACGAAAGTTGCCGAGCCAGGCGAAGGT
>Ga0209166_10000203_pt1 | contig 77270 bp, 70 predicted proteins | sample Coa_R1_3_FD_187151 | JGI IMG/M metagenome (GOLD analysis project Ga0209166, IMG submission 187151) | Surface soil microbial communities from Centralia Pennsylvania, which are recovering from an underground coalmine fire - Coalmine... | ecosystem: Environmental > Terrestrial > Soil >...
CCTGATCGGACCGGAATGTTGGATTTCGTCTTCCAGGACGGCTTTGGTTTTGAAACCTACGCCAACTATGCGCTGGATGTTCCGATGTACTTCGCCAAGCGCGGCGAACGCTACATCGACCTCAGCGGCCGATCTTTCCGCGCCTTCATGGATGGCAAGCTCTCCGAATTGCCCGGCGAAAAGCCCTCGATCAAGGATTGGGCCGATCACACGACGACGATTTTCCCTGAAGTGCGTCTGAAACAATATCTGGAGATGCGGGGAGCCGATTCAGGACCTTGGAGCGCACTCTGTGCGCTGCCGGCTCTGTGGACGGGGATCCTCTACGATTCCGCAGCCCTCTCGGCGGCCTGGGATCTCTGCAAGACCTGGAAGATTGAGGATCATGAGCGCCTGCGGGCCGATGTCGCCAAACGCGGGCTGAAAGCGCAAATTGCCGGACGCAGCGTGCAGGACATCGCCAAGGATATGCTGGCCATTGCGCGCGAAGGGTTGAAACGCCGCAATCGCCTCTCTGGGGGGATGGTCGACGAGACCAACTACCTCTCTCAGCTCGACGAAATCGCGGCGAGCGGGGTTACTCAGGCCGAGCGTTTGCTGGAACTCTACCAAGGTCCCTGGCAAGGCGATGTCAGCAAGGTCTTCGAGAGTTTCGCCTACTAAGGCCGATGGAAGCGCAGGATTTGCCTGGCCTGGACGCGCCCTAGTCCTCTACCTCCAAGACGTCGATCAAGTTTGGGTAGAACGCCAGCCTGCCGGCGATCTCGACCATGGCCGGGTAGGGATCGTCGTAGGTCCAGACGGCGTTCTCGGCGTAGCGCCCCTCGGCGGCCACGCTAAAGTAGCTGGCCTGGCCCTTATAGGGACAATAGGTCGCTCGATCCGTTGGGCTGAGCAAGGTCATATCGACGTCGGCGCGCGGGAAATAGACCACGGGCCCGTAAGTCGCCTCGCGCAAGATGAGCGCCGCCTTGGTGTCGGCGACAACGACGTCTCCCAGCATCGCGCGCCATCGGGTTTGGGCTGGAGCCATGGTGATCGGGTGGTCGGGGCCAGGTGTCTTCATGGGCGCGAGCTTGGACCAGTGGATATGGCGCGGGTTCGCCAATTGCTGGGTCGATATAGGGTGCGAGGTCGCTTGTGCTCAGGGGAGGCGCATGATTTTCTCAATTCAAATCATTTTGGCGCGTGCTCTTGGGGGGCTGCGCTTCCCCCGAAAAGGCGAGACCGCGCTTCATGGATATTGTCATCGTCGCCGGCTTGGTCATCGCCGCGGCGACGGCCGTACCGGTGTTCCTTCAACTGCGCCATCATCCGCGGGGATTGCGGATCCTATTCTTCGCCGAGATGTGGGAACGCTTTTCCTACTACGGCATGCGCGGCCTGCTGATTTACTATCTCTCCCAGCACTTCCTCTTCAATGATAGCGCCGCGGCAGGCGAGTATGGGGCCTATACCTCGCTCGTCTACCTGGCGCCGCTCATCGGCGGCTTTTTGGCCGATCGCTTCTTGGGCGCGCGAAAAGCGGTCGCCTTTGGCGCGCTCCTGCTGGTGCTTGGCCACTTGACCATGGCGGTGGAAGGCCGGCCAGCCACGCAGCTCCTGACCTATAAGGGCGCGGTTTATAGTTTCGAGGTGACCGGGCGCGCAGACACAAGAGAGGTTCGCTTAAAGATCGGCGATCACGCCTACGCCTATGGCCCATCCGCCGACGGCGGCCTTGAGGTCAAGGGACTTGCGGCCAACGCGCCTATTCCATCCCATCTTGTCAAAGGCGACTACAAGCTGTCGGTCCAGCCGGTTGATGCGTTCTTCAAGGACGCCTTGTTCCTGGCCTTAGCCCTGATCATTGCGGGCGTCGGTTTTCTGAAGGCCAATATCTCGGCGATTGTCGGACAGCTCTATGCGCAAGACGACCTCAGACGCGACCCAGGCTTCACCCTCTACTACTATGGCATCAACCTGGGCTCCTTCCTTGCATCGATCGCCTGCGGCTGGTTGGGCCAGACTATCGGGTGGTGGGCCGGGTTTGGCGCGGCAGGCGTGGGTATGGCTCTTGGCTGGCTTGTCTTCGTGCTGGGCAAACCCTTGCTGGAAGGCAAGGGGGAACCGGTTGACCCTGTCGCATTGGCCCGGCCCGTCCTGGGCCCGCTCAACACCGAATGGCTGATCTATTTGAGCGCGATCGCCGGTGTCGCGGTGATTTGGGTGGTCGTCCAAAGCTTCACGATCGTCAGCTACCTGCTGGGGATCGGCGCAGTCTGCGTCATGGCCTATTTGGCCTGGTACATGGCCGTAAAGGCGGACAAGGTCGAGCGAGACCGGCTGATCCTGGCTATTGTCCTGATCCTCGCCTCGGTGGTGTTCTGGGCGCTCTACGAACAAGGCGGCTCCTCCTTGAGCCTCTTCGCCGAACGCAATGTCGATTTGCACCTTTACGGCGATCAAACGATGAAACCGGCCCAGGCCCAGTCCTTCCAGTCTGGGTGGATTCTGATCCTGGCTCCGGTGATGGCCGCGCTTTGGACCTGGTTGGGACGTTTCGGGCGCGATCCCAATCCGGTCGCCAAGTTCGGCGCGGGTCTGCTGCTGATCGGCGCCAGCTACTTCGTCATCATCCTGGGCGGAAAGTTTGCGGGCGCGGATTTCAGAAGTCCGCTGATTTTTCTCGCCGTCGCCTATCTGATGCAGACGACCGGCGAGAGGTGCGTCTCTCCGGTCGGCCTGTCACAAATGACCAAGCTCGCGCCGCCGCTCTTGATTTCGACCTTGATGGCCACCTGGTTCCTGGGAACGGCCGGGGCCCAGTTCGTGGCGGCCAAGATCGCTCAACTCACCGCCGCTGATACGATCGGGGGGCAGGTGCTCGACGCCGGCAAGGCGCTTGCGACCTACAGCCACGTCTTTGGGATCATCGGCCTTTGGGGACTAGGCGTGGGCGCAGCCATGGTCGCCATATCTCCGTGGCTGAAGAAACTGGCTCATGGCGCAGGCGGCGTCGCTGACTAATTGGGCTGCGACGGCCAGGCCGTAAGGGCGCACGGCCAGTCTGCCTGCAGGGGCCGGCCGTCAGCTTCCAAACGTCTTGCGTAGGCGCAGATAGAATATGCGACTGGGACGGACTGAGCGCTGTTCGGTCATGTCCAGGGGCGCCACGCCTCGAACGCCATTGAAGTTTTCGAACGTGTGCTTGAAGCCGCGGTCTGCGACATTGTCGAGCTCGATGCGCCAACTCAAGCCAGGGTTTGGCTTCCACTCCCAAAAGGGCGTGACATAGGTCCCGAGCTTATCGATCTCAATCTCGTTGAAGCGGTACTGTCTCTGCTGCCAGCCGCCATAGACGTCCACGCCATAGATCACCCGGCCGACCGGCTGGCTGAAATGCAAATCCCAATCTGAGGGGTGCAGCCCGCTGATTGGCCGCGGGTCGTGGGTGGTGGGATCGGTCACCTCCGACCAGCGGCGGGTGAAGTCGCCACGGATCTGAGCGCCCTTGAGGTCAAGCTTGTCGAGCGGCAAGGTCAGGTTTGCGACAAAGTCGTCTTCGGTTCCGGCGCCAATATTGGCCGGCGCATCAAAGGCGTTCCCGTCCGGCACGAAGATCGGCGCGCGGTCGACGACATCGGTGATCTGTAGATGACGCACAGTGAGCGTCAGGCCGCCACTCCCTAGGAAGTGTCGCTCGACTGCGACCTCACTGGCCCAATCTTGCTGCGGCACCAGGTTGGGGTTGCCGGCGGTGACGACGCCGGCGACCAAGCTGGTGGAGGCCGTGAACGAACCGAAGTCGAGTTGCCCGACTTCGCGCTCGAGGCGAAATCGCAGTTGGGTGTCGGCGTCGGGGGCCCAGGTCAGCAAGATACGAGGCTTGGTGTAATAGAGCGTCTTCTGCAGGTTCACGTCCCCCGTCGAGGCGATGTGTGAACCTTCCTCGCGAAGCGCGCCTTCTATTGTGATCGTGGAAAGCAGCCGCCAGACCGTCTTGGTGAAGATTTCGCCGCGGGTTTCGTCTACGGCCACGTTGGCGGCCGGCAACTGCTGAAAGGCGCCGTTGTCCGAAAATGTGATGTGATTTTCCAAGGAATTGTAGGCGCCCTCGGCTCCAACCTCCCAGGAAAGCCTGGGTGTTTGCTGGAACTTCACCACGCCGCGCAGAATGGACTCCGCCGTGGTCGTGTCCTGCCGAAAAATCTGGCCGTCGGTCGGGGTGGTGAACGTGTCGGCGTAAAGCTCATGGGCGTCCTGACGCAGAGCCACGATCTCCAGGTTGGTGCGACCGCCCAGGGCGCGGTTGTAACGCAACCCCAGCTCGGTTTGGAATTTGTTGTCGTCCTGATGATCATGTTCGGTGTGATCGTCGGGCAGATGGATCGTATCGAGCTCGGAAGAATCGTAGACCTGGTCGAAGACCCGGGCGTTGATGCGCAAGCTTCCGTCGGCGAAGGGGGCTTCGGTAGCCCCGGTCAGGATCGACTGCGTCCCCTGGCCTTGGCTGTGAATATGCCCAGCCAGCACAGGCGAGCCGTCACCCGCAGTCTGGATGCGCGGTCCGTCGCCCAAGCTGTCATCGACGAAGCCGGTGACCGTCAGACCCCCCTCCCACGTGCGGGCGCCAAGCTGCCCCGAACCTTCGATCCGCAGCGTGCCGAACCGGCGGCCGTCGCCGGCGTGCTGGTCGGCATAGTGGAAAATACCCCGCGTCCCGGCGCCCGACTTGGTGATCACGTTGGCGATGACCGTTTTGCCCTGCATGTCGATCCCAGGCGCTCCGCCGCGGATCACATCGATGCGCGCCACATGGGTCGCCAGCATCCGTTGCAGGATCGAATCGATGCCTTCGGTCTTTACCGCAGGACGCCGGCCATCGATCAGGACATTGCCAGCCGCCCCTTCATAGCCGCGCACGCCCGAGCCGGTGTCGAGGGAAAACCCGGGAAGACGCAGCACCATGTCAAGCGCGGTGTTGGGTCTCACGTCATCGAAAAACTCAGGCGGATAGCTGACGACGGCCGGCTGGGCGGTCCCGGTGGCTGGAAGAGCTGGAGCTTGCGCGACCGCCGCGACCGCCGCCTGCGCGAAGACGAACACCAGCATCAAAAACTCCCCAGAATTGGGGCGCAAATGACCCGCGTCGTCGCGCTTGCGCTAATTAAATGCCGGTAATCCTAGATGAATTTTCGGAAAGAATTGGCGAGACCAGCCGCGCGCCAAGAAAATTACGTTAGTAATCTGAAACTTAGCTGGTCTGTCGTATTGCGGACGCTTAGACGCTGGTCCCGCCCACGGTCAGCCCGGTGATTTTTAACGAGGGCTGTCCCACGCCGACCGGCACGCTTTGGCCAGATTTTCCACAGACCCCCACGCCGTTGTCGAAGCAGAAGTCATCGCCAATCATTGTGACGCGGGTCAGGGCCGAAGGACCATCCCCGATCAGGGTCGCGCCCTTGACCGGGGACGTGATCTTTCCGTCCTCAATCAGATAGGCTTCGGTGCACTGGAAGACGAACTTGCCGTTGGTGATGTCGACCTGGCCGCCGCCGAAGTTGGCGCAGTAGAGGCCGCGCTTTGTCGAAGCGATCATTTCCTGGCGCGGCGTGTGGCCTCCCATCATGCCGGTGTTGGTCATCCGGGGCATGGGTAGGTGGGCATAGGATTGGCGCCGCCCGTTGCCGGTGGCTTCAAGGCCCATCAGACGCGCGCTCATCCGGTCATGCATGTAGCCGACGAGGATGCCATCTTCGATCAGAATTGTTCGTCCGGTGGGCGTGCCTTCATCGTCGACGGTCAGCGAGCCACGACGGTCCTGAATTGCGCCATCGTCAAAAACCGTGACGCCAGGCGCAGCCACCCGCTCGCCCAGTCGGCCAGAAAACGCAGAGGTTCCCTTGCGATTGAAATCGCCCTCGAGGCCATGACCCACAGCCTCGTGCAACAGGACGCCATTCCACCCCGGCCCCAGGACAACATCCATTTCGCCAGCCGGGCAGGGGATGGCGTCGAGGTTGACCAGGGCCTGGCGAAGCGCTTCGTCGACCTGCTCGCGCCAATGGTCCGCAGAGATCCAGGCTTCGAAACCCGCGCGGCCGCCTGCGCCTGAATAGCCGCTCTCACGCTTGCCTTCGCGCTCGACCGTCAGCTGGACGTTGACGCGGGCAAGCGGGCGTACGTCGCGAATCAACCGGCCGTCGGCGCGTAGGATCTCCACCGTTCGCCGTTCGCCCGCCAATGAGGCCATGACCTGGACAACTCTCGGATCGCGGGCTCGAGCCCAGGCGTCGATCTCCTGCAGGAGCGCGACCTTCTCGGAAAAGTCCGGGGAACTGAGCGGGTTATCTTCGCCATAGAGCTTGGCGTTGGTCGCCCGAGGTCCGTCGGCGGCGATGCCGGAGTATCCGCGCTTGGCCAATGCGGCCGACTGGCCGGCGCGGGCGATCGCGGCTTCGGAGATTTCGCTGGCGTGGGCGTAACCGGCCGTTTCGCCGGCGACGACGCGCAAGCCAAAGCCTTCTGTCGCGTCGAAGGCCGCGGACTTCAGACGACCATCATCGAAAAGAAAGCTCTCGCTCTCCGATCGTTCGACGAAGAGCTCGCCGTCATCGGCGCCCAAGAGCGCTTCGCCAAGAATATCAGCGGCGCGTTTTGTATCGACGCCAACGGAATTGAGGATCGAGGGGGTGGGGGTATGGGCGTTCATGCCAGGCAAGATAGGGACTAGGCGCGCCCTCGTCACGGGGCGCCGTGGCGGCTATTTCGCCGCCTCGCGTTCCTGGAGACGCGCGCCCGCCAATATGCCGGGGAGCGAATAGTTTCCTTCATGGCAGGCGTACTCTAAAATCGGCCCCTTGCTCGTGCGAAATAGCAGCTGACCGCGCCAGGGCGTGGTGTAGGTGGCCGGATCATCGACGGTGAAGTCGTAGAGGATCTTATCGCGGGCGAGGCGCGTGAAGCGCTCCGTCACCTTGGCGGCCTGCGAGATATAGACCCGCTGCGGCGACTTGGCCGTTTCGCCCGGATTGAAGTTCGTGGTCTCGACCACGAGCGAGCCGCCTTCCCAATGGCCGATCGAATCACCCATCCACGGTCGCATATTGGCCGGCAAGTGGTGGGTTTCGTTCAACCGGATGATTCGCGCCGTACCGCCGGATTCCGTCCATATGGCGACGTGGTCCTTGGTCTGGACGATTTTGTAGATGCTGTTGTCCCAATGTGGAAACATCGGCACGCCGCTGGAGCCAGAACCCCCTGTCAGGCATCGCTCGTTGGACGGGCGCATTTCAGGGTCGCTAAAGCCCGCCAGGCGCGCGTTGAGGCCGGCGTTCATCCGGGCGAGGCCTCCTGGAGAATAGGGAAGCTTGCCGTCGGGTGGCGCTACGATCACCGAGGTTCGAATTTGCCCGCCGAGCTCGATCATCGGGCCGCCTACTTCAAACCATTCCGATTGGCGCCCGCCAATGTCGTCTATGGCTGCGCCGTTAAAGGCCGCAACGCTTGAGGCTACGTAGGCTGCGGCCTTCGCAGCGGTCGTGGTGGGGCCAGTGAAATCGGCGGGGCGTTCCAACGGCGTCCCGGACACGTTCGTCCAAACGCCCTCAAGGCTGGCGGCTGACAAGGTCGTGCGATCAATGGGCGCGGCGCTGCTCGATGCAGCTGAGAGCGCCAAAGCAAGCCCCATCGCAGCCGCCCGCCCCACTGCACGTTCTCGCCCAGGTCTTGATGCCATGCCGCCCGCCCTGCCGCGCTCATCCTGCGCCGCGGCGCAGCGAGGCGCCACTGAACATTTTTGTCCGTCCGCCCCGCCGGCGGCCGCCCGGTTCTGCTCCGGAGGGGCAAGCCAAGCCTCGAGCCGCCCTGGCCCAGGCATCTCTGGTCCGGATCTCGCTGCGGTCAAATGTCTCGAACATGAGTATGCGAAAGCGCCGAAACGGCGGCGCGTCCAGGCTTCAGAGCGATCGATTGCGCGCAGCTGGGCTATGGTGGCGCGCTCGCGCCTTGGCAAGCCCAAGCGATGCGCGTATGCACCCGCGATGAAGGGCTAAAGCGGGCGTGTGAGCGTCCGCGCGCGCCGTTCTGTACAGTCGGCCCATCGCGAGATTCGCGAGGCGTGGCCGACCAACCAGACCGAGGGGACATGCAGTCTAGGTTTCACGGGATTCGAGCGCGGGCGACGGGGGTCGCAGCCGGCGTACTGATGGCGCTTTGGAGCGTTTCAGCCGCTGCGGAAGATCTGATCGGTCAGCCGACTGACAAGGCGATCGACATGCAGCCAGGGGTGACGCCCCTTAAGCACGACGCGATTTTCTTTCACAACGTCATCCTCTTGCCGATCATCACGGGGATCACGTTACTCGTTCTGGGACTGTTGCTGTGGATCATCGTCCGCTACAATAAACGGGCTAATCCGACCCCAGCCAAGTGGAGCCACAACACTCCGCTCGAGATTATCTGGACGTTGATTCCCGTCCTGATCCTGGTCGTAATCGCAGTTTTCTCGTTCAAGCTATTGTTCGAGTACCACGACATGCCCAAGCCCTACATGACCGTGAAGGCGACGGGGTATCAGTGGTACTGGGGCTACGAATACCCTGATCAAAAACTCCCCGAATTCGTCTCGAACCTCCTCCCGGAAGATAAGGCCAAGGCCACAGGCGTTCCCTATCGTCTGGCGACCACCGCCCCGATGGTTGTCCCGGTCAACAAGACCGTCCAGGTGCTCGTCACCGGCGCCGATGTCATTCACGCCTGGGCCGTGCCGGCCTTTGGGGTGATCATGGATGCTATTCCGGGACGGGTGAACTCGACCTTCTTCAACGCCGATCGGATCGGCACCTACTATGGCAGTTGCCGAGAGCTCTGCGGCGTTGACCACGCCTTCATGCCCATCGAGGTGAAGGTCGTGAGCCAGGCTGACTTTGACGCCTGGGTGGCTTCCAAGAAGGGCCCCGCGCCGGCCGCTGCAGCGCCGGCTCCTGCCGCAACCGCAAACGCCGCAACACCGTCTGGCGCTTCGGCCCCGCCGCCAGCGTCCACGCCAGCTGCGGCCGCGCCAGCCAAGCCCGCCACTTCGGCGCTCTCCACCACGCCCGCGCCTCCGGCGCCGGCGACGCACTAAATCCAGGACCCGCGTAAGATGGCCCAAGCGCCCGCTCACGATCACAGCCACGACAGCCACGAGCACAAGCCGAGCTTCTTTGTGCGTTGGCTATTTTCGACCAACCACAAGGACATCGGCACCCTTTACATCCTGTTCGCGATTATGGCGGGCCTGATCGGAGGGGCGCTTTCTGGCCTGATCCGCTGGGAGCTCTATGAGCCTGGGATTCAGATCTTTCAGCCGCACTCGTGGCTCGCGCAGATCGGCCTGATCGAGGGCTCAAAGCACGGCTATAACGTGGTGGTCACCGCCCACGCCCTGATCATGATCTTCTTCATGGTGATGCCGGCGATGATCGGCGGGTTCGGCAATTGGTTCGTGCCGCTGATGATCGGCGCGCCCGATATGGCGTTCCCGCGGATGAATAACATCTCGTTTTGGCTGTTGGTGGCGTCGTGGTTCATGCTCTGCACCTCGATGTTTGTCGACGGCGGACCTGGGCGCGGCTTCGGCGGCGGCTGGACGATGTATGCGCCGCTCTCCACGTCAGGCCACGTCGGACCTGCCATGGACTGCGCGATCCTTTCCATCCATTTGGCCGGTGCGAGCTCGATCCTGGGAGCCATCAACTTCATCACCACGATCTTCAACATGCGCGCGCCGGGCATGACGCTTCACCGCATGCCGCTGTTCGTGTGGTCGATTTTGGTGACCGTATTCCTGCTCTTGTTGTCGCTGCCGGTGCTGGCGGGCGCCATCACGATGCTGCTCACCGACCGCAACTTCCACACCCATTTCTTCGATGCGGCCGGCGGCGGCGACCCGGTCATGTACCAGCACCTGTTCTGGTTCTTCGGGCACCCCGAGGTCTACATCCTGATCCTGCCCGGGTTTGGCATGATCAGCCATATCGTCTCGACCTTCTCGCGCAAGCCGGTCTTTGGCTACCTCGCCATGGCCTACGCCATGGTCGCGATCGGCTTTATCGGGTTCTTGGTCTGGGCCCACCACATGTTCACGACCGGCATGAACGTGAACCTGACGGCCTATTTCGTGGCCGCCACGATGGTGATCGCTGTCCCGACCGGCGTGAAGGTTTTTAGCTGGATCGCGACCATGTGGGGCGGGTCGATCGACTTCAAGACGCCGATGCTCTGGGCGATGGGCTTCATTTTCCTCTTCACCCTGGGCGGGGTCACCGGCGTCGTCCTGGCCAACGCCGGCGTCGACTACCAGTTTCAGGACACCTACTACGTCGTGGCTCACTTCCACTACGTTCTAAGCCTCGGCGCCGTCTTTGCGATCTTCGCCGGCTTCTACTATTGGTTTGAGAAGATGTGGGGCGTGAAGTACCGCGAGTGGCTTGGTGCGCTTCACTTCTGGATCACCTTCGTTGGCGTGAACGTGATCTTTTTCCCGCAGCACTTCCTTGGCTTACAGGGCATGCCGCGGCGCTACGTCGACTATCCGGAAGGCTTTGCATTCTGGAACAAGGTCTCATCGATCGGCTACGCAATCACCCTGGTGGGCGTGGGCGTTTTCATTCTGGTGCTGATCGACGCCATGGTCTTCCGCCGCAAGGCAGAGGCCAATCCATGGGGAGAAGGCGCCACGACCCTTGAGTGGACGCTGTCTTCGCCGCCTCCGTTCCACCAATTCAATGAACTGCCGGTGGTCACCGCCGATAACCACTAGGGCTGTCGCTTCAGCCGAAAACCATCGTCGGGGGGCGCGGACCGCAAGGTTCGCGCCCCTCGAACATTTTAGAGTAATGTCTAATGGCCATGTCCGAGGCCCTCCCCAACGCAACGCCGACCAAGGCCAAATCCGGCGCCGCTAAGGCTCCGGCGCGGTGGCAGGATTTCTTGCTGCTCCTGAAGCCGCGGGTGATGTCGCTGGTGGTGTTCACAGGCCTCACCGGGCTCGTCTGCGCGGGACGCTGGGTTCACCCGTTCCTGGCTGGGATTGCGATCCTCTGTATAGCGGTCGGCGCAGGCGCATCCGGCGCGCTCAACATGTGGTACGACGCCGACATCGACTCCAAGATGCGCCGTACGCGCGGGCGTCCGGTGCCGGCAGGCCGGGTGCAGGGTGCTGACGCTCTGGCCTTGGGCGTCGTGCTATCGCTCTTCTCGGTCATGCTGATGGGCATGGCGCTCAACTGGCTGGCCGCGGGGCTCTTGGCCTTCACCATTGTCTTCTACGCAGTGGTCTACACGATTTGGCTGAAGCGCTGGACTGCGCAGAACATCGTGATCGGCGGCCTGGCGGGCGCATTGCCTCCGGTGATCGGATGGGCGGCGGCGTCGGGCTCGGCGCCGTTCAACGCCTGGCTGTTGTGCGCGATCATCTTCATGTGGACGCCGCCGCATTTCTGGGCGCTCAGCCTCTATACGAGCGAAGACTACAAGAAGGCTGGCGTTCCAATGATGCCGCTGGTGGCGGGGCCTGCGTCCACCCGCAAGCAGATCTTGATCTATAGCCTGTTTTTCACACCCCTTTGCCTGACGCCCTGCCTTACGGGCCTGGGCGGCCCGTTATATCTGGCGGTCGCAGCGTTCGGGGGATTGGTCTTTCTTCTCCTGGCCATCCGGCTCTACCTCAGTAAGGCCGGTGATGCGGGCGCACAGCGCAACGACGACGGCCTTTATGACGTGCGCGCCGGCGCCAAGGCCGCGCGAAATCTTTTCGCCTTCTCAATTCTCTATTTGACGCTGCTCTTCGCCATGTTGCTGGTCGAGCACCTGATGGGTATCAAGCCGCTGGAGCTTCTTAGATGAGCGATCCCGCCCGAGAATCCGACGACGAGGCCAAGGCGAGGCGTGGCCGCAACATCGCGCTGGCTTTGGGTCTGGTCTTGTTTGTCGTGCTTGTCTTCGTCGTCACAATCGTTCGGTTAGGCGCCAGTGTCACAAAACAACCCTTCTAAGTCCGCTCCCCGGCGAAAGCTGGAGCGCAACAACGCCGTGGCGCTAATTTGCGGCGTCGTCTTCGTGGCCATGGTGGGTGCGGCCTATGCGTCGATCCCGCTTTATAGGGCGTTTTGCCAGGTCACCGGATATGGCGGAACCGTTCGCAAGGCCGAAATTGCGCCGGACAAGACCCTCGACCAGACGCTGCTCATTCGTTTTGACACCAATGTCCGCAATCTGCCCTGGGATTTCACGTCCGAACAGATCGACCAGACCGTAAAGATCGGCGCTTCACAGGTTGCGGTCTTCAAGGTCACCAATCACTCCGACAAGCCCGTGACCGCACGCGCCGTCTTCAACGTCGTGCCTGAACAGGCTGCGGTCTATTTCCGCAAAATTTCGTGCTTCTGTTTTTCCGACCAGACCGTGGCTGCAGGCGCCACGGTGGAATTGCCGGTGCTCTACTTCGTAGATCCAAAATACGCCGATGACTTTGAGACCAAGAACGGCAAGACGATCACGCTTTCCTATACGTTCTTCCCGGTCGTCGCCCCCAAGGCCGCCAAGACCCAGGGGCAAAAGCCCGCCTAGACCCGAGGCTCGAGCATATCGATTGAAGTCCAGTTTTGCGGTGCGCGAGCGCTCACGCCGTGAGGCCGGGGCGCCGGGCGAAGATTGCGATCTCGATCGTCGCCAAGCTTTCTCCCTGACGTTTAGCCCGCGCCTACCTCAAGCGGCACGAAGGTGTGCTGTGCGCCTCTTGCGACAAGCACCAAGACCTGGTGGCGACCCTGATGGCGGGCCTGGTCGACAGCTTGGGCCAGGTCGGCAGGTGAACGGGCTGGGCTTTGCCCAACCCGCATGATGACATCGCCGGGACGAATTCCCTTCTCGGCGGCGTCAGAACCATTCTCAACGCCGGCGACGCGCAATCCGCGGCCCTGAGGATCGGGCGCGACGCGAAGTCCGAGAGTGGCGCCTTCTGCCCCGGACTGGTCGCTGAAATTGCGATCGTTGGCGGCCAGCGACGCCTCGGAGGGCCGCAAGCCCGAGCGCACTGCGACTTGTCGCGTCTGGCCCTCACGACGGATCTCCAGGTGAATGCTGTCGCCAGAGTGGAACCGGCTGACCTGACGGGTGAGATCAGCAGCGCTGGAGACAGGCTGGCCTTCGACCTTCAAGATCAGGTCTCCGGCGCGCAGTCCCGCCGCATCGGAGGGGCCGCCCGGGTTGACCTCGGCGACCAAGGCTCCGGCCTTGGCGACGCCCAGGCTTTCAGCGATCTCAGGCGTCACATCCTGAACGGCGGCTCCAATGTAGCCGCGCGAGACCTTGCCGGTCGAAATCAGCTGGTGGCTCACCTGGGCGGCGACGTCAGCCGGAATATCAAATCCGATGCCGACGGAGCCGCCCGAAGGGGTGAAGATTGCGGTGTTGACGCCAACAACCCGACCGGAAAGGTCGAAGGTCGGTCCGCCGGAGTTACCCCTATTGATCGGCGCATCGATCTGCATGAAATCGACGTAGCTCGATCCCGAGACATTGCGCCGCCCAAGTGCAGAGACGATGCCGGCTGTCGCTGTGCCGCCCAGGTTGAAGGGATTACCCACCGCAACGACCCAGTCGCCGACCCGCGGCTTGGCGCGTTCTTCGAAACTCACGAAAGGCAGGCCCGTGGCGTTGACTTTCAAGACAGCCAAGTCGGTCGCGGCGTCGCGGCCTACCACGTGGGCCTTGAAGGTGCGCTCATCGGAGGTGTGGACCAAGATCTTGTCGGCGCCGTCCACCACGTGGTTGTTGGTGACGACATAGCCGTCAGCCGAAATAAAGAACCCCGATCCGGCGCCATGCGTAGGAACGGGCTGGGACTGCTGCGGCGACTGCTGGAAGAAGCGACGAAGATCAAAGGGCAGGGCTTGGCTCGGCTGATCGTCGTCGTCGGGCTGGTCGAACTGAGGGCCGCCGCCTTGCTCGGCGATGATTTGCGGCCCGGCCTTGCCTTCAACTTCAATCGAAACCACCGCTGGCGCGACATGCTGAATGAGATCGGCGAAGGAAACCGGGGCGCCCAGGCTGGCGCTGGGGATGGGCGTTGCGTTGACAGCACCGGCAGGACCAGCGTTCGCGCGCGCAATGTATCCGCCCGCCCCAGCTAGGCTTAGGGCCAAGGCGGCGATCGCGATGTTCGTGAAGAGTGAGTTCTTGGGCATCGTTGGCAATTGACCTTATTCAAGTAAGACCCGTCGAAACTTCGCCAACATGAACCTTTGACGGTTCAGTTCGATGGCGAACCCTTGACCCTTCGGTGGCGGCTTCTCGGCGAGTTTTTGGCTAAGTGCGAACTGCATTGAGCTGCGCGATCGCCATCGGCGACGCGCCGCGTGCGCGAGAATCCGGCAGATGCGCCCAGGACCGGGTTTTCTCCCCTTGGCGTAGGCGCCGCCACAGGGCTATAGCGTCACGCGAACCGGTCTTCTGCGCGAGGCGAGTCTCGTCGCCAGGAGCTGTGTGAATATTGAGGGACTTGGGACCACCGATGGCCGATGGCGTGAAGCACGACTACCACCTGGTCAATCCGTCACCCTGGCCGTTGATCGGATCGATTTCAGCGACCGTGATGGCGCTGGGGGGCGTGACCTGGATGAAGGGCCTCTTCGGCCTTCACCAACACACCGCGTGGCTGTTCTTTGCGGGCCTTGCGGGCGTCTTGTTCACGATGATCGTCTGGTGGCGCGATGTGGTGATGGAAGCCAATCAGGGCGACCACACCCCGGTCGTCTCCATCGGCTTGCGCTACGGGATGATCCTATTCATCGCCTCGGAAGTGATGTTCTTCGTCGCTTGGTTCTGGATCTTCTTCGAGATGGCCCTGTTCCATCACGTGCGTGCAGCCTCGGCGATCGAGGACGTACGCACCGCTTGGGCGACGTGGCCCCCCAAGGGCGTGGAGACGGTTCCGGCGTTCCAGCTGCCCTTGGTCAACACCTTGACGCTGCTGCTTTCGGGCACGACCGTGACCTGGGCGCACCACGCCCTGCAAGTCGGCGACCGCAAGGGCGCCAAGATCGGCCTCTTCCTAACCATTTGCCTGGGCGTGCTCTTCACCTCGATCCAAGCCTACGAGTACAACCACATCCTGGAGCACAAATTCTTCTTCTCTGAGGAAGCGGCGAACGCGGGCCTCTACGGGTCGTCGTTCTTCATGGCGACGGGCTTCCACGGTTTCCACGTCTTGATCGGGACTATCTTTCTGACCGTCTGCCTCGCACGGCTGTTGAACGGCGGTTTCACCCCCAAGAAGCACTTCGGCTTCGAGGCCGCTGCCTGGTACTGGCATTTCGTTGACGTGGTGTGGCTGTTCCTCTTCGCCTTTATCTACGTGATCTTCGGAAATTACGGCGGGGGCTGATGGCGGGCCAAAATCCTCTGCTGTCGGGTGCGGCCGGGCGCTGCCCCAACTGCGGAGAGGGCCACCTGTTTGAGGGCTTCCTCAAGGTGTCGCCGCTTTGCGAGGCGTGCGGTTTCAATCTGGCTGCAGCCGATTCTGGTGACGGCCCCGCGGTTTTCGTCATTCTAATCGCCGGGCTTGTCGCCGCCTTCGGCGCGCTTTTTACAATGTTCGCGATCCGCTCGGTGTTGCTCACCCTCATCATCTGGCTTCCGTTGACGCTGATCATTGCGCTGCTTCTGCTGCGCCCTATGAAAGGGGTGATGTTGGCGGCCCAGTTCATGAACAAAGCCAGCCAGTCGCGACATGGCTGAGCCTGGCCATGACTGAGGCTTGGGAACCGCAGATCGAGCCACGAGCCGCAAGACAGCCGACCCGGGAGTTTCCGGCTGGCCTGACGGTGGCCGCCGTCATCGCATTTTCGATTCTGATCGGTCTGGGGATCTGGCAACTGCAGCGTCTGAAGTGGAAGGAGGCGCTGCTGGCCAATATCGCGGCGGCCGAGAAGGCGCCGGCCAAGCCGATCGGGCCTGTGCTCGACCGTCTGGCCAGTGGACGCCCGGTCGACTTCACGCGCGTCAGGGTGGTCTGCCGGGGCCTTTCCCACGCCCCGGTCCTGGAGCTCTACGCCTTGCGCAACGCCGAGATCGGATCGAGGCTCATCTCAACCTGCCCCGTGGTCAGCGTCCCCTACCGCTCGATCCTCGTCGACCGTGGCTTCGTCCCCGACACCGTTGCGGCGCGTCCGCGCGTCGAGCCTGCGGACCCCCAAGAGATTGAACTGGTCGGGGTCCTGCGTCAGCCCGAGCGCGGCAACTTCATGACGCCTAAGAACACCCCGCAGCATTGGTACCTCCACGACGCCAAGGCCATGGGAAAGGCTTTGCAGGCCGATCAACCGGTGGCCCCGGTATTCTTGATGGCCGAGACCAGCACCAACCCAGAGTTCAAGGCCTTGGAAGCTGCGCCTTTCCCGCTCGATATTCCGAACCGCCACCTTGAGTACGCCTTGACATGGTTCGGGCTTGCCGGAGCTCTGGCCGGCGTCTATGGCGCGTCGGTCTTTAAGAGGATGCGGGGCTGATGCGCTATGTCTCCACGCGCGGGCAAGCGCCTCATGTCGGCTTTGTGGACGCTGTACTGGGCGGTCTGGCGCCTGATGGCGGTCTTTATGTCCCCCAGGATTGGCCGCAGATTTCAGCGTCGGAAATCGCCGGCTTTGCAGACAAATCCTATGCGCAGGTGGCCGCACGCGTCATTGGCGCCTTCGCCGGCGATGAGATCAGGCCTTCGCAACTTTTCGATATGTGCCAGGAGGCCTATTCCAGCTTTACCCACCGCGCGGTCGTTCCGCTTGTTCAGCTTTCACCGAACCTCTTCATGGCTCAACTTTTCCATGGGCCCAGCCTTGCGTTCAAAGACGTGGCCATGCAGATCCTGGCGCGGCTCTATGACCATCTTCTGGGTCGCGAAGGCCGCGTGCAGACTATCCTTTGCGCCACCTCCGGCGACACGGGAGGGGCGGCCGTTGAAGCCTTTCGTGGTCGTAAGAATGTAAAGGTCGTTGCGCTCTTTCCCGAGGGGCGGATCTCAGAGGTGCAGCGGCGGTTTATGACCACCGCCACCGAGCCCAATGTCGCCTGCGTGGCGGTGAAGGGCTCTTTTGACGACTGCCAGGCGATCGTCAAACAAGCCTTCCAGGATCCAGCTCTTCGCCAGGCTGTCGATCTGTCGGGGGTCAATTCGATCAACTTCGCCCGGATCGCAGCCCAGGCCGTCTACTACTTCACGACAGCGGCCGCGCTCGGCGCGCCGGGTCGATCGGTTTGCTTTGCGGTGCCTTCCGGAAACTTCGGCGACGCCTTTGCGGGCTACGTCGCGCACCGCATGGGCCTTAAAGTGGGCCAGATCCTTGTTGCGACCAACGCCAACGATATCTTGGCCCAGGCCTTCGAGACCGGCCGCTATGTGCGAAGCAAGGTGCACCCCACGATGTCGCCAGCCATGGACATACAGTCGGCCTCCAACTTCGAGCGCCTCTACTTCGAAGCCGTTCAGCGCGAAGCCGTTGAGACAGCCCGGGCCTTCAGCGCCTTTGCAGAATTCGGCGCTTTCGATGTTCCGCCCAAGGCCTATGCGACCATGCGCCAACTTTTCCGCGGTGCTTCAGTGAGTGAAGCCGACACGGCGCGCGCGATGGTGTCGACGCTGAACGAGACCGGCGAGCTGGTTGATCCGCATACTGCAGTTGCGCTTTCCGCTTTACGTGGCGTGCAGCTTCCGGGTCCGGTGGTTGTGATGTCAACGGCGCACCCCGCGAAGTTTCCTGACGCCGTGGCCAAGGCCTGCGGCGTAGCGCCAGTCCTTCCCTCCGCAGCCGCCGAGATCACCCAGCGTCACGAACGCTTCGACCGGCTTCCGGCGGAGGCTGACACGATCAAGGCCTACGTTCGCGCCTTTGCGGAGGGCTGAAACCATCACGCCCAAGGTCCATACGCTCAAGAACGGCATCCGTGTCGTCTGCGATCCGATGCCGGGGTTGCAGACCGTGGCCCTTTGCGTCGTCGCCGGTTGCGGCGCACGCGCAGAGGACGAAGCGCGCTCGGGCTGGTCGCACCTGCTCGAACATATGGTTTTCAAGGGAGCCGGCCAGCGTTCAGCCCGTGAGATCGTTGAGGTTATAGAGGCGCAGGGCGGCCACATAAACGCCGCCACCGGCTATGAGCGGACGAGTTTTCAGGTCCGCGCGCTGGCTGACGGACTTGACCTTGGTTCAGCGGTCCTGGCCGATCTCGTGCAGCGGCCAACCATGGACGAAGCCGATCTACTTCGCGAAAAGCTCGTCGTGGGCCAGGAGATCGCTGAAGCCGCCGACACGCCCGATGATCTGGTCTTTGAGCTCGCTCAAGACGCAGCGTTCAACAGCCAGCCTCTGGGTCGGCCCATCCTTGGCACGCCACAATCCATTGGCGCGACGACGCCAGAAAGCCTGGATGCATGGCGCGCGCGCCTCTATGGGCCGCAGACACTGGTCATCAGCGCCGCTGGTGCAGTCGATGAGGATGAGCTTCTGCGGCTGATGGAGCGCGATTTCGAGAGCGTCCAGCAGGCAGGCGGGCCACTTGTGGACAATGTCACGGCAAGCTTCACCGGCGGCCATCGCGCGGTCGCCAAATCCCTTGAGCAGGCCAATGTGGTTCTGCTGCTTCCAGCCGTCGGCGTCCGGGACAAGGCTTATTTCGCCCTGCGCATCTTGGCCGAAATCCTGGGAGGCGGCATGGCGTCTCGACTTTTTCAGGAAGCCCGTGAGGCCAGGGGCCTGGCTTACGCCATCGACGCCTATTCCGAGACCTATAGCGACACCGGCCTCTTGGGGGTTTTCGCCGGCTGCGCAGCCAAGGATGCAGCGGAGCTGGCGCGAGTGGCGGCTGGCGAAATCGAAGGCATGCTGAAGCCGGTTGACGAGCGTGAACTCGCGCGCGCCAAGGCCCAGCTCAAAGGCGCCATGTTCATGGGCCGCGAAGGCGCACTCGCCAGGGCCGAACAGGCCGCAGGTCAGGTGCTGGTCTTCGGCCGAACGCTCGAGCCACGTGAGACCGCCGCCGAGGTCGATGCAGTGACGGCCGACGATATCGTCAAGCTTACGGAAAAGATCTTGGCGTCCAAGCGCACCGCAGTTGCGGTGTTGGGGCCGAAATCGGCGCTAAAGGCGGCGGGGACCTTTGAGAGGGCTCTTTTCGGCTAGGCCTGAGGCTCAAGGATCGGCGGAACAACCAACCAAAGCCAGATCGCTCAAGACAAGACGGAACGGTCACGCGTGACGAACGCCTGACATTTCGCGCAGATTTGGCTCAGGCTATGGATCGCAACATCGAAAGGCTTGACCGGCCGGCGAATTGCGCGAGGCTCCACCTCCATGGCCCTGCTGGACTGGATCGCGCCGGAGAGCGGACTTCGCGTCGAGGGCGAGGGGGTCATCCTGCGACCTCCAAGGGCCTCCGATTATTCGGAATGGCGCGAGCTTAGGGCTGTGAGCCGCGCGTTCCTGCAGCCCTGGGAGCCGACCTGGCCTGCCGATGACTTGGGTCGAGGCGCCTACCGCCGCCGCCTGAACGCCTACGCCCGCGATCGCGACGCTGGTGCGGCTTATCCGTTTTTTGTGTTTCGTCAGAGCGATGCAGCGCTGACAGGCGGCATAACGCTGTCAAATGTTCGCCGCGGCGTCGCCCAGATGGGCTCAGTCGGCTATTGGTGCGGCAAGCCTTTCGCACGCCATGGCCATACGCTGGCGGCTGTGCGCGCACTCAGCGATTTCGCATTCCGTAACCTTAGCCTGCACCGACTTGAGGCGGCCTGCATCCCGGAAAACGGTCCTTCGCGCGACCTCTTGATAAAAGCGGGCTTCGTTGAGGAGGGATTCGCCAAGGCTTATCTGAAAATTAACGGCGTTTGGCGAGATCATGTTCTGTTCGGTTTGATCTCACCCTTCAAGCGGCCAGAGGGGCCGGATGAGGGTGTTTCGGTCTGACTGAAACCTCCGGCGTCTTATGGATCCCATAAGCTTCTGAGGTCTTGAATATGTCTGAGCACGCCATTTGCGGCGCGCTCCAGGTGGGCGGAGCGTTTCTCCTTTGGCGTTGCCGAGCGATCGTTGGATGTGGGACGCCACCTCGACGCTAGAAGCGTTGGGCGCCGCCGACGTGGCTCTATGGGTTTGGGAGCCCGAGCGCGATCGCATGCGGCTCACCGGCGCGACGCGGGCGCTGGGTCTGGGACCGTTGGCGCCCGATTGTTCCTCAGCGGCGCTACGTGCGCTCACTCTCCCACAAGATCGCGCCTACGCCGAAGATGTCCTTCGTGTGCAAGAGCCGGGCGCAGAGGTTTCGGTGCGGCTGCGAATGCGTGGCGCAGGCATCTCGATTTGGCGAGGGGTCTGGCTGGAGGAAGGGGTTCGCGCAGCTGGGGTGGTTGCGCCGGAAGTCCGTTTCGCCGCCTCCGACCAAGACATGCTGACTGGCTTGCTCGACCGGCGAAGCTTTATCACCCGCGCGCGTCAACGCCTTGAGATCCCAGGGCGCTACGAACTTATCGTCGCGGATCTGGATCGGCTTCGACGCCTCAACGAGGCCCTGGGACACGAGCGCGCCGACCTCGTCTTGGCCGCACTTGGGTCGCGCCTGGCGGCGGCCTTCCCGTCCGACACCATCATCGCGCGAATTGGCGAAGATGAGTTTGCCGCCATGGCGCTTGCCGGGTCATCGCCTGGCGCCGAAGTGCTTCGACGCGCTCTTGAGCAGCCTCTCCGCGTTGCGGGCTTCGATATTCACCCCACGCTTTCAATCGGAGCGGTGGAAGCCCACGGCGGGGCTGATGCGCCTGAAGCCGCCGAACTGCTTCGCCGCGCCGAACTTGCGGTGGAATCTGCGAAGAGCCACGGTCGGGGCGGCGCTGCAGCCTATGGCAGAGGCTTAGAAAGCGATGGCCTGTCTCGCCTCGCCCTCGAAGGCGACCTTAAAGGCGCGCTTGGCCGCGGAGAACTGGAGCCGTTCTATCAACCGATCGTGCGCCTTTCGACAGGCCACCTCTCGGGCTTCGAAGCCCTGGTCCGCTGGCGCCATCCCCGCCGCGGGCTCCTAATGCCGGACACCTTCCTGCCGCTCTGCGAAGAGATGGGGCTGATGGAGGAGCTGGGCGCCATGATGATGCGCGAGGCTGCAAAGCAGCTTGCGATCTGGCGTCAAAAGCACAAGGCCGCCGGCGAGCTCACGGTTGCGGTGAACCTGTCCACCCATGAAATCGATCGGCCTGACCTGGTGGCCGACGTCGAGGCCATCCGCCGCGAGACCGGACTGCCGCCTGGCGCGCTCAAGCTTGAAGTCACCGAAGGCGACGTCATGCGCGACCCCGAACGTGCGGCCGTCATCTTGGCGGAGCTGCGCGGCGCCGGCGCGGCCCTGGCGCTCGATGATTTTGGCACCGGCTTTTCATCCCTTTCCTACCTGACGCGCCTGCCCTTCGACACGCTGAAGATCGACCGCTACTTCGTGCGGACCATGGCCACCAACGAAGGGTCGCTGAAAATCGTCTCCTCGGTCGTCAAGCTCGGCCAGGATCTCAATCTTGAAGTGGTTGCCGAGGGCGTCGAAAACGCCGGAATGGCGCGCCAGCTGCTCTCGCTGGGTTGCGACTACGGCCAAGGCTTTGGATATGCGCCCGCGCTGTCGGCCCAAGAAGCTGAGGTTTATCTGAACGAGAGCTACGTCGACGGCGCCGCCCCGGTGAAGGCCAAGGGCTCAAGGGGCTAGGCTCGCCCCGCCGCTCCGCTCAGGCGCTCGGGATCGACGCCCAATTTGGCGAGCGCGCGCGTCCATTTGCGATCGTAGTCGTGGTCGAAGATCAGCGCCTCGTCTGGATCGCAGGTGAGCCAAACGTTCTGTTTGATTTCCTCCTCCAGCTGACCGGCCCCCCAACCCGCATAGCCCAGGGCCAGCAGGCTCCTGCTGGGATGTCCATTGTGCGAAGCCATGGCCTCCAGCACCTCACGCGACACGCTCAGGGCCACGCCGCACCCAACATCAAGACTGAATTCGCCTTGGTAGTCGGTGGTGTGCAGGACAAATCCACGCTCCTGCTCAACCGGCCCGCCCACCAGCACCAGGTCTGGCGGTAAGCCGGTGGCGGATTTGACATCCAATTTTTCGAGCAACTCCGGAATTGTCAGCCCTTTGACGGGGTTGTTCAGCGCCAAGCCCATCGCGTGCTGATCGTCATGAGCGCAGATCAGGATCAGCGCGCGCTCAAATCGCGGGTCAGTGATGCCCGGCATTGCAATCAGCAACTGACCCGAAAAGAAGCCGCCTTCCATGATCTCGACATTTGACCCCGGACGTGGCGCTTTCAAGGGGTTCGCCTGCAATCGCTTACTATCTCTTGCGGCGCGCGCAGATGACGCTATGTGCCAAGCTCCCAAGTCAGAGGAACGGACCCATGACCATCAAAGTCGGCGACAATCTGCCGGATGCAACTCTCACCCTAGCCACGGCCGAGGGTCCAAAGCCCGTCACGACCCAAGAGTTCTTCGGCGGTAAAAAAGTGGCGCTGTTCGCCGTGCCAGGCGCCTTTACGCCCACCTGCTCAGCCAAGCATCTACCGGGCTTCAAGCAGCTGGCTTCGCAAATCAAGGGCAAGGGCGTCGATGTGATCGCTTGCGTCGCTGTAAACGACGCCTTCGTGATGCGCGCCTGGGCCGAGGATCAGGCGGTGGGCGATGATATCGCCATGCTGGCCGATGGCGGGGCGGCCTTCACCGACGCTCTGGGGCTATCGTTTGACGCGTCGCGCTTCGGCATGGGCAAGCGCTCACAGCGCTACTCCATGATCGTCGAAGATGGGGTCGTAAAAGAACTGAATATTGAAGAAGGTGGTGAGTTCCGCGTATCGGCGGCCGACTACCTGCTAGCGCAGCTCTAGGCGCCAAGGCCCCGTCGACAACATCGGCGGGGCCTTAAGCGACTGTCGTGGATGAGGCGATCAATCCTCAGCGCGGGTTAGCCCTTAGCGGCCGCCAGAATGGGCCCGCCGGACTGGGATTGGACGAGGACGGCTGTATTCAGGCCTTGCGGGCTGGAGGGGAGTACGAAGCTCTTCGCGCCGCCGTTCCACTCACCAAGGCGGGTCAATTCGCGCACCACATTCTTGTGAGGCAAGGTCTTGCCGGTGTTTTCACCGCGCTTGATCGGAACCTGAACTGTGTTGGGATCATAGCGCACCAACCAAACGTCTGCGGGTCGCGCGGGGGCGGCGCCACTGACGTCAACGGCGCTCGCGCCGATCAAGACGCGAGGCCCGCCGGAGGACAGGCTTACATGGCGCAAGGCCCCGTCGATTTCAGCGACGCTTTGACCGACGACATCGACACGTCCGTTCACAACGACCTGGGGTGTTCCGACATTGTCGTGACGCAGGCCGCGGGCGTAATCCCACTGGCGTTCGGTGAACTTCTTCTGCGCGAACGTATCCTTCCAGCCAAGGTCGTCCCAATAGGTGACGCCAAACGACAGGGCCAGAACATCGGGGCGCGCCGCCAGTTGAGCGACCGCGGCGTTGGCGGGCGGGCAGGAGGAGCATCCCTGGCTCGTATAGAGCTCCACCACCTGGACGGGTCCGGGTTGGGAGATGGCGCTGCTGGCGGCGCCCGAAAATACCAAGGCTGCAGTTATTCCGATCAGACGCTTCATCGTTATCTCCACCAAAGTTCGAAGATAGGTTCGCAACGGCGCGCGGTTCGGTTACCTAGGCCAGCCTGTAACCTTTCGCTTCGTGTCGCGAATTCTCAAAGGCAGCGTTGGACGAGATCGAACCCAAACTGCGAGGCTTGATGCTCGCCGGCCTCGCCGGGGAGGCCGAGCCCTATCGCCAACTGCTCCATGAACTTTCGGGGCTCTTGCGGTCCTTCTATGGGCGCCGCTGCCCACCCGGTTTGGATGCTGAGGACCTTGTGCAAGAAACCTTGATTGCAGTGCACACGCGTCGAGCCACCTACGATACTGGCCAGCCCTTTACCGCCTGGGCCTTCGCTATCGCCCGCTACAAGCTCATCGACGCCCTGCGCCGCGGTCGTTCCCACCTTCGCGCGCCGTCCGAAGAAGCCGATGCGCTTTTCGTTCCCGCAGGCGCTGAAGCCGCCATGGCGGCGCGCGACCTTGAGCGGGTGATGTCGGCGCTTCCGCCCCGAACCCGCGACCTCATCAGGGACCTCAAGATCGAAGGCCTTTCCACGCGCGAAGCCGCGGAAAAGTACGGCATGAGCGAATCAGCTGTGAAGGTCGCAGTCCACCGGGGTCTGAAGTCGCTTGGCAGCAAGTACGGCGGGATCGGTCTCGATGAAGACTGACGAACTCATCCAGACCCTCTCGCGCGACCTTCCCAAGGTTGAGCCTGGCGTCGTTGCGCGTCGGGTGACGATGGGGCTTGGTCTGGGCTCCTTGGCCTCGGCGGCCTTGATGCTGGCGTGGTTGGGTCCTCGACCCGACCTTGCTCAGGCTGTCCTGACGCCGATGTTCTGGATCAAGCTCGGCTACGCAGCGATCACTGGAATTATATTGGCGGTCCTGCTTACGCGGCTGGCCAAGCCCGCCGCCAAGCCAGGCGCGCTTGCCGGGATATCCCTGGCGCCGTTCGCGATCGTGGCGGTGATCGCCACAATGGGGTTCATCAAGGCGCCGCCAGAGCTCCACCGCGACCTGCTGATGGGCCACACCTCGATGATCTGCCCGTGGCGAATTCTGGCGATCGGCCTGCCGGTGCTGCTGGGCGCGGTTTGGGCCACGCGGAGCTTGGCTCCAACCCGACTTCGGTTCGCAGGCTTGGCGGCCGGTGGCTGCGCCGGCGGGATCGGCGCGGCGATCTACGCCATCGCCTGCAACGAGGCCTCCGCGCCTTTTCTGGCCATTTGGTACACGCTCGGAATTGTCGCAGTCGCAACCATCGGCGCCTTGGCTTCACCCTTGTTGCGTTGGCGCTGAGGGCTAACGGCGCTTGGCCTGAGCAGCCTGAGCCTGGGTCAAAGGCAATTCATCGAGCGTGAGTTTGCCGTCGTGGCGCTTGTCTAGCAGCTTGAACCTACGATTGGCCGCGGCCAGGAACTCCGCCTTGGTGACGCGACCATCCAGGTCGGTGTCCGCCGCCAATACGGGCTCAGCCTCTCCAAGCAGACCATAGGCGGCCGCGCCTACAAATTCTCGACGGGTCGGACGACGGGAGCCGAGACCCGGGACCGGGCCCCTCGCACCGCCGGCTCCATCGTAGCTATGGGCGTTTTCATCGTTCGGATGGCTGCCCTCCGGGGCGCCTGGCGTATACTGCGCCAAGAAGAACTGGGCCCCGTCGCGCGGAGGAATGGTCTGAAAACCAAGGCTATTGGGCCCCAGAACATCGGGAACGACCCGCGATTCGTAGAAGGCGACCTCTGAGCCGTCGAGATAGCCATTTCCATCGGAGTCGAGGGCGTCGAAGAACCCCTCATGGTCGGCGCGGAACTCCGCAAGGTCGATGACGCCGTCGTGATTCAGATCGGCCTGCTTAAACCAAAGCGCCGACGGATAGGGCTCGCCAGCCTTGGCTCGGTAGGGTTCGCCGCAAGGACTTATGAAGAGCTGGGTGAAACCGAATGCGGCCGGCCCGTTTGCAGCGCTCGGCTGGGCTTGTCCGGTTTGCATCGAAACGCAACCCAGCCCTAGCGCCAAGCTGAGGATCTTCAGTTGTCGCCGCATTCCTGAATTCCCCCTCAATCAAAACCTGGACGCAGTTTAACCGCAAACTGCGTCGCTGTGGCGCCCGCACTGTTGCAAAGGCGATACCGGCGAATTGGGAGCGAAATCATCTCAGAGCGTTGGCATCGCTGGAACAGGTTCGCGACCGAGGCAGACTGCAACGCAACGGCGTGCGAGCAGGTCGCCTGGGTCGATGAAGGCCGCCCGTACGGCGCTTGGGTCTATCACCAGCGGGGCTTCGGTGCAGCCAGCAATCACCGCCTCAGCGCCCCCCGCAATCAGCTCAGAGGCGTAGCCCGCCATTTCACGCTGCACGGCCGGGCCCAGGTCACCACCCTTGATCTTGTAGATCGTGGCCATGAATTCATCTTGCCGCTCGGGCTCAAGGGTTACGATCCCCATGGCCTGGGCCGCCAGGTATTCGCGATAGAGTTTGAGGCCGCCCTTGGTGGCCACCACCCCCACGCGTCTAGCCCCAAGGTCGCGCGCAGCGCTGGCGCCGGTTTCGATCAAGTCGATGAGCGGCAGGCCGCTCGCCCGCTGGATGAGATCAGCATAGGCGTGGGCGGTGTTGCAGGGCATCGCTAGAACGTCAGCCCCGGCGCCCGCCAACGCGCCCGCCATCTCGGCCAGGACCGCACCTGCGCCAGACCCCGGCACGTTTCGATCGGGGACCTTGGGATTGAGATCCATCAGGATGCGAATGTGGTCCTGATCACGCTTGGCGGGCGTCAGCGCATGGATCTTGTTCAGAAACTCCAGCGTGGCTGCCGGGCCCATTCCTCCCAGCACGCCAAGAACAAGCGACGCGCCCTCAGCTTGTTCGCTCATCAGAGGTGGCCGTCCAACACCGATTGGTATCCAAAGAGACCCTGTGAGCCGCCGGTATGCAGGAAGACGACCGTCTCACCGTCAAACTCGCCAGCCTTTGAAAGCGCGATCAGGCCCTTCATAGCCTTCCCGGTGTAGACTGGATCCAGGAGGATCGCGTCGGTCCGCGCCGCCAGTTTCAAGGCCTCGATCACGGCCTCGTCGACCAGACCATAGCCTGCGCCGACATAATCACAGTCGGCGACCACCATGTCGCGGGTCACCCGATCGCGGTGGCCCAGGAGTTCGGCGGTGTCCTGCGCCAATTTGAAGACATTGGTCTCCTGGGCTTCCTTGGCGGCGCGCACGCCGATCCCAAGGATGGGAATGTCGGCGCCCATGACGGCGATGCCGGCTACGAGACCTGCGTGCGTCCCGGCGCTTCCGGTGGCGGTGACGATGCGATCGATCTCAAGACCCATCTCATTGGCCTGGGTCACCAGCTCCAAAGCGCATTCCACATACCCCAGCGCTCCGATGATATTGGAGCCGCCGCCAGGGATGACATAGGGTCGCCCGCCGGCTTCAGCGACCTCGGCTGCGACCTTGGCGAGCTCGGCGTTCATGTCGCTTCCGCCGGCCACGCGCCGGATCTTAGCGCCCATGAGTTCATCGAGCAGGACGTTGCCCGACTGGGTGTAATCGATGGCGTTGGATCCGGTGCGCTCTTCGAGGATGATCTCGCAGGCTAGGCCAAAGCGCGCCGCGGCGGCCGCGGTCTGACGCACGTGGTTGGACTGCACAGCGCCTTGCGTCACCAAGGTCGTGGCGTCATTGGCGATCGCATCGCCAAGCAGGTACTCCAGCTTGCGGGTCTTGTTTCCACCGCCAGCCAGGCCTGTGCAATCGTCGCGCTTGATCCAAAGGTCAGGCCCTCCGCCCGGTGAGGCGGACAGCGCTTCGGTCAGCCGCGGCAGCGGCTCGAGCGGCGTGGGGAGATGGGCGAAGCGAAGCGGATTGAAGCGGGACAGATGCATGGCCCTCGCCCTACATCGAAGTGACGCCGCGGAATAGTCCCTCCGCCGATTACATTAGCCTTGCATCGCAGAAAATCGCACGCGGCGCGGCCTCTCAAGGTCGCACGCGCCGCGGAATGGCGGCGACTTGCTCGGGGGTGAGCTTGGTCAGCTCAGAGATGATGCAACGTGCGCCATTGGCGGTGATATCGACATCGTTCACGGTGCAAATCTGCCCCGTGGAGGCGCGATCGCGCAGCACGATCGGATCGGTCGAACTCAAGCCCGCCAGACAATTGTCACTGGTCTGAATGCGATAGACCTCGCGGCGCCACAGGCTGAAGTAGATGGTGTGGGCGTCGGCGACGGTATGGTTGCGAAGGTCGCGCGTCCAAAAACAGTTCCCTTCGGATTGCGGGCGAGCAAAAGCACCTGACGCCATAAGAAGCGCGCTCGCAGCGCAGGTGAAGACGAGAGCGATTTTCATCAACGTTTCTCCTTGATCACTCAGAAACCGGTCTGGGACCTTATGTTCCACCAAGCTTCAGGGTTGCAGTCTCTTGGGCAGGGCCGCAGCTTCCAAAGGCGTCAATTTGGTCAGCGTGTCGACGATGCAATGGACGCCTCGAACGCTGAGTTCAAGGTCTAACGGACGACAGATCCAGCCCTGCCCACGATCCCTGAGCAATAAGGTGTCCGACGCCGTCGCGTGCGCCAGGCAGGCGCCGCTGGTGGTCAGCCTGTAGGTGGCGCGGCCGTCGAGGTCGAAATAGACGGTATGACCGTCCGGCGCGACGGTGTGGCCGCGCAGATATTGCGTGAGGAAACAGGCGTCTTTCGAGGCCGGCGGGGTGGTCGCGCCGAAGGCTGGCGCAAGCGTCAGGAGTGATCCGGCGACTGCGACCAGAACGAATAGTCTCATGTCAGTTCTCCCTGCCCCCCGGGCTCGTCTCCGGGGAAAGGCTAATGCGAGCTAAGGTTGCACCTTTTTCGGCAGCGCGGCTACTTCAGCCGGCGTCAATCTTGTCAGCGTATCGACAATGCACCGTGATGGGGCCCCGCCGCTGTCCAGCGTCACGTCAAGGTCGACGGGTAAGCAGATATTGGAGCTGCCGTGTTCCTTCAGGATGACGGCGTCGCTTGGACCACTGGCGCCAAAGCAGCTGTTGGTCATCCCGACCCTAAAGACCGAGTTGCCGCGGACGTTCAAGTAGAGGGTGTGATCATCGCCTATGGTGTGGTTGCGCACGTCATGAACGTAGAAACATCGACCTGCGCTCGCGGGTTTTTCGCCCGCCCCGGCCGGCGCGGTCGAAGCGCCCAGAGCTGATAGGCTAACCATGAGGCTGGTTGCGATCAGGATCGTTTTCATCGTCACCTCCCGATTTTCGAGAAATCTAAACGCGCCCAAACCTGGGTGTCATCAAAGCTCTCTGGATTCTTGGCGTGCACTGGCGATGCGCCCCTCCAGAACGCTATGGCCGAGGCCTATGTAGCTGGGCCGCAATTGGCGCCCGCCAGATCTTCCGCAGGCTGGGAGGCCGCGCCGACCGCTTCGGCCAAGGCCGGCCAGAGCGGCGGGAACAAGACGTTGCATGGCGCTACTCCCTATTTATGAGATTTATATAGAGTAGCGCTCTCCTGGAGCGGGTCGTCAATCGAAGGCTGGATCTAGCGCCCTTCAAAGACCGCCTGGCGTTTTTCCACGAACGCCTTGGCCGCTTCTTGGTGGTCGGCGGTTGAGGCGCTGTGGACATGGTGGGTGGCCTCCAAATCGAGGCATTCGTCGACCTCGCCGCCCAAGGCGCGATTGAGATTTTCTTTCATATAGCGGAAGCAGACCGAGGGGCCGGCGGCGAGGCGTCGTGCGATCTCGGCCGTCTTGGCCCCAAGTTGATCTGGTTCGACGATCCAGTTGGTCAAGCCCAGATGCAGAGCTTCCTGCGCGCTCACGCGCTCGGATAGGAAATAAAGTTCACGCGCTTTGGCCGAGCCCACAAGCTGGCTGAGAAAGTAGGTGCCGCCGTAATCGCCGGCCAGGCCGACTTTGGCGAAAGCTGTCGTCAGGAACGCGTCGTGGCTCATGATCCGAAGGTCGCATGCGAGCGCCAGCGAAAGTCCTGCGCCGGCTGCAGCGCCGGGCAGGGCGGCCAATGTGGGTTTCGGCATCTTGAAGAGCTTGCCGGCTGTGGCGCGCTGGTTCGCGCGCTGAATGGCGATCGCCTCGTCAATGCTGACCGAGCGGCCGCCGCTCGCATTTCGCGCGTTCATTCCCTTCACATCGCCGCCCGCGCAAAAGCCCTGGCCGGCGCCGGTCAGCACCACGCATTTCACCGACGTGTCCAGTTCCGCAGCGGCGAGCTGGCGGCCGAGCGCCTGGTTCATCTCATCGCTCATGGCGTTGCGGGCCTGCGGCCGATTGAGGGTGATCGTCAACACCCCGTCGTTGAGCTCGGCGAGCAGATCGGGCGTTCCGGTGTCCAGCAAAGCCATGGCGGTTCCTTCCGTGCTTGATCTGCTGAGCCTAAGCCTTGACGCTCGCAGAACGGAAGCCTCTAGGCTCATGACAACATAGGGAGCCAACCATGCGTCTGCGCCAGATCGCCCTGGTGAGTAAGGACCTCGCCGCTGCGGAGGCCGACATCCGCGCCGTGCTTGGCCTTAACTACGCCTATGATGACCCGGGCGTAGGTAAGTTCGGCTTGAAAAATGCGGTCTTTCCGATCGGCGAGACGTTTTTGGAGGTCGTCTCGCCCAAGCAGGAAGGCACGACAGCCGGGCGCCTCCTGGAAAAACGCGGCGGCGATGGCGGCTATATGGTGATCCTGCAGGTTCGCGAGATCGTCGAGGCCCGCACCCGGATAGCCTCGTGCGGCGCCCGCGTGGTCGAACAGGCTGATCTTGACGACGGACGCGTTGCAATGAGCCATGTGCACCCGCGCGACGTCGGGGGCGCGATCCTCTCGCTGGACTATATGGATCCCTGGGAGCGATGGGAGTGGGGTGGTCCCATCTGGCGCGAAAACGTGCGCACCGATGTCTCCACCGCCATAGTCGGCGCCGAGCTCCAGGGCGACGATCCGGCCGAGATGGCGCGCCGCTGGGGTCAGGTCCTGGGCCGCGCGCCGAGCCCCTGGGGCGAGGGTCTGCGCATCGAACTCGACGGCGCGGAGCTTCGCTTCGCCCCGATCAGGGATCGCCGCGGGGAGGGCCTTGGCGGTTTCGATGTCGCGGTGCGCGATCCAGACGGCGTGCGCAAGAGCGCCCAGGCCCGCGGCCTCCTGGACAAGGATGGCGAGGTGATCTTGGGCGGCGCCAGGGTTCGATTGGTGCAGGCCTAGCGCCGCTCGATGGAGAAGGGGGACGACGACCCCTGCTTCTCTTTCAAGGCCGCGGCTCTTTCGAGGCTTTCCCCGCAGCGCCTTCAGGCTTAGTCTCAACGCCTCCTCGGGGGGCCGCGAAAAGCGGCTGAGAGGCGGGTGATCCCGCGACCCGTCGAACCTGATCCGGGTAGTAATTGCCGACTCACAACGACAAATGGAATTCAACAAAATCAACGCGCTATGGCTGGCCCGAAGATCGAATAGAGAGCCCTAGACTATATTTCAGAACGCTAGAGTCCCTAGGGCCGCGCGCCCTGCGTGCTAGTTGCGTGTTAGCGATCCCGGGTTAGGTGCATGGGGCCTCCCAGCCCTGATGCCTAGGTCCCGCACCGATATGAGGTCGGCGGATGCGCCTATCGGCGAACCCTCTCCTTCTTAGCCGCTTCCTGATCATTCAATCGGAACGCCGCGTGCAGCATCGGGTGAATTCTCAATTTCACTTCCGAACTCAAAAGGTCGGGTGAAACCATCGGTTCGTCAGAGTCCGAGTAGATAAATCGATCTTCCGGTCTGAGTTTTACGCCGATTGCTCCAACTCTATACAATATAGCTATTATATTGTTAAGTAATGTTGTCCTAGATCCGGGGCGTTCATCGAGTGCAGCTTGCGACATTTCATATATCGGATCGAAATCTATTCGAACTCCAGTTCCAATTTCTAAAATTAAATCATCCAACGCACTGCATTCATATAATTCATTAAACGTCGGCGATACATGTCTTGGGGCTGTCGCGACTTTCAACATTTTTCCAAGATTTGGAAAAGCACTCTTCCATTCTTGTTCTAATGCGTCACGGCGTTTACGAGAATACTCGACTTCTGCTTTATAAACATGAGTTGGTGCAACTTCAAACTGCCCGTCCGCCGCAGACATACATTCATTCACAAAAGATATTACGTCACGCGGTCGCAAATGAGTGCGCTCAATTATGTATTCAAATGGATCTTTGTTCTTGATATTGTAAGTAAAAACGTCTTCAAAATTTACCTGCTTGGTGGTATATTGACGCCTAAACATCTCCCTAATTCGTTTGTTGATTAGAGTCTTCAATTCAGATTTTGTCCATCTTATCCTTATAAAGTAGTCTTCAAATTTTTCCCTTTGAAACGTAATGTCATGAGTCTCTTGAACAACTCGTTCTAATATATCGGTCCTAAGCGCTACGAGTATCTTAAGGTTTGAAATAGCTCTAAATGATCTAAGAGATGAGATAAGGGATCGTATCAAGCGAAATCGAATACTTTCTTCCACCCATCTATCGTCGAGTCCATCAATCAACAAATAACACTTATGCATATCATCTGAATGAGAACTTTCTGCGAGGATTTCAACAATTCCGTGAAGTTCTCGAAGTTGATCGGCGTTAATTATATTTTTCGTTCTTGCGACGATCTCACTCTTTTTCTCAGCACTCATGCGTTTATCGTATTGGCCGCCGGCCTTGAATTTCTCAATCTCCGAGCCGAGTTCTAAGTGTAGTTTTCGTTCAACCGTTTCCGTGAGTTCTTTGATATTTTGATCCATTGTGATCCAAAATTTACCCTCCCATTCACGAAGATATTTAATGGATCGAGCTTTTCTATCATCCTTTATGAACGGTGCTATAAGATTATTGAATACCGAACGGGATTTCGTTTCATTTTCGACACTCCATCTGAGTCGTATAAATTCTATGCACAGGACATGCTTCCATAAGACTTGGAACAGCAGGTCCAGGTCGGCTCCGATTGCGATCAAAAATCTAAGTGCGTCTGAGTTCGCCACATAGTTCATCGACATCTCAATCGGGTCGATCGAGGTCGCTGACGCGTTGTTGCGCTCAATATGTCGGAGAATGGCGGTCTTGCCTGAGCCTGTGCGGCCCGCGAGGATCATTCCAGATGATTGGATCCTGATGCATTCGTCGACAGGGGGATAGTGAACGAAGCAATCGAATAGAAACTCGTCGTCGGTCTCGGCGTTGCCTGTTCCGATCGCCATCCCACGCCTTAACGTGACCGGATTTGTGCGCTTTGCCTTGGCCATGACGCCCCCTTAAAGGCAGAGACTAAGGAAGTTCTGGCGGCCTACAACTGCTGATGGTCACGATGTATCTGCTTTTCATCGACGGCCAATTGCACCGTTTGGAATGCATCCTTCTCGGAAGCCCCAGCCGCCCTTAGAAATTCCACGAACTCAACCACGTCCACCCGTCGCTCTGTCGTAAGCGAGGCTTATCCCCCACCTTGTGCGGGCCCGCCTTCGGGTGACCATCCTGGCTGCTGAGCCTGGAAGTTTCACACATATGTTTGACAGTATGTCTAACCACAGCCGCGCGTACGGGCGGGTGGAGGTTCATCCGAGTGTTGGCCGACGCCGGCGTTGGAGCGCCGAGGACAAGGGTCGGATTGTGGCGGCCTCGTTCGCGCCGGGCGCCAATGTTTCCGAGGTGGCGCGGCAGAACGACATAAGCCCGCAGCACCTGTTCCAGTGGCGACATGCGGCGCGGAAAGGCCAGTTGGTTCTGTCGCTCGACGACGATATGGCGTTTGCCCCGGTGGTGGTGGAGCGGCCAGCGACCCCCGCGCGCGGAGATGGCGGCCTGGCGGTGGAGATCGCTGGCGCGGTGATCCAGGTGACGGGCGAAACGGACCTGGGGTTGCTGGGCGCGGTGGTGCGGGCGTTGAAGGCCGCGGCGTGATCTCGATCCCCGCGGGCGTGCGGGTGTTGGTGGCGACCCAGCCGGTGGATTTTCGGCGCGGGGCCGACAGCCTGGCGGCCTTGGCCAAGGAAGCGCTGCGGCAGGATCCGTACTCCGGCGTGGTCTTGGTGTTTCGCGCCAAACGGGCCGACCGGGTGAAGATCGTCACCTGGGACGGCACGGGCCTGGTGATGCTGTGGAAGGCGCTGGACGAGGGATCGTTCAAGTGGCCGCCGATCAGCGAGGGCGTGATGCGGCTGTCATCTTCACAGCTCGCAGCGCTCGTCGAAGGGCTCGACTGGACCCGTGTGCACCCCCCAAGAACCCGGCGTCCGACCGAGATCCGCTAGACTGCGACACGTTGAATCAGCTTGTCCGTAGGGGCGCCTCAAGCGGCTGATTTTATGCTCTGATCCGGGTCATGGACGTCGAGCTCGACACCCTTCCAGACGATGCGGAAACGCTGAAGGCGATGCTCTGGGCCGCGCGGGCCGAGCAGGCCGCCATCGCCGAGCTGGCCGCCGCAGCCGAGGCGACCCACATCGAGCTTCAGGCCCAGATCGAGGAGAATAAGATCCTCGCGGCTGAGCGGATCCGCCTGGAAGGCGTGGTCGAAACTATGACGGCGCAGGCCGAGCGCTACGAGCACATCATCGCCCAGCTGCGGCGTCTGACCTTCGGCAAGCGCTCCGAGCAGATGGACAAGGACCAACTGCAACTGAGCCTGGAAGACCTGCAACAGGGCCTGGCTGAGATCGAGGGCGAAGAGGAAAAGGCCGACGCTGAGCTGAAGGCGCATCGCACGCGCCAGCGCCGCGATCGGCGGCCCTCGCTGCCCGACCATCTGCCCCACATCGATGTGGTGATCGAGCCGGCGTCCACGGCTTGCCCGTGCTGCGCCGGCGCCATGCATGTGATCGGCGAGGATGTCTCCAAGCGGCTCGACGTCATCCCCGCGCAATACCAGGTGCTGGTCACCCGCCGTCCGAAGTACGCCTGCCGCGCCTGCGAGGGCCGGGTCGTCCAGGCCAGCGCCCCGCCGCGGCTGATCGAGGGCGGTCTGCCCACCGAGCGGACCGTGGCCCAGGTGCTGGTGGCCAAATACGCCGATCACACTCCGCTCTATCGTCAGGCCCAGGGCTTGAAGCGTCAGGGGATCGAGATCGATCGGTCCACCTTGGCCTACTGGACCGGCTACGCCGCCGCCGAGCTAAAACCGATCTGGAGCTTGATGCGGGAAGAGCTGCTCAGATCGCGCAAGCTCTTCGTCGACGAGACCCGCGCCCCGGTGCTCGATCCCGGACGCGGTCGCACCAAGACCGGTTACTTCTGGGCCGTCGCCCGGGACGACCGAGCCTGGGCGGGCTCTGATCCGCCGGCGGTGGTCTACACCTACGCGCCCGGCCGTGGCGCGGACCATGCCGTCGCCCTCCTGGAAGACTTCTCTGGCGTGCTGCAGACCGATGGCTATGGCGCCTACAAGACCCTCGCCGGCCGCAATCGGCAGGTGACGCTGGCGCACTGCTGGTCGCACCTGCGGCGGAAGTTTATCGACCTGGCCAAGGGCGGATCGGCGCCGATCGCCACTGAAGCCTTACGGCGGATCGGCGAGCTCTATGCCGTCGAAGCCGATATCCGCGGCCAGACCGCTGAGCTGCGCGCCGCCGCGCGCCAGGGCCGCAGCGCTCCCCTGACTGAGGATCTGAAAACCTGGCTGGATACCCAGCTCACCAAACTCCCGGGCCGCTCGCCCGCGGCCGGGATCATCCGCTACGCGCTGACCCACTGGCAGGGCCTCACGGTCTTCCTCGCCGACGGCCGCGTCGAGCTGGACACCAATCCCGTCGAACGCGCGATGCGTCCCATCGCGCTCAATCGCAAAAACGCGCTCTTCGCCGGCTCCGATGAAGGCGCCCATCACTGGGCGGTCCTGGCCACCCTGGTCGAGAACTGCAAGCTCCACGACGTCAATCCGACCGTCTATCTCACCGACGTCCTGACCCGGCTGGTCAACGGTCATCTGCAGAGCCGCCTCAGCGAGCTCACGCCCTGGGGCTGGAAAGCGCTCCAGCAAGCCTGAGAGCCGTCAATCCACCTTCAAAGGGTGGCTGCGCTCCGCTTACGCCCCAACCCAAAAATCTGCGGGTTTTGATGCTCGAGTCGCTGCGAGCGCTTTCAAGTCCATCGCAACTCGATCTGTACCGAGGCAACTAACCAGATCTGATGAGGTAAGGGACGGGGGAGATGTCGAAGCCGCGGCGACAGCGGCAGCGAATAGGACTGCAAGCATCAACTAGAAATAGAATAGAGATGAGCCTTCCGCTAGCCAGTCAGCTAATCATTTCATTTCATTAGGTCACGTGAAAAGACCCCGGTGACCGGCAGAGACCAGCTCTCGTATCGAACGATTGCTCGCCGCATAGCGCGAGACGAATCTGAAATTCGGAGTCTCGCCGTGGGGTGTTCCGTCTAGATGTCTGAAAGACGGGTTCAATCTGACCCGCCCCGTCGTGCTCGCCACGCGAGCTGTACGAGCCAGATTGTCGAGTCGATGACCGCAAAGAATGAAGCCGCCGATCTTGCGATCGGCGGCTTCGTTCCTCGTGTGGCCGTCGGCATTCACCAACGGCCGTTTTCAGAGTGCTTCTATTGACGGATCCGGACGCCGAGGAAGCCTGTGGCTCCGAAGATTTCGTATTCAGCGCTAGTAGTGAATCCGTTGAGCGGGATTTGTGTATTAAAGATGTTCTTGACGCCGCCATAGATCTCCATGTTGGCGAAGGTCGTCTTCAGTTTATATTTGAAATCTATGTCGCTATAGTACTGAGCCGGAATTTGGCAGGGCGATATTGATTCACAGTGCTCGATCCGTGTCGCGTCGCGATTGAAAAGGGCAGTGCGACTGACGTACCTGCCAGTATAGCCGAATGTCCAGTCACCCTGGCTGTAGGTCAGGTCTAGCGTTCCCCGCTCTGTCGGGTTCCCAATGGTCGCTTCGTTGATATTCACAATGTTTGGGAATTGCTGGAAGGGGGTGTTGCGAAGCGCCTGGGTCCAGTTGGCGAGGACAGAAGCGGTAAACCGGCCGTCCAAATGCTGCAGCACAGGCACGTTGTTGGTCCATTGGCCAACGTCGTGGGCATAAGAAACGTTGAAGTCTGCACCATGTGTAGAAAGGGCCGCGGCGTTAAGGAATTGCGCGTTGACCGTCTGGATGTTCAACGGCCGAATGGCTTCGGTAGCGGGGACCCGCGTAATAAGACCGCAGAACTGCTGATTCAGCGCAGGGCCGTCGACGCAGTCGTTGATGATCGTCTGGATCGCCGGCAGAGTAATCGCATTGATAATATTGATATTGTAATAGTCTACCGTGAAGAGAAGCGAGGGGATCCACTGCGGCTGATAGACGAGGCCCAAGGTATAAGTGTGGGCGGTTTCGTTGCGCAGTGAGCCGGTTCCATTGACCAAACCACCTTCTGTGACTGTGTTGATCGACGCATTGGTGTTTGCGTGGAATACGGCCGGAAGACCCAGGGCCGCACAGTTAGCAGCACGGTTTACGTTCAACCCGATGTTCTGGGCGTCGCACGGGTCGGTAATATTGGCGAAGCCCGGGGTGATTGGCCGGAACGCTTCGTCGATGTTGGGCGCCCGCGTAGCGCTCGAAGCGGTTGCCCGCAACTTCAGACCGGAAAGCGGCGTCTTCCAACCCGTTAAGTCTGGCGCAAATGGTTCGTAGACGACGTTCACGTCCCAGGTGTTGACTGCTCCAAAGGGGTTGTATTTGGCTTCTCGCGTCGCGCCGCCAATCGTCAGCTCCTCGGCGAAACGGTTGTGTCTCAACAGCGGCGCCTGCAATTCGATGTAGCCTTCGTAGACGTTGAAGGAGCCGGGCTCCGTCGGCGCCGCTGCACGGAAGGTAAGGCCTTGGAGCGCGAGCGGATCGTTTACGTTTGTGCTTCTCTCCTGTCGGTATTCCGCACCAAGAGCAATGCTGAGCGGGCCGCCTGGAAATTTGAAGAATTGCGAGGTGTCTGTCCGGAAGTTGGCGTTGGCCACTTCCTGGGTGATGTCTTGCGATTCCGACAAGGTCGATTCCGCCCACTTGAAGAAGGCGGCGCTGTTCTGTTGGCCAAACGGATTGAACGGCACGCAGTTGGCTGCGTTCTGGGTGATGCCGGTTGGGGCCGTAAAGCCGGCGGGCTGGGCCGATGGTACGTTGATCCGACACGCAGCCTTGCCGGTAGTCGGATCGATTACCGAGTCAAGGGAAGCGCGGAAATTGCCTGGCAATAGCTCGCCATTGTCAGAGAAGGTATTCGTGGTCTCGCCGTAGTTTAGGGCTGTGTCGTAGTGAATTTCAAACAGCGGCACATCGAACTTGCCGTTGAGGCCCGTCACGATTCGATAGGTTTCGCGATTTGTTTTGTCGCCGCGATCCCCGCCGATAAAGGCGGAATAGGGTAGCGATCTACCACTCAAATTTAGACCGGTGGCGTTATTGATGAAGGTGTTGATCGCAGGTGTCCGGAAAGCGTTGTCCGGCGCTATGTTGATGCCAAACGTCCTGTTGCTTCCGTCATTGGGCGAAATGCTGCCTACGACGAAGCTAGGCTGGAAGATAGAAAAATTCTGCGTGTTCACATACTTAGCATCGACCGTGAATTGGACATTTGGCGTCAGATCATAGCGGAGGTTCGTGAAGAAGCCTTTCCGGGTGATCTCCGGTACGATGTTGACGAAATCTTGCCCGAAGAAACAGCTTGCGCAAGGAAAGGGCAACTGACCGAAGAGGGCGCTGTTGGTGCCGAGCCGCTGAGGCTGCACCAGCGGATTGCCGCCGGCGGTGAAGCCGATGATTGGGCCTGCCAAAGAGCCAATACCGAACGGAGAAATAACGCCGTTCTGGCTAACAAATTCGCTGCCGACATTGTTGACGATAAAGCTGTCCGGAATTCCATCATTCGTCTTGGGCGTGCAGGCCGTCGGGCTGTTCAGCGGCCGCGGCGTGGCGCAGTCGGCGAAATTGACGATCGTGCCGGCATTCTTAAGCGACTTGATTTGGTCGGAGCTGACCGCGTCGCTGTGGTCGTAGATCAAAGAGAATACGACGTTGCCGCGACCTTCCTGGAAGTCGCTACCCACGCTGAACGACGCGTTATAGCCCCTGTCGTAGCTTCCGCCGAGGGCTGAATTCGCAGAGATATCAGCCAGAACACCCTGGATGTTTTTCTTGGTGATAATGTTCACCACACCGGTTACGGCGTCCGAGCCGTAGATGGCCGATGAGCCCCCCGATGTGACCTCGACGCGATCAACGAGAGTCGGCGGGACCGAGTTTAGATCGACACCGGCCTGGCCGGCGGCGCCAGCGACGTGACGTTGGCCATCCACCAACGTGAGCGTGCGCTGGGGGCCAAGGTTACGCAGGTTGGGGATGTCGAGGCCGGAGTTTTGGCCGCCGTTTTCATTGCCGCGGATCGAGCCGTTAAAAGCGAGGGCTGGTATGTGAGAGATTATGTCGCCCAAGTTTGTGACGCCAGACCGCTCGATCTCAGCATTGCTGAGCAATGACACTGGTGTAGGCTGGTCGGCGTTGGGCCGCGGAATGCGGGAGCCAGTGACGACGAGCTCGGATACGTCGGAATTCTCTCCCCCGGTTCCCCCGGTTCCCCCGGTTTGCTGGGCGGCGGCGAGGGTCGGAATTGCGATAAAGGCAGCCATGGCTGCCGACGCGAGCAGAGTGGTTCGTAGCATGATCTTTACAATGGCCTTTCTACGGCCCCCCGGGCCAGGTTCCAGACATGCCGGTACTCGCCGGCTATGAGCGCTTGCTTCGTGTGAAGTGGGCGATCTTGCGCAAGAATTCCGCGCGCAATGCTCAATTCGCGCACGAAAACGACGCATGCCGAGCGTTACACGACGTCGTTAGGCCAGCAATGCGATGATACGCTCGAAACAAGCTTTACACTGTATTGACATGCTTCAACCGCTGGATGTGACTTTTGCGTCACATACGTCAAAAGTGAGGCGGGCTGTTACGGCTAGAACGCGTAGTGTAATGGATTAACTAAATGCAATAGCAATTTTCATTTATAATGTATATATTATCTATTGTTCAGGTAAAAATCGTTATTTGAATGAATAAAAAAGCTCCAGGAATGGAATTAAACTGTTATTATTCGATTTTCATTCTCTATTTTGTGATATAATTACATTATCAATGTCTATGACGTTCCAATGTTACTATAATTTAAGGTAATATTATACGAATAGGCCGGTCGAGTGGATTTGCCGATCTGTGTCCACGTTTTGGGCAGATCGAGCCCGATTTAACGGCGCCAGAGAGCTTCGTTACATTCAGATGGTAGAAAAAGGAGGTGATCGCTGCGAGGCGAGGTCCTTGCAGCGTCGCTGATGCCTTTGGGCATCAGCTACATCGTGGCCTCATCCCCTTGGGACGGGTTTGGCGAGCTGAGCCATCGCGTTGGCGACAAAGTGCGCCGAAGCCAAGTCCCGCGCGATCGCATCGAGGTCGCGGCGTAGCAGGGCCAGGAGGGAGACACCTGTTTGATGCCTGCGCGCCGCCTCGGCGTCATGCGGAAGGTCCGACAAAAGACCTCCGTCTTCGATGGCGTCGAGGATCGCTGTGGCTTCGTAGATGCGTGCGACCGCGATCTCCAAGGTCTCGTCGCCAGGCCCCGATGTGGGAGGATCGGCCGATCCAGTCACGCCGCGATCCCGGTTGTTCCCGCCGCAAGAGCCGCGCGCGCCGCCAAGGCTTCTTGCTGGTGGGGGAGCAGTTCTTCAACCGCGCCGAGGACGTCGTCATATCCCTCCTCGGTGAGAAGAATTGAGGGACAACGTCCTTCGTAGTTCCCCAGGTTGGGCCGATGCTGCTGGTAGCCTACCAGGCGGGAAAGCTCCGGGGAAAATGTCCGGGCGATATCCGGCGGATAGACGAGCCATTGGTTCTCATAGGGCTTAAGCCAGCCCAGACTATAGCTCACGATTAACCCGCTCCTTGGCCGCGCTGTTCGGTTCTCACCTCCGCCGTGCAAGGTGGACCCAAGAAACAACAGCATGTCGCCTGGATCCATCTCGGCATAAACAGGCGCCTGTGGACCTGGGCCGCCGATTTGGCTGCCTGGATAGAGCACTGTCGCGCCGTTCTCCGAGCGGTATGGACCAAATGGCCACATGACGTTGACGAGGAATTCCATCTCACCCTTCGGCCCACCCCACATATCCTGGTCGCGGTGCGGCGGCTGGGCTTGCTGGCCTGGGTAGATCTGCAGAGCCTGGGTGAGGTTGAGTTGGAAGCGATCACAGAACGGCGACAGCACGGCCTCGACAATCTCAAGCACCAACGGATGGCGTACGAAGGCCTCGGCATGTGGCGAGCGTTTCAGGACGCCCCCGAAACGCTTCGTCCGCTCTCCATAGAAATATCCCTCGCAGAACGGCGTGCGCTCGAACCTATCGGCAAGGTCGTCGGCCAGACATTGCACAAGATCGCGTGCGATCGCCTCGCGGACGATGCAATACCCCTCGCCGCGCAGCCTTGCGAGCCACCGATCCGCCTCCACGCTCAGTGCGCTGGGCGCGGTGATTGGGATTGCCGCATCAGGCTGCACGGCGGTTGTCCCAGTTGAGCACCGAGGCGGTTTGACCGGTGCGACCGCGGACCAAAGACAAGGTCTCAGGCGTCATGTCGATCGCGATCGCGCCAACGGTGACGCCTGCATCTTCGCGAGGCAGGCCGAGCGGGGCGCAATTCCAACCGACCGCCAGCACGGCGTTGAGGTAGGGAACGTGGGTCACGCAGGTATATCGCCTGATGCCGGCCAGCAGCGCGTATTCGACAACACCCAGGAGCAAGGCCTGCCGCGTTGAGCGGGGGTCGGCTAGGTTGGGCGCGGTGCATAGTCGCGTGATCTCCCAAATGTCGGAGCCGCGCGGCACGCCTGCGTCGCAGAGGTCTGAAAACACTTCCGAGAGCAGGTGTGGCCCGACGGTTGGCAGCAGGCGAAGCGAACCGGTGTGCGTCCCCTGGTCGTCGGTCGCTAGAAGATAGACGGCCGCGTCGCTGTCGAACTGGTCGATCTCGAACTCACCGTCAGTCACAGGCAAGCGCCACCCGAGACGGTCGATGAAGACCGACTTGCGATCGCGGTGCATTTGGGCGAGCGGCGTCGCAAAGTGGTTGCGATCCGCGCCGGTCACGACGTGCAACATGATTGCTCCTCCAAGCGGATGGAGGATGCGATTGGCGGGATCGGGCGACTATTCCCCCAATCAGGGGATAGGCCGGCTATCTGAGGATATCGCCGAACGTAATCTGGCTATCGAACAGGGCGCGCACGACCAGCTCGGTGCGCGACGCTACGCCAAAGCGCCGTTTGGCCGTCTCAATATGCTGATGGACCGTGTCGCTGGCGATCCCCAGGAGTTGCCCGATGTGCCAGTCGCTACGTCCCTGCGCGGCCAGAACGATGCAATCGAATTGGCGTTGGGTCAGGCGCGGAACCGGTTGGGCCCGCGGGGCGCAGTCGTGGAGACGTTTCAGCTCCTGGATGCGCCGAGCGGCTTCGAAGGCGAAGCAGCCGATGTATTGCGCCGCGGGCAAGGCTTGATGGGCCAGGTTGCGACCCGTCGCGAGACCGAAGGAGCACGATCCCAGAAACTCGCCCGGCACGTTTACGGGGACGGTGAAACCTTCAGCAAGGCCACATGTGGCCGCCGTCTCAAGGATCTCGGTCTGGCGCGCGGTCATCGGCAAGAGTTTGGGCAGGTCGGACCACAAGAAAGCTGCGGCCGAGCGCTGGCAGGCCGCCAACACCGGGTCATCCGTGAAGTAGCCGCGTTCGGCCACCACTGCATGCCAGGCTTCGGGATAGTCGACCACCTGGACCGAGCGCGCGGCCGCCTCGGGAGTAGTGAAATGAATATGGTGCACGAGAGCGACGTAGTTGAAGCCCAAAGCTTCGGCCGCGTCGCAAAGCAGGGATTTCAGCTCCGCCATCTCCGTGAGGCGCGCCGACGACTTCACGAACTGATCGACGTCGGAGAAAGCCATGCCAACTGGGTTCAAGGTTCGGCCAGGTCCTTGACCTCGACCAGCGCTCGCGCGTGGATCAACAGGGCCTTTCTTAGGGCCGGTGAGGGGATGGCGACGAAGGCTTCGAGCATCGCAAGCGCTCCGTCCTTCGCTATTAGTTGATTGAGGTGGTCCAATTCCTGGGCCGAAGCGTTTTGGTCGAGGCCCTCGCTCAGATCGCTCAGTCGGCTGCGCAGGGTGTCGGCGATCTGAACCAGGCGCGAAAAACTGATCCGGTTTGTGCCGCGTTCGTATTTCTGAACTTGCTGGAACGTGATGCCCACAGCCTCTGCAAGGCTTTGCTGGGACATGCCCAAGGCTCTTCGCCGTTCACGAATGCGCTGCCCAATCGCTACATCCAAGCGGTGTGGGCCCTCAGGTTTGAAGTCGTCGGCCAATTGTCTTTCCCCTGCGACTGTGAGTCGTGAAACAACCTCCACAATATGTCATGGTCCGAGGGTAAAATTCTCGGAACACTTCGTCGCGGCATCCAACCCCGTTTAGATCGAAAGCCTCATTCGCCGAATGCTCACTCCCCACTCCAACAGCAATTAAGGATAACACTGGTTGTCGAAGTCTGGGAGTAAATTCGAGTGAGGCGGGATCGTGGCCCAGGCGGGCGACATGCGGAGTTCAAGAACGTCCAGATTCCTCTCAGCGATCCGCGCGATCGTCCGTTCAGCGCACGGTTTCCTTCTCCTTCGGAGCCCCAACTCGGCGCGTTCTGACCTGGGCCTTGGGTCTCGGCAGAAGTCGAAAGCGCGTCTGGCACCACGCGAAATCGATGCCGACATCGAGCAAGGCGTCCGAGCGCCCGCAGGGGCAGGCAAACTCCATGACCGCGATGACGCGATAGGTCTCCCCGGCCTTGAGGGGCACTGGCCTTCCCGTGACATGGTTTGGAGCAGCGTTGACGCATAGAACCAGATCGCCAGGGCCGACGGTGTCGCTCATAGCTTTCATCCACGATCTTGGGGAAGATTAAACCGCAGCCGCCAAGGGGCAAAGACCGTTTTCCGTCACGTCGATTTTGGGCCTCGCCGCGCGTTTCTGTGGCGCGAGGCCGCCGCCCGAGGCGCGGAGGGGTGAGGCAAGGATCCGGCTTCAGCGCTAACGCAATGAGCCAGCCAAGGGCGACTTTCCGCCCCTGACCCAACGGACCCCGAAGGGGACGTTGCGATAGTCCGCTCGCGGACGTCCTGAGCGCCGATTTGAAATTGAGAGATCCGTGTTAAGCAAGCTCCAGCGCTCGTGATCGCCGGGGGGCATGGAGATTAACAAACCCAAGCTATGGCAAGGCAGGCGCGGACTTGTGCTTGGGCTGGTCAGCCTTGGCGTCCTGCTCAACTACGCCGACCGCCAGATCATCGCCGTCCTGAAGCCTATGCTTCAGCAGGACCTTGGCTGGAGCGACGGCGATTACGGTCGGATAACCTCGGCTTTCCAATTCGCCACAGCCTTCTCCTTGCTTGGCGCAGGCTGGCTCGTCGACCGCATCGGATGGCGGCGCGCCAACCCGCTTGGGGTGGCGCTTTGGAGCCTAGCGGCGATCGGCCACGCTTTCGCCCGCACAGTCGGGCAGTTCACGGTCGCGCGAGCTGCCCTCGGGGTCACGGAGGCCCTGAACTCGCCGACCGCGATCAAGACAGCTGCAGCCCTTTACCCCAACGACCTCCGGGCGATGGCGTACGGCATCATCTCCGCTGCGAGCACCCTGGGCGCCGTCGTGACCCCACTGGTCATCCCGCTCGTCGCCTTGAAAATCGGTTGGACCAACGCGTTCCTGGTCACCGGCGGTCTCGGCCTCCTCTGGGTCGCGGCGTGGCAGGGTTCGCGAGCGGGGCAGGTCGTCGCGGCTGAGGCGGACACGCCGACGCCGGCCTTCGTGGAGACTTCCCGCCTCACCGACGTTCTGACCGACCGGCGCACCTGGGCCGTGGCCGGAGCCCGCGCCTGTTCAGACAGCGTCTGGTGGCTGCTGCTCTACTGGATGCCGGACCTGTTTAACCGCGTGTTCCATCTCGGCATGAGCGCCTTCGGCCTGCCGCTCGCGGTAATTTACGCCGCCTCCGGGGTGGGTGCGCTGCTCGCCGGCTTCGCTTCCACGCGCCTGCTCTCTGCGGGCGTCAGCGTCAACGCCACGCGCAAATGGCTGATGCTGACGGCGGCCCTGCTGGTGATCCCCGTCTGGTATGCGGCATCGGCGGGGAACTACTGGCTCGCGACGGCGATCCTCGGCCTAACGCTCGCGGCCCACCAATGCTTCTCGGTCAACATTTTTGCGCTGGCGACCGACATCTCCCCGCCCGGACGCGTGGCGACCGTCATCGCGATCCAGGCCTTCAGCGGAAACATCTCCGGCATGGCGATGCTGTCCATCGCGGGCTGGACTCTCGACCATGGACACGGCTACGGGCCCCTTCTCACCTGGGCGTCGGTTGCGTATCTGCTGGGGGTCGGCTGGGTGCAGCTGCTGCTCCCGCATATTGAGGGCGTTGCGCCTGGGCCGGAGACTGCGCCTGCGGTGGCCTGAGGCGTCTGCATCGACCCGGCTCAGCTGCGTCCGCACATCGGACCTGCCCTTACTTCCGCTCTACCCGGACGTTCGAGACTGTCTGGCCAGCTTGACCGGCGTAGGGGCAAACCTATGCTTGGATGCAGACTTGGGAGCATTGCCTTGCGCGGATGGACACGGCGGCTTGGCGCCATCGGCTTGGCGCTCTGCGTGGCTGTGGCCCCCCTGGCCGTCGCGCCGGCCGCAGCCTCTCAAGCTCCCGCGCAGACGCCATTCTCCGAGCTCAAGCCGATTGCTGTGCTGCACGTGGGGAAGACGGCTGACTGGGTGCTCGTCACTCCCGATGCAGTTTGGACTGGCGGCACCGGCCCGAATGCAGTCCATCGCATTGATCCACGCACCAATCTTCTGGCTGCCAGCATAGCTCTGCCGGGAGAGCCATGCGCCGGTTTGGCGACCGGTTTCGGCGCGCTGTGGGTTCCGCTGTGTGGCGACAAGCCAGGTCTGGCCAAAGTCGATCTCAAGACCAACCGCCTAGTGGAAGTCTTGCCCTTCGGTCCTGCCGCTGAGGAGGGCGGCGTCGCGACCACCGCCGACAGCGTCTGGATCGTCACCGACAAGCAAGGTGGTCTGGCGCGCATCGATCCTACGACGGGCAAGCTACGTCAGTCCGTGCGTCTGCCGGCCGGATCCTACAATCTGCAGCAAGGCGGCGGGATCCTCTATGCCACTCAGGTTGAGGGCGCTGTCCTGACTCTGTTGAACGCGGCGACCGGCGCGCTGCTCGCCACCCTTCCCACCGGACCACATCCGCGCTTCCTGACCGTCGGCGGCGGCTTTGTATGGACGCTCAACCAGGGCGACGGAACTCTGACCAAGATTTCCGTCAGGAAGCGCAAGGTCGTGGCGACCATCGCGCTAAATACGCCGGGCCACGGAGGCGACATTGCGTTCCATCGAGGAAAGGTTTGGACGACCATGTTCAAGACCCCGCTCAGCCTCACCGACGCCTCCAGCGACCATCTCCTGCACCAGTGGGTCGGTCCTGGCGGAGACTCCCTCGGCGTCGGGCATGGTGCGATCTGGATCACCGACTACCGAAGCGGCACGATCGCACGAATTCCGCTCGGGGAGGTTGGACCAGCGTCGACCCCCGATTGAGGCTGCCGGAGCAATGTCCGCTGCCCACCCCGTGCTGCCCATCGCGGCGGCCTCTGTCGGGTGTTGTGGCCGCCACCCCGGCGGATGAAAGTTACGGCCGCGGTCCTGGCGACGGCGCCCGACGCTAAGCTGACTCCAGCCTGCCTTCTTGGTCATCCGCCAGGCGCAGCAGTAGGTTTAACCCCGCAGCCGGGTGTCTAAGAAGGCGCGTGCGACCCGAAGCAGTAATTCCAAAAGTCAGCGCTGAGCGCCAGCGGCGCCGTCGGACGGGCGCTTCCCCTGCGCCAGTGCGATGCCCTCAAGGAACAGGGTCTGATGGTCCGCGAGCGGCCACACGGCCCTCCCAAAAACGTCGATGGGCTGTGGAACCATCGAGCGGTAGCGGGCTAACGCGGCCCTCGCCGCGTCCGTCTGACCCAGATGACCGTAGGCGGCGGCGAGCACCGCAATGGCCGTGGGATTATCGGTGTGTTGCCCAAGCTCCAGGGCCGTGGTGATCGCCTCGGCGAACCGTCGCTGTTGGAACCGGGCTATCGCCAAGAAGATCAGCCGAGTCGGCCTGTCCGGCCCGGTGGGATCCAGGCGCATGGAGGCGTCGAGGTGCTCGACGGCAAGATCGACGTTGGGGGTCAGCACGCGGATGGCGCCGCTCGCGGCCCAGGTCAGGGACGATCCGGAGTTCAGGGCGAGCGCGCGATCGACCAGGTCGATCGCGCGATCCACGTCGTGTTCTAGGTAGGCGGTCATCAGCGCGAAGTTGGCGATCACATTGGCGTCGTCGCCGCCCAGCCGCAGACTTCGCGCGCCAAGCTCCAGCGCCTCGCGCCGCTGTCGATCGGGATCGTCCGACCATCCATAGAGAATCATCAAGTATCGGATGCGTGACGCGCTGGCCAAGGCGGCGGCGAAAGTCGGGTCCAGGGCCAGGGCCTGCTCGATCAATCCGAACGCCTCGGCGACGCTGGCCGCCGAGAGGTTTCGCGCGACGGCCAGGGCGCGCAGCCAGAGGTCATAGCTACCCGGGTTCTCGGTCGGCCGGGCGACCGCGCGCCGGATCTCCGCCTCGCGCACGCTTGCCAGCCGCGGCCAGCGCCACCTTGTCCTGCAGGGCGAAGACGTCCTCCAGGGTGTCGTCAAAGCGTTGCGTCCAGATCTGCGCGCCGTCGCTGGCATCGATGAGCTGCACCGTGATACGCACTCGCTCCGCCGCTTTGCGCACGCTGCCCTCCAGCACATAGCGAACACCCAGCTGCCGGGCGGCTTCCTGTGGGCTGACCGAGCGTCCCTTGAACGAAAAGCTTGAGCCGCTGGCGATCACAAAGATCGATGGAATGCGTGCCAGCGCAGCGACAATCTCCACCACCATCCCGTCAGCGAAGTACTCCTGCTCCGGATCGCCGGAGAGATTGGCGAACGGCAGGATGGCGATTGAGGGCTTGGCGGGCAGGGCCGGCGCGGCGGCGCTCGGGGCGACGGTGGTCCCCGCGACCAGGTCGCCGAGGCTGGCCACCACCTTGCGCCAGCCCGGCGAACCCGGATCGCCAACCCAGCCGCTCATGTCGGCGCACTGGATGGTGTCGAAGGGCATGGGTAGACGCGTGGAATCCAGGCTGAGTTGCACCAGCTTGCCGTCTTCCCGGGCCCGGTTGGCCTCGGAAAACACCCACTGGCTCTTCGCCGCTTCCGCCGACCAGATTACCACCACAGCCTTGGCCGCCCTAAGTCGCTCCTCGATCACCTCCGCATAGGCCCGGTGCGCCGGCAGTTCGTCGTCGCGCCAGACGCCGTAGCCCAGCGCCCGCAGCGCCTCGGCGATGGCCTGGGCCTGGGGCGCTGTCGAGCGAGCGTAGGAGATGAAGATGTCGGTCATGCGTTGGCGACCCCGCCCTCACGGCCACGGCGGGGGGACCTTAGCGATGCGCGGAGGCGTCGGGCAAGGATATGGCCGCGAATGTCGGCCCACCCCCCATCTCGTCGTTGAACGAGTCTGCTTCGCAGCCCTGTCACCTTGCTGGTTGGACCGTGCATGGTAGCTGAATACGCAGGACTACGCATTGGCGTCCGGCGTCGAAGAGGTGAGGGCGCCCCAGTCGGCCTCGAGCCGGCGCGCTCCAAGGTTTTGTGGCCGAGGATGATGGAGGCTGTGAGCGGTCGCGCCGATAGGTGCTTGGCGGCCCTCGTCTTCCCGGCTAAGGGGGCGACCGGAATGCGGATGTGGCGGAACTGGTAGACGCACTGGATTTAGGTTCCAGCGCCGAAAGGCGTGGAGGTTCGAGTCCTCTCATCCGCACCACCTTGCTTTGTGTGATCGCACATCGCAGGACCCCTCGCGCCTTTGCTCTTGGAGGGCGCGGGGCGGCGTGACATAACCCCCGCCCTCCGCCGGGAGCCTCGGCGGCCTTTGTTTCATCCCTGGCGGCTGCCTGGCGCTTTTGCGCAATAGCCGGAAGTTCGAGAATGTCGATGCAGATCGTTGAGAAATCTGGTGATGGCCTGAGCCGCGTATTCGGGGTGACGGTTCCAATGGCCGATCTTGGAGTGCTTCTGGAAGCCCGGATCGCGGAGATCACACCGACCCTGAACATCAAGGGCTTTCGTCCTGGCAAGGTCCCGACGGCTCACGTCCGTCGGCTATACGGCAAGGCGCTGATGAGTGAGGTCGTTGAAAAGACCCTCAACGAGACCACTCAGAAAGTACTGGAAGACAACAAGCTTCGCCCTGCCGCCGATCCGGACCTCAAGCCAGAGGGGGATATGGAAGCCGTTATCGAGGGAAAAGCGGATCTGGCCTATGAGATCGCCGTCGAGGTGATGCCCGATTTCGAACCGATCGACGTCTCCACGCTTTCGCTAAAGCGGCCGGTTTATGAGCCGACTGAAAAGGAAATCGACGAAGCCGTCACAGACCTGGCCAAGCAAAATCGGACCTATGAGGCGAAAACCGGCAAGGCCGTCAAAGCTAAGGATGGCGACATGGTTGTCATCGATTTCCTCGGAAAGCTCGACGGCGTCGCATTTGCTGGTGGAGCTGCTGAAGATGCGGAACTCGTACTAGGCTCGGGACAATTCATACCGGGCTTTGAGGAGCAGCTGGTTGGCGTAAAGCCCGACAGCGAAGTTGAAGTGAAGGTGACGTTCCCGGAGAACTATCAGTCGGAAGAACTTAAGGGCAAAGACGCCGTCTTTGAGGTCAAGGTCAAAGAGATAAAAGCCCCCATTGAAGCGCCCGCTGACGACGCCCTTGCCGAACGCCTGGGAATTGAAAGCCTTGAGAAGCTTCGCGAGCTCTTAAAGGGAAATCTCGAAAAGGAATATTCGGGAGCCAGTCGTTTCAAGCTGAAACGCGCCTTGCTGGATCAGTTGGACAGCAAGCACGACTTCCCCCTGCCTGCGAAGATGGTGGAAGCTGAGTTCACCGCGATCTGGCAACAGGTCGAGCAGGACAAGGCCGCTGGTCAGTTGCCGCCGGAGGACACCGAGAAATCCGAAGAGAAGCTCAAGGACGAATACCGCAAAATAGCCGAACGAAGGGTGCGCTTGGGTTTGGTGCTGGCCGAGATTGGGCGCGCCAACAACGTCCAGGTCACCGACCAGGAATTGGGTGAGGCGATGCGCCAGGAAGCCATGAAGTATGGGCCGCAAGCCCAACAGGTGTTCGAACTCTTCCGCACGAACCCAAATGCGCAGGCCCAACTCCGCGCCCCGATCTTCGAGGATAAGGTCGTCGACCTGATTGTCGAAAAGGCCAAGGTGAAGGATCAAAAGGTCTCTAAGGAAGACCTTATGAAGGACGATGAATTGCCCGCGGGCTACGGATCGTAGCGTCCGTTCCGGCAAATTCTGATTATGAAGCGCCCTGGACTTAACGGTTCGGGGCGTTTTTTATCCACCCCAGCATCGACGAAGTCTTCCGCCCCGCCAGCCAAGGTCCTGCGCGGGGGTTAGCTCATGTCGCGCTATAGGCCGCGCAGATGCTGCAAGAGCTCGACGTTTTCAACCCGGGCGCGCCGCGCGTTGATTTCCTGGAAGAGGCTCAACGGCTCGGGACTGTCGTCATAGTCGCTGGGTGCTGGTGGGTAGGTCGGCGTTTCTTGAATTTGGCCGATCTCGTTTGGCGTGGTCATCGCGTCACTCCCAAGCCTTCGTCAGAGGGCTCCCTTTGGTAAGTTATCATTAGGCAAGATGAACGCGCGCCAGAAAAGCTGGGTGTGCGCTCACGTTCGCTTGAGGCGCTCCACAGAGGAATTCGCAGGTTGGGCGCGAGGTTCGGCGCAAGATTGACAGAACAACGATTAGGATTGGGCTTGGCTTGAGCGCCGAACGGGGCCTAACCTCACCAAAGAACGCCGCGACGCGACCGTTCAAGCCTTCTCAGCCGACGCCGAAGCCTGGCTGGGTCTGACTTGCCCGAGCGTAAGAACGGCGTCGCGGGAAGGAATTAGGGTTTTGCAACGTACGAGTACGTGGACTCCCGACTACTTTCATCAGGTCGTGGATTGTCAGTTCGCCTGTCCCGCGCACACACCCGTGCCCGAATACATCCGGCTGATCGCCGAGGGCCGGTATTCGGACGCCTATATGATCAACTGGGAGTCCAACGTATTCCCAGGGATCCTTGGGCGTACCTGTGATCGTCCCTGTGAACCTGCCTGTCGCCGAGGCCGCGTCGAGGAAGAACCCGTCGCAATCTGCCGGCTGAAACGGGTCGCCGCCGACAATAAAGACGACATCACCCCACGCCTGCCGGCTCGCGCGACGCAAACCAATGGTAAGCGGATCGCCTTGATTGGGGCAGGCCCCGCCTCACTGACGGTGGCGCGCGATCTGGCGCCCCTCGGATACGAAATCACCATCTTCGATGCAGACGCCAAGCCAGGTGGGATGATCCGCAGTCAGATCCCGCGCTTTCGTCTGCCTGAAACGGTCATTGACGAAGAGATCGGATATATCACCGGCCTTGGCATGGAGCTGCGGCTTGGGGAGCGGATCGAAAGCTTCAAGGCGTTGTTGGGTGCAGGCTTTGACGCCGTATTTATCGGGTCAGGCGCGCCGCGCGGACGCGACCTTGAGATTCCGGGGCGCAAAGAAGCCAGCGCTAACATTCATATCGGCATTGACTGGCTTTCCAGCGTTTCGTTCGGCCACATCAGCAAGATCGGCAGACGCGTAATCGTCTTGGGCGGCGGCAATACCGCAATGGACTGTTGTCGAACCTCACGCCGGCTCGGCGGCGAAGAGGTCAAGGTGGTTGTCCGCTCGGGCTTTGAGGAAATGAAGGCCTCGCCCTGGGAGAAGGAGGACGCCATTCATGAGGATATTCCCATCCTCAATTTTCGCGCGCCCAAGGCTTTTACGCACGAGGGCGGCAAACTGACAGGCGTCCTTTTCGAGGTCGTGCGAGCTGAGTTCGACGAAAAAGGGCGCCGAAGGCTCGTCGCGTCAGGTGACCCCGACGAACATTACGAATGCGATGACGTGCTGGTCGCGGTCGGTCAAGAAAACGCATTCCCTTGGATCGAGCGCGACATCGGAATGGATTTTGATGAATGGGGCATGCCCAAAGTCGATCCTGCGACAATGCAGTCGACGATCCCCAACGTCTTCTTCGGCGGTGACGCTGCTTTCGGGCCCAAGAATATCATCTGGGCGGTCGCGCACGGTCACGATGCAGCCGTGTCAATCGACAAGTTCTGCAAAGGTGAAGACGTCTCGATCCGTCCTGCGCCAGCCTTCTCCCTGGTCAGCCAAAAGATGGGCATCCATGAGTGGAGCTACGACAACGACATCGCCAATGATCGTCGGTATCGCGTGCCGCTTCGTGAGAAGGCGCTCGCGCTCAAAGACGTCAAGATGGAGGTCGAGCTCGGGTTCGATCTGGAAACCGGATATAAAGAGGCGGAACGCTGTTTGAACTGCGATGTGCAGACGGTGTTCGCCGACAACCTTTGCATTGAGTGCGACGCCTGCGAGGACATCTGTCCGGTTGATTGCATTACATTCATCAACGAGACCGACGAGGATGATCTTCGAAGGCGGTTGAAGGCGCCGGCGCTAAATCTCGATCAGCCGCTTTATGTGTCGGGCGCCTTAGGCACGGGGCGCGTGATGGTTAAGGATGAAGATGTCTGCTTGCATTGCGGACTCTGCGCCGAGCGGTGCCCGACCGGCGCATGGGATATGCAGCGGTTCACCTTGGAAATGACGCATGCGGGGGCGGCATGTCAAAGTCGCTGAGCGTGAACGACTTCGTCGTCAAATTCGCCAATGTGAACGGCTCGGGCTCGGCGAGCGCCAATGGCATGTTCGCCAAGTCAATTCTGCGAATGGGCGTGCCGGTCGCGGCCAGAAACATTTTTCCGTCCAATATCCAGGGCCTGCCCACCTGGTTCGAAGTTCGTATTACCGAGGCGGGGCACCTGGGTCGGCGTGGCGGCGTCGACCTCATGGTCGCCATGAACCCGCAGACCTGGGACAGGGATCTGGCCGAGATCGAGGCGGGCGGATACCTCTTCTATGACAACACAAAACCGCTCCCGCCGGGGAGCTTTCGCCAGGACGTGACGACGCTGGGCGTGCCGCTCACGGCCATGTGCAATGCACGCTATCAGCTGCCGCGTGAACGCCAGCTCTTCAAGAACATCGTCTATGTCGGTGCGTTGGCGGCGTTGCTCGGAATAGAGCCAGGCGTGATCGAACAGTTGCTGGCTGAACAGTTCCAGGGCCGGCAAAAGCTCATCGACGCCAATGTCGAAGCCCTCCACATGGGCGTCGGTTACGTGAGGGAAAATCTGGAGCCTCTTCGACTGCAGGTTCAAAGAGCCGACAAGGTTGGCGATCGTATCTACGTGGAAGGCAATTCAGCCGCAGCGCTGGGGGCGGTCTATGGCGGTGCGACGGTCTGCGCCTGGTATCCCATCACGCCGTCCACCTCGCTTGCCGAGGCGTTCAGCGGCTATTGCGAGGATCTGCGAACCGACCCTGACGGTAAGGCGCGCTATGCGATCGTGCAGGCTGAAGACGAAATCGCCTCCATTGGGATTGTCGTCGGCGCCGGTTGGAACGGGGCGCGGGCCTTTACCTGCACGTCGGGTCCTGGCGTCTCGCTGATGACAGAATTTATCGGACTTTCGTACTTCGCCGAGATCCCAGCCGTGATCTTTGACGTGCAGCGCGGCGGACCCTCGACGGGCATGCCCACCCGAACTCAGCAAGCCGACCTGCTTGGCGCGGCCTACGCAAGCCACGGCGACACCAAGCACCCCATGCTGCTCCCCGCCGATCCAGGCGAGTGTTTTGAAATGGGCGCTCTGGCTTTCGATCTCGCTGACCGGCTGCAAACCACGATCTTCGTCATGCTGGATCTGGACATCGGGATGAACGAGTGGCTCACCAAACCCTTCTCGTGGGATGACAGCCGTCAGATCGATCGCGGCAAGGTGATGACCTACGACGAACTGGAAGCCGGCGCGGATTTTGGCCGCTACAAGGACGTCGATGGCGACGGCATCCCTTATCGAACCTACCCCGGCACCCACCCTTCCAAAGGCAGCTACTTCACCCGCGGAACTTCGCGCAATCCCTACGCCCGCTACTCGGAAGAGGGCGCAGTCTATGTCGACAACATGCAGCGGCTTTTGCGCAAGTTCGACACAGCCAAGACGCTGATCCCTTCGCCGGTCCGCCGCGAGGCCAAGCGCAAGACCAAGGACGGGGTGATCTATTTTGGCTCCTCAACGCCGTCGATGCTTGAAGCCCTCGAGCACCTCGAGGGGGAGGGCCGCCACCTGGACGCCATGCGCGTGCGCGGCTTCCCATTTAGCGATGAGGTTTTCGACTTCATATCCGCCCATGAGCGGGTCTTCGTGGTTGAGCAAAACCGCGACGGCCAGCTTCGAACGCTCCTGGTCAATGAGGGCGAGATTGACCCGGCCAAGCTGGTGGCTGTGTTGCATTACGACGGAACGCCGATCACAGCGCGCTTCATCGCCGGTCAGATCGGACAGATGCTGGCCTTGGGTCAGATAAGGGCGGCCGAATGACCTATATTCTGAAGCCCCAGCTGCATCACCCTAATCTTCCGACCAATGCGCGAGGTTTTACGCGCCGTGACTACGAAGGGTCGGTTTCAACGCTGTGCGCGGGTTGCGGCCACGATTCGATTTCTTCAGCGATCATCCAGGCGGCCTTTGAGCTCGACCTTCCCCCGCACCGGATCGCCAAGCTTTCAGGGATCGGCTGTTCATCAAAGACGCCTGATTACTTCATGGGGGCCAGTCACGGATTCAACACCGTCCATGGGCGAATGCCGTCAGTCCTGACCGGCGCCAACCTCGCCAACCGAGACCTGATCTACCTAGGGGTTTCCGGTGATGGAGACAGCGCCTCGATCGGCCTTGGTCAGTTCGCCCACGCCGTCCGGCGCGGCGTCAACATGCTCTATATCGTGGAGAATAATGGCGTTTATGGCCTGACCAAGGGTCAGTTCTCAGCGACCTCTGACAAGGGCTCAAAGTCAAAGCGCGGCGTGGTCAATCATGATGCCGGGATCGACCTTGTGGGTATCGCCTTGCAGCTTGGCGCCACCTACGTCGGCCGTTCTTTTTCCGGGGACAAGGATCAACTGGTGCCGCTGATCAAGGCAGGCCTGATGCACAATGGCGCAGCCTTCATTGACTGCATCTCGCCGTGCATTCAGTTCAACAATCACGCAGGCTCAACCAAGAGCTTCGATTATGTGCGGGAACATAATGAAGCTGTGAACCGGTTGGACCTGATCCCCGCGCGCTCGCCGATCGCAGTCGATTACGCTGCGGGCGACACGGTCAGGGTGACCCAACATGACGGCTCAGTGCTTTCGCTGCACAAACTCGCAGAGCTCTATGATCCAAGTGATCGTGCGCGCGCGCTGGGGTTCCTTCAGGCCCGACAGGCTCAAGGCGAGATCGTGACGGGATTGCTCTATGTCGACCCTGACGCGGCGGACTTGCATGAGGCGCTGGGAACGGTCTCCAAGCCCCTCAACGCTCTCGACAGCTCAGAACTGACGCCCGGCGCTGGCGCGCTTGAGGCGATCAACGCGAGCTTGCGTTGAGGCGGGGAAATTCAGGGGGCTAAATCTGTAAGCAAGCCGAAAGCCGAAAAGCCAATTCCGCGAAGCTCGCGATCGATCAAAGTCGAGCCTTAGAATCGTCTGAAAGGTTCGTTCCCTCAAGGTTAGCGCCATCAAAACGTGTCTGGAGGCTTCGTCCCGACGGCAGGGTCAAAGGGATTGTGACGGCGCCGGCGAAATTGGCATGGGCGAGCTTGGCGCGCGCGAAGGAAGCGCCTCTGAGATCCGCATTCTGGAAATTGGCCCTGCGCAGATCGGCTCCTTCGAATGAGGCTCCTTGCAATTGGGCGCCAGAAAAATCGACCGAGACCCCGAGCGCTTCAACCGCGGAAAGGCCGGTTACGGCACGGCCTTTGAAGGCCTCGCCAACGACCCTGAGGTCGGCCCGATCAAGCTTGGCGCGCGCGCCTTGCGCGCCGCCGGTCTCAACCCAGAGCTCAGCCTGATCAAGGGCGGCGCGAATCTCAGCCGCCCTGGCGTAGGCGCTTCTCGATGGATCGGTTACGCAATTGGCCAGGCTTTCCGCCGGAAGATTGAGTGAGGCGAGCGCCACATTGGTCAGGATGGCGCCGGCCAGTGTTATGCCCGCCAACTGGGCGCCTTCAAGGTCAGCGCTGTCGAGATTCGCCCCCGACAGATTGGCGTTTCGCAGATCGGCGTTGCGAAATTTTGTTCCGCGCAAAGAGCAATTTGTGAAATCGACGCCTTGGGCGATCATGTCTTCAAGCTGTGCTCCATCCAGTGAAGATCCTCGAAGGTCAGCACGTGCGCCAACCAGCCCCTTCTCACGGGTCTCCTGATCGTCCCGGCCAATAAGGACGGTGGCGCGCATTTCAGCCTCGTCGAGGTTGGCCCCGGCCAATTGGGCCCCGGCCAAGGCTGCGCCGCGCAGATCGGCGCGGCGAAGATTGGCTCTACGAAAGTCGCAATTTATCAATATGGCGCAATAGAAGTTGGCCCGGGTAAAATCGGCGCCGACGAAACTGCTCCGGGTCAGGTCTGCGCCGCTGAAGTCGATGTCCATCAATCGACGACGATCACAACGCATGTCATGCGCAACGATGAACCGCGGAATGGCCCGTCCGCCGTCCGCCCGTCCGGAGACGAATATCTCGTGAGCACGAACGATCGCTTCAAATTCAGTCGCATCGACGCGCTTCGGCGTCGGCCTGAGGTGGGAGCGCTTGGTCATCGACATGGGCATCTTATCGACGCGTGCGATTAACCGGGCGTCAAAGCGGCCTTGGGGATCGCACGAATTACGACATCGAATGCCTGCCAGGATCGAATAGGCATTGTGAGCAGCCCGCGCCTCACCTAGGTTCCTCACACTCTTTGGGGAGTAGCTGGCCTCGTGTTCCAGAGGCGCTCGCGTCAACATACCTGGCCTCGACCTTTGGGTCCGGCCGTGGCGCAGCGGTCAGTTCGACTTGGCGAGACCATTGGGTTCGGCGTTCGCACCAGGGTTGGGCGAGGGCGCTGATCCCTTTGTTCGTGCGTCTGACCCCAAAGTGAACTGATGACATCCCTGACTGTTACGATCCTGCTCCTGCTGGCGTCAGCCATCGTGATCTATGTCGCGTGCGAGTTCTTCGTGAACGGCGTGGAGTGGGTCGGGCGCAAATTCGATCTCGGCCAGCAAGCCACCGGCTCGATCTTGGCGGCTTTTGGAACCGCCTTGCCGGAAAGCGTGGTGACCTTCGTCGCCGTGGTTTTTGGCGCGACAGCCGCCCAAAGATCGATCGGAATTGGAGCCGCGCTCGGCGGACCTTTGGTGCTCTCGACGATCGCCTATGCGACCGTAGGCCTCGTGCTGATCATCCGGCGCACACGCCTTCCTAAGACCGACGCGATCCGCGCTGACTTTAAGGGATTGAGCCGCGACCAGGGCTGGTTCCTGGTGATTTTCGCAGCGAAGATTGGATTGGGCTTGGTCGCCTTTTCCTTCAAGTCCTGGTTGGGTGTGGTTTTCCTGGGGGCATATGCCGCCTATTTCTGGAAGGAGATGGGCGGGCGCAACGTCGCAGAAGAAGCTGAACTGGAGCGGCTGAAGGTTGCGCCTCGCCAGGAAAGTCCAGCAACCTGGATTGCGTTGGCCCAGACGCTCTTAGCCTTGGTGGTGATCTTCCTGGCTTCCCGGTTCTTTGTGAAGCAGCTGGACGTCTTGGGCCCGGCGCTTGGCGTCAAGCCTCAGTTGCTGGCCCTCCTGCTTAGCCCCATAGCCACAGAGCTTCCTGAAACGCTCAACGCGATCATCTGGGTCAGGCAGGGCAAGCATCGTCTGGCTCTGGCCAATATCTCCGGGGCGATGATGATCCAGGCGACCGTGCCAACGGCCCTTGGCCTTTTCTTCACGCCCTGGATCTTGGATCCAGCCCTCCTTGTGGGAGCCGCCGTCACAGCCTTGGCGGTCATGGCGATGTTCCTGGCGTTTCGACGCGGAATGATCTCGCGCGGCCTACTTGCCGCGATGGGCGGGCTCTACATCGTCTTCGCGGTGATCTTGGTGGGGTTCCACCTCAGTTGAGTTCCTCGGGGGTGCGACCTTGGTCACGTCGACGAAGGCGCGCCAATCTTAAGCTTTCGAGAGCTCTCCGATTACGAAGGCGTCTTCGCCTTCTCTGACCAGGCCCTCCAGGACATCGGGCAGATCGTGCGGGTCGACGATCAGCATCAATCCCACGCCGCAGTTGAACGTGCGGCGAAGCTCAAGATCGGAGACCCCCCCGACATCTTGCAGCCAGGCGAAGACCGGGGGAAGGAGCCAGGCGTTCCAATCGAAGTTGGCGACCAGGCCGTCGGCGATTGCGCGCGGCGGGTTTTCGATCAGTCCGCCGCCCGTTATGTGCGCCAGGCCTTCAATCCGACGCGCCTTCAGATGCGGCAGAACGGTCTTCACATAGATGCGGGTCGGCGCCAGCAAGGCCTGGGCCAGGGTCTTTTCCGTCTCGAACGGCGCCGGCGCCTCCCAACCAAGACCCGAGCGCTCGACGATGCGGCGAACCAGCGAATAGCCGTTGGAATGCGGTCCGGTTGAGGCGAGCCCGATCAGTATGTCGCCAGGCTTTTGGTCGCCCAGCCGCGGAATGACCTTGTCGCGGTCCACAGCGCCCACACAAAAGCCCGCCATGTCGTAATCGCCGCCAGCATAGATGCCGGGCATCTCCGCAGTCTCGCCACCCACCAAAGCGCAACCGGCCTGCAGACAACCTTCCGCAATTCCAGCGACGACCGTTGCTGCGGTCTCTACGTCCAGTTTCCCGGTTGCGAAGTAATCAAGAAACATCAGGGGCTCGGCCCCTTGCGCCAGAAGGTCGTTCACGCACATCGCCACCAGATCGATCCCGACGGTGTTGTGAATGCCCGTTTCGATGGCGATTTTCAGCTTCGTGCCGACCCCGTCGGTCGTGGTGACCAGGAGCGGATCATCGTAACCTGCCGCCTTTAGGTCGAAAAGCGCGCCGAACCCGCCAAGCGAAGCCTCCGCGCCGGCGCGACGGGTGGATTTCGCCAGCGGCTTGATACGTTCAACCAGCGCGTTGCCGGCATCGATGTCGACGCCGGCCTGGGCGTAGGTGAGGCCGTTTGGGCGATCGGACATGCTGGGCCTTCGACAGAAATGCAAGGGTCATGCAACGGGGCCTTGCAGACTCGACCCCACGCAGGGCTATAGCTAGTCGATGACTCCAATTACAACCACCGCGGAGCTCGCGGTGTTTTGCGACAAGCTCAAGGGACAGCCATTCATCGCCGTGGACACGGAGTTCATGCGCGAGACAACGTACTGGCCGAAGCTGTGTCTGATTCAAGCCGCTGCGGGAAGCGCTGAGGCCTGTATTGACCCATTGGCCGCAGGAATGGACCTGGAGCCGTTCCTGGCGATCATGCGCGATCAATCCATCTTGAAGGTGTTCCACGCCGCGCGCCAGGATGTGGAGATCTTCAATAACCTCCAAGCCATGCCAAAGCCGTTGTTCGATACGCAGGTCGCAGGCATGGCGGCCGGCTTCGGCGAGCAGATCGCCTACGACGCCCTCGTGCGGCAGATTTTGAAAATTGATCTCGACAAGAGTTCCCGCTTCACCGACTGGGCGCGGCGGCCGCTGTCTGACAACCAGCTGACCTACGCCTTGGCCGACGTGACCCATTTGGCGGCCCTCTATCCGATTTTACAAGATCGCCTCGCCAAGGAAGGCCGCCTGGGCTGGGTCACCGATGAAATGGCCAGCCTGACAGATCCGGCCATCTATGATGTCGAGCCGGAAAACGCATGGAAACGGCTTCGGCCTCGCAAGCACACCGCCAAGTACATGGCGATCTATAAGTCCGTCGCAGCCTGGCGCGAGCGCACCGCCCAGATGCGTGATCAGCCCCGGGGCCGAATTCTGAAGGACGAGGCGATCGATGAGGTCGCCACCCAGGCGCCGACCGACGCCGATCAACTCGATCGGCTGCGCTCGGTGCCCAAGGGCTTTTCCGGCTCGCGCTTCGGACCCGATCTTTTGGCTGCGGTGCGTGAAGCTCTCAAGGACCCGGAAGCCTATGCTCCGGTGATCGAACGCAGCCGCACCGCGCCATCTCCGGCCGCCGGCGCCGTTGTGGAGCTCCTGAAGGTGCTCTTGAAAGCCAGGGCCGAAGAAGCCGGCGTGGCGTCAAAGTTGATCGCGACGGTTTCAGATCTCGAACAGATCGCCAACGATGATGAGAGCGACAATCCAGCTCTCAAGGGATGGCGGCGCGATGCTTTCGGGGAAGACGCGCTGAAACTGAAGCGCGGCGAGTTGGCGCTGGTTCTTGATGGTGCGCGGGTTCGGGTCGTGGAGGTCCGACGCGCCCCAAAATCGACCTCCAAGAGCTGATCCCAGCATCTTTGCAGCAGTTCCTGAGGATAAGGCTTAGGCGCTGATTTTACTTGAGCTTTAAGCACCATCCTTGGGTTTTCCACACGCCTTCCACCGGCCGTGCCGAACTTCGCGCACAACGACGCCCAAGGACTTGCTTGTGTCCCTTCAGGATCAGCGCAACTCTGAACTCGCCGAGAGGGACTGAGGCGCGGCGGACCGGGTGATCGGGCCGAAAGCGGACAGGAGGCCCTAGGATAGCCTGGTTCCGGGAAACCCGAGCCACTCTATCTGGGGGACACCGAGGATGATCTGAAGTCTAGCTGGGGCGACCCAGCGAAACCCAAGCTCCCCTCGACCTTGAAAGCTCAGATCCCCCAACGGGTCTGGTTCAGAGGGCGGTGTTTCGGGCAACCGGGGCGCCGCCCTCTTGCTATGCGCCCTTCGGCCTAGGCGCTCCGTTGTCTGGCTGCGGGGTCCAGGCCCACTTCGCTCAGGTCGGCCTCGTTGAGCAGCGGCTCCTTGGCCAGGTAGCGGCGCAGGTTTTCAAGGAACAGATCATCGCCGCGCGCAAGATTTCCATCGCCGGCATTGGAGGTGTGGGCGCTCACGCGGATCTTGGGATGATCCCAAATCCAACTGTCCTTGGGAAGCGGCTCGGTTTGGAAGACGTCGAGCACCGCGTGGGCGGGCTGGTCGCGGTCAAGGCCGGCCTTCAGAGCGTCTTCATCGACCAGACCGCCTCGGCCTATGTTGATCAGGATCGCGCCTGGCTTCATGGCGTGAAAGAACGCAGCGTCGCACATATTGCGGGTTTCATCGTTCAGCGCGCAGGCAAGGACGATCACATCAGCTTTTGGCAGCATGCCCGCCAACTCGCTCATGCCCATGACCCGATCAGCCAGATCGCCGGGCGCACCTGGATTTCGCCTGACGACCGTGAGCTCGACGCCGAACGGGCGGATCCGCTTGGCGATTTCGTGGCCGATATTGCCGAAGCCGACCATCAACCAATGGGTGTGGGCTAATTCCCGGTAGGGCGTGTTCTTCCACTCGTGTTTGGCTTGCAATGCAGCCTGGGTGGCGATCGGGACCTGAAGGCTAAGGGCATGGGCCACTACATATTCCGCGATCGGCGTCGCCTGGGCGCTCGATTTCGAGATCCGGACGCCTTTTTCCATAATCGAGCGGAACATTGGATTGTCGATGCCGGCCGCCATGATCTGGGTCCACCGCGGCGCCTGGGTCTTCATGAGGCGCCCGAAGAGCTGGCCAAGCGAGCCCGAAGCGTAGCTGTCCAGGCTGAGCCAAACGACCTCAGGGTCTACGTCTTCAACACTGATAGCGGCGCCTGCGACCTCATAGGCGTCGGCGGAAACCGCCGTAACGATCTGGGCCTGGGGCGCGACCATCGCCAATCGTCCGCGCACGCGTTCGGCCGCCGCCTTGGTCATCAAGATCTGCATGATTTCAACCCAGTTCGAGTTTCAACTTGAGCGCTGAGGCCAGAACCTGAGCGCGCTTGGCGTTTTGTTCGCCCAATAACATGTCTTCCCAGCCTGATGCAGCGCAGAGCACCAGCCGTTCGGCCTCAATCGACAGGTTGGATTTCTCCAGCAAGCGGGGATTACGGCCTGAGAGATCACATCCAAGACGCACTGCAGCTCCAAGCGCGCGCGCTCTTTGGCGCCGTTCGGGGCTGATGACCCGGGCTACGGTTTCAACCTCGGGCGGATTTGGCGAGGAGGTGTGTCGGGCGAAGGCGACGCTTGCGAGGAAGGTGCGCTCTGGGTGGTTCATGCCAGCAATTGGCGCCCGCAGCACCTGCTCGAAAGCGAGATCGGCGCGATGGTCGGGGTGCAGGCGCGCGCCAAGGTCGGCCAGGCGACATGCCGCGGCCAGCAGCACGGGGTCGCGGTCGCCGAATACCGGGTTGAGCCGCGCAAATGCAGGCGAAAGCCAGGCTTCCAGAGCCCCGCCCAGTTCCGATGACGCGCCTCGGGCGGCGGCCAGCGCATCGCAGCCTTCGATCAACGGATCGCGCGATCGCACGTCAGGATCCATCGCGTCCAGGAGCAGGCCCTCACGCACGCCAAAAGCCGAGATGATCACGCGCTCCACATTGAGGCTCTCAATCAGCGCCTCCAGCACGATGGCCGCATAGGGGAGCGTTTCGATCCGCTTCTTCGAGAGCCCCTGCATGCGCTCCAAGGACGCGCGTGATTGACGGGCCACCAGGCGTGAAACGTTGAGCGCGTCGCTGCGGCTCATCTCGTATTGGTGGGCGACGTGCAGCGGATAGTCCGCCAGCTCCATCTGAAAGAGCGCCAGATTGCGCCAGGCCCCGCCCACGGCGTGAAAGTGGCGCGTGGCGAAGCGCGCGGCGTAGGGAGCCAGCGCCGCTTCAATCACACGGCGGATGCGATCGCCATCAAGTTGACGCGGCGCCCCAAGGGCGAACGGTCCTAGGGGCAGGGTGGCGCCCTCGTCCGGCGTGACCGCGTTTAGTCGGACCAATTCCAGGCTGGAGCCTCCAAGGTCGCCCACGACGCCCTGGGCGTCGGGCTGGCCTGCAATCACCCCTAGCGCCGCAAACCGTGCTTCCTCCTCGCCTGAGAGCACGCGCACCGAAAGCCCGGTCTCATCCCTGACGCGCTTTAGAAAAGCTGGCCCGTCGGCGGCCTCGCGCACCGCCGCAGTCGCTGCGGTTGTGACGTCATCAGCGCGCCAGCCATCGAGGAGCGCGCGGAAACGACGAATAGCGATGAGGGCGATCTCGACCCCTTGCGGCGACAACCGCCCCGTTGAAGGCAAATCGCGCCCCAGCCCGGCCAGGGCTTTTTCATTGTAGACCGTCCAAATGGCGCGACCGTCCAGCCGGTAGATCACCAGGCGGACGGAGTTTGAGCCGACGTCGATGACGGCGGCTTGCCGAGAGGAGGGCCCGCTATCCCCGCGAGGCCACATGATCGATCGCGCGCGGCATGTCCTTCACCTTTTGCCCTCTACCCGAAAGGCTGGGGTTGGTCATGAAATACTCGTGCGCGGAAAAGGCGCCCGGATGATCCCATGAGGGATCGCGAGCATAGAGGCCGTCCTGGTCGAGCGCCCAGCTCTGAGCCTCATCTTTCAGATTGGCGAGCATGATCTGCTGCAGGACTTGCTGGTGAACTGTGGGGTTCTCAATCGGTGTCAGGCATTCGACGCGACGGTCAAGGTTGCGCGGCATCCAGTCGGCCGATGAAATAAAGACCCGGGCGTCGGATGAGGGCAGGGGCGCGCCATTTGCGAAAGCCACGATGCGGCCGTGCTCCAGGAACCGCCCGACGATCGATTTGACCCGGATGTTCTGGGAAAGGCCAGGGATGCCGGGGCGCAGACAGCAGATCCCGCGCACGACCAGGTCAATCTCAACGCCGGCCTGGCTTGCGGCGTAAAGCGCATCGATGATTTGGGGGTCGACGAGGGAGTTGAGCTTGGCCCAGATGCCGGCCGCACGTCCCTCGAGGCTGCTGAGCGCCTCTCGTGAGATCAGGTCCAAAAGATCGCGCTTCATGGTGATGGGGGAGAAGGATAGCTTCTCGAGGCCCTCCGGCTGGGCGTAGCCGGTCACATAGTTGAAGAGCCGTGAAGCGTCGCGGCCCAGGGCCGGATCGGTCGTGAAGAGTGAAAGGTCGGTATAAAAGCGCGCGGTGATCGGGTGATAGTTGCCCGTCCCGAAGTGACAATAGGAGCGCAGCGCATCGCCCTCGCGGCGCACGACCGTGGAGAGCTTGGCGTGAGTTTTATACTCCACGAAGCCGAAGACGATGTGGACGCCGGCGCGTTCAAGATCGCGCGCCCATTTCAGGTTCGCCGCCTCGTCGAAGCGCGCCTTAATCTCAACGACGGCGGTGACGTTCTTTCCGGCCTCAGCGGCCTCGATCAGGGCGGCGACAATCGGGCTGTCATGGGATGTGCGATATAGCGTTTGCTTGATCGCCAGGACGTTGGGATCGCGCGCGGCCTGGCGCAGGAACTGGACGACCACATCGAAGCTCTCGAAGGGGTGGTGGACCAAGATGTCCTTTTCGCGGATCGCTGCGAAACAATCGCCGCCGTGGTCTCGGATGCGCTCTGGGAAGCGCGGCTCAAACGGCTTGAATTTCAGATCAGGCCGATCGGCGGGGATCAGCTGATTGAGCTCGTCCAAACCCAGCAAGCCGTCGATCTGGATGATATCTTGCTGTTCTGCATGGAGGTTCGTGCAGATGAAGGCCTGCAGTTCCTCAGGCATGGAGGCGTCGATTTCGACGCGTACGACCGAGCCTAGGCGCCGCTGCTTCAGAGCCAGTTCAAATTCGCGGACCAAGTCTTCCGCTTCTTCTTCGATCTCGACGTCAGAATCGCGAATTAGGCGGAAGACCCCCTGCGCCTGGATCTCACAGCCCGGAAAAAGGTGGTCAAGGAAGAGGCCGACCAGCGCCTCCAAGGTGACGAACCGACGCTCCGACCTTCGTCGGCCGTTGCGCTGCGAGGGCAATTCCCAGAAACGCGCGACCTGCGCGGGAATGGGCACCAGGGCGTAAAGCAGGCGGCCATCTGCAAGCCGGCGCAGTTTCAGCACCAAAGAAAACGCCAGGTTCGGAATGAACGGGAAGGGATGGGCCGGATCGATCGCCAGCGGCGTCAGGACGGGAAAGAGCTGCGACACAAAGGGCTCTTCCAGGGCGTCGAGCTCCGCGTTCGTCACGTCGGAGGCGGCCACTAGGCTTAGGCCCTCACCCTCCAGTTCATCACACAATTCCCGCCAGCGGGTTTGTTGATCGGCCATCAGATCAGCCGCCCAGGCGTTGACCCTTTCAACCTGTTCAGCCGGTGTCAGGCCGTCCTGGCTGGCGACGCGAACGCCTTCGCGAACCTGGGCCCGCAGACCAGCGACGCGGACCATATAGAATTCATCGAGATTGTTGGCGCTGATCGCCAGGAAGCGAAGACGTTCAAGAAGCGGATGGCGCGGGTTCTTGCTCTCATCCAGCACCCGCCGGTTGAACGCGAGCCAGGAGAGTTCGCGATTGAAGAACCGCGCCGGAGATGCGGCCAGCTCTTCGTCCCACACCATCGGCGCACGCAGAACCCGCTTCGCAGCATCGGCGATCGGTTCAGCGAGGCTCATTTAGCGGTCTCCGCGAAAGCTAAGCACTAACGGAATTTGAGCCACCGGTGTGACCGCTTCAAGTCATCCGTCATAATCGTCAAGATTTTCGATATCGCCTTCAAGGATCTCGCGGGCGAGGACCCTTGATATCGGCCGCATCTGGCCGTCGTCAGTTTCGTCAAGTCGCCGAACGATTTCGCGCGCGCCGGGTATCGTTCTTTCCATGCGCCTCAAGAGATAAGGATAGACATCGTCGTGCGGGCGAATATTCCGTTCGCGGAAGAATTTCCTAAGGACGCCCAGAAGCACGTCGTCATCTGGCGCGCAGATCTCGGCGACCATCAGCGCATTGAGGCGCGAGCGCAGGTCAGGCAGGTCTGCCCTCCACGCCGCAGGCGCGGTGCGCGCCGTCAGCAAGAGGCTGGCCCCATCGCGCGCCGCAAGATTGATCAGGTGAAAGAGCGCCTCACCCTCAATGCCTTGGTCGACGTCTTCCAAGAGGACGGGCCGGGCGTCTGCGGCGACCAGATCGGGTTGGTTTCGCTGCAGGGTCACGGCCTGGACGCTATGGGCCCAGGCGTTCGCCAAATGGGATTTCCCGACGCCCTCAGGCCCGACCAGGGCGAGCGCGCCGCCTGGCCAATTTGGCCATGCATCAAGGGCTGCGATCGCCTGGGCGTTGGAGGCGCCTTGCACGAACGCGTCGCGGGAATGCGGTGTGGGCCTTTGAAGGCGCAACCGAAGTTGGCGGGCCATGCGGCCTTTGTCCTAGCCTTCAAATCTTACGCAGTGCTGCTCACTGCGTGGGATGCGCCGCCAACGACCAGCGTCCAGCCTTCAGGCCTTAGGAGTTCGATTGGCGAGAAGCGAACTTTGTAGTCCATCTTCTCCGAGCCGCGAACCCAATAGCCGAGGTAGACATAAGGAAGATTGGTCAGGCAGGCCTGGATCACGTGGTCAAGGATAACAAAGGAGCCCAAGGACCGGCGGCTCTGGTTTGGATCGTAGAAGCTATAGACCAACGAGAGCCCGTCGTTCATGACATCGACAAGAGCGCAAGCCACCAGGTCGCCAGGGCCTGCTTCGGTGAGCCGCGTTCGATATTCGATGATGTGGGTGCGTACGGCGGTATCTTCGACCATGGCCACATAATCCGGCCAGGTCATCTCGGCCATTCCGCCGTCAGCGTGGCGCGTGGTGAGGTAGCGGCGAAGCAGATCGAACTGCTCCATTGTGGCTTCAGCCTCGACGAGGTGGCGCTCTAGGTCTTCATTTCGGGTGATTGCACGCCGCTCTGAGCGGGTGAAAATATAGTCCGCCGCTGGAATTCGGGCCGAAACGCACGCCGTGCAGGCTTCGCAGGCCGGCCGGTAGGCGATGTTCTGTGATCGGCGAAAGCCGACCTGTGTCAGGCTGTCGTTGACCGAGGCGCCGTCAGAAAGCGGCAGGTGAGCGAACACCTTGCGCTCATATCGCTCAGGAAGATAAGGGCACGGCGAGGGCGCGGTCAGGAAGAACCTGAGCTGTCGAGACGGAAAATGCTGCGTCACGGACTTGCGATCGCCTTCATGCCTGTACGCCCTGCTGCAGATTAGGCGTCATGCTGGGCCGCCGCGCAAGGCCTGTTACTATCCTTGGACTAAGGGCCGCGGTCAGGCGGCAGCACTGGAGCCTCGCGCAAGAGCACAATGGCGATGCGGCGGTTGCCGGGAAGGGTGGGGTCATCTGGATAAAGCGGTTCGGAGGTCGCTTTGCCGGACACCTGGTAGATGCGGTCCGCATCGACGCCGGCCCCTTGCAGAACCTTGCGCGAGGCGTCGGCGCGGCCTTGCGAAAGCGCCCAGTCGCCCTCAGGCTTTCCCCCGTGGTCGGCGCTGGAGCTGGTGTGGCCGTAGATGCTGATGCGATTGGGCAGCTGGTTGATGATTTTGGCTATGGCCCTAAGCAGCAGTTTCGCACGATCGTTCGGCGCAACCGCGCCGGTGTTGAACATCGAGCGGCCTTCCTGATCGACGAGCTGAATGCGCAAGCCTTCCGGTGTTTGGTCGATAATGATGTTCTTGGAGAGTTCGGCCAGTTCGGGCAAGTCTTGCAGGGCTTGGCGTAGAGACTGGGCCGCAGATGCGAAGGCGGCGGCCTCGCGCTTGGCCTGATCCTGTTTGGCCTGATCCAGGGCCTGTTGATCGCTGGTGGACTTGGCCCCGTCCTTCGACTTGCCGTCATCGGGATGTTTGGCGTCGGGGCTGGCGTCCTGCACAACGGACTGCGATCCGTTCTGTTTGGCTCCGTCATTGCCAAGCGCTGTGCCCGACAAAATGCCCCCGGCGCCTGAGGTTGTCTCAGAGACGCTGGCCGGTGCGAAATAGTCGGCGATGCCGCGCTTCTGCTCGGGGCTGGTGGTGTTGATCAGCCACATCAGAAGAAAGAACGCCATCATCGCCGTCACGAAGTCGGCGTAGGCGACCTTCCAAGCGCCGCCGTGGTGTCCCCCGCCGCCGCTCTTCTTGATACGCTTGATGATGATCGGCCGTTCGCCGTTCACCGACATGGTCTGCCCCGGTCTTGCCTGTTACGAGAGGCCAAAGTGCGCAGGCTCCCGTTAAGATGCCGTTGCACACAGGGTTAAGGAGCATTCCGCAAATGAAAGTGGCTTTCGCCGGGTTGGGCGTGATGGGTTTTCCGATGGCTGGGCATCTGGTGAAGGCGGGCCACGAGGTGTGCGTCTATAACCGCAGTCCAGAAAAGTCGGCGCGCTGGATCCGTGAGTTTGGCGCCGCCTCGGCTCTTTCGGCGGCCGAGGCCGCAGCCGGCGTCGACGCCTTGGTCCTTTGCGTCGGCAACGACGACGACGTTCGCCAACTGGTGGCCGAGGCGCTTGGCGCCATGAACCCAGGAGCCACCATCGTCGACCACACCACGACCTCGGCCGTTGTGGCGCGCGAGATGGCCGCACTTTGCGCATCAACCGGCCGGGCCTTTGTCGATGCGCCGGTCTCGGGCGGTCAGGCCGGCGCTGAGAACGGGCAGCTGACCATCATGTGCGGCGCAGACGCTGACGTCTTCGCCCGGATTGACCCGGTGATCGGCGCCTACGCAAAGGCGACAAAACTGATCGGCGGACCAGGCTCAGGCCAGCTCGCCAAGATGGTCAATCAGATTTGTATCGCCGGCGTCGTCCAGGGGCTGGCCGAGGCGCTGCATTTCGCCAAGCGCGCTGGTCTGGATCCCCAGACGGTTTACGAGGCGATCTCGAAGGGCGCTGCGCAGTCTTGGCAAATGGACAATCGGTGGGCGAGCATGACCCAGGGCAAGTTTGATTTTGGTTTCGCCGTAGATTGGATGCGCAAGGACCTAGGCCTGCTTCTAGATGAGGCTGGCCGAAACGGCGCGGTCTTGGAGATGACCGCCATGGTCGATGGCTTCTACGCAGAGCTGCAGGAAATGGGCGCACGGCGATGGGACACCTCCAGCCTGGTCGCCAGACTGGAGACGCGGTGAGTGTTCCGCCTGGAGACAGAACGGCTGGTTCTAAGTGAGCTGAATTTCAGCGATGCGCCGTTCATTCTGGAACTGCTGACCAGTCGCGGTTTTCGGGAAAATATCGGCGACCGGGGCGTCGACGACCTGGACGGGGCGCGTGACTACATAGGAAAGGCGAGAGGCGGCTATGCGGCCAATGGCTTTGGGCTTTGGCGCTGCGACATCAAGGGCTCGGGTGAGCCTGCTGGGCTGTGCGGCCTCGTCAAGCGCGAGGGGCTGGACCATCCTGATGTGGGCTATGCTTTTCTGGAACGGTTCTGGGGCCAGGGTTTGGCCTCGCAAGCCGCCCTGGCCTCGCTCGCCTACGCTCGCGATGTCCTTGGCCTGACGACCATCGTGGCGATCACCACGCCCAGCAATCAGGGCTCGATTGCGGTCTTGCGGAAAATCGGCCTCAAGGACGGCGGCCTTATTCGACTACCGGGCTACGATCACGACAGCAGCTACTTCACCACCTAAGGCCGCGCCATGACGATCATAACCCGCCGGATCGCTGCAAACGGGTTCGAATTCGCCGTCGATGAGGCCGGCGGCGGCGATCGTCTCGCACTTTGCCTGCACGGGTTTCCCGAAAGCCGATTTTCGTGGCGCCATCAATTGCCGCTTTTGGCGCAAATGGGCTACCGGGCCTGGGCCCCGGATTTGCGCGGCTATGGAGAAACCGAGCCCAAACCAAAAGCCGTCTCGGCCTACCTTATCGATCGGCTGATGGAAGACGTGGCGGCGCTGATCGATGAGAGCAAGGCGCGATCGGTGACCCTTATCGGTCATGACTGGGGCGCAGGTCTGGCGTGGACCTTCGCGGCCAATAGGGTGCGGCCGTTGGAACGGCTGGTGATCATGAACGTCCCTCACCCTGCGGTGATGAACATCCAGCTGCGCCGGTCTTGGGGTCAGCTAAGGAAGTCCTGGTATATGTTCTTTTTTCAGCTGCCTGGCCTGCCGGAACTTGCGCTCACAGCCCGCGGCGCACGCGCTATTCGCAGCGCCTTCTATGACATGGCCGTCGACAAGACGAATTTCACGCCGGAAGTCCTCAACCACTACGCTCAAAATGCTCAGCGGCCTGGCGCGATCCGCGGGATGATCAACTGGTATCGCGCCGCCTTTCAACTGCGTGGAAAACTGGCTGGGCCTTGGGATGTGATCGAAACCCCGACCTTGATCGTTTGGGGCGAAGACGACAAAGCCCTTGGGCTTGAGCTGCTTGATGGATCGGACGCCTACGTTGCTGATCTGACGATCGAACGCCTGCCTGGCGTTTCACATTGGGTGCAGCAGGAGGCCCCTGAGAAGGTCAATCAGCTCGTGAGAACCTGGCTGGTCGCGCCGCGTTAGCTGCTGGCGTTCGACCTAAGCTCCAAGCAGCCGCGCTGCGCGCGGCGCGAAATAGGTGATCACGCCGGCCGCGCCTGCGCGCTTGAAAGCGCCCAAGCTCTCCATGATGGCGCGTTCTTCCTCAAGCCAGCCGTTCTGCGCAGCCGCCATCAGCATCGCGTATTCTCCCGACACCTGAAAGGCGAAGGTCGGCATGGCGAAGGCTTCGACGACGCGGCGGACGATATCGAGGTAGGGCATGCCAGGCTTGACCATCACCATGTCGGCGCCCTCGGCGATATCCATCGCGACTTCGCGCAAGGCCTCCTCGGAGTTGGCTGAGTCCATCTGGTAGGTTTTCTTATCACCGGGGTTTTCGATTGAGCCCGTTCCGAGCTTTCCTGAGCCGATAGCCTCGCGATAGGGACCGTAGAAGGCCGAGGCGTATTTTGCAGCGTAGGACATGATCATCACGTCTTGCAGGCCATGGGCCTCAAGCGCCTGACGCAGCGCCCCGCAGCGTCCGTCCATCATGTCCGACGGAGCCAGGATGTCGCATCCGGCCTCGGCCTGCATCAGCCCCTGGGACACGAGGCGTTCGATCGTGGCGTCATTGAGGATGCGGCCGTTCTCGACGAGGCCGTCGTGACCGTGGTCGGTGAAGGGATCGAGGGCCACGTCACACATGACGCCGACTTCGGGCGCGGCGTCCTTCATCGCCTTGATGGCTTGGGCGATCAAGCCGTGGGCGTTGTCGGCCAGCGAGCCTGCAGCGTCCTTCTTGGCCCCGTCGATGTGCGGGAAGACGGCGATTGCAGGGATGCCCAGCGCGCGGGCTTCTCGCGCGGCGGCGGCGCAATCCTTGATGGAAAGCCGGCTCACGCCCGGCATTGCGGCGACTGGAACCTGGCCTTCGCCCTCGTGGACCACCATGGACCAGATCAGATCAGCGGGCGTGAGAACCGTTTCGCGCACGAGACGTCGGACCCAGTCGGCCTGACGCAGGCGGCGCAGGCGAAGGGCGGGATAGGCGGCGAGGGGGGCTTTCGTCATTTGCCGGCGTTTGAACCTTCACTGAGGGCGGCGCAAGTCTCGAAACATTTGACAGCGCCGCCGACCAGCGCGACTTGGCCCATCATGGATTTCACTCTGACCGAAGATCAACGCGCCATCGAGGACGCCGCACGTGCGTTTGCGATGGCCGAACTCGCCCCCCATTCGGCCCGTTGGGACGCCGACAGCCATTTTCCAGTTGATGTCCTTCGTAAGGCTGCAGCCTTGGGTTTCGCTGGGCTCTATGTTGGCGAAGATGTTGGCGGCTCGGCCCTTAGCCGGCTGGACGCCTCAATCGTCTTTGAGCAATTGAGCTACGGCGATGTGACGACCGCCGCCTTCATCTCGATCCACAACATGGCCTCGTGGATGATCGACCGGTTCGGCTCCGAGGAGTTGCGCAAGCGCGTGCTTCCTGGGCTCACCTCCATGGAGCTGCTGGCCTCCTACTGCCTGACCGAGCCAGGTTCAGGCTCAGACGCCGCGGCGCTGGCGACAACGGCGCGCAAGGACGGCGCTGATTATCTCTTGAACGGATCGAAGGCTTTCATTTCCGGCGCCGGAGTTTCGGATGTCTATGTGGTGATGGCCAGGACCGGCGCAGCCGGACCGAAAGGGATTTCAGCTTTCGTGGTGGAAAAGTCCGCCCGCGGGATCTCCTTCGGCGCACAGGAAAAAAAGATGGGCTGGAAGTCTCAGCCCACGGCGCAGGTGAATTTTGACGACTGCCGCATACCTGAGGCCAATCGTATCGGATCTGAAGGCGAGGGCTTCAACTTCGCCATGGCGGGTCTGGATGGAGGCAGGATCAACATCGCGTCCTGTTCCTTGGGGGGAGCAGGCCTGGCCTTGGACGCCGCCAAATCCTACCTCGCAACCCGCCGACAATTCGGCGCTCCCTTGCGCGACTTCCAAGGTCTCCAGTGGCGTTTCGCCGACATGGCGACCGAGCTTGAAGCGGCCAGACTGATGGTGCGTCGCGCCGCCAACGCCCTGGACAATCGAGATCCCAAGGCCACGCAATACTGTGCGATGGCCAAACGTTTCGCCACCGACGCCGGGTTCGAAGTCGCAAACCAGGCCCTGCAGCTGCACGGCGGATATGGCTACCTTCAGGACCTGCCTCTGGAACGAATTGTTCGCGATCTGCGCGTCCACCAAATCCTCGAGGGAACCAACGAAATCATGCGCGTGATCACGGCGAGGGAATTGTTTCGGCAATGATTGAGGAGCCCGAAGTCATCACCCGAATTGAAGGCGCGGTCGGATGGATCACGCTGAACCGACCTAAGGCTCTCCATGCGCTGACGACGAACATGTGTCGGATCATGATCGCATCCTTGCTGGCCTGGCGCGAGGATCCCCGCGTGAAGCTGGTGATGATCGATCATGCTGGCGAACGCGGGTTCTGCGCGGGCGGCGACATCCGCATGCTCGCCGAAAGCGGGGCTGGAGACGCTCGCCTGGCTCGCGAATTCTTCTTTACCGAGTATCAGCTGAACACGTTGCTGCACGATTTTGCGAAACCCCAAGTGGCCTTCATGGATGGCGTCACCATGGGAGGCGGGGTCGGCCTGTCGCGGCCTTGCCGGTTTCGCGTGGCGACTGAGCGGACGACGTTCGCCATGCCGGAGACCGGGATCGGCCTCTTTCCCGACGTTGGCGGCGGCTGGTTTCTATCGCGAATGAGCGACCACATCGGGCTGTGGCTGGCCTTGACCGGGGCTCGGATCAAGGCCGCCGACTGCCAACTCACCTGCATTGCGACCGACTATGTAGCAAGCGGCGAACTTCCCGCCTTGAAGGCGGCGATTGTTAAGGACCCGGCTGCGGTGGAGACCCTTTTGACGCAGTTCGAGGGCGACGCGGGGAGGCCAAGTTTAGCTGACCACCAAGACGAGATCGCGCGGCTCTTCGCAGGCCAGAGCGTCGAAGAAATCGTCGCCGACCTGGAAGCGGCTGGCTCGGACTGGGCGTTGCAACAACTCGCCATTCTCAAGACCAAGTCGCCTCAGACGATGAAAGTTGCGTTTCGCCAGTTGAAGCTGGGAGCGGCCATGACCCGGTTCGCCGATAATATGGCGATGGAATATCGCATCGGAGCGCGCGTGGTGCAGCGTCACGATTTCATCGAAGGTGTTCGGTCCGTCATCGTGGACAAGGACAACGCGCCAAAGTGGAATCCTGCGACGCTTGCAGCTGTCGATGAAGCGCTTCTTGACGGCATTTTCGCGCCACTGCCTTCCCCTGAGGAGTGGGCGCCCTTACCTTGAGGCGACGGCGGTTTCAAAATGGACCGCTCTGGGGAGGATTATGCATGAATTCGAAGCTATTCTTGGCCGCGGCGCTAGCTGTGGCCGTAAGTGCAGGGGCGGCCTACGCAAAGCCTGACGCCAACCAGTTGGCCGCCGTGGCTGACAAGGCTCGACCCGAGGCTGACACCAAGCGCGACGCCGATCGCAAACCCGCAGAGATGCTGGAGTTCGCCGGCGTCAAACAGGGCCAGACCGTTGTCGATATGCTGCCAGGCGGCGGCTATTTCACCCGCCTGTTCTCCAAAGCCGTGGGCGCCAAGGGAACGGTCTACGCGGTGAGCGGCCCTCCGCGCCCGCCTCAAGATCCGACAAAACCGCCGCCGACCCCGGCGATCGATGTCCTGGCGGCCGACCCGAACTATTCGAACGTGAAGTCGATCCACGCTCCGCTAGCGGGCGGGCTCTCGCTGCCGACCCAGGCGGACCTGGTTTGGACGTCGCAAAATTATCACGACATCAAGAACGTCCCCAATGTCGACATCGTCACCTTCGACAAGACGGTCTTCAACGCCCTAAAGCCGGGCGGTGTCTTCATAGTTCTTGATCACGTGGCCAATCCAGACACGCCAAACCCGACGAGCACCTTGCACCGGATCGATCCGGCGGTCGTGAAGAAGGAGGCCGAGGCTGCGGGCTTCAAGTTCGAGGGCGAAAGCTCAGTGCTGCGCAATCCCTCGGACGATCATACGATTCGCGTCACCGAGGGGGCGATCCGCGGCAAGACCGACCAGTTCATCTATAAGTTCCGCAAACCAAAGTAAGCATCAGCGTTCAAAGAGGACTTTCATGACCCGCATCGCCTTTATCGGCCTTGGCAACATGGGCGGCGGAATGGCCGCCAACCAAGCCAAGGCGGGTCATGAAGTCCTGGCTTTCGACCTTTCGAAAGCCGCCCTGGAAAGGGCGGTCGCAGCAGGGTGCGTCGCGGCCAGTTCTGCGGCCGAGGCGGTGACCAAGGCTGAGGCTGTGATTACCATGTTGCCGGCCGGCCAGCATGTCCGGGCGGTATACCACGACGAGGTTCTCCCCAACGCCAAGCCAGGCGCACTGCTCATCGACTGCTCCACGATCGACGTGGAGAGCGCGCGTGCTGTCGCAGCTGGGGTGACAAGGGCTGGGTTTCGCTTCGCCGACGCACCCGTATCGGGAGGCCAATCCGGCGCCGAGGCTGGAACCTTAGCCTTTATGGTCGGCTGCCCCGAGGCTGACTTCGCAGCGGTCGAGGCCTTGATCGGCCCCATGGCGCGGGCCGTCATCCGGGCCGGAGAGCATGGCGCGGGACAAGCCGCCAAGATCTGTAACAACATGGTTTTGGGCGCCTCAATGATCGCGGTCTGCGAAGCCTTCGCGCTCGCCGAAAAACTCGGTCTTGAGCCTGAACGGTTCTTTGAGATCGCCTCGAAATCATCTGGTCAGTGCTGGAGCCTTACGAGTTATTGCCCGTGGCCCGGCCCGGTTGCGACGGCGCCTTCGAACCGAAACTACGAGGGCGGGTTCGCCACCGCCATGATGCTGAAAGACCTTAAGTTGGCGCAAGAAGCAGCGGCCAAGGCTGGCGCTGCGACGCCCTTGGGGGCGCAAGCCGAGGGGCTCTATGCGCTTTTCGACCGTCTGGGCGGCGGGGAGCGGGATTTTTCTGCTATTCTTGAGCTCTTTCGGGGGCGCGCGCCCTTGAGCGTTTCATAGGCGAAATCGTGGCGTACAAATTTAGCCTGTAAGTTCCTAGATAAGTGATCAAAGATCATATACCGCGACCGTCCGACTTATGGACAACATTTGACAACTGCGCCAAAACCCCGGGGCGCAGCATTTGCGAAACGGTCGCGCGCAAGGTTTGGCGAGCGCGACCCTAGAGGATAGAGTCTATGGACTATCGTTCTGCGTTCGAGGGCGCTCTTGAGAAGGTCCGTTCGGAGGGCCGCTATCGGGTATTCGCCGATCTGAAGCGCCATCGCGGATCGTTTCCGCGCGCGACCTGGACGCGGGCGGACGCAGAACAGTGCGACGTGGTGGTTTGGTGCTCCAACGACTACCTTGGCCAGGGCGAAAACCCGGTCGTCACCCAGGCCATGAAAGCTGCAATCGACGAAGCAGGCTCAGGCTCAGGCGGGACACGCAATATCTCGGGCACGACGCACTATCACGTGGAACTGGAGCGTGAGCTGGCCGACCTTCATCAGAAGGAGGCGGCGCTTCTGTTCACCTCGGGTTACGTATCCAACGAAGCCTCGCTCTCGACCCTGCACAAGATCTTGCCGGGCCTGGTGATTTTCTCCGATGCGCTGAACCACAATTCGATGATCAGCGGGATCCGCGCCCATAAGGGCCAAAAGCACATTTTCCGCCACAATGACCTGGACCATCTCGAAGAGCTGTTGGCTGCGACCGATCCGGCGCTCCCCAAACTGATCGCCTTCGAGAGCGTCTATTCGATGGACGGCGATGTCGCCGACATCCCAGGAACCGTGGCGCTCGCCAAGAAATATGGCGCCATGACCTATATCGACGAGGTCCATGCGGTCGGCATGTACGGGCCGCGCGGTGCAGGCGTGGCCGAGCGCGACGGGATGATGGCTGAGATCGACATCATCGAAGGTACGCTCGGCAAGGCGTTCGGCGTCATGGGCGGCTATATCGCCGCCGACGCTGTGATCTGCGACGCGATCCGCAGCTACGCCGACGGCTTCATCTTTACGACCTCGATTCCGCCGGCGCTAGCGGCCGGCGCGGTGGCGTCGATCCGCTATCTGAAGGAACATGATGAAATCCGCGTGGCCCACCAGGAGCGCGCCGCCTCGTTGAAGGCGCGGCTGATCGCAGCGGGCCTGCCGGTGATGCCGTCGGTCTGCCATATCGTACCGGTGCTGGTGGGTGACGCCGTCCACTGCAAGATGATCTCCGACATCCTTTTGGAAGAGCACGGCATCTACGTCCAGCCGATCAATTATCCGACCGTACCGCGGGGAACTGAGCGCCTGCGCTTCACACCGTCGCCGGCTCATACCGACGAGATGATGGACGATTTGGTCAAGGCGCTCGAGAAGCTTTGGGTCCATTGCAATATCATGCGCATTGGCGGCGTCGCGGCTTAGGACGCTACGCAGCGCAACGGCCTTTACGCGCAAGCCTTCAAACCCTGCATTTGCGCTAGACGCGCCTGCCTTTCGGCCTTCGCTCGACTTGCGGCGGGGCTTTTTCCGGTCAAGGGTCGCGTCTCGGTTCCCCGACGCGAAAATCCCCAGATCGAAGCGATTTTCAGGACGGCGATCAGAAAGTCGGCCGGGCCATTTGCCGGGCCAATCGGTGCGCCTGGCCCGCCGCGGCGCCTTCTGGACGCCGTAGGAGGGCGCGGGCGAACCTGACGGGCCTTTTTGTCTTTCCTTGGAATTGATCTGAGCGATTTCATTGCGCGCGCCGGTGTTGGGCGAAAGGCCTTTCGGGGCTAGTCGGACGCTTCAACTAATTCAGAACCTTTGATCGATTCACTGCCTTCGACACCCTGAGGTGACGGAGGCGAGGATGGCTGCGCGGGAAGTTGGGGTAAAGCGCTACGTGGTTCGGCTGAGCGC
>Ga0209166_10000205_pt1 | contig 76340 bp, 46 predicted proteins | sample Coa_R1_3_FD_187151 | JGI IMG/M metagenome (GOLD analysis project Ga0209166, IMG submission 187151) | Surface soil microbial communities from Centralia Pennsylvania, which are recovering from an underground coalmine fire - Coalmine... | ecosystem: Environmental > Terrestrial > Soil >...
GCTTTAGGAACGTCGGCAAACAGCCGGGCCATCTGCGCCGGCGACTTGAGGTATCGCTCAGCGTTACGGCACAAAAGCCGTCCAGCGGTCTCCAGTCGCCGCTTGTGCCGAATACAAGTGAAAACGTCCAGGACTTCGCGTTCTGCAGCAGTCGCATAAGCCACGCCATTGGTGGCAACCAGAGGCAGTTTCAACTCCCGCGCCAAGGCAATAGCTGTCTGATTGCGATGCTCTTGGTCGCGTTGGAAATGACGTTGAATTTCAATGTAGACATTTTCTCGACCAAAAACAGATGTGAGCCGCTCCAATAGTTCCCGGGCTCCCTTTGTCCCGCTTCTTTGCAGCGCATTCGCTAGCGGCCCACATTCGTCTCCGGTAAGACACACCAGGCCCGAAGCATGCTCTTCAAGGTCGCTGAGAGTTGCAGCGACTGCTGCGTGCTTGGGAGCACGCAATTTTGTTTTGGTGATAAGTCGGCACAGGTTCTGATAACCAGCCCTTGATTGGCATAGGACCGGATAATTTGTTGTGCCGTGTTCATCTGTGATCGTAACCTCCGCTCCAACGTGCGCCCGTGTCCCGGTTGTTTTTGTGGCCATGTGGAAGCGGGGCGACCCGTACACACCATTGCGATCGAGCAAGGCCATTGCGGGGACCTCCTGCACCGAGCAGATGGCCGCCAGCGCTTCAGGAAGAGAAGCTCCTTCCAGGAAAGAAAAAGCACAGCGGGCGTGGAGTTCCACATACTGCATGGTCAGTCGTACATCCCTTCGACAAACCATTGCCCAGAAACCAGATCACGAAACACACGATACAGTCCCGACGCGCTGCCGTTATGGAGCATCAACTCCCATTCGTCACGCTTCCATCGGCCTTCACTGCTCCACCACTGGCCGCTGCCACGCCACGGACCGGCGGAGTTTACGACCTGCAATTTGATCCCGCCGAAGGCAACCGTCCTTGGCCGCTCGCGGTTCAGCTCTACTCTTGCGGCTAGCGGCGGACGGAATAATCGAAGTGCAAGCCGCGGTGAAGGCAGGCGTTCCCTCACTTGAGACGAGGCATCGCTTCTGAAGGGATGTACCTGAAAGTTATCCGGCTGATGTGGGTCAACAACAGACGGATAACCAACGCGGCCCCTGCCCCGCTCGTCCTGCTCTCCAACGAGAGCCCGCAGACGAGCAAGGGCAATCTCCAGTCTTCCCGGCTCAGGAGCCAGTGGCTGAAATAATCCCGCTTGTGTAACTCGGATTCGCGCCGGTTCTGCTCCTACAGTAATCTTTCGGACTGCTCCGTTCGGGGGATGCGCCGCTAAGTCAAGTTGAAGCAGCTTCAACAGCAGCTTGGAGTCTTGCGTGGGGACCGGGAGCTTGAGCGTGCGCACATAAGTCGCATGCGGCGCCGGGTACGAATCTGCTTCTATCTGCCGGTCTTTGTAGATTTCCAGCCCCAGCTCAGTTCTCAGAGAGTCGGTTGCCAGGGACCTTGATTCGAGCCTGGCGGTTATTTGCTCCAGAAGACGGTTAAGGATAAAAGCCAGCGGTTCTAGTAATTCAACCGGCTCTTCCAGTTCGGTACTTTCCGCAAAGCGAGATGGGGTTCCGCCGGAACGAGCTCGCGCTGCACTTCGCCTCGCGCCAGACGTTGTAATTGAAGACCTTTCTGCCCCAACCTCTCCGCAAGAGGAATTGGCGGAAGGGCCGCGAGCGATTGAAAAGTGCGAATTCCCCAACTGTCGAACACTTCGAGCATGTCATCGGAAGGCTGCAAGATTTCGACCGGCAGCGGAGCCAGATGCTGTGCCTCCTCTCCGGGAGCAACGGTCGAAACGCCTGGCCAGCCATAAGCTGCATGCAGAGCGGTGTCGGCATTCGCGGCGATCCCGATATGCACATCAAAGCCATGGCATTTGGAACGATCCAAAAGCTCTCGGCCGATTTCTTGGGGCGCTCCGAAAAGCGATTGCGTTCCGGTTAGATCCACCGTGACAATTCCAGTACTGGTTGATTCAACGCGGGGAGAACAACTGTATGCGCAATCTAGCAGCGCAGCGTGCCCGGATTCTTCCTGGGCCTGCACGCGTTTGCGCAACACGAGTTCGCCACATACCTCCGCTTGTAGTCTGGTCATGCGAATTTCCACTCCGCGCGCCCGCGCCGCCTCGTTACAAGCAAACACCCTCAACTGGGATTCGGGCCCGTCAAGGACCGCCACGGGAGACTCGCGTATGCTGCGTTCATCCAAGCGCGTAGCTGCCTGCACAGGAAAATCCGGAACGTAGATACAGGCAAACAACATGAACTAAGCCCATTGCGCCGAAGCGGTGAATTCGGGTCTGGCCGACTGGACTGCCTTTCTGGTGCGTGCTCGCATGACTTCTACTTTGAACTCCACGGCGCTCACCAGCTGCGCATGAGAAACTTCGCAGGTTCCCTCCCATTGGACCTCGCTGCCGGCAACGTTCAGTGTCAGGGCGGCACAACTCTGTGCGGCGGAAACAGGAGTTACGACGACCAGCGCCGTCGGCATCTTTTCCACTACACGGGAAAAGCGAAACCAAGTGGTAAGCGGAACTTTTTTTATGAGACTTTCGTCGATGTTTCCCAGGTCAACCGCAATCAGGCCGAAACCTCCGTTCTGGACCAGAATGTCGGCGGCTTTAAACGCCTGTTCCAGAGAGCGCAGCCCTCGCTTCTCTCTGCACCGTACCCAGAGCATGTGCGACAATTCCACGCCGGCAGCATCGGCTGAGGTCGGATCGAAGCAGTCATCCGCATCCACGGTGGCACAGAATTCACCTTGATTTGTCAGTTGCGCCATCATGGATAACAGAAGAGTCGTCTTACCTGATGAGCCCTTGCCGGGAGCGCACAGTTGGGTTAGTGCCCCTTTTGGAATGCCCCCGGTTTGAGCGTCGACGGCCTGGATACCGGTCCTGACCATCTCGCGCTCCAAGCTCAAGGGCCGGGTCAAGGCGCCGGGAAGCCGGCTTTCCACATGGGCGCGGATGGCTGCAAAGGTGGCCATATATATTAAGGACTCGGGCAGGGGCGAGATTCGCTTTTTGTTCGCTAACTAGCATTAAACTAACTTACCGAGTTGCCCCTTGTCAACTGGGGAGGCAGGTTGTTGAAATCCTAAGTAATTGACCTGTCAATGAATCCCCGAGTCTTCAACCACATCATCCAATTGCTTTGCTAGACTGAAACTCCAATGTTCGGGCGTTACCGACTCATTGCAAAAGAGCGATATATCCGCGACCACTTCGGTTTGGACGAGGATCCGTCGTGGACGCCACGCTGGAACATTGCTCCTACACAACCCATCGCCACTGTCCGACAGGATCCAAAAGCGCCAAAGCGCAACCTTAGCCTGGTCCGCTGGGGTCTTATTCCGTATTGGACACTGTTGGCGAATTCTCAGATGACCAATCGCCCAAGCTGCGCGAATGCCGAAGTCCGTGTTGGAGCGGGGAGAACCCCGCTCCAGTAGTCGCTAAGACGCTGAAGGTTGATCGCGCAGGCGATGGCAACATTCTGCAAATGACACTTCGGCAAACCACGATACCTTGAACGACGCAAACCTAAGGAACGAACGCCCTGTGAAAAAGTCGCTTCAATGCCAGCTCGTCGGTTGTAGAGCTGCTTCCAATCCGGAGTGCGTTGCTCTTTCCTGCTGGCAATCAGCAGTTCATGCTCTTCGCGAGGTCGCAGGCTCAGCTTCCTGGAGTTCTTGGCCCCGTTCTTTGTACATAGTGCGTTTACGGTACAGCGGCTGCAATCCGTGCGTGAAAATTTCGTAGAGATGACCTGACGTCCCGTCGTGCCGGTGTTTATCCACCAACCGCTACTTCGCTTGCCCTGTGGGCAAACTGCAAAGTGACCATCCCAATCGATTGTGAAGGCTGTGAGGTCATAGCCGTTCTCCATCTGAGAATGATGCCAATTCTGCTTTACGGGACCCACTAGTTCGATACCACGCTTCTTCTGGCTCTCGAGAGTCACCTGGCTCCCCACATACGAACCATCCACTAGCTGTCGCTTCGGTAATAGCCTTCGTTTGCCGAGTTCATCCTGCCCTCGTGCGACGTGAGCAAGGTCCGGCTGATGCGCGTCCGTGGTGTCGACGTTTGTGATCAGATTGGGAGCTTCCGGCGAGCAGGTCTCTGTAAAGTGAACCTTGTAGCCCACCCACTCTGTCGTTCCTTTTGCTCCGTAGTGGGCGTCCAGATCGTATGGCGAGTCGATTCGAGCAGGCGAAGGCGGTAGATTACCGGCGTGGCGCCAGTGAAGCACATCCTCGTTCACACAGAACTGGGATATCCAACATCGGCGCAATGCTTCAACCGCGGGTAGGATTCGCAGATAAGCCGGTGCCACCGGCTGCCAGATTGCCGCCAGTAGAAACATCCCATCACGGCCGATTTGTTCCGCTAAAGCATTGGCTCCATCCTTGCTCTCTGGTAGACGTCCGCGCTCGAACCGTTTTGCATATCGCAAGTACCATTCGCTGTCGACATTGGCGCTCAGCCAACCTGGATCTACAGTTGAGAGAACGTTCAGGGCCGCACGTAGCGTCTCTCCGACAAGTTCCAGCCGATTCATATTGCGGATCGAAGCGATGATGTGAGTTGAATCCGTCCGCATGTCGCTGCGTTCGCGCACCAAACCAAGGTCTTGGCATCTTTCTAGAAGTGTCTGCAGCAGCAGCATTTCTGCATTACCCTCAATAAGCCGCTCCCGAAAGCGAGATAGGATCGAGTAATCAAATCCGGAGTCGGTCAGGTCTAGGCCGAGCAAATACTTCCAATCAATGCGTGTGCGCACCGCATCCGCTGCATTCCTGTCGGAAAGGTGTTCCGCGAACTGCATGATCGTTACAAGCGCCAACCTCCACGGAGTCGCTGCTGGCTGTCCTCTTGTCGGAAAGAGTGAAGCAAACTGCTCGTCGCGGAAAATGGTTCCCAGGAAGCTACGCAGGCGCAGGCATGTGTTTCCCTCTGGAATGGCAGCTGCGGCAACACGCGCTGTGTCCGCCGGAATGGGACTGACCGGTAGCAATCTCAGCATAGATGTTGCGGTAGATAGCCGCCAGAGTGACTCATAGAAAAGCTACCGCTCCCAAAACACGCATGTCCATCTCTACCTTTCGCAAGAACCAACATCGATACAACCTGGTCGATATCGAACGCATGATTCATTGCCCGATTCCGGATGTCCTGCCGCGCCGTGAGCGTGAACCATCTTGCCCCTAGAAGGCCCAACTTCTGGATCGCCCTTCACTCGGGTGGCTCGGCATAAACGCCCCTGAAATGCTCCTTCTTGATGAGAAACAGACCGATGTGTAGACAGATGTGTAGACTTTGCTTGACCAACGAGAAAGGGGGGCGTACTATCCGAAGCAATCCTTCGTTTACGAATACCATAGAGCAGAGGTTGCGATCCTACGGCCAGTGCTTCGCCTCTTTTGGAAGGAAGGACACCCCAATGCGCCTACGCGTCCGCGCCACACTTTTATCGTTCTGCCTGCCGAGTACTGCTAATCCACATGGCGCAAATTGGCCGAGGGTGCTTGTAGTCGCCTTCGCCTCCGTCTGCTGCGTTCCGCTGCCGGCCAAGGCATCCGGCAACCTGCAATTCGGCCCGCCGGTGCACCTTGTCTCCAATACGCCTTTTAGTCGACCGGGCGGTATCGCACTGGACGAAACTGCAAAGCCGCCCCGGCTGATCGTCGCTGACACGGCCCACAACACAATTCAGTGGGCCGATGCTACAGACCCGACCAACCTTATTTTTCACTCGATTCCGCTGGCTAACGGCTTCATCGATCCGGAGGGCCTTGCCGTAGATACCCAGGGAAATCTCTACGTCGTGAACACTCTCGGAAATGAATTGCGAAAGTTCACCTGGAATGGAATGACCTACCAGGACCAGGGCAACTTCTGTGGCACGTCCGCGAACAACGTAAGCATTTCGTTGCCGCGTGACGTGGCGGTTGACGCGAATGGCGCAGTCTATCTGCTCGATTCGGGTAACCGACGATTGTTGAAGGCTGGCGGGCCAAATGCGCAGGCCTGGAGCGAGCTGACGTCGCCGGATCCATCCTGGTCCAACCCTTTAGGCCTTGCTGTAGGCAACGACATGAAGGTCTACGTAGCTGATACGGGCAACCACCGCATCGTCCGGTTGGAAGCGCAGACAGGCAAGCAAGTTGACACCCTTGGGCATTGGGGGACGCAGCAAGGGGGCCTCCGGTATCCGCGCGATGTCGCCGTCGACAAAGACGGACGGATCTTTGTTGCGGACACCTACAACCACCGTGTGCAGGTGCTGGATGCGAAAGGGAACACGCTCGCGCTGCTTGGCCAAGCTCCGGGTGTGGGAATGCTGGAGAAGATCATCGTCGACTCGACCTATCGCATTTTCGCCGTCGATTCCGACAACAATTGGATCCTTGCATTTCTTGGGCCTAAGACGAAGCTGCCTTTCGATGTCTTCGTGCGCGACGATTTCAACGACAAGGGCGTTGAGCCTTCCGTCGGGCCCTCGAAAGTCGCTTCACCGGACATCATTGTGCGCAACAAGCCGGACGTCGATCTCGCACTCGCGTCTAAAGGTGGCTTGGAGAATACGTATCTTTCGCAAGACAGTCATTACCCGGACCCTAACTATGTTTACTTGGAGTTGCATAACAATGGAAACCAAGCGGCCAACTCCAACAGCGCCCGGTTTTATTGGTACGACCCGAAGGTCTACAACTGGGACCCAGGTAATTTCCTAGGAAGCTTCCCGAGCGACTGGCACTTTACTAATTCGTTTTACACTTCCTGGCTCGACGCACAGCACAACCAGCCGGGTAACGCGCTCTTTGCGCCGTCTGTGCCACCCAATGACAAGGTTGTGGTCGGCCCGCTGATCTGGTTGCCGCCCGATCCAGCGACAGCGGGAACTCCTGGCGAGTTCCGGCTTGCCGTTCGCGTATCGAATCCCTTCGATTCACCACCGACGGGAAACCCGAAGAATCTCATCCGGCTCAGCAATGACATCTCTGAAATACCGGTGCGGGTCAAGCGCGGTCCCTTCCCGATCGGTAAACAGGACACGCTGATCATACCCGTCAATTTCAGCGACGGAATGCTTACGCCGCTCAATGCAAACTCAATCGACGTGAGCGGGATGGAAAGTTCGATCAACACATGGCTCGCGTCGGTTAGTTACGGGTTGACGAGTGTTGCGATGGGCATGACGGTGCCCTACACGCCGCTGCAGACGTCGGGCCACTATAACGATGCGCTGAACAATCCCGTCATCTCCCTGATGGAAGAGATGTTGCCCGTCCTTCTTGTGAAGAATCCGAACCTCCTGGTCGCCGCGAACGGGCAGCCTATTCGACGCATTCTCTTATTGACGAACGATCCAAACCAGGCGGAGTGGGCGACCAATGGTTCCTGGCACTTTACGCCGGCGCAGATCGACCTCACTGTATCCATTGTCGCCGCCGGAGCGCCGCTGCCGGTTATCAAGCATTCAATTGCGCACCACTTCGGTCTCTATGACCTCTATGGTCACGACCCGCCATATCACTTCAACGTCGAACCGGTAGGGCTGTGGGACACGATGGCCAAATTTAACGATGCCCATCCCCTGGTATGGAACAAGGAGCGGGCGGAGTGGATTTCCGGCAAGCAGGCCTTGGTTTCCTACGTGCGGCGCCCTAAAGCGGGCACACATCCCCCGGTCGCTCAGTTCGACTTGTTTAAGCAGGAGACGGCCGCGCCACAACAAAACGTGGCAGTTGCGATTGGATTGACGCCGGAAACACCGTTCCTCAGCGAGACACGCTTCCTCTATGTAGAAGCACGGACAAACAAGCTCAATGGCGATCCGGACTCCACCCTTCCGACACCGTGGTTGTCCGACGGTGTCCTTATGTACTACGTCGACACCACGATTCCGCAGGGCCAGGGAGTCGTCATCATTCAGGATGCGGATCCAACCAAGCCAAACCTGGTGGGCGCCACCTTCATTCCGGGCGTGCACCCCTCTTTCACTCTGCCTCAGGCCGGCCTGACAGTTACGGTGAACTCCGGTCAGAATGGCGCCGATTACCAAATCGCCGTCGACTTCGCGCCGCCGGCGCAGCTTTATGACGTCTACGTGGATCCCGGTCCGGTCTCCTGGGAGAGCCCCGACATTTTCGTTGATATTCCCGACGGAGCGAAGGGTAAACACCCCGGCAAGTACCAATCAGACATCGACCCTAATCCGGACCATGCGGTTGATGAGGGTGAGCAGGCAGCGATGACCGACCTGAACGGAAAGCCACTGATCAACCACGTGTATGGGCGCGTCCATGACAAGGGCGGTGTCGATGCCACTCAGATCATCGCGCAATTCTACTTTGCTGAGCCTAGCAACCTCGGGGGGAAAGAGGCGTTCAACTACTACGGATTCGCACCGATCAGCGGTACCATTCCTGATGGCAAGTCCCGCCAGGTGGAATTCGACTGGGTACCGAAACTCACCGGCGATTCGTGCGCTCGTGTGGAGTTGGGTGGACTCGGGATTGCATTCGATGCCGATCCGTCCGATAACGCCGTCAATCACAACTTCGACGTCCAGCAATCCACCAGCAAGAGCCCTTTTACTGCTATCGACTTCCCATTCTTGCTTTCGAATGACGAGGCTATAACACGGCTTGTCTATTTCCGCGCCGATGGGATTCCCAAGGGATGGACGTGGGCATTCCAGCCGGCTCGCCTGAGCCTGGCGCCCAAACAGGTCGGCCAGGGAACCCTGCATCTCCAGCCCCCCAATGACGCTCCCGTCTGCACGTCGCAAGTCGTCAAGGTCACATCGTGGATGCCGACCGGCGACACCATGATCCGCCTCGGCGGTTCGACCCTCCAGGTTGATTTGAGAACGCGTACCGACCTCACCTTGGACACCAAGATCGGTCCTTGCGAGTCCACAGTGACACACTTAATTCCTACCTGCGCGCAGATTCAGACTGCGGGATGTACCAACCCCAAGGAACCAAACCAGCTTATACAGGTTGAGTACACCGGTCCTGATGGAAAACCTGTCTTCCACGATGTTATGACTGACGCCAACGGTTGCTTCAAGGATTTCCTGGTTGTCCATGAAGGTGACAAGTGGCAGGTCGGCGCTGCCTATCCTGGAAACCCCTGCGACTCGAAGGCACAAGCGACCCGGCCCGTGAAGGTGCCTCTGCCCACCAGGGATCACCCCGATCGCGACGTGCCTCATCCTTTCGATCACAGCTGCGCGAGTGGGATTGCCAAGCGCCTGGCCGGTTCCATCACCACAGTCGAGGCGAGAGCTGTGCCAGCTTGCGGTACAGGCGCGATCACCCGCGATTACCGGCTGCAATTTGAGGTCACGGCGCAGCCCGGCGCCGAGTCGCCATCGATGAGTAGGCTGGACGGGCGCATTGAGATTTCGGATTTGCGGCTGCTCGCGGCATCGGACTTGGCTGCTGGCATCCTCACTGGACGATTCAGATGGAAGATGCAGACGATGGAGGCGGTGGGATGGGTTTCAGGCTTGAGCAAAGCGGAGCCACATCGGCCACAGATCGGGCCGCTGTGCTCGGAGTCTTGGCTACTGACAGGGCGTTGGGACCTCTCGCTGGACGGCGCCGTCATAGCGGGAGCCGATCTCGGGGCACGCGTGCACGCCATTGTGACGCTGGACTTGCAGCCCCAGGGTGCGCAAGCGCGCGTCATATCGGCATCACTCGAAGGAATCTTCGAGAAAGACTGTGACGTACAAGCGGCTCGCCTGGAGATCGATGAAGTGGTGCAGCGCGCGAAAGCCGACGACATTCGTCCACACCCAAACGTCTGCGGCGGCCAACTGCCGGAGATGAAACCATTCTCCATGAATGGCCACGGGCGAGTCTCTTTGTCGCAGGTCCTTCTTGATCGCTGCAAGAGCTCTGAGTGCAAGACCGATCGCACTTTCAGCGAGTTCACCATCAGGCTCAATGGCGCCACTCCTGCCTCACCTCTTGCTGACGGAGTCCTAACGGTGGCCAAGTTCACCCAGGTGTTTGACGGACCTCAGACAGGCCGCGGTGAACATGTTGGCCAATTCATCTATACCGGACGAGACGGCACACGCGTCGAGGGCCGCATGGTCGGCATCACTCACGCCGGCACGCTCTTGGAAGGAAGGCTGGTGGGAACAGTTGTCAACGGTCCGAGCGTCGGCGCAAGCGTAGAAGCTCGGTATAGCGCGCAGATTGCCGCGGGTGATAGCTTTGTCCGAGATGTCTCGATGAGCCTTGGAGGGTGGGTCCTGAAGGGCTGTCTTGACGCACTGCACGCGGCCGTCCAAGCAACACCCTCCGATTACTTCTCGCTGCTTCCGTCACGGCCAGACCCGACCGGGCCGCGCGCCAGCCGCGAAGCCAGAGGTTCTTCAAACGCCTTCCGATGAGCACTACACCCATCAACGCACGGTGTCTTCCCGCAATACGAGCGCGGCGTATCGGCTGCAGAGTGGGTTCTCTATTCTCCACGCGTACGACGCTCATGGTAGTCATCCTGCTGGTGTCGTTGCACAGTGTGGCTCAGGACTCGGAAAGCTTCACGATGACGGTCAAGACCCCGAACACGCAAGGCTGGGAGAACAAAGAAGATCCAGTTAACTCTGCCCCGGCTCCATTTCTCTGGGCGTGCACGGTTACCGGGCGCGTTCCCAGAGTGCCGGCTCCGATCTCAGGTGGTCCCGACCCGAACCAGGTTACAACTAACCCGATTGCGATCAGCGCGTGCCCTTCCCGTGGCCAGAACGGCGACTGGTTCATGACACTCACGTCCAACTTTCTCTCGCTTAAGGATCTCGGAACCGTGACCGTTACCTGCAAAGGGTCCTGGTTTGACGTTAACAATACCCCGCAGGGCTTTTGGTGCGGCTGGGACTCAAACAATCTCGCTGGCCTAACACAAGCCAATACCCTCACGCTATCCATAACCGTGAAGAACGATCCACCAAAAGTAACCTTGTCACCGACGTCCTTTCACGGTTCCAAGTCGCCCACAACGCTCGCAATCAAAATATCCGATCCCGATGACATGTCTCAGCGGGTCCCCAATGCCTGGCGATTCGCAGGTCCCAACGGCCGCACGGTGACGCCAACGATGCTCAACAACAACACCGAGGCGCAGGCTACCTTTGATCACCCACTCGACGTTGGTTCATGGAGCACTCATATTGATGTGATCGACGGTCAAGGTGAACAGACGACTCAGACCGTGGATTTTACCGTGACGGACAACAAACCAGTGGTCACGGTCTCGGCCAATGGTATGCCGGGCAACCTGTGGACCATGTGGGCCACCGATCAACTGCCATTCACCGTGCTCGCTACTGATGCCGATGGTGACGACACATCGCTAACCTGTGTCGCACAGGGGCCGAACGGGAAAAATACTTTGCCGAAAGGTGCTGTTCTTCCGGCTATTGCCGCACAGAAGCCACCGGTAACCGGTATGTTCACGTTCTCTCCGGGGAAGCCGGACATCGGCACGTGGAAATTCAGTTGCGATGCGGTCACCGACCTTGCCACGGTGACCAGTACGTTCACGGTTGACGTCCAACCGAAGCAACCCCAGGCGAAGCTGCTGTCGGGGGCTTTTCCGCCGGCTATCCCAGAGGGTTCCGACATCACGCTCGTGGCCGACAATCATGACGCGTACGGCGACCCATTTAAGACCATTCAATGGGACCTGATTCAAGGGCCCGGCGCCAATCCTCCGGGACAGACTGACGCAGTCGGCAGTGGAGCCACATTTACAATGGCGAAGCCGGCGCCCGGGACTTGGCGCTTCCGGTTCACGGTAACCGATGACGTGGCGCAGAGCGACAAGAAGGACGACATCTTTGTTCTTGTCGACAGCAAGCCTCATATCAGCATCAATGACCCGGGTATCGTCAATGTCCTTCAGGCGTTCACTCTCGACGGTTCGGCGTCCTCGGACCCAGACTACGACAGCCCGCATTGGGTGGTGCAGCCCTACGTTGTAACGCTGAAGTCTGAGGCCCCAACCTACCAATGGCGATTGATCTCCTGGCCGGCCGGCGCTGATCCGAATCTCATCTATCAAGGCACTGTCGACGACGTCTTCAACCTCAACGGGACCGCCAAGACACTGATGTTCCCTGCCGTGACCCTCTTTCCAGACGATTGGTTATTTGAGTTGGATATCACCGACAGCCAGGGGAACCAAGATTCTGGAGTCGTCGCAGTGGTTGTCGCCGGGCTGAATCTCCCCCCCATCGCGATTATCAACCCACCGGCAAGAATCTACACCGTGACTGGAGTTCAGGATCCGCTCAAGTTTCTCGAGGGCTTCACCGATGTCGCCTTCGACGCAAGCATGTCGTTCGATCCTGACGCCCTGCTCAAGAATCTGGGCAGGGGCATCCAGAGCTATGCGTGGCAGGTACTGGACCAACCGAACGGCTGTAACCTCAAGCCACCGTGGGACAACGGCGCACTCAGCACGGCATCGGTGGCTATGGGATTCCAGCAGATGAATGGCGTGCCGAACGCCTGCCTGGGCACCTATCACGTTATGGTCGCGGCAACCGACCAGGACATGCCCCAGGCCCACACCGGCTTTAACACCGCGTTGGCGGTGGTGGTCAACTGTAAAGACGTCATCTGTATCGACCACCCTACCCAACAGGATCCCGAATTCGTGCCCCTGGCGCAGAAGACGGACGTGCTGATTTACTACCATCTGAGTTCACTCTTCAACCAGCAGCCGATCTACACTCCGCAATCGCCGTTCGGTCTGAATGGGGCGCGGGTTCAGTTATTCATCAGCAAAGACGGAAACAACGGACCGATCCCGGTTTTCAGCAACACCTACGATGTCGATCCCGCACCGAATCAGGTGTCTGGCGGAGAACGCGTGCTGAACTGGTCCGGGTATGACGCGCAGAACCAGCACCCTGCATCGGGCAAGTACAACGTCGCGCTGCAACTGGTAGATGGGGCAGGCAATAACTCCAGTCAAACGACCGAGCAACACGCCATTCTCATCCAGACCCTCGACGCGTCGTTGAACAGCGTGGATCGATATGTTGACGGCACGAAGATGCCCAGATCGATTCAAGTGGTATGGAGCGTATCCGGTGCCAAGTATGTCAAACCCGGATTCGATCAACTGCGCCTCGTCGTCTTCGACCAGACTGGCACTGAGGTCGGACACAAGGATGAGCCGCCGAATTCACTCAACCCTCTTGATTGGGACGGCACGACTGACAAAGGGCTGCTCCCGCCCGCCGAGTACTTCCTGCAGTTGGAGGCGATCAAGAATGATGGAACGGTGCTGGGAGCAAGTACGGAGCTGCCGTTCACCGTGTATCAGCTGGGATTTCATCTCACCGGCGGAGGGACCCCGAAGACCGCGTTGCTCTTCGTCAATGATGACGATGACGACATGAACGGCGTCGCCGATCTCAACGAGCCGACGCATCCGGGCGAAGATGACTTAGTGGAAGTGTTTGTCGATTTCTTGCCGAAGAGTCTTGGGGGGACGCTGACGCTGTCCAGCGATGGTGGATTTCGAGTGTGGCCTGCCGCGGACAAGATCGCAGCCCAGATTGCCATGCCGGCAACGTTCGACGCTGCCGCTATTCCCAAGAGTGTCTTTCTTGAAGGCACCAGCGCATCGCTTTCGAACCTGCGAGCTGGTTTTGTTACCGCGCAAGGCGCTGTCCCGCTGCACACAGCAACCCTGCCGTTTGACGTTGTGGAGTTTGTGGCCGCCTATGATACGAATGGGAATTTTATGCCGGATCCCGGCGACGGTTACAGTCTTTTCCTCTCACCGGGTCGCTGGGACTACGCGTTCCGCCTGTTGAGCGATGCCAATGGCCTGGCAAAAACCCTCTACAACGAGCAGGATGACCGGAACAATTTTATCGGCAGAGACACGCAACGGTTCTTCGTTCGAATCAACGATCCAGCCGCCAACCTCGATCCAAACGCGGCCGAGGAAATCCCCTCCGCGCAGTTTTCCTGGTACACCGTCCAGAAGGATGGAAAGACCGATGTAGACCACCCGGCGAACAGCACCATGGTGCTTTCGGAAACCGGCCTCAATACGGGCATCTTCGCATCTCCCTCTTTGCTGCTGGTTACGGACCAACCCGACGCTGACCAAGAGACCAACACCGGCTTGCCGGCACATCCGGGCAAGGCCGGCCCGGGCGACACGAACCATAGGACGAGAAGGATTTCAACGATCGACGACGTCGCCGTATTCCACTACCAGTCGCTCTTGCCGTCAGCTCCGGGACATGACTTGAAGGTCCCGCTATTTCCCAGGGGAGCGATGGATTTCCGCCGCACTGTCACTCTGCACCTATTCAACTTTAAGGACTCGGCTAATGCAATCCCGGAGACATCGCAGGCTACGATTGACAATATGCTCCAGGCACTGCGCGAGCGCTTTGCGGTGATGGGCATCCGTCCGAAAGTAATTTACGATGCGAAAAACGACATTTTTGACGTCAGCAAACTTGGGTTTACCGCCGACCTGACTCAAGTGAAGCCTTCTGATCGCGTGTACCAACTGACCGTGCTTTCGGCAGACCAGTACCATCTGATAACTGCTGTACGCAATGTCGATCCCCTGAATAACGCTAATGAAAACACCATTGACGTGATTCTGGTTCGCGGCATGAGTCAGGCCAAGGACGGCAGCAACGTATTGGCAGAAGCGTTTCCCGATAGCACTCTTGACCCGAAAGCCCCCTGGGCGAAGAACATCGTATTTGTCGGCGAGCAAGGCACACCGAACACCGCGGCGCATGAGATTGTGCACATGCTGATCGACACTACGACGCTAGAGCAGAATCTAGGAAAAGCCCCTGGCTGGGCAGGGGGCGGTCATTATGGTGGTCCGCAACCGGAATTCAACCTGATGAACCAATACGATTCAGTCGGCACCGGTGATGCGGTGACAGATCGGAAACGCCTGTGGAACGACAAGGATCATATTCTCATGCAAATCGATATCGCTCGTGCGTCGCGGTTTGTAACTAATCCGTGAGTCGGCAACTTTCGTTCCTGAGTAAGAGCCGAAGAGACAGAGAGATGGGCAGCGTTGGGCGCTCGGCTGTGCACACGGCGAAGAAGATAGGCGCGCAGGTGATTGCAGGCGTTCGCGGGAAAGAGCTGGATGACGCCCGCTCCCTCGGGGTCTCTGACGTGCTCGCGATTGATGACGATCAAGCGATTGAGAACTTCCGCTTAGTTGATGCAATTGCGGACACCGTTGGCGGTGAGGTTGCAGCGAAGCTGATCGCGAGGGTAAAGCAGGGCGGCTCCTTTGGCTACACAGCCATGTTGCCGGAGAGTGCGGCGACCAAAAACCCGACAGTGAAGATTGCGCGTGTGGGTGCTCGGCCTGATGCATCCAAGGTGCGCGAGTTTGCCGATGACGTGCGGGACGGTAAGTTCGTGCTGCCCATTGGCCGCCGGATGCCGCTGCGTGATGCGGCTGAAGCACATGTGCTGGGGCAGAAAGGCGGCATTGGGAAGATCCTCCTGCTGGCGCCAGATTCTAAAGCGTGACTTCTTCAAGGTTCGCTCGGTGGAACTGAGATCAGCGCACATTATCGTGGTCCCGGGCTCGATTGCGCTGGGCTTCATCAGTGAGGACAAGCCGACTTGCGGTTACATATTTATTGTGCGGACGCACTAGGAAGGTGTTTTCATAGAGGTTTCGTTAGATACACACACGAACCTACACGGAAGCGGTAAGGAAGATCGGTTTCACCATCGCTTCAATCTTAGCAGCCATTTCCTCAGCGGGAATGCGATCAGGAGTCTGGTACCACCGTCGCGCGGCGCCGAAGATGGCCCAGGCCGCCGTGGTTGCAAGCAGTTTGGGATCGGTTCCAGGGACCATCGCGTGCTTCGCGGCGCCTTCCTGAAACATACCATGGAACGGTCGTCGACCGCGACCTTAACGCAACCCCGACCCCGCCTGTCACCGCCGAATGGGTGGGTGCTGCCTACACGCCGGAGGAGGCGCGCACTCCGCAACAGAAGGAACTGCTGGCGCTTTCGGACAACCCAAATCACGAACACGGCCCTCGAAGTGGTTAAAAGGGATGATGACACTAACGAACGGGAAAGTGCTTCTGCAATGCGCAGATTGCGGATGGAATCAAAACCTAACCATGCTGGGCATTCTGGTGGCACCGATTCAACGACGGGCCTGATCCGAATCACTCGTCATTTACATCGTGTACTTCATCATATACATTGTCTTCATGTATATAATGTAGATACTCAGGAGCAACGCTATGGAACTCATTTCTTCAAGCGCCCAACTCGCAAAGAATGTACAGATTTTTAACGACCACGCGGGCGAATTTGCTGAGCTGATTCCCTATTACAGGGCATGGTATGGGCTACGAACCAAGAAAGGGTGGATCTTGGGGCCGTCAAAATTCATTGGATACAACATAACGCCGGAGAAATACCTACAGAGTCAGTACAGCGCTGAAAGGCACGGCCGGGTTCAAAGAGAGAAAGATGCGGCCCCGCTGGATGGTCGCGTCACAGAAGGCGTACTTAAGCAGTGGTCGGAACTCGTGGAAGAAGGGCATCCGAACTACAACGATCTGCGCATGACGCTGAGCACGTTGTGCGGACGTTATGGGAAGAAGCCGAACACTCTGGCCCGAGTTTCGATTATCAAGTCTGAGGGTGACAGAACGACGCTACCTAACCTTGGAGACGAACTGGTCGCGCTGATGGTAGGCGTTTATCGGAAGCTGACGCCGGCGCAGAAATCTGCCTTCCGAAAACAAGTGGCTTAAGGAAAACCGGCGTCGCGGTTTGTTCTCATTACGGGCAGTTCATCTGGCATAGCCCGAGTGACAGCAGAGGTGTTTGCCGGACGCGGGTGGAACGTATCTGCCACGGCCCGCAGAGTGGATGCAATTCAGACAGGCCACAACGCGAGGGCGTTCCCCTTAGATATGACGGACGAGAGCAGCGTGGAGGCGGCCGTAGACCAGCCGCAGCCACGGTGCTCGCGGCTGCCAGTTTGACAAAATCCCTACGCTGGATGCGAACCTATCCACCTTGCCGAAGACAATTGAAGCTCGCGTTGATGTTGTGGCCACCAATCAGTTTTTAGGTTGACGCCAGGGAACATCGTTAGCCGCCCTTTCCAACTCCTGCAGACAGCGATGGGCCACATCGTCGTCCATAGCACGGAGGCGCTCTGTGACTCTATCCTGCGCCGGCTGGTTCATGCTGAATTCGTCCGCGCCCGCCGACTCACAGATGGTCCGCTGCTTTTCGACGGGAACGTCGGGCAAGGTGCCCAGAAAGTCTGCCGTATTACGTCCCAATGCGTCCGCATAGAAAGTGCCGATTTCACCCGTAGCCGGGTGCGATGCTGGTAGTTGCATCAGTGGCCGGAGTAGTGTCGAGTCGCCGCGCCAATACAGATTCGTGACCTCGTCCAGCAATTGCATGTCACAGATGTCGTCTTCGGGTGCGTTCTCTGGCTCGCGGGCGCAGTTCTCAAGCAGTCCCAGCAGATAATCTCGATTCTGCTCATAGCGGTAGCGAAATACCGCAAGCGCAAAGGCAATATCTCGGGCGCTCGCTCCCGTCGCTTCGGGCCGCTGCTTTCGGAAGCGGCGAAGCAGTCTGCCTGGAGGCTTCGGATGCTCGAGCACCATCTCAAAACCATGATAGCCGCGCGGCTCGAACTGGAGATAGCTGATCCACGCTCCCCTTTCAATTGCTCGGGTGCGCCTGAACTCATCCAAAAAAGGCGGATAATCAACTCCAATCTTCCAATAACCTGCGCCAAGCCAATGCACATTAACGTGGGGAAAACGCAGTTTGTGGCCAGCGCACTCAACGGCAAGGCCCACTGTATTTTCTTCTGCGGGTTTTCCGGAAGCCTTGACCTCCTCGATCTCCGCTGGAATTGTGAACTCGCCGTTCTTGTAGGTTCGCTTGATTGTTCGCCCATCGAATCGGAGTTCAACCTGAAGCGTCTTGCACCCGACGGGGGTTCCGTCGTCATCAAAGGTCACCTGAACGATTTCTGGATCTTGATCCGATGCCAGGAGTCTCGAGTGATCAAAGAGCAGCGCACCCACAAAAAACAGGAGTGCCGCTCGCTTGTTTAACAAGACGCATCTCATCCAACCATAGAACGCGCTGATTGCCACAGCTTGCGGACAAAATGTGGGGGAAGAACTGGTTTGGGGAGCATCGCTATCGATTCCGGGCGTGTCGTCGTTAAATGGGAAGCTGAGTCTGTCGGACAACTTGACGCCGGCCCTCAGATGTCAATGCGACCATTGACGGCTCTACGATGCTGTCGAATGGCAACAGTGGTACAGCGAACATGGCGGGCAGAAAGATGCAGCGTTTGCAGCGTTGCCCTGGTGGCAGGTCAGAGGGGATGAACAACGGGGGCGGCAGACACACAGCTCCGCCACTCTGCTGAGAGTTTGTTCATTGTTCTTTCATGGGTATAGTGGAAATCTGGAAACCGCGGTCAGGATGAGAAGAATCATATATTAAATGCTTCTCGGTTCTGTCTCGGAGGTCGTCGAATGTTGCCTCCCAATGGCTCCTTTCTGTCCAATCTCCTTGTTCTATGAGGTCGTTGTCTGTAAAACAAGATTCGACGTTCTCGCTCTGTGCCTTGTCAATCTTCAAGCTCTGGTCGAGTTGCAACCAGATCATGTCCGTCTCCTCCCCAGCACCACACATCGATGAACCGCCCAGAGGACGCGACGGTCCTGAAACCTTCAAAAACAAATAAACATGCTTCGCCCTCCGCGTGAGGTTGATCAATTCATAATCCTGGTAGCCGTTCGAGGTGAGGTGATCTTTCAGATCTAATAACTCAGTATGGGCGCGATCCGCCGCGAGCAAGCGATCCTGGTACGCATACAGCCTGATCGCTGGCTCGCTGGAAAGATTCTTCAACTCCAGCTTTTCCCATAGCGCGGGAACGTTGTATACCCCCTCGACTCCAAAACATCCCAATTCCGTGGCCAGTCCCAGAACCGCCAGCGAGTAGCCGGTCTGTTTGTACTGGAGAATGGAATCGGGAGCCAAGCGAGACTGCAGTTGCAGTTCCTTCGAGATTGCTGCCGGATAGATTGGAACCGAAAATCGGATGCGCGACGGATGAGGCGGGCGCAACCGCGACGAATCGGGCGCTGTTAGCCCAACCCCAAGAAGCACGCCTGTGAGCTTAGGGTTCTTAAGATCGAAGCCTTGGTCCAACGAGACGCGCACATAATATTCGCTGTATTCAGGATTCTGTGTGTATTGTGAGGAGAATAGCTGAATCTCGGAGGGAATGGTCGCGGTCTCCTTCCCACTCACTGTCCATTGAAGGTAAGGATCATAGTCTTCAAACTTCTTGATCTGCTCCCTGATGTCTTTCAGGAAGGCCCGCATTGCCGTTTTTTGACACTCATTTGTATCCTCGCCGGCAATCTGATCGCGGTAATCCTGCAGGCTTTCTTTAAGCTTCGCGATTGTGGCTGTCCTTTCCTGTACCACTCGCGGATCGGCGACCCAGAGGTGCAGCACCCAATTCCCAAGAGAGGACGTGGCGGGTATCTGAACACGGAGCTGGAGCGTATGCTCCTTGAGATTTGCCTGGTATCGAAACGCAGGACTAGACTTGGTCGCGGAAATCTCAACCCATCGGAGGCCCTTGTCCGTTTCCGGCTCGGCTGGATAGACCAGCGTAGCGAAGATTAGGACAATCAGCGGAAGATAACCTAGCTTGTTGGCCATTTGGGAGCCGTACAATTTTGGCGCCCCAATGCGGGAGAACCTCATCGTCGATAGCGTATAGCGCATATTAACTCCGTGCTCATCATTATTATTCGGCGCGACTTTTGCAACTATCCCCGATTCGGGGTCACACACGCCTTCCGTGACACGTTCTTCGGATGGATGCCAGCAATAACTTTTGTTCGAAATGTACTTCTTGCCATTGAACCACCAGACTTCAACCAGTCAAAGCCGCCGACCTGCGATAGGACAGGCTCTGTGTTCGCACCGTAGCTGTGAGCAATATTCCAGAGTATTGGAACCCGAAGGCGCGCATTCACGATCTTGCGACACTGAACGTATCCATGGCGCGGGACTGCAAAGGCTGCTGTAGAAAAGAGACTCAAGCCAGCGAGCAAACTCTTGACTCAACGCTTGCAGAGGCTCCTGACGATTTTGATTCACACACGGACCTTTGACTTGGATCTGCATGCCAATACGTGATTGCAATCGCTTTGCCAATATTCGAAAACCAGTGGGCCCCCAGGTGCAAGGCAAGGTTATCCTCCGATGCATGTGTCAGTGGGTAGACACATGTGTCAAGACGAACATGTCTGCGCCTTCTGAGAGGTGCTCACACTCGCCAACTTCATGATCTGGCCCACCTTGGACAGAGAGGAAGGCCTGGCCGCCGTCGTCTGCACCGGCGGCCAGGATGGGGGAGGGTTGCTTGCGGACCACTACTGGTTTGTGGGCTTTCCGAATTCTAGGCAGCGCCCTTGGGGACAGCCAAGCCTTTGAGATCCTGAACGTCGCTTCCTGGGAATCGCTGTTCGCCGCGCGCCTCGACTGCGACCAGCATGGGCTCAATCCATTGATCGCGCCGAAGGCCGTGCCCTGGCCCGTATGGTTGACTGCGCCAGTGCCCGCGCCGCCAATGCATACGTGGCGAGATGCCGCAGTGCTCTCCTCCTTGGCGCAGCACCTGGTAACGGGCGCCGATCACGTTCGGTGACCATGTCTCCACCGTGTGCTTGGTTCGACTTCCGGTTGCGTGACCCCGCTCGACAAGTTGCGGGCGCGCCAGCATCACGAGAAGAATGCCAAAAGTGAGGCTGACCACCGCGTTCATGAAATCTTTGTCGTCGCCCACCAATGACAATGAGCCATCCGACGTCTGGCATCCCATTGTGTCCAAATCCATGAGGTTCAGCACCGGTGTTTTCCTGCGGACATATGACCGTTGAAACCCGGCCGGCGTCGATTCCAAGCAGGCTGTCTGAAGGTAGAAGATATCGTCACCTACGGTCACGACCTTTTTCGTGCCCGCAATGGGAACAGTTTCATCTTTTGTCCAGCGGGAGTATACGAGATAGCTGGCTTCACCCTCGGATGAGTGCCGCAACGCTCCCCGTGGCAGCATAAAGGCCGCTGTGTGAAACGGCAGCGGCGTCTCTGGCCAAGCTACCTCGTCGGGTGGCCTTGTTTGTTGAATGGCAGCCAACAAAGTTGGTGATATGAAGAACATCGGCACTTGCAACTCAACGAGTTTCGATGCGCAGAGCGCATCACTGGCCAACGCTTCATCCTGCATTTTGGTATCGCCGTATGCCGCCAAAACCGATACTAGATGCGTAGCAAGCTCCCGGGGAGAATGGTATGCGCCTACCCCGCCATACATCCTTGGATAGGAGATGCGCCACAGCTGCGGAAACCGACGCTCCGCCCTGCAGGCCAGTTCTTGCCACGAAAGCTTCGGTGCAGGTCGACCGCCGTTCTTACGAAAGATGCTCTCCAAATTTAACCAACTCATAACTCCCTTTCACAAACTCGCTGAGTCTCCTATTCGTCCGCTGCGGCTGCAATGGCTGAGTCACTTGACTTGCAAAATGATCTGGCTGGAATGCGCAAGCGAGCCCGACTGCGATTGCACTGTAAAGGTGTATGAACCCGGCGGCGTATTTGCCGCGAGGGATTGAGTTCGCAATTTTGTGCCTCCACACCCAGCGAGCAGGCAGGCGAGTAGCGCCAAGGTGAATACGCGCCGCTTTCGCCGCTCGCCAGTGCGGGTAAAGCAAAGGCGCATGCCAAGCGCGAACGGCAGCAACGAGATTCCCAATGGGCGTGGTAGCCCGTTCAATGGAGTTCTCGTTCTCTCCCACGCGGTTACAGCGGCTGTGCCAGATCGGGTGGTCGTGACAGTCAGGGTTGCAGTGACAGAATTTTTCCCGTCCAAAGTGCCTTGATCGGGTGTAACCGTGCAGGTGCTGCCTGAGGGAGCTCCGGCGCAGATGGTCAGGATGTTACCCGTGAGTCCATTGACGGGAGTCAGCGTGACTTGAGTCGTAAAGGTCTGGCCGGCAACAACGTCTGAGGATGGCTGCGCAACGGAGATCGTAAAGTCCTGCTTGGCGCCTCCGATGATAACAATAGGAGCGGCAGACTTGATTGTCTGGACGATAGGCGTTGATATGCCGTCAAAAGGTCCAGGCGCAGTGCCGGCTTGGTACGACGCCGTGATGCTGTGATCACCCACCGCCAGAGCAGTCGTCGCGAAGCTGGCTGCTGAGTTCACCAGAGGCACAGTTGCCAGAAGTGTTGGTCCATCGCTGAATGTCGCTGTCCCACCGCTGACTGCGCCGCCGAGGGCAGGAGTCACGCTGGCAACAAACGTTACGTCTTTTGTCACTGTTTGTGGATTGGCGGAACTGGCCAGGACAACTGCGCTGTGGGAATCCACAATTTGTTCGTTGACTGCAGCTGACTGGGAGGGCGCAAAGTTTGTGTCACCACCATAGGTTGCGGTGAAATGGTGACTTCCGACGGAGAGATTGGAGAGCGGGAGTGTGGCACTCCCGCTGCCATCGAGTGGAACTGATGCCAGCGGTTCAGCTCCATCGAGAAAAGTTACGCTGCCCGACACCGGCCCAACGGTGGACGAAACGTGTGCGCTCAGCAGAATGGTCGAAGCATTCGTCGCAGGATTCAGGGAACTGGTCAAGGTTGTTTGAGTGGGAGCCTTGTCGACCTCCTGCGGATGGTCGCTCAGTATGCTGTTCGAGAAATTGGCATCACCGGCGTACGTGGCCCCAATGCTGTGTGAGCCCGCAGGCAGGTTAGAGATCACAAACGTGGCTTTGCCAGAGTTATCGAGTGTGGCCGTACCCAGAGTGCCTGCACCCTCGGTGAGCGTCACTGTTCCTGAGGGAAGCGGCGTCCCAGGACTCCCTCCTGGCTGGTCGGGCGACACCTGCAGAGTGAATGTCACACTCTCACCGTACGTTGATGGATTCGGTGTTGAGAATAGACTCATCATGACAGAGTCTTTGTTGACGAATTGAAAGAGCGCCTTCGAGTTGGAAGGCAGGAAGCCAGGGTTCCCACGATAGCTGGCGCTGAGATTGTGGCTTCCAACTGCGAGTGAACTCGTCGTCAGCGTAGCCTTTCCGGTATTATCCAAAACCTCTGAACCGATTGCCGTCGCTCCATCGCTGAATACCACGGTGCCCGACGGGACTCCGGCGCCGCCACCTGACGGGGCAACCGTTGCTGTGAATGTGACTGTCTGTCCGAAAACACTCGGCTCCGAGGAACTGGAAAGCGTGGTGACTGTGCTGCTCTGATTTACAACTAGGGTAACTCCTCCGGTACCTGAAGTAGACGAAGGATTGAAATTTGCATCTCCGGCATAAGTCGCAGTGAGACTATGCGTCCCCACACTCAGGGTGCTGATGCTCAGTACCGCTTTCCCAGCATTGTCCAACGCGGCTGTGCCGATGGCAGTCCCCGCATCCAACAAGCTCACATTGCCGGAGGGAATCCCCGCTCCTCCGCCGGCAGCCACAACTGTAACGCTGAGCGTGACACTCTCGCCGAATACGCTTGGATTAGGCGCCGCAGTGAGCGTTGTCGACGTCGGACTCTTCCCGACAGTTTGTGGAACGGATGCCGAGGAAGCCAGGAAGCTGATGTCGCCACCGTAGTTTGCCTTGATGTTGTGGCTTCCCGCAGTCAAAGAGTTGACCGCCAGCGAAGCCTTTCCGTTGTTGTCCAGCGATGCCGAGCCAAGGTTGTTTGTGCCTTCATTGAACGTGAGGGCGCCAGAGGGCGTACCCGCGCCGCCACCGGAAGCAGCCACGACTGCGGTGACCGTCACTGCCTGCCCGTAGACACTGGGATTGGGGGCCGCACTGACACTCGTTGTGGTGGGACTCTTGTTGACTGTCTGCGAAACTGCCGCGGAGGAAGCCTGGAGGTTCCCGTCATCGCTGTAGCTTGCCGTGATGTTGTGGCTTCCCGCAGCCAAGGAATTGACTGTCAGCGAGGCCCTTCCAGTGTTGTCCAACGACGCTGAGCCCAGGGTGCTCGCACCCTCATTGAATGTGACGGTGCCAGACGGCGTACCTAGGCCGCCGCTCGAAGCAGCGACTATCGCAGTGAACGTTACTGCCTGCCCATAGAGACTAGGATTCGGGGCGGAGCTCACATTCGTTGTGGTCGGGCTCTTGTTGACTGTCTGCGAAACTGTTGCAGTGGAGGCCAAGAAGCTTGCGTCGCCGGTGTAGCTTGCGGTGATGTTGTGGCTTCCCGCAGTTAACGAATTGACGGTCAGAACAGCCGTTCCACTTGTATCCAAAGACGCCGACCCGAGCGTGCTTGCGCCGTCGTTGAACATAACTGTGCCGGAGGGCGTACCTGCCCCGCCGCCCGAAGCGGCGACTATCGCAGTGAACGTTACCGCCTGCCCATAGACACTGGGATTCGGGGCCGAATTCACGCTCATTGTGGTCGGGCTCTTGTTGACCGTCTGCGAAGCTGCCGCGGAAGAACCTAAGAAGTTGCTGTCCCCACTGTAGTTCGCCGTGATGCTGTGACTTCCGACAGTCAATGAGCTGACGGGCAGCGAAGCGGTTCCAGTGTTATCTAATGGCGCCGAACCAACAGTGCTCGCACCGTCGCTGAATGTCACCGTGCCAGCGGGCGTACCTGCGCCGCCGCCGGAAGCAGATACTATTGCAGTGAGCGTCACGGTCTGCCCATGAACACTATGATTCGGGGTTGAATTCACACTCGTTGTGGTTGGGCTCTTATTGACTGTCTGTGATGCTGCCGCGGAAGAAAGGAGGAAATTGCCGTCGCCGCTGTAGCTTCCGATGATGTTGTGGCTTCCGGCAGTCAAGGAGTTAACGGTCAGCGATGCGCGTCCAGTGTTGTCTACGGACGCTGAGCCAAGCGTGTTCGCTCCCTCATTGAATGTAACTGTGCCAGAGGGCGTACCTGCCCCGCCGCTCGAAGCCGCCACGATCGCAGTGAAAGTTACCGCCTGCCCATAGACACCAGGATTCGGTGCTGAGCTCACATTCGTTGTGGTCGGGCTCTTGTTGACGGTCTGTGAAGCCGCCGTGGAAGAGCCGAGGAAATTAGCGTCTCCGCCGTAGCTTGCCGTGATGCTGTGGCTTCCCACAGTCAACGGGCTAACTGTCAGTGAGGTCCTTCCGCTACCGTCCAGGGATGCTGTGCCAAGTGTGTTTGCTCCGTCGCTGAATGTGACGATGCCAGATGGCGTGCCTGTACCTCCGCCCGAAGGGGCCACGATCACAGTGAGCGTCACCGCCTGACCGAAGACGCTCGGATTGGGAGCGAGACTGATACTGGTTGTAGTGGGGCTCTGGTTGACTGTCAGCGAGACTGGCGACGAAGTTGATGCCTGGAAGTTGCTATCGCCAGAGTAGCTGGCGCTAATGTCGTGGTTTCCAACGTTAAACGAATTGAGTTGCAGAGTCGCGTTTCCGCTACCGTCCACGGTGGCTGTGCCGATATTTGTGCCTCCGTCGTTGAAGGCAACTGTGCCACTGGGCGCGCCAAACCCATTTCCGGGGGCGACTGCCGCTGTAAGCGTGACCGTTTGGCCAAAGACACTGGGATTGGAGTTGAGATTCACTGTGGTCGTCGTGGAACTGCCAGTGACCGTCTGAGTCAACGGCAATGAATTTGCCGGCCCAAAGGTCGAGTCGCCCAGGTATTCTGCAACGATCGTGTGGGAACCGACCGGCAAGGTATTCACCAGCAGCCTGACTTGGCCGGTAGAGTCGAGCACTCCCGTATCGATAACGTTTCCGCCTTCGGTTAGACGGACAGTGCCGCTGGGGACCGGTCCGGACGGGGGAAGAAAAACGTCGACCGTAAAATGCACCGTTTGTCCAAATGAGCTGGGATTGGGTCCACTCTGCGTAAAGACGTTGGGTGGTGGTCCGTTCACGATCTGCTGGAGCGTTGAGGACGAGCCGCCGACAAAGTTTTCGTTTCCGCCATATACAGCCACTAACGAATGCGTGCCTTTCACCGCGAATGTCGTCGTCAATGTCGCGACACCGGAGGCATTCACGGGAGCAGTTCCCAGATTGGTCTTTCCATCGGCAAAGATAACGGAGCCGGGGAGCTTCCCATTTCCGGGGAACCTTGGTTGAACCGTCGCGGTCAGCGTCACCGCCTGATGCATCTTCGCCGGATTACTCGACGAAGCCAGCGCCAGAGTACTGCCGCCCTGGTTTACTAGGACCGAGAGCTGGTTGGCATTGGCATCGGCGATTGCAAGGTCGAGCGCAACCGCGTTGGTGAACGTGCCGGCGGCTAGCGCGCGTGGTCCGGCCGGGACAGCAAACTGATTCGGTCCGGAGAAAGCTCCGCTGCCATCTCCGCGATAGATCATCACGGCATCAGACTGCGGTGGTGAAAGAGGTGAGCTGAATGAGGACTGGAGGACCGCTATGTCCAGGTTGCCATCACCATCAAAGTCTCCGGCAATGATCGCGCCCGGATTGGCGATGCCAGTGAGCTTACTGCTGACAACAAAGCTTCCATCGCCTTGCTGAAGCGCCACCTCCACCGAGCCAGCATTCGGAGCCCCTGTCGAACAAGCACTAGTGGTCGCTTCCGAGACAACAAGGTCCATTCGTCCATCGTGATTGAAATCGCCTGCGGCGATTCCGCCCGGGATGAAGTTTGTCATGGGAAGCGCGACTGGGTCCCTGAATGTGCCGTCGCCGTTGCCAAAACTCAGAAAGACCGAGGCCGACGCGGCGCCGCATTGCGCTAATTCAGCTCCGATCCAGGCGGTATCAGTACGTCCATCCTGGTTGAAATCAGCTACGACAAAGCTGCTGATATTCAGATGAGGACCAACAATGTTTGTGTTTGCAGTGAAGCCGCCGTGGCCGTCATTCATAAAGATGTACAGGCCGGAGGATGTCGCCAGAAGCAGATCCGGATGGCCATCTCCGCTCAGATCGGCGGCGCCGATTTGTCCGACAGAAATGTTGCCGAGGTTTGGGACCGGAACGGGGATCGTGACAGGCGCTTGAAATGTTCCATCGCCGTTGCCGAAGAGCACCTGGACCGCAGCCGAGCCAGCCAGCGATACGGCCGCATCAGGATTGCCGTCGCCGTTGAAATCTGCTGAGGCAACCGAAACAGGGGGAGAGCCAACGGGAATGGTTCCGGCAGATTTGAAAGTGCCGTCGCCGTTGCCCAGCAAGAGGCTCAACGAGGCTTCGCCGCTATTGGCGACAACGATATCCATATTGCCATCGCGGTTGAAATCTCCCGTTGCGAGCGCCGCCGGCGCCTTGCCGGTCGCGTAATTGACCGCTGACGCGTAGTCCTGCCCCAGTCCACGGTTTGCCAGGATCCCCGCGAGAAGGCACGCAACCATTACGAACTGCTTCGGCTTCATGATCTGTTTCCTTTCCTTCCCCTCCGGCTAATGAATGGTCAGCTTGACCGCCGCTTGTTGGGTGTTGGCTCCGTCTGTGGCGGTTACATGGATCATGTAAGATCCGGCTGGCGTTCCGCCTTGCAGGACGCGAACCTTGCCACCACAACCGGCATTTGCAAAAAGCACGCAGAGCAACGCCGAGAAACCCAGGGACAACAGCCAACGGCGTCTCCGCAAAAAGACAAGCGGCACCAGAAAGCCTGCGTAGAGAACGGGAGAGTCACGCCATAGACCTGCCCTGTGGGCTTTGCCCGCTGAACTGACGGTTGCGGTCGCTGCGGTCCCTTGTGGACTGGGAACAACACTGCCGGGTTGAAACGAACAAGTGGCGCCAGGAGGCAGGTCTTCGCAACTGAAACGGACTAGCCCGTTGTCTCCGCTGCCAAACACCGTTAAGTTCAAGGTGGAGCTATCGCCGGCCTGCTGCGTGATCAGCGACGGCGACACTGCGAGCGTGAAAACGTCATCGGCGGTGATGTGCTCGGTGAATGGAGGACTGCTGCTCGGTGTGAAATTGGCGTCGCCGGAGTATTCCGCCACAATGACGTGATCGCCCGTCCCGGCGAATTGGGTTGTGAACAGTGCGATCCCATTTTGCAAGGGCGCCGTCCCAATATTCTGGTCATTGTCGGTGAATGTGACGGTCCCGGTTGGCGTCACCGTAACCCCACTCGGTGCGTCGATTTCGACCGTAAACGTTACAGGCTGGCCCTCCAGGGCCGGATTACCGGAAGACATGACTTGTGCCCGCGCGTATCCCGTACACAGAAGCAGCGAGATAAGGAGCTTGTGTTTGAGTGGCCTAAGCCACAGTTCCATGAGCAGCAGAGATCTATTTATGCGCATACTTCTCCTCTCAGTGGGTCTGTTCCTCCGTCCTCTCTCCTGGGCGGAAATGCATGTGTAGGATTGAGGCCCTCGAAAGCCTCTTCCAGTTTTTCGTCACGCTCTTTGTTGTCTTCCTGCCATTCCATCTGCGCTTCGTAAGCGGCGCGCTCCGCTTTGCTGGCTCTCACGGGCAGCAGCTCGGCGTGGCTTGGCGGAAACACGAAGTTTTGAATGAAATCCAAGCGGGCAAGGCTGAGACGGCGGCCGATCACCTCTTGGCGATGTTCTTTGCAGAACTTGCAAAAATCGTCGGCAGTAATCAGGACGCGCTTGAACGTTCCGATGCTTTGCTCGATGGTCTTCAGCAAACCACGGTCGATCCATTGCTGCACGGTTCCGTACCCGGCGTGCACCGCCAGGGCGAGCATCCGTGGCGTGAACCAGTCCTTGCCCATACAGGCGTGGGCCCCCAAATCTTCCAGCTTCTCGCGGACTGCTCGTTCGGATCGACATAAGCGTTTCGCTACTTCGGGCAGCGTGTGCTTCTCAATCAGCCGAAGCAGGCGTTGTTGCTCGGAGTCCGTCCACCGCCGATGCCTGAACACCTTCTTGACTCCCATCCTGTGTGCGAAACGCCAGCACTCGCGCCTCGGATTGCCCGATTCTTGAGCCAAGGCAGTAATGAGGTTCTTTAACTCCAGCCCATCCGCCTTGCGATGGTTGAGGACGAGACTTCTTGCCTTCTGGGACCAGCGGTATGGTTGGTTTTGCTTGGCCTTGAGACGCGCTAACCGGATCCAAACCGCTGTTTCGGAGCGCCGGAGAACGCGCACTACAACGGGGATCGGGTGGTCTTCAAAGAGCTTGAGGAGTTGCTGATCGTCGGCTTCGGTCCAGCGTCCATAGGTGGGCCTAAGCCGGTCCGTGATCCCATACTTGCGCGCAAAGCGCAGACAGGCGTCCCGCGGATAGCCGGAGAGCCGAACGAGTTCGGAGAGTAAATGGCCCGGATCGGAGCCAGGAGCTTCCCGATAAGCTCTAACCAGATCGGCGGCCTCTTGCGGCCACTCGAATGCTGCGTACTTGTGAACCCTTGGTTCGCCCATCGTGGAAGGTACCAGGAACCGGTCAGCAGTTTGCAATGGGCGGAAGCAGCCGTCGAAAAATAGACAGACTGATCCTGTCTACCGTGTTGAGGCATCATGCTTCGCCACGGCAGAGATACGCCATTTGCGTTCCAGCCAGCAGTTGCCTTGCTGAAACGTCTGCTTTGATCCGGTTCCAGAATTTCCTCTCTACTTAATAAAGTCAGCGAGAAGACAAAAAGTTACAGTTTCAGACAAAAAAATTTGTGTCCGCTTCGCGAATGCGATGACTCGATGAGGTACGGAAGGTTGTTGCGACCAAGAAGGATGTCGGAGGACGAACATTTTGATCGTTTTTAGCGCAGGCCTTTCGCTTTCGCTACCAAGTTACACTCAATGCGAAAGCTCAGCATCCAGGTCCGTCGAGGTACGAGCATGATGGGTTTGGGGAGCCGGGCAACGTTTTCGGTGTCAATGGCTTTTGAAGGACGTTGCTTTCAAGAATTCCCGAAAGTGAACCGGACCTGCTCACATGCGCGGACGTCCGCCTGCGACTATTTCACGGGCCGCTCTAATACACAAGTCTCGTATGACGATTCTCTCTATTTACCTCAAAAGATAATAAGCGGTTTTCTGTGCCGTGAGCGCCATCGAAAAAAATATTCTACCTTTTCCTAAAAATGATGTCCTTATTTTAGTAGGGGACAAATTATCGAATGACACCAAAGAACGAAAAACTTACATCATCTTGCGAACAATATTTTTCAATTTAGATAGGCCCAAAGTGGGAATTCATCATCAAACCATGTTAAGCTTCGATTAATCGTTTTAAATACCTCTGGCCTATGGCATCCCCAGGAAAGAGTTCGCCATGGTGGGATCGGAACGCGGATGATGCGGGAAGACCGATTCGGAGCGATGTTCGCGCCGCAGCAGTCGAAGTGTGGGACAAAGCCGAATACTATGCCCGCCGCGCGCTCGGAGATGACTCGGAGGCCGCCGAGCTGCTGGAAAAAGTTGTTTCCAGAGTTTCGCGCTACCTGGACCGCCATCATGTGCCGCTGCCCGCGGTCGGCGTTGTCCGCCTGCTGATGTTTGTTTTCCGCCGCGAACTGCGTCACCGAGCGATCCAGCTGTCACGCGTGGAATTCGTAGGCGACGGCAATCTGCTGGCAGAACTGCTCCGCGCGCCTGACTGGGTCGAGGGGGTCAACCGCGATCTTGATTTCGAAAAATTCCTTTCGTATATAAGCGAGGCGGGATGTACTATGTTGAGGCTCCGCCGGCAGGAATACGATTGGGAGTACATTGCCGGCGTATTCGGGATTTCTACGTCGGCGGCTAAGGTCAGATTGTTGCGGGAGCTGCGACAGGCGTACCTTAAAATGATGGGTGCACGTGCGGTCCCCGATGGAACTGACCCCAAGAAGGATAGTTTCCGAGGCACGTGATATTGGCTGGAAGGAGGTGGCTTTCCCCTTTTGTCCTTACGACGCTCCAGACTGAAATTGACCCCTTTGACACCGGAGGAGAAGCTGCTGACAGATGCGCTCACCCGAGTGTATAGCGGTCCGGCGCCGGACGGCAGTCCCTGTCCTCCACCCGCAGTATTGCGTGATCTTGCAACCGGGAATTTCAAGCGCTACCCGGGCTGCGACGCCATGCTGCACCACATCGGAAAATGCGATCTCTGCGACAAAGAACTGCGGCGCTGGACCGAGTGGTCCCAGCGCAGGGGCATCGGATATCACATCAGACGCGTGAGCAGCTGGTTGGCCTCAGCATTGCGATTTGTATTCCAAGGCGCGAGTGCTCGAAAGAAGCGTGCCCCTGAAATCTGCAAGGAGAAAGTTCCTCCATCCTAACCATCCTTCGGGAAAAGCTTATCTTAGATTATTAGCAGGCCTGGTCTGGATGCTGCACCTTTGAAAAGATGCCGTGGCATTCAGAATTTCTGCAATGTTGCGCGAAAGCGCAGAAAGGTGAATACAACGATGAGGCATTTCTGGCAGTCCAACATCCTCAAGGTTCACCGGCGGTTTGTTGCGAGCGTGAAGGATGCGCTGCAGGCAACCTACGGGAACATTCCCGATCCGGCCAAGGTTGTGCCCACGATCGTCGGTGCAGAGCCGCTTCATTTCAGTATGCCGCCGATGATGGAACAGGCGTTCGGATACGGTGGAAGCCTGCGTTTCATCGAGTTTTCCTATTCCCCAAGAACTCGGCAGATCGGATATTCCGATGGGGGAGATCATGTAGTGTGCGATGAGCATTTGTGGATGACGTTTGTTAACCATCCACTCATCGCCGGCGAACTCACCGCGAGCCGCTACCCAACCCTCTACGGCAACCCCGCTCGGGGGAAGCAAGGATGCAGCCACCGTCGCGCTTATGGAATCGGAGCGTGGCATTGTTTGTTATTTGATCGCCAGCAGCGGCGACCGTATCTATGCACAAGGGATCAGATGATGCTGTTTTTCGTGCTCACGGAGCCGGACGACGGCGATAACCACACATTATTGGCGGATGGGTTGCTTTTAAGTCCAGGCTGCGAGAGTTACAAGATGGCTCCTGCGCCCGAGTTCGCTGAGCGACTGCGGGCATGGCTCGACACAGAGTCGATAGCCGGTGCGTCCGTGCACTCGCCTTTTTTGAATCATCGAGATCACAGAAAAGTGAGCGGTATGTGAACCACCACGTTACGGAATTAAATGTTCAATAAAAATGCCCAGTCTTTTAGTACTGACTAGGCTGGGCCCCCCATAAAAGCGCAACCATTCATGTATGCGCTTGCACTGCTTTCTTGGCCTCTTCGGCTTCTTTTTTCAACACAGGGCCGCCCGACGCTGCCACTTTATCGAGTGCGGCAATTGTCTGCGCTGGTGAAATTCGGTGTTGGTGCGCAGCTTCCTCCGCGTGCAGAGCTCTCATCTATAATTTGCCCTCTGTTATTACAAGGACAGCTTTTTGGGAAAAAAGTAGAATATTTTTTTCGAGGGTACTCCCTACACAGAGAACCCATTACTATGCTTTCTTAGGAAAAGTAGGCGTCCATGTCTCTTACCCCCCAAGAAGGCCCCGAGTGGGTCCTTCAGCAAGATTGCCTGAACGGCTGCCAGGCGGCGCAACGTGTTCAACGTACCGCCAAAACAACATGGCCGTTCATTCGTGACCATGCTTTAAAAGAATTGAAAAACAAGCTGTGGATTCAGGACCACCTGACGTTTGTGGAAGAGATTTGGGAAGACGTACTTCGTGCAACGGTCGTTCGCATACGGGAAGACTGCCTGGAAGTAAACGACCTGCAGGCTTATTTGACGGGAGCGTTCAAACATCGTTTTGTTGGCGCTCTGATGAAAGCCCAGCAGCAGCGCAATGTCCTTGACTGTGATCCACTGCCTGATGACGTGGAACGCCTGAATGGAGTGGTGGATGAACGGTGGGCAGAACGTCTGCAGAGGGATGTGGAAGCGCGGGAAATTGTCGAGAAGCTCATGGATCCATGGGCCAGAAAGGTCTGGATCTTAGGCAAATTTGGTCACTCGCGGAAGATCATTGGACGCAGATTTGGGATGGACGAACTCAAAGTAAAGCTGCGTTACGCATATGCGATCAAGAAAATTCGAGCACAGATTGAACGTTTCCAGAACAAATGGAAAGAGGTAGGTCGTGAAAAATGATCTGAGAGAGTTTGATGATTGGTCTACCTGGGTGCTGAAGACTTGTTACCCCAATCCAGACCGTCTTGGATGTCCTTCACAAGAATTTCTCAGGGGTCTTGCCAGGCATGAGATTTCCGTCGAAAAGACAGAGGCCTGGTCAGAGCACTTGGGCACTTGCAGCGAATGTTTCAATGACTACACGCGATTCTCAGCCGTTGAGCAGAAGCGTCGGCGCCGCTTCTTTACACTCGGGAGTGTGGCGGCTGTGCTCGCGGCGATGCTCTTGATCGTGGCTTGCCTATCATTCTTGTATCTGAGAGGTCGGAGTCTTGGTGTGGAAACAGCAATCATAGATCTGCGGCCATTTTCATTGACTCGTGGAGATGATACCGGCTCTGGCACAGGTCAAGGAATTGAGATCAACCATCGTGTTTCTCGTTTGACAATAATGCTGCCCGTTGGAAGTCGGGACGGCCAATACGAAGTTGGCATACTCAGGACTTCCGGGGAAGAGGTAGTAAAAGCGCCAGCATCGACAAAAATTGCAAAAGATCAATCTATTAGCCTGATTACGGAGATGGAATTGTCTAAACTTGAGCTCGGCCCATATCTCCTCGCTTGGCGGAGAGCCGGATTCCCTTGGTCGTATCATCCGGTACGACTTAAATAGGTGAAGACCGCATTGGTTGGCAAGCTTACGAATGCGTAATACGTACAGTTCGGGCCCGGGCCCGCCAAGTCCGCGGCTGTGGCCGAGGCTCCAGGAGTTGCATCGTGTCTTATGGTGCGCCCCACTGCCTCCCCGGATCGGGCCAACAAAGGCGCAATGGCGACGTTGGCGCCTTGCCTACTTGCACTGGTGGCACCATCAGCGCAGGACCGCGCTTGATGCCGAGGATTCTTACCTTACAGTACATTCAAAGAAGAAGCGAAGATAATCGACAGCTGCGCAGGTTGGACGATCAGAGTTATGCCACAATCCAGCGGTTCAAAGGGTCTGTATAATTTCTACCGCCTTTTCCAATTGCGTGTCATGGCCGGCAAAGAGCTTCTCATGATCGAGCTCCACATGCACATCCGGTTCAATGCCGTTCTTTTCTATGAGCTTGCCTTCCCAAGTGAAGTAGGCACTTGTCGGCAATCCGAGAATATAGCCGTTCCCCACCTTGAAGCCGCCACCCCCCAGGAGTCTACCAGCGGTCTTTGTACCGACTAGGGTGGCGAGCTTGTTTTCAACGGCAAATGCTGCAACCATCTCGGCCGAGCTCGCCGTGTGACGGTTTGTTATGATGACGACCCGTTTGTGAAAGGGCATTTGTCCCAGGCCCTCGGTTCGCAACGCCACGGCGCCCCTGGTCGAGGCAAAACGCAGGAAAAGCAGAGCAATCTCGGCTTTATGCTTCGGAATACGGTCGAAGGAACGCAGCTTCTCCTTTGGATAGTTGATGTCGATGAGTTTGCGGTTGAGGCTGTATCCAATCGGTCGCTTGTCCGGCGTGAGATAGCTCATCAGTCGCAACGAGCCAATTCCACCACCGGTATTCCCTCGCAAGTCGATGACCAGGCGGTTACAGTCGCTGAGGCTGGCCACCGCCGCGTCCAGGTCGCGAGCAAAGTCAATCCCAATCCTGCCCGGGAACATGGTTACCTTGATGTATCCAATGTGTGCGGCGAGTTTTCGGCAAATGATTGTCGTTGGCGCCGTTACTGGGTGGACCTTTGACTTGGGGATTGGAACTTGAACAGTGATGTCAGCGTCCGCGCCATCAGGTTTTTTCACACGGAGAAGGACCTGTTCACCTGGTCCGAAAGAAGGTAATTCCGGCGGAGTAATCTCTTTGCCTCTTGAGCCTAGGAGGACAAAGCCAGGCTCAATGCCGCTTGCATGTGCCGGCCCACCGGGATGTACGTCCTCAAACATCCACACATCCGAGTCATTGATCTTTACGGGCCGGAGCGTTGCATGAATTGAAAGACGCGCGGCTATATTCGGGCTTTTGTGATGCCGAAAACCTGTGTGGCTGGTTTTAAGTTGGCCAAGGAGATCCTGCATCGCCTTTTCGAAGTCCGCGGCAGATGTGGCATCCACGATCTCATGGGTGCGGGCAGCAACCAGGTCTCGCCAGTTGACGCCGGTTGCGTTAAGAGTTACGTGCTTTTTTTGGACAAGATTACTAACCTTATCCAGAATCCGAAGGCGGTCGTGTTGTGTTAGTTCGTTCATGGTCGAGAGATTGGAATTGAGGTTGAAGCTTCACCCGAAATGGTAAAGCCTGCCCAATAGTACGGGGATAGCTGTCCCTTGTTCTGAGCAAGCAGGTCCAATTTCGCATTGGTGAGCGCCAAAGCTTTGTCCTCTCCTTTGGAAAGATGAGAATAGAATCGCTCCATCAATAAGCTTGTGTAGTTGTCATCCACAGTCCAGAGACTGGATACAACGGCTCTTGCGCCACCGATGAAGAAAGCTTCGGTAAGGCTCGTCATTCCTTCTTCACCCTGGATTGCCCCCACACCTGTATTGCAGGCAGATAATGTCGCCAGGTCAGCATTGAGGGGAAGGCGCATTATTTCGGGGACCTGCAGAAGGCCGTCGTCTTCCTTCTTCGGGTCCACGCCTAATACCAAACCGGAGCGATCCGGATACTTTGTATCCGTGAAGGCATGGACGGCGAAGTGCAATATCCGGAAATTTGCGAGCGGTTGTCTCTTAAGCGAGATTTCAGTTGCGCTTTGGCCCACGAGCAAAGTAGAAGAGTTGCTGCCCACAAGCTTGTTGACATTGAGGACCTCCTCTTTCGTTTCGGGAAGATCCTGGAGCGGCACCCCAAAGTAGTCAGCCAATCCCCTGGAGATCCGGCCCCGCGCGGTCGCTGGTTTTGGAATGAATCCTGTAATTCCACCTTGATTCTGATACGGAACATCTCCTAATGCCAGCAACGGTAACTGTGGCGCCGGCGCGGCTTGCTGTTTGGCGCGTAGCAGGGATATGACGGTTCCCGAGGGAGTGTAACTGATTGTGGTTTTCGTGACCAAGTATTCGTTGTTGGGATCGCGAAGTGCTTCGAATGGAATGGAATTCAGGACACCATCCGGGCTCAAGATGATGCGATGTGGAATTCCGTTAGCCATGACTGGCGCAAGCAAAGCATCGTAGAGGCGTTTGGATGCCTCCACGTTTTCCCTTTCGAGCCGAATACTTTGGAGGTAATCCTCGACCAATTGCTTGACCTGGGTAGTAGTTGCCGGCGACGTAACGAGGGTGGAGTGCTCTTTGCTGACCGCCAAACAGAACACGTTGGGATCAGCTAGCACATATTCAAGAAAGACTTCGTCATGGCGCAACGAGTGTTGAAGCTGTAGCAAGGATGCCGGCTTGCCAAGAAATTCGCGATGCGACAAGCCCAATTCGTTTCTTGCTGCCACTAAACGGCGCTCGTATTCCATCAACTTTTCCAGGAGCTGGTCTCTCTTCCCTTGTTCGGGCGTTCGCATCAGATCCAATTGGACGGAGGATATTTGAGCAGAAACCTCCTTTGTTTCCGGTGTGTCGTCCTTGAGAAACGAACGATTGCTCTCCAGAATGGCCGCAGCCGTGCGGCCACGCACGCGCTCCAGTACTTGAAATGCGCGGGAGACATCTTTCTGTTGTGCAAGGAGGGTAAAGTGATGCAGGTATGTATCACTCATTGCGCCGGAGAGCGATTTATTCCAGTAAGGCTGGTATAGATTCACGAGCATTCCATCGATCACATCTTCTGCATGCTGATAGAGCAGATCCGCTTCCTTAGTCTGACCGAGCTTGACTTTTAGGTCGGCTAGATTCGTCAGGTCGCGGGGAACGTAGTACTTATCGCCCACCTTCTGGCTGGCTTGCAGTGCTTCCGCGGTCGCCTGTGCGGCTTGCTGCAGATCTCCTTGGTTGGTGTAGATCTTTGCAAGCTGGAACAGCGAGTCAGCTATCACGCGATGGCTATCCACTCTTTTGCCAATTTCGGTTGCCTGGCTGAAATATGCTACTGCGTGCTGGATATCATTCTTGTCGGTAGCGAGCTTTCCAAGCATAAGGAGCACTTGTGATTCATGTCCCTGTTTATGTTCAGCTCTTGCTTGCGTGAGAGTAAGCAGCAGTAGTCTTTCCGCATCTTTCGGTTGTCCTGTTTTTCTCAACGCTTCAGCCTTGCCTTCATACGCCATAAAGGGAAAGCCGAACCCTTGAGTGGATTCCGCCCGTTTGATCGCACGATCGTAGAATTTGATAGCTTCTGCGTGCCGATTGACTTCATCGAAACCCTCACCAACGAGTGTCAAGTATCGGACCTCCGCGCCGGCATCTCCGGATGCAATGGCGGAAAGTAATGCGCGGCTGACGAGAGACGCTGCTTTGCCGCTCTGCCCATCAAGAAATGAAATGATTCCAAGCTCGCCATTTGCCCGGGCTTCCCACTGCTTTTCCCCTAATTCTTGAGCAAGTGAATGCGCTTCGGTCCAATCTGCCTTCGCGGCGGCAACATCAATTTCCAGGTCTGTGTAGCCTTTCGATACCAGGCACCAAAGCTTCAGCTGCTTATCGGATTGGACCAGGGGTGTTGCAAGTTGTTCCGCGAAGTATTTTGAGGCATCACTGAAAGGCATTGTTTCTTCCGTGCTGCGGATGAAGCCGATTTTTGCATAAAGCTCGTTTCTCCTGTCACCCCGCTGGGCAAACAACCGTTCAGCCCGTTCATACATGGGAGCTGCCTTTTGCGAATTCTGCAGCCAGTAAAACTTGTTGGCTTCCGATAGCAATTGTTCAGCAGAAGCATTTGGCGCCTGAGAAAGATCCGTGGGTTTCGGCGGTTTTGGTCTCCAATAGTCGAAAGAAGCCACGAGCGGAACAAGGCAAAGCAAGAGAAAGAGAAACATCACTCGGCGCCGCACAGAGCGGCGTCGCGACTTGCAGGGGGGCATAGTAAAAGATTTTACTAGGTGAGCGATGGCGGGAACAAGCACCGAGGGCGTGCAAATGTTTGTAGATGCCCTGGAATCTGGTTCGGATCACGGGCGGAGGTTGTTGGCTTGCTTTAGCCGGTTCGTTGCCTCGGCAGTGGTGGCCGGTAAGGAGGATCCTGAAACAGAAATGTTCCAACAGATGTTGCAAGAGCGGGTTAGAGAAAGCGTCTGCGATCCACAAATTTCCTGCATTATGTTACTTCAATAGTTCACACTGATAGATCGGTTAGCGAAGAAGCAACCTCAAAACTGTTAATCAGAATGCAGCGAGGATTTGATCATGGTAGCTCTTGCCATACATGTGTCCGGCCAGCACGCTGGTGGTTTCGATCAGTTGCGTGTACTTGTGAATCAGGTTCACAGCACCCAGTGCACGCAAGTCGGACAAGCGCGGCACCCAGCGCAACGGCAGCAGATGCAGGCGGAAGATAATCCAGGGCGAGATTTTCAAGAGAGCAACCACGCCGTACATTCGAAGCGACGTCGAAAGCTCCACGATCTCGCAGACGAGATGATCTTCTTCCGTAAAACCCTCTGGGCTTTTGTACTTGATTTGTTCGTAAAGCGTCATGGCCCAAAGCTGGATGACCTCGACGTTATGAGCAACGCGCTTCAGATATTCGCGCACCAACCGAATGCGTTCCCGCTGTCGCGTGCGAAACTCCGCCACCGGCACCAGATTTCTCAACTCCCACTCCAGGCCCGGGTCCAGCACGGCCTCCAGTTCCGCCACCGTCAGCTTGCGCGCGAACGAGATCACGTCATCAATTCGCGTGTACTTCGGGCGGTACACCGTCACCCGCAGCACAGCAACGAAGAAAACCACTCCGAGCAAGACAGGCAAGATGACCGAGAAGGACATAGCTAAACTTATGAACCCTTTACTCTAGCCGCAAACCTGCACGCGGGCAATGCGAAAGCGTTTCTCTGATTTCGCGTCTAATCCAAAATGGAACTCGTACCAAAACAGCTCTGGCCCTTCACTTTTTTCCTACGAGCTTGCGTAGCACACGCATGTGATAACGCAATCCTTCCAGCATGGCCCTGCGTTCCTCTGGGGTGTCCGCGATAGGCGCGGCCTCCTTCGGTTCTGCTCCGAACATCGCGGACAACCACACAACGACGGCCAGCAAGAACAAAAAGCCGGGAAGGTACTCGCTCAAAAAACGCTGCTTCTGTCCAAGCTCGGAGCGAATCACGCCTGCCGCAACGTCGCCCAGCGCCGCGATGCCGAAGCCAAAGACGATGCGGAACTCATACAGACGCCAGCGCACCGAGAACGCGCGCTCTAAGAGGAAAAACAGGATGCAGATGCCCATGATGACGTACTGCGATGCAATCGAAGTCGAGATGATCGCCGCTCCCCACCGGCTGGCGTGAACGGGCGGATGCGCCCAGGCTTTCCATGCCGAATACGCCAGCGCCGCAATGATCGCTCCCGGAAACAGCAGACGAAACCACGTGAGGCGATAGAAGCCGCGAAACACGGTCAGAAAGCTCTCATGCACAGCCAGGACCGCCAGCAGCACTTCGACTGGCTCACTGAACCAGTACACGTAAAAATACGCATTGCGGTGCGAGAGAAACGCGGAGCGGAGCATCGTCACCACGACCAGCGCGGCGACGTATGAAGTAAAAAGCGGGAATCGGCGGTACAGATGCCTCTGGCCCATCAGGATAAAAATCCAGACCAGCAGCAATACCGATCCCCACTCGATTGTTAAGCCTAACCAGTACGTCCACATAAGACGCGAGTGGCAAGCTTATATGAGCACTTCGCAACTTCCAAGCCGGAACTTAGCGCACTACGGTTCCGCCAGACCCCCACGGCCACGGCACCGGATCGGGGCCACTGGCGAGAGCGGGAATGGTGGTTGCGGCCAATGTGGCCAACAGAACTAACGCACGGATGATGTTTCGCATAGCGAGACTCCTTGGAGTTTGGATTTAAGACCTTGCGGCCCTATGCTTTGGAAGCATACCCACGGGTCTCTCTGGTTTTACGAGGAAATTGCGGCCTTACGCGAATAGGGAAAAATGTTGACGTTTGCCAGGCGGAGTCACAGGCTGCGATAACTTCTCCCGAAATGGCACAAATCCGTTCTGGAGCAAATGCATGACCCTAATTTGAGGAAGTTTCTTGACAAGAAACAGCCGAGTAGGGTTTATGCAGCTTCAAACAAGTAAACGTTGAATGCCAGCAAAGACATTGCTGTGGTTAGGAACAAATATTTGCCTTCCCTGAATTCGAACGCCGACGCAATTCGCCGTCCAAGCAGTCTCGACTGCCATCAATCAACTTCTGGTGGGTGAGTATGCTTGCCAAGTAACGTACTGGACCGACTGGACAGAAAGGGTCATTTTTGGCGGCCTCCGGTCGTCGTGAACTGTCATTGCCGCCAAAAGGACATCTGAGCAAGAAGGCGCGACTCAAGGATGGGGACTCAAATAATCTCCAATGGCCTATGCCCTGATCATGTTCGCAATCGTTCGCCAATCGGCCAGTCGAAAAATCGTATGGTATTGTCTTAGAATTAGGCGGATACAACGCCAGACCTGAACTATGGGTGCACCGACCAGTCGAAGGACTATTTACAAACATCGCAGCCGGCGACGAAAGATCGACATCCTCCGTAAGCACTATACAGAGGCTAAGACGGAGGCGGAACGAAATGCGGTTATCAAGAAGGCACAGAAGATATCACGTCAAATGTTAGCCGAGGAATTTCTCATGCCGCTGCAGCGGAAGCCACGCGTTGCTTGAGTCTCATAGGCCAAACTGTTTTTTCTTAGGCGGGCGATGTATTCCGTTGCTGCGCTTGGCCGATTTGGCAGCGGTTGGCTATAATAAAAACACTTCCCATCTGATTACCAACGATTGAGCAAGTCATGTCAACCAAGAAAGACTCTGTCCCGGCGATCCTGTTCGTGGGCGCTCCCTACTCTCTGTTGACCGGCAGTGCTCCAGACAGATTGAGTCAGCTTTACGAAGTGCGCGTGGCTGAGACACTGGAGACCGCCGTCAGCTATTTGCGTTGCATAGACTTTGATCTCGTGGTCATCGAAGGCAACGTTTCTAACGACGTGGCCTCGGCCGTGACCGCTGTAGTTTCTTCCAGAACAGCTATTTATCTTCCGGAGAAATCGACGGAAACATCGGCGATGGTGACTGAAGTCCGGCGAAGGCTTGAATCGAGACGGACCGGAAGAAAGGGGCACGATGCCGAATCTGGTAGCGCCGAACAATGGGATTCTCGTCGCTGAGCTAGCTATCGTTTTTTCGATTTCCCTCTTTGCACTAAGCTCTGGCGCTCCATCCAGGCGTCCAGCACGGTCTTCTTGAACTTCCACCGGTTTCCCAATTTGAATGCCGGAATGCTGTTTTCAGAGACGTATTTGTAGAGCGTGTCTGGACTCATGCCCAGATATCGTGATGCTTGGAGAATGTTCATCACCTCGGGTTCGTCGGCAATCGGCATTCTGTTTTGTGGAACAATCCGAGCATTCTACAAGACTTAGGTCGGTTTCATATAAACCCGTCACATCAAGTGCTTTGATGGCGTCTTGCTTGATAGTGCGTTCACCAAGTCGGGCTCTAATTCTGGCCGGTCGCTCAAAATCCTAAGGACACCTTTACGTCAACAATGTTGCGGCATTCTTGAGTCACGCAGCTTGTGCGCAGACGAGCCGCATCCGTTGAGGCAATTGTCCAATTCCTGGCATGACACAGCGCCGAGACCAGTTGCTGCTCTAAGACGACATTTGGGCCCTGTAACCAAATCCCAATTCCGGAACTTGCACTCCGGGATTCAGTTTCTGCTTCGCCATGAGGTCCAGAATGTGCTCAAACGTTGCCACAACGCATCCTCTGCAGGCGGTCCGCCGTGCTCGCCGAGGAACAGAGCCGCAGTACCGACCGTGGATGGATTTGGCGAGTGCAAGGCCTTGATCGCCGCAGGAACAAGATCATCGGCATGACGCGCGGTATGCAACGTTCAACGCCTGTCCCTCGATCACGCCTGACACTTTTGCAGTCAATCCAGATTTCCGCATTGGCTACGCGCAGAACTGGCAATTGTCGGTGCAAAGTGACCTACCCGGTTCGTTGCAGCTGATGGCAACTTATCTTGGGATTAAGGGGACACGAGGAACACAGGAATCCTTGCCGAATACTTTTCCGCCCAGGGCTTCGGTCTCAACTGGGTCGCCTCATCAGGTCTAACTTGCCGGCGGTTTGCTCGCATTCTTGGCCATCGCGCCGTGCAGATTGTAGCCATAGCGCTCTCGAATCTCTGCCACTGCCAGCATCGCCCAATAGTGGTTCGGGCGATCGCCGGTCCAGAAATCAGCTATTGGGATGAGCGTCTTCAAATCTTCCGGTGTTCCCAAGTCACCGAGCCAATGCAAGGCCGATGACTTGTCTCCAAAATCCTTCTCCAGAACCATGCGGCGAAGCAGCGGCAAGGTCTTTGCACCTTGCAACCGACAGAGGATGTCAATCGCTGAGACTCTCACATCCTGCCGTGGGTGTGTAAGCAGCTTCGCAGTCTCGGCTTCGACGGCTGGGCCTCCAATCCCCACAAGCGCCTGTGTCGCGCTCGGCATTGCGCTGGAATCAATGTCATTCGTCAATAGGCCGATGAGCTCTGGAACCGCGCGCTTCTCTTTGAGGTCACCGAGCCGAACCGCGATCCACTCCCGCGCCAGTTGCGGCAGATCAGAGCGGTCCTGGAGTACACGAATGAGAAAAAGCCCTTCGTCCAGCTGCTGGCCAACGCCCAACAGGGACTGCAACGGGCCCCACCGCCAATTCTCAATCCTTTTCCATTGCACCTCGTTGCCCAGCCAGGCCAACGCCAGCAACTGTGGCGTAGGCTTTGCAATCTCCCGATAGGGTCCATACAAAGCGGGAATACGGGCCAGTAACTGCTCTGCGGCTTTTTCTTGCGCTCGCTTTCCCAAATCTCGAATCGCCATTGTCGCAATGCACGGAGTTTCCTGGTATATGAGGTCTTCCTCCTTACGTTCGAGCAGCCCAATCAGAAGGTCGAGATTCTCTGCGTTTCTGAGTGCCCGCAAGATTTTCGCAACGTCGCGAAGCTCCAGGTAATTGCCCTTCTCCACCTTGCCGGCCAAGAACGACCGTATGGCAGGTTGTAGCTCGGCACGCTCGGATGGGGTGAGTGACGAAGCAACGGTCGAAGCAGCGTACAGCCGACTGAAATCGTCTTCTTGGGCATCTCGCGCGACGGCCAGAAAAAGACTCCGGCCGCGTTGGCGCTGGTTACTTTTCCATAATCGTTCGGCTTTCTGGAATCTGGTTTCCGGCGCGATGCGAGTGCCCGAGCGATATTTGAGCAGGGCGTCGTCTACGCCCGGCCCACCCCGGAAGGTGTTTTCCAGTACCGATGCCGCGTTTTCCCGGAGGGCGCTGCTGGGCGATTGCAACGCCTTCAGCAGAGTCGGTACTGCCCGAATGTCACCAATATCCTTCAACAAATCGATGACGTCACTCTGGTCGGCAACATCCAGGCTGTCGTACAGGTCGAGGATAATCTGAAAGTTGGCAGGCTCGCGCATTTGGCCCAGATCGTCGAAGAGTTGGGCCCGGAACAGCCTGTTAGGGTCATTGACGAGTGCACGCAACGCTTCCAGGCGATCATGCTCAGAAGACAACGTGTAGATTTCCACCAGCGTGCGAAGGGCAGCGATCTCCTCGGGTTTTTGATACGCCTCCAGCAAAGGACATTGGCTCTGATCCCATCCCTCAGCCAACAGGACAGCTACTCCGGTGGTATCAGGCGGAACATACGGCGCCTCAAGCATTACGCATTTCAACGCAACAGAGGCGGTCCTCTGTGTGGTATTCATTGGCCCTTTGAGGAACTCGCGGAACTCCAGAATTGTATCGAATTTCGGTGGCGGGCCTTTCTTCGTGTCTACCAGTGCGATTGCGGCAGACTGCTGAATGTATTGGCCCATGCTCTGGCGAATGCGTTGTGACCAACCACAAGGTTGCAAAACTAGGGCAAATAATACGCAGGCGATTAAGTTGCGCATGGATTCGGCGGGTTTGGTTCTGGATTGCATGAAAATTCTCGTACCGCATCCCCAGGAAGTCAACTAGAACGGCAGCCGGCTGCGGAGAACCCAGGTTCTTGCGGTCTTGCGATGTACGTGCTGATGCAGTACAGTAAACGACATTTCCTCCAATGAGCAAGATAGGCAAGACGGTGCTTTGGACACTGTGGTGTCTGTTGCTGCCACTCGTCTCCGCGAGTGCAGCTTCTGGCGGGGACTCGGCTGATGGTAGTTACAGCCACAGGTTCGGGCCAAATCCATTTCTGCCGAGCAATGCCCAGGGGAGCTTTGAAGGGTTTCTCAAGCCCTCGGATTTTCCAAGCGCCGACTATTGCGGAAAGTGCCACGAAGAAGCGCACAAACAGTGGCGTCAGTCGGCGCACGCCAATTCCTTCCGTGCACCGTTCTATGTGAAAAATGTCAACCTGTTGATCGATGGAAAAGGAATCGAATATTCCCGGCATTGCGAGGGCTGCCATAACCCCATTGCGCTCTTCTCCGGTGCTTTGACCAAAGGTTCTCCGATCAACCGCTCGTTTGATGAAGACGGGGTGACATGCATGGTCTGCCATTCCATCCAGAAGATCCAGAACACCAGCGGAACAGGCAGTTATGTCATCGGCATTCCCGCCGTCATAGTCAATCCGGATGGCACGCCGGTCACCACGCCAGTCAGCTATGACGACATTTTTCTCCATCCCGACCTGCACAAACGGGCGGTCATGCGTGATTTCTATCGCACCCCGGAATTCTGTGCTGTCTGTCATAAAGCCGCCCTGCCACGGATGCTCAACGGCTACAAATGGCTGCGGGCATTCTCGGTTTACGACGAGTGGCAGAATTCATCCTGGTCGAAGGAGTCCCCGCTTCCGTTCTACAAGAAGGACACAGTCTCTACCTGCCAGACCTGCCACATGGCCAAGGTGGATGCCCAACATGATTACGGCAGCGAGCAGGGGAAAATTGCGTCGCACCGCTTCCCGGGAGCCAACACGGCCATTCCCGTGTTCTACGGTTACGACGAGCAGCTAGAGAAAATTCGAGAGTTTCTGCAAGACAATATCCTTGGGATTGATATCTTTGCGTTGAACAAACAGAAAGCTGGGGGCGAGCAGCTTATTGCTCCCATTGACGGGCAGAAATTCACCGTTCTACCCGGCGAGACCATAACTGCCAACGTCGTGATTCAGAACAAGAAAATCGGTCACAGCCTGGTACCTGAGCAACGTGACTTCTATGAGAGTTGGGTTGAGTTTACGGCCGAGGACTCGACTGGCCGGATTTTCTACCACAGCGGGTTTCTGGACCCCAAAGGATTCCTGGAGCCCAATGCGCACAGTTACACCAACCGGTTGGTTTCGAATTCCGACAAGCTTTTGGACTTACACCAGGTTTGGGAAACGAAGGTCAAGACCTACGACAACACAATCCTGCCCGGGCGTTCCGACCTGGTGCGATACAGGTTCTGGATTCCGCCCGATGCCAAGGGCCCAGTCACGCTGACAGCCAAGGTCAACTACCGCAGGTTCCGTAAAGGGTTCACGAACTTCGTTTTCGGGGAGCCCAGGGAATTCCCAGTCGTCACCATGGCTTCACAAAGTAACACTTTGAACCTGGGCGAGAATGATCCCGCCGCATCCGGTGATCCTCAGAAACTGATGCTGCGCTGGAACAACTATGGCATCGCTCTTCTGGGACAACAGCAGTACGGATTGGCGGAGCAGGCATTTCAAAGGGTCGGAGAGATTCAACCGGGCTACGCCGATGGCTACATTAACATTGCCATTGCTGAATATTCCAAACTCATAGAAAACAAGCGGGAGAGTTCCGATGGGCCAGGAAACCTTTCGATTACCAATCCTGCGTATGAAAAGTTCGCGCCCGCGCTCAAGGCATTGGAACGAGCGTTAGAACTAAGCCCCGGCAATTTCCGCGCGCTTTATTATCAGGGCCTCATTTATAGGTTTCAAAACAAGCTGGAGCAAGCCATCAAAGATCAGCAGTTGGTAGCTGCAGCTTATCCTCGTTTTCGCCAAGCGCGGCAGGAACTAGGGTACGCGTATTACTTGGAAAAACAATACGAGCCGGCGCGGGAGCAGTTTGAGGCATTGCAGGCCATTAACCCGGACGACCTGACTGCTCATTACTACCTGTCGATTGTCTATGACCGACTAGGAATGACACGGGAAGCTCTGCAGCAAGGCGCCGATTTCGCGGAAAAGAAAGACGATCCTACCGTTGGGGCTTTAGCGCAGGATTTTTGGCGTAGTCATCCGGACGTCGCTGATGAGCTTGAGCCGTTCCACGTGCATGAGGCTACACTGAAGAAGAAACACAAGACCACGGTGGGAGGTGTGCTCCCTTGAACACTTCCTGGGTCGGTATGGGCTTGCCTTCATCAAGATTCGATCAGGAGATGGGTCGTGCGACCGATGGTATTGCGATGAAACTATCACTTTGTATTTTCTTAGTCCTTGTTGCGGTCGCTGGAGCCGCGGCAGGTGCTTCCAAAGAGCGGGAGGGAAAAGAAACTGTCGAGGGCTATTTGGTGGATCTCGCCTGCGTCAACCAACGCTCTGCCGAACTGGCCACGCTTGGTCCTAAACATACGAGGAGATGTTTGACCATGCCGCAATGCGAACGGAGTGGGTATGCTGTGTTGAGCCACGACCTGAAAGTATTCAAGTTCGACGCTGCCGGAACGAAAAGGCAAAGAAGCTCATTGCGTCCTCGAAACGCGAGAACGGTTATCGGATCGCGGCAACGGGCACGATCAGCGGCGAGCAAATGCATGTCGTTAAGCTAGAACTGAGGAAATAGGTCTGCTTAGGCCCCCGACACAACAATACCTTCGAACTCGTGGTTCTCCTTCACTCCGAAACTCGTCGCGCCGAAAAAGCTGAGTCTCAGTAACTATTTGAGAGAAAAGCACTTAGTTGCGTAGCGACCGTCACGGCCCATCAAAAGAAAATATTTCTACATTTCCTGAAAAAAGCTGTCCTTGTACTAATAGAGGGGCAAATATCGTAGAGTCTCCGGACGTAGCCCTCCTTAAGAAAGTTTTCCGTCTCTTTTGTCATGAACATATAGGCGGTCTAGCTGCTGGTTAGGTAGTACGTAGCGGCAGTGCTCGGGGTCAGTTAGACCACAGCGGAACGAAGGATGGCACCTTGAAAAGGCAAGATACCAACCCTTTTATTGCCAGTTGTTTACAGAACGAATTGTTCTGTAATGGGAAATTCCCATACTGACACGAACGGGTTAGCTTCTGGCTAACATTGACAACGCAAGAATTCCTGCTATCTTCGTTCAAACACAGAGCAGAAATCTCTCCCATTTGTTGCGGTTCTGTTAAAGAACCAAGGGCCCATACTTTTCAAATTTTGCGAAAGGTGAAGTGACCGCTTGCGTCAGGGAAGAACCGCAGTACTCAGCGCCATTATCGTCTTCATTGCCGGCTTCGGCTTGGTCCCTGCCTTTGCCGGTAGCTTCGATGCGTTTGGACCCAAAAACTACGAGCGTGGGCCAGGCCAGCCGGTCAAAGTCCAAGACAACTTCTCCGTTCTCAATCCCGCGGCCACCTACATTTTGCACGTCGAAAGCCGGCGTGTCGACGAAGACGGGGACAATGATGCCGACGAACATGATCCCCGCGCCAGCGCCCGCATCTGGCTTAACGGTCATGAAGTCGTTTCCCTGGAGGACTTCCACAATCATGGTCGTGAGCATGATTCCCGAAATGGCGACCATGACCGCGATGATCGAAACAGGAAGAAGAAGGACGATGATGATGTGGTACTGGTGATTGATAAGCCGGTGCACCTGCTGAACGCCAATGCCCTGGTGGTGGAGGTGCATGGCCGGAGAAAGACTTCGGTCACGGTGACGGTGATTGGCGTGGACAACGATCCACCCATCATTACGCCCTCAGTATCGCCTGCGGCCAATGCTGCAGGGTGGAACAACACCGATGTGACGGTGACGTTCGTCTGTTCCGACGCGACCTCGGGTATTGCGGTGTGCCCCAATCCGACTGTGGTGAGCAGCGAAGGCAGTGGCCAAGTAGTACAAGGGACAGCAACTGACAAAGCTGGAAATAGCGCTACGGCGATGGTCCATGTTTCCATCGATAAGACGCCGCCGACGATCACGGCGACGGTGACGCCGGCGCCGGTGAACGGGGTGGTGATCCTGCCGGCGAGCGGAGCGGTAACGGTGAGCTTCGCGTGTGCGGATGCGTTGTCCGGGATAGCGAGCTGTCCGGGGCCGATTGCGGTGACCACGCTGGGGTCGAATCAGGTGTTCAGCGGTACCGCGACGGACAAGGCGGGAAACAATGCAACGGCGAGCGTAACATTGAATGTGCAAGCGCCCTCGCCGCTAACCATCAGCGCAACCGTTTCTTCCCAGTTTCCTCAGACGAACGGCTGGTACCGCAGCGATGTGACGATTAGTTATCAGTGCTCCGGGGGAGTGCCACCATTGCAGTGTCCGCCAGCGCAGACGATCACGAGCGAGGGGCTCGACCAACAGATTGTGGCAACGGTGACGGATGCAGCCGGAGAGCATGCCAGTGTAATCACGCACCTCAACGTTGACAAGACGCCACCCACGATCACAGCATCGGTCTCACCCTCTCCCAATGCGAATGGCTGGATCGACAGTGACGCAGTTGTCACATTCACGTGCACCGATTCTTTATCGGGAGTCAACAATTGCCCTCCACCACAATCAGTTACAGATGGGGCCAATCAAGTTATCAGCGGAACTGCTACGGATCTGGCCGGAAACAGCGCCAGTACGAGCCTTACGCTCAACATCGGCGAGATACCACCGAGCATCAGTGCGAGCCTGTCCCCTGCAGCCGACAACTATGGCTGGAATAACAGCGACGTGACTGTAAATTTCCAATGCCAGGCAGGCACAGCGCCAATTGCCCAATGTTCACCATCTCAGCTCATCAGCGCAGAAGGCGGCAACCAGCAAATTCTTGGCACGGCGACCGATTTGGCGGGGAACTCGACAACAGCGACGGTAACAGTCAATGTTGACAAGGCTGCGCCGTTGATTTCAGCGGCCGTGTCCACTGCACCGAATGGCGCGGGGTGGAACAACGCGGACGTGACGGTCAATTTCACCTGTTCGGACGCGTTGTCAGGGATTGTTATCTGTCCTGACCCCATACAGGTGACCGAAGGGGCGAATCAGGTCATTACGGGGACAGCGACGGATGCTGCCGGGAACACGGCGACCTCTGCCGCCATCACGCTCAATATCGACGAAACTCCACCGGTGGTGACCATCACGTCACCCGCTCCGGGCTCGACGATTTCAACTTCCGGTCTGACACTTTCAGGAACGGTGAGTGACGCGCTGTCCGGAGTCGCCTCGGTGACCTGCAATGGGACAGCGGCCGTGGTGACTGCTGGCTCTTTTACCTGCAATCTGACACTGCCGCAAGGTGCGGATACGGTTTCCTTGCAGGCGACGGATGCAGCGGGAAACACAACTGCGGTTCCCTTCCAGGTCAACGTGGTCAACGGGCCCAAGGTCACGATCACATCGCCAACATCATTGCAGCTGTTCAGCGCCAACCCCGTCACGATCACCGGAACGATCGATGATCCGCAGGCGACGGTATCGGCCAATGGCATCATTGGCACCGTCAGCGGCAATTCCTTCACTATCTCCGGTGTCACCCTGCACGAGACCAAGAACCTGCTCACGGTCACGGCCACAAATGCGGCGGGAGGAACCGGCACAGCCATGGTGACCGTCTTCCTGGACACTACTCCGCCGCAGGTGCACATCGATTCGCCCAGCGATGGGGCGGGGGTAAACACCTCCCAGGTCACGGTCATGGGCAACGTGAATGATCTGGTGAGCGGCACCGTCAACGGCAACCAAGTTTCTGTGTCGGTCAACGGCGTGAACGCCACGGTCTCGAACCGCAGCTTTGCCGCGCAGAACATACTGCTGGTGCCGGGGCAGAACACCATCACGGCCATCGCCAAGGACAAGGCCGGAAATACCAGCCAGCATCAGATTCAGGTTACGTTCCGGGATGCGACGGCAGCCCAGCATCTGGTGATTATCTCGGGCAATAACCAGAGTGGGGTGATCAACACGGTATTGGCGCAACCGCTGGTGGTGCAGGCGGTGGATGGGCTGGGGCGTCCGATCGTGAATCGAACCCTGACCTTCCAGGTCAGCCGGAGTGATGGGACGTTGACGGCAGGAATCCAGAGTGGCCGGAACCTGACGGTGGTGACCGATGGCAATGGCCAGGCGAGCGTGAAGTTCCAGTTGGGCAGCCGGAGCGGAGTGGGGATCAATCAGTTGGCGGTCACAGCGCCGGGGTTCGTAGGAGACACGGTCTTTTATGCGACCAGCACGGTGGCCGCGCCAGCATTGATTCACACGGTGTCGGGCGAAGTGCAAAGTGGGGCCATCGGCTCTGCCTTAGCTGAACCGCTGGTGGGAATCGTGATGGACACGGGCGGGAACCCAGTGGCCAATGTGCCGGTGACCTTCCAGGTCAATGCCGGCAATGGCACGATTGATGGGGGGAACTCGGCGGTGAAGACAACTGACTTGGACGGCAAGGCATTTGCGGTGCTGACCATCGGACAGCAGCCGGGGAGCAACAACAATACGGTATCGGCGACCTTTGCTGGAAACACGGGATTGCCGGCGCAGTTTGTGGCCTCGGGTGTAATCACCGGCCCGGTGTCGGCGACGACGATCAGCGGAGTTGTGCTGGACAATGCCAGCCAGCCGATTCCCAACGCACGGGCCAGCGTCAAAGGTGCCCAAGTCTTCGCCTTGACCAATGCGCAAGGGCAGTTCACGATTCCAGGAGCACCCGTGGGAGATGTCCTGCTGTACGTAGATGGCACCTTCAGCACGCGGCCGGAGCGCTTTCCGACATTGTCATTCCAACTGACGACGTTGCCGGGGATCGACAATGTCTTACCTGGGCCGATCTACCTGCCGCCGATTGATAGCGATAACACGCAGATGATCGACAACACCAGCGATCAGGACGTGGTATTGACGGTGAAAGGCATGCCTGGGGTGCAATACACGGTGTTCGCGCACTCGGCGACATTTCCGGATGGGAGCAAGAGCGGGAGTTTGTCGCTCTCGCAGGTACATGTGGACCGGGTGCCGATGACGCCGGCCAATGGGACCGTGCCCAGCTTTGTGACGACGTTGCAGCCGCCGGGGGTAAGCTTTGATCCGCCGGTGCGGATGCAGGTGCCGAACACGAGCGGGTTGCTGCCGGGGCAGGTGGCGGAGATTTTCAGCTACCGGCACGATTTGGAGCAGTTTGTGAGCGAAGGCACAGGGCGAGTGAGCGAGGATGGTTCGGTGATCACCACGGATCCGGGGTTTGGCCTGCATGTTTCCGGATGGAACCTGATTCCGCCGCCACCCGTGGCGCCCAACACTACCTGCAGTTGCTCCAGCGGGCCATCAAGTTCGGCCCCAATTTCGATGCAAACAAGTTTGCTGGCGCGCCGAGTGAAAGCTGTTCGTTCCCCAGGTGCAGCGGCTGCGCCGGTACCGGCTTGTAGCGTTGCTCCGCCCAACAATACGGTCGACGTGAATATTAACGGAACCCCTGATCCAACAGACGACATCACGGTTTTGAAACCGCCGCTGCCAATCCCGATACAGATTGTGCTCCACGGGGATGCCGCAACAGTGAATCTTTCTGTGAATCCACCGGCATCTGCAACACTTGATCAGAACAGTCTTGTGCTTCCTGCAAATGGTAGTGGCACTGTGAACCTAACTCCAACGGCCGCAAGCCAGCAGCCGGACGACGTCACGATCACAGCCACAATAAACGGCAACCAAGCTGGCCAAGGCAAGTTGACAATCGCAGACGTCACAATTCCCGCGATCAAGAACGAAGACACGCCTGCTGGAATGCCAGACCGAATTCCACCAAGAATGAAGACCAAGATCACCATTACCGTTACCCCTGACCTGGGGACTTCTGGAAAGAAGATCCACCTCGTAATTCAAGGAAACAATGCCACCAATGGCGATCTGCAGATTGACGGCCACTCCTCCGAAGACATCACCAAGACGAAGGACATTCAGCTGAAAGGTACACGGCAGACCGCACAGACCGGCGCCATCAAGAACTGCGGTGCTGGAGCCCAGATCGGGCAGAATGCCGGTAATCTCAAGATTGTTGGGCAGGTGCACGGAACAAACGCAGTGTTTAGTAGCGGATTCAGCGTCGCTGCAATTCCGCAAGGTTGGAACACCGTCTACTTGCAAGACGAGACAAATGCCACCGATCCAAGAGTTCCTGGCCGTCTGTACGGGATGATCGTTCAGGAAACCTGGTCTTCTGACAGCGGCGATACTACCGATCTCGACCAAGTATGTTTCAAAGAATCCGTCGGCACTTTGGCGGGCGCCAACGGATCTCTGACGGTTATTGGAAACAATACAACCGTTGTCAACAACACCTACAGCGGGCCAATGGTGAGTACTGTCCTCGTGCAGAAAGTGGTTCAGGACATTCATGATCTCTCAAATACCCTGTTTACCGGCGTGGGCAGGAGCATCCAAGAGCAGACTCACCTTCTAAAAGATTTACGGACGGGAGCGGTCGATGTGTCGATACCCCAGAGTGGCTACACCATCACGAAAGAGCTTGCGGTGAGCAGAAGGGCGAATAGGCTGAATTTGACCGTGACAAAAACTGGAGCTGCAGTCCGTACGGCTGTCACGCCGACGAGTGCCGGCGCTGGCAATGCTACGACAACATTCGAAGTGACCTTGACCGGGCACTAGGACAGAGAAGGCAGAGTATGAAGCGAATACCTCAACTATTGCTGAACGCGCGAGCCCAATGGCCATGGCGGAGACGGCTGCGTCTAGCTCAGCGGCGCACCTTCGTATTGGTCGGCATTCTATGTTTGGCAAGCTCATTCATGATCGCCGAGGATGAGTCGGCGTCGATCCATTGCTTGACAAGGATACAGGTTTCTCCGACCAAGCCCTCTTATCTTCAAGGTGAGCCAATTGAGCTGAAGGTGACCTTCATAAACGGTAGCTCCAAGCGCGTTTTGCTCACTACCAATCATCCGACGTATCGTCTTCTCCAGCTTAGCGATCCAAGCAACAGGCTTGTGCCCAGAAACTACGACACGGGGGATCGCTTTTTGGACACTGTACTTTACGACACGCCAGGCGATTCCTCCCTTGCTGAATGGCTTGCTCCAGGTGCTCAACGCTCCAGTCGGATTTACTTACAAGATTATTTCGAAAGTCCACCCAGCGGCACATATGAGATCCAGTATGAGGGGTCGTGTTTTGGGCCAGAAGTTACAGGACCAACCTCCTCACGAGGCAAGATCTTATTTCAGGTCAAATCTTCAAGTGAAGATGATCTCAAACAACTCATTAACCGCCTCGATCGCCAGCTACGCTCCGGCACCGATGAGCAAAAGGATGATGCAGCGGGGGCGTTGACGAGCATGGATACCCCGCTGATTATTCCCGTTCTTGAATCGATGATGGATGTCGGGTTAGGGTCTCGACCTGCCGTTTTCCAGGCGCTGTCTAGATTCAAAGGGAATCCCGAAGCTGAAGAGATCATTAATTGCGGTCTTTGTTCGAATGACAAGGCAGCTATCGCTGTCTTCCTGAAATGGAAAAGAAAGATACCACTATATCGGTATGAAACAATCGTGAAATCGAAGGATCAGCAGACACGAATCGCCGCACTGCGGTATGCGCGGGTGATGAACGATCCAACTTACCTTCCACCAGTCGAGGAATTGACCAGGGATAGCGACCCGTTGGTTGCGGAAGAAGCGAGAGAAACGAAAAAGAACCTCGAAGCAAACAAGAAGTGAAGGGCGCGGGCTGTTGATTGCTCGGAAACTGAAATGACCAAGAACTCAACGACGAATCAAGCGAGATGGACACTGGGTCTTTGTGCGTTCTTATGTATGGCTATGACCTCATTAGTGTTCGCGGCTGATGATGAGAAAGCAAGTCCGTGCAATGCGACGATCAGCGTAACACCGACAAAGCATTCATATATTTACGGCGAACCCATTGAACTAACCGCGACCTTTTCGATTGACAGATTGCCATACTATGGAGGCAATCCGCTAGTTAGCACCTTAGAGCTTAAAGATCCACACGATCAACTTGTGCCGCGAGATTATGGTACGGGAGACGAATATCTAGATCGAATTCTTTCCGGAACGCCAAGCAAATGGTCCCTGTCTAAAGCTATAAAATCCGGTGAGCGGGGTTTGGCCACTGTCTATTTGCAGGACTATTTTGCTAGCCCTAAACCTGGTAGCTATGAAGTGCAATATGACGCCACATGCCCCGGTACGAGCGCATCGGAGACCATTGCTGCAAGAGGCACCATAACATTTGAGGTGGAAGCTCAAAGTGAAAAGCAAATGCAAGACACTCTCGACGCGCTAGATAGAGGGTTACAAACCGGTGACGTCGACAAAGCTGGGGCAGAGCTTACCGACATGGATACACCGCTCATTCTTCCACTTCTCACGGAAAGATTCGACTTGCTGGTTTATCGCGTTGGCGCCGGTCCCGTGTTTCAAGCGCTATCGAGATTCAAGGACAATCCAGGAGCCGAAGATCTGGTGCGATGCTCCGTCTTGTCGCCAAATCCATCGAAAACATTACCCGCGCTGGCGGTGTTGTTGAAGTGGAAAACAAGGCTACCGGAATACAGAATCGACAGACTGCTGCATTCAGCAGAGCAGCAGGTACGAATTGCAACGTTGCACTACATTCGCGGAATAGGTGATTCGGCATACTTGCCACTCGTGACTGGGCTTCTCCACGACTCAGACACAAAGGTCGCAAGCGAGGCCGAGGAAACGAAACGTTCTATCGAAGCAGCACGGAATTAGCGTTCATGGCCAACGTCACACAAGTGAATCATAAGCGTGGTGAGAGTCGCATGAGAACAAATGTGAACAAAGATAGCCGTCCGAAGTCAGCCCTAATAGCTCTGGTGATCATCACCGGGCTCGTTTGCTGCATGCCTTTTGCGGTTGCCCAACTTCCCTCCAACTGCACAGCGAACATCCTGAATCGCAGCGTGCAGGTTAACCCCGATGGCACGTTCAGTATTCCCAATGTTCCCGTGGATTCGGGTGGCCTGTTTCGGGTCCGCGTGGTTTGCAAAAACGCCGATGGAACGACAACGGAAGGCGCGTCGGACTTTCTGCCTCTTGTGCCAAATGGACAGACCGCTATTCCACAGATCAACTTTGGCAATATTTCGCCTGCGCCAGTCTCGATTCAACTGAGCGCCCCACAAACATCGTTGACGGGTGGTGGAGCGAGTCTGCAACTGTCGGTCATTGGCACTCTTCCAGACGGCAGCACTAAGGACTTGACTGCTGCGGCACAAGGCACAACCTATGTGTCCAGCTACTCCCCAATTGCCACCGTGTCACCAGATGGTTTGGTGACCGAGGGTTCTGCAAGATTTACAGGACAAGCCAAAATCTTTATCACGGCGCGCAACGAAGGCGCAGCCTCGACGCTAGAGATCATTGTAAGCAATCAAGTCAGCACTGTGAACGACGGCATTCCTGATGATTGGAAAATTGCGCACGGCTTTAGCCCTTACGACCCTGGCGTCGCTGCTCGTGATGATGACAACGATGGTCTTACCAATCTCGAAGAATACCAGCATGGCACCGATCCCCATAACCCGGATACTGACGGAGACGGCTTGTCGGATGGTGACGAGGTCCACAAATATCACACCGACCCGCTAAACCCGGACACGGACGGTGACGGGCTGACCGATGGCGAGGAAGTTCGTCTGGGGACGAACCCGTTAAACCCGGACACGGACGGTGATGGCATTCCTGATGGCATTGAAGTGAAGTTAGGAACAAACCCACTGGTTCCCGACGTTACCACGACAGTTCAAGGCCGCGTGCTCGATGGCGCCAACAATCCAGTAGTCGGAGCCTCTGTTGTAGTGTTTGGACTCATTACTGGCGTGACAGACACAACAGGCTTTTTCTCGATTCGGTTCGTACCTTCCCATATAGGTCTGATTACCGCAGTCGCTCGTATCACGCGAAACAATCTCCTTCTGGAAGGGCAATCGGCGGCCAAGGCAGGGGTGGACAATGCAGTGACTAATGTCGGCGTTATCCAACTTGGAGCCAGTAACGGCAGCATCTCGGGTGTAGTAACAGACGTGAAAGGTAATGGCGTAGCTAGCGCTCAAGTCACGATCAATATCGGGACACAGACCCAGACGACAAGCACGGATCCTACTGGAGCATACGCATTCAACGGATTTGCGCCGGACAGTTTTGTGGTCAGCGCGATCGATCTGCGCACAGGACTGCGCGGGCGTTTCCCAGGGGTGCTTCATCCGAACTCTTCAGCAGTTGCGAACATTCAACTCTCCGCGTCGGGAGCCGTGAAAGGAACAGTATTCGCAGTAAACGGAACGACGCCTGTTTCTGGAGTGTCCGTCGTTCTTTCCGGCTCGACATTGGCGACCACGACAACTGACGAAGCAGGACAGTTTGTCTTCGACTACGTTCCGGCCGGCAGCTACACGCTCGATGCCAGCGACACCAGCGGCAATCGTGGCCGCGTCACAGGTTTTATCTCCAAGACAAATACCATATTTAAGAGCGATATCCGGTTTGTCGGAAAGGGTACCGTTTCGGGCACGGTCGTGGACAGTAGAAAGAACCCAGTTTCCGGCGCTACCGTGTCACTAAGCAGTGCAAGCATCTTTGGCGGGAGCAGTACTGCTACTACCGATGGCGTCGGACGTTACTCGTTTTCGAACGTTTTTGTCGGTCGTTTTAACGTTGTCGCCAGCTCAAGCGTTTTGAGGCAAGGCGGCCAGAACTCCGGAAAAATTGACAGCGATGCTCAAAGCGTCACCGCAGACATTACTTTGGGACCTTCGGGAACCGTGACCGGAACGATTCTTCACGCCGACAAAACAACGACAGTGGCGAATGCTCAGGTTAGCCTTTCCGGGGGCTTCAGCACAGTTGCAGACACGCTGGGCAAGTACGAGTTCGACTTTGTTCCTCTCGGAACCTACACAATTTCCGTTCTTGATCCAAGTAATGGCGACCAGGGCGCAGGTAGCGTCACTCTCAATACGTCCGATCAGGTACAGTCCGGCGTTGACATAGTCCTGAACGGCCTGGGTACTGTGGTTGTAACGGTGCAGGACAGCTCTGGCAATACCGCCGCGGGTGTCGTTGTAACGCTGACGGGACAGAGCAGCTTCGGAGGGACATTCACTGGAGTCACACAAATTGATGGCACCGTCACATTCAGCCAAGTCCCGGCCGGAAATTTCGCATTGAGCGCCATAGACCCAGTTACGCAAGCCGGAGCATCGATTAACGCCTCAGTTGCTGCCGGTGGGAATGTTCCCATTACGCTTCAACTACAGCCCGTGGGCAGTGTTACGGGCATTGTTTTTGCCGCCAACCGCGTGACAACTGTTTCCGACGTGACGGTGGCGCTGTCAGGCCAAGTGAATCTGACGACGACCAGCGGGCAGGATGGCAGCTTTGCTTTTAATAGCGTGCCGAACGGTACTTACACGCTGCAGGCCATTGATGCCAGCGGCACGGTGCGGGCACAGGCAGGCGTGCCCGCCGTCCCGGCAGCACAGAACCTGTTTCTTTCTGGTTTCGGAACGGTGAGCGGCAGAGTACTTGGTTTTGACCAGTTTGGGAATCCAGGCAAACCATTGCCTCACGTATCGGTTGTCATCACAGACGCAAGCGGCACGGTGCTCGGTGCGATTACAGACGTTGAGGGTCAGTACACGATTTCCCAAGTAGCCGTAGGAGCATTTGTTGCGAGAGCGGCACTCGACAACGCAGGGCAACCGCTGAGTGGTTCAGCAACGGGCCAAATCACGGCCGACGGCGCGACGGCCCCTGGCACTGATATTCAACTCGTGGCGCGAACCCGCTTCCTGCCCGCGACATTGTACGACGCCAATGGGCTTCCCTACGTGATCAACGGAGCCCTGATTGACGGTCTCGATTCCGAATTTGAATTGCCAGTCAGGTTTGCTGATCCGGGTGGCGCTCTGCTTCTCGACGTCAGCGCTCCTGGTGGTGATCAGCCGCGAGAGATTTTTGGGCCGTTTTCGTCTCCGGGAATCGCAATCACTGCCAACAGTGGTCGTGAGTTCCAGATGCAGGGCCCCCCATTCGTTGGCCTCAATCTCAACGTCACGCGCAAGATCTACATTCCCCGAGATGGCTACTTCGTTCGCTGTATTGATGTCCTACAAAACCCGACTTCGGGACCCTTGACGTTCGATCTGGTCTTCTCAACGAAAATCCGTTACGCACTTCGAGGCTTCTTCCCCGGAACATTTGTCCCGCCCGTCCTAGTCGCCACTTCAGCCGGCAACAGTGTTCCTGATGTTGGCTCGCCTAACCCTGATCGTTGGGTCGTGATGGATGATGACAACGACAGCGATCCTTTCCTGAATCCAGGTGAAAACCTGCCTCCTATCGCGGTTATTTTTGACGGGCCTGGCGGCAATATTCAGCCGAGGAGTGTGCAGTGGTCGTTTCCTGTCAATGATCCGTTCAACTTGTACGGCACGCTTGCGGAACGATTCAGCAATGTCACCATTCCGGCAGGCGGCCAGGTCGCGCTTATGCACTTCCTGAGCGCGGAAATCAATCGGAAAGGCGCATTGGCAGCCGCCAACCGTCTTGAGGGGCTGCCACCCGAGGGGCTAGCGGGAATTGATCCCGTGGATCTCAGCTCGATCCAAAATTTCACCATGCCGGCGAATGGAATCAGCACTGTAAATCCACTCGAATCGTTGAATGGCCAAGTAACAGGGCGAGTGCTGGCTGGTGACAGTACAACTACCATCCCCGGTGCACTGGTTTCATTCGAGAGCAACGAACCATTGTTCTCACGGACCTACCTGCTGAATGCTGACGGGACGGGTTCGTACAATATTGCAGCACGTTTCAATGATCTTGGAGGTTCCCTGCCGGTGCCGCTTGCAAGTTTCATCGTTGGTGGGACCGATCCGGTAACAGGTGCATCGGCGAGCGTCACCGGCAATTTCACAAACGGCAACAGCGTTGCGCAACAAGACATCGTGCTCACAGGATCTGGTTTGTTGACTGGAACAGTCACAAGGGCGCCCAGTGGAGAAACAGTCAAGACGGGGACCGTCGAAGTCATCGGTGAAACGCTGGCCCTGCCTGTGACCGTGCCCATCTCCGTAAACGGAACATACTCGGTGGCCGACCTGCCGGCTGGCAATTACTTCCTCACTGCATTGGTTCCGAATCCGCAGGGTGCCGCCAATACAGGCACCGTGGCGGTCAGTCTCGCTCAAGGGCAGCCCGTCACTCAAAACATCACCCTCCTACCAACGGGCGGCGTCAATGGGACGGTATCTGGCCTGAACAATCAGCCTGTCACGGATTTGGCCATTGCGCTACACAGTGTTGCAGGGAACTACCAGACCACGACGGACGGGGCAGGAAACTTTACATTCTTTGAGATACCGGCAGGAACAGCCCACCTTGAGGCGTTCGATCAAAATACGCAAAGCGGTGCTGGCGTCACGATGACGGTGCCTGCAGGCACAAATGTGACCCAGAATCTTGCGCTGAAGCAGGGCACTGGTACGGTTACCGGCACTGTGACTGATTTCCGAGGGACTGCAGTTGGCGGAGTCTTAATGGTCGTGACTGCCACCAATGGGAAGTTCCAGGTCACCACAGCGGCGGACGGAACCTATTCTGTTCCGGGAATAGCTATCGGGCCGGTACACGTTGAGGCAACTAATGGAACGGTTGGTATCGATTGCAACGTAGAAGATGGCTTCATGGATCTGCCGGGCGCCACAGTTACGATCGACATCAAGAATTTCTCCGAGTGCAGCTGACGACCGAAGCAGAGATATTTGCGCCGTTCGCAGCACTGGGAAGGCTATATCAGCGGAATGTACAGAGGTATGAGGTCCTGACTTGGACGACAGAATTGGAGATAGTCCGATGAATACAAAAATGAGTGAAAAACACCTGTCCCTGAAATTTGAGGGTGTGCCGTTCAAGGTTGCGGCTCCGTTGTTGTTGGTTTTACTGATCAGTTCGTCTTTGTTGGCACAAACGGATGTCAAACGGCCTCGCATCCTCGGCATATCGCATGTGGCCTTCTTCGTGAGTGACCTCAACAAAACCCTCGCTTTTTACAAGGACTTCCTCGGGTTCGAGGAGCCGTTCGCACTGAAACGACAGGATGGAACCGACTGGATTGCGTATATCAAGGTTAACGACTACCAATACATCGAACTATTTGCCGGAAACTCGCGGAATCATGGGCAACTGGCGCACATTGCCCTTTACACGGACAATGCAGCACGGTTGAGAGATTATCTCGTTTCGCAAGGGATAACGATTGTCGAGCAATTGCACAAAGCACAAACCGGGAACGATTTCTTCAGCGTCATTGATCCGGATGGGCATCGTGTTGAGATCTTCCAGTATCAGCCGGATAGCTGGATGGCGCGCAGCAAAGGAAAGTTCATGCCCGCAGCACGCGTTTCCGATCATATTCTGCATGCCGGAATTACGGTCGCTTCCTCCCAACCAGCTCTGAAGTTCTATCAGGACGTACTCGGACTGCAAGTGGCCAATCAAGGCAGCGACGATGAAACGCAAACACACTGGATCGATATGCGGGTTCCCGAAAGCAACGACTATATACAACTTGTTCTTTCCCGGGGCCAGCCGTCGCAGGGCAAACAAGAAATTCAGAACGACATGTCTCTTGAGGCTTCGAACATTCAAACCGCTGTTACAGCGTTACAAGCCCGTTCGGGCAGCGCGTCGTATTCATACCCGGTCAATGCCCGTACGGAAAGCAATCATGCATCCTTTGCGGATCTGTTTGATCCTGATGGAATTCGAATTAGGGTTGCAGAGCCAATACCGAGTGGGCGAGTAAGCTTGCCGCGAAGTAGTCAAAAACCGTAGGTACAGGATTCAATAACTTTCGAGCAACGAGGTGATTCGCGTTGTCACGTCACGGAAGAAACGCAGTCTTTGGTATCGTTATTGTAATTACGATCGTAGCTTTCAGCCTCGCTCCGGCGTATGCCGGGAGCTTCAATGCGTTTGGTCCGCAGGATTACAAGCGGAGCAAGGGCAAGCCGATCGAGGTTGATACCACCTTCTCGGTTCTGAATCCTTCCACGACCTACACCCTTGAGGTAACTGCGAGTTCCATCGATGAGGACAGCGATGGTGATTCCGACAAGGATGATCCACACGCGCTGGCGCGCATCACGCTCAACGGCGAAGTGGTCCTGCGGTTGCACCAGAAAGATCCAAGGCACGTATCGGTGCCGGTCCATCTGCTGGCCAATAACCAGATTGGGGTGAAGGTCCTGGGCAAACCAGGGGGAACCATCACGGTGGCCATCGTCGGGGTGGACAACGATCTGCCGGTGATTACTGCTGTGGCCTCTCCGCCAGCTAATGCTGCGGGATGGAATAACTCGGATGTGACGGTGACATTCAGCTGCTCAGATGCGACTTCGGGGATCGCCGTGTGCCCCAGCGCTGTTCTGGTTACCACCGAGGGAAACGCGCAGACGGTGCAAGGCACCGCGATTGACAAGGCAGGCAATCAGAAAAGCGCGACGATTCATGTATCGATTGACAAGACTCCGCCCACGATCACGGCGACGGTCACACCGGCGCCGGTCAATGGGGTGGTGACACAGCCGGCGAGCGGAGTGGCTACGGTGAGCTTTACCTGCACGGACGCGCTGTCGGGGATAGCAGGCTGCCCGGCATTGATTCCTGTCACCACGGTGGGTCCGAACCAGACGTTCAGCGGCACGGCGACGGACAAGGCGGGCAATAGTGCGCCGACGAGCATCACGTTCAGTGTGCAGGCGGCATCGCCGCTCGCGATCAGTGCCTCGGTTTCATCGCAGCCGAATGCGAATGGCTGGTACAACAGCAATGTGACGATCAGCTATCAGTGTTCCGGGGGAGTGCAGCCGCTGCAGTGCCCGTCGCAGGAGACGATCCCAACGGAGGGTTTCGATCAGCAGATCGTAGGGACGGTGACGGACGCGGCCGGGCAGAAAGCCAGCGTCACCACACATTTGAACATTGACAAGACGCCGCCCACCATTACGGCTTCGGTCGCCCCCGCTCCAATCAATGGGGTTGTTCCTATTCCGGCAAACGGAATAGTAACGGTAAGCTTTGTTTGTTCGGATGCCCTTTCCGGGATCGCGACCTGCCCAGCTAGCATTTCGGTGACAACTGCAGGGCTGAACGAATCATTCAGCGGAACTGCAGTTGATAGGGCAGGCAATAGCGCCACTGCGAACACTCCCTCATTCAGCGTACAGTTGGCGCCTTTGACAATCAGCGCCACCTTTTCTTCACAGTTTTCTCCTTCAAATCAATGGTATAGAAGTGATGTCACCATCAGCTATCAGTGCTCGGGCGGCGTTCCACCGCTACAATGTCCACCATCCCAGACAATCAGCACTGAGGGCACAAATCATTTGACAGCCACGGTCACCGACGCCGTAGCGCAGAGAGCAACAACCGACGTAGACGTCGATATCGACAGGACTGCACCTAATATTTCTGCTTCGGTCTTTCCCCCGCCGAATGCGAACGGATGGAATAATTCACCCGCTGATGTTTTATACGATTGTAACGATTCGCTTTCTGGCATAGACACATGTCCACCAGCGCAGACCCTCTCGACAGAAGGCGCAAAACAGGTAGCCACAGGGCTTGCAACAGATCTTGCGGGCAATTCGGCGACTACAACTGTTACCGTCAATATGGAAGTAACCGGCCCGACCATCACGGCGAGCGCAACTCCTGCTCCGAATAGTGCGGGATGGAACAATACGGACGTGAACGTCACATTTACGTGCGGAACCAGCGTTTCAGGCGGCGTGCAATGCCCTGCCAGCCAAGTTGTCAACCAAGCAGGAACAGAACAGGTAGTTCGTGGTACGGTTACGGACCTTGCGGGAATCAGTAATACCGCTTTTGCTGTGTTGAAGATTGATAAAACGCCGCCTGTGGTGACCGTTACTTCGCTCGCTTCGGGAGCAATTGTTTCTAGTTCGCGCCTATCTCTTTCTGGGTCCGTTAGCGACAACCTTTCAGGCGTAGCCGAGGTCAATTGCAGCGGTGTTGCCGCTATCGTCACCGGAAATTCCTTTACCTGTGATCTAAGTCTCACACCAGGCTTAAACTCCTTGTCCCTACAGGCGACGGATGTGGCGGGCAATGTAAGTTCGGTGCCTTTCCAAGTCAATGTGGTGAATGGACCGAAGGTCACAATTACCTCGCCAACATCGTTGCAATTGTTCGGCGCCAACCCCATCACCATTACCGGGAATATTGACGATCCACAGGCGACGGTCACCGCCAATGGCGTCAATGGGACCGTGAGCGGGAACACATTCACCATTTCCGGCATCACGCTGCACGAGACCAAGAACCTGCTGACGGTTACGGCTACGAATGCCGCGGGAGGGACCAGCACAGCCACGGTGACGGTGTTTCTGGATACAACCCCGCCGCAGGTGCACATTGATTCGCCGGTGGATGGAGCGGTGGTGAACACGTCCCAGCTCACGGTCATGGGCAACGTGAATGATTTGGTGAGTGGAACGGTGAATGGCAACCAAGTTTCGGTGTCGGTCAACGGCGTGAATGCCACGGTATCCAACCGCAGCTTCGCCGCCCAGAATATCTTGTTGGCGCCGGGGCAGAACACGATCACCGCCATCGCCAAAGACCAAGCCGGCAATACCAGCCGGCATCAGACCCAGGTCACGTTCCGGGATGCGACCGCGGCCCAGCATCTGGTGATTGTCTCGGGCGACAACCAGAGTGGGGTGATCAATACGGTATTGCCACAGCCGCTGGTGGTCCAGGCGGTGGATGGCTTGGGGCGTCCGATCGCGAATCGGGTTCTGACGCTTCAGGTCAGCCGGAGTGATGGGACAATGGCGGTAGCAGTGCAAAGCGGTCGGAATTTGACGGTGGTGACGGATGGCAATGGCCAGGCGAGCGTGAAGTTGCAGTTGGGCAGCCGGAGTGGAGTGGGGATTAACCAGGTAGCGGTGACGGCACCAGGATTCGTTGGAGACACGGTATTTTACGCGACCAGCACGGTGGCAGCCCCAGTCTTGATTCGAACGGTATCGGGGGAGGTGCAGAAAGGTGCGATTGGTTCTCCGTTGCCAGAACCCCTTGTGGTGATTGTCATGGACGCAGGCGGTAACCCGGTGGCCAATGTTCCGGTCACCTTTCAGGTGAATGCGGGCAACGGGACGATTGATGCTGGAAACTCGGCGGTGAAGACGACCGATTTAGACGGCAAGGCCTTCGCCGTGCTGACCATCGGACAACAGCCGGGGAGCAACAACAATACGGTGTCGGCGACATTCCCTGGGAACACGGGACTGCCGGCACAGTTTGTGGCCTCGGGCGTAATCACGGGACCAGCGGCGGCGACGACGATCAGCGGGATTGTTTTGGACAATGCCAGTCAGCCGATTCCCGATGCCCGGGCGAGCATTAAAGGTTCCCAAGTCTTCGCCCTGACCAATCCGCAAGGGCAGTTCACGATTCCAGGAGCGCCAGTGGGGGATGTGATGTTGTACGTGGACGGCACCTCCAGCAAGCGGCCGGAGCGGTTTCCGACGTTGTCGTTTCAAATGACGACGTTGCCGGGGATTGACAACGCCCTGCCGGGTCCGATCTATCTGCCGCCGATCGATAGCGACAACACGCAGATGATCGACAACACCAGCGATCAGGACGTGGTGTTGACGGTGAAAGGCATGCCCGGGGTGCAGTATACGGTGTTCGCGCACTCGGCGACATTCGCGGACGGGAGCAAGAGCGGGAGTTTGTCGCTCTCGCAGGTACATGTGGACCGGGTGCCGATGACGCCGGCGAACGGGACGGCGCCGAGTTTCGTAACGACGTTGCAGCCGCCGGGAGTGAGCTTTGATCCGCCGGTGCGGATGCAGGTGCCGAACACGAGTGGGCTACTGCCGGGACAGGTAGCGGAGGTGTTCAGTTATCGACACGATCTGGAGCAGTTCGTGAGTGAAGGCACGGGGCGGGTGAGTGACGACGGATCGGTCATCACTACGGACCCTGGATTTGGCTTGCATGTGTCGGGCTGGAATCTGATTCCGCCACCACCAGTGGCCCCCAACACCACCTGCAATTGCTCCGCCTCTCCGACATCTGCTACAAGTTTGGTGCCAATTGCCACGTTGGCTTCGGTATCGCAACGCTCAGCACTGTCGGCACCATTGCCAGCGCTTCCCATGCCCTGCTTCGCCTCAGATTGCGATGTCACAATAAAAGCGACTGCCGACGGACACGATAAAGACGCGTTTCAATTGATCACACAGGAGGTCAAATTCCACGCTGAGGTTCTTTCTGGGGACTGCAGCAATCCAGTTTGGAACTGGAACTTCGGTGACAAGAGCACGGACACGGGTCCCGATGTAAGACATGCATACGACCGTTCACACGCTGGACTAAACGCGGCGACTGTGACTCTTACGTGTAGCAACAGCACCCACTGTAGCCCGTCGAAGACCATTAATGTGACTGCGTTTAAAATGGACTTGTCAGCCGACGGTGCAACACAAATATCTGGCAAAGGCAATCCAGACATAACACATTTCGTGACGCCTCGGGGCAGTGGAATGATTACGATACATGCCAAACCTAGTCCAGATAGTCCGGATGCCGAACAAGTGGCCATCAACGAGATAAGTTGGGATGGTGCCACACAGGACGCAACGGATAAGCTCAAGGCCACGGTGTCGGCAACGAGCGCCGCGAAAAACGTGGTCAGGGTCACCGCAAACGGAAATCTGCTTCAGGCTTTGGGTGGTGTAACGATTCAAGAAGGGCGCGCGTGGGTGGTTTGGGCGACAATTACTGGAAGTGTTGATCGCGCAGACATAACACCACTTACAAAGACTTTATCTATTGGACCGAATGGAACTGTGGTCCGCATCGGAACTGCTATGCGCACTCCCTTTCGTTCCCAAGCAACAATATCTCCGATCGAGATCATTACGGATAGTGATAGGCCCGATTTGGAAGGACCAAATACAGTTGCCCCGCCAGGCGGACTAGATATGTGTAAGAATGATCTTTCGTCAGGGGCAAAAGCAAAATGGGACATCGCACAAAGGGTTGCGACGGTTGTGACCTCAACCGCCACTGATCCGGCGTTTGTTCCAGGCAAGAATATTGATTGCCTTGCCCAAAATGAGAGTTTTCCTTTGGATCCGGTCGTTGCAAACGATGATTTCGGGGATTCTCCAGGACCCGGTCCTGAGATTGATAATCCCTACGATCCAGCCACACTGGGTCAGTTGTTGTTGCATGATCGTCCCTTGGCTCAACTGACGCTCCTTGGTGGTCAGGTTGGGGATACGCTGGTGGCTGACCATTTCTTTCAAGTATTTGTGAGACTCCAGCTTGGCAACACGTGGGCGGTTATCTCTGATCCGTTTCCTTGGCGAGTTGAGTGGAGGTTCAAGAAGAAGCAGGTCACCGAGGCTCTTTGGAACTTAGATCTGAATGATGATGGCGATCTCAAGGATGACGTAACCGAGGAAATGATTGATGTGGACACGAATGGAAATGGCACAAAGACTGACCCAGTCGGCTACTGGGCTGATGATGGATGGATCTCAGCTCTAGATAACAAAGGTGCTCCATGAGAGTCGATTGTGATTTGATTCCGTTAAAGACAGGCGGGTTGGTATGAAGATCTTTGTCAGCTCGATTGTATTCATTCTGTTGTCGGTTTTCCCTTGCACGGTCGTGTCGCAAGAGATTTCGGACAATCAAAAAATAAAGCAATTAGAAAATCTCGTCCCTGCAGAGCCAACTGTCATCGACGGCAGCACCAAGGTGCTGATGCAAGAGGTGGCGAAAACGCAACGCGTGGATGCAGCGCTGATTCTCGTTCGCTGTCTAGGTTTCAACGACGATCCTGAGTGGGGACATCCACGCTCCGCACAGGAACTCATCCCCGCGATTCAACTTTTGAAACTGCACTATGGCAAGACCGTAGCTCCGATAATCTACGTCGAGGCATTACGAAGTGATCATCCTTGGTTTCGAGATCGGGCTGCCCTCGCGGTCAGGAGTATGCTTTCTCAGTCCGAGATCCACAAGATGGACCAGTTATTCTCTCTCGATTCGAACAAGAGTGCCAATGCTCAGGCTTTTATCTCCTCTTTGTCCAGTAACGCGCCGGACGTCGAACTCGCAACGTATTCGTCAAAAACCTTGAAAGAAGTTGGCAGACACTTGGAGGAGATTCACAACAAGAAGAAACAGTGAGTGCTTTATGAAAAAACTCCCGTTCTGGATGATGAGACCGACGAAGCACAGCAGGTGTGCACATACAACGAGTTTTTTGTTTGTGGGTGTTTGCTGTCTCATGTTTTGCACTCCAGCCATCGCACAAGCCGTTGGAGGATCAGCACCCGCACTTGGATCGACAGTAACTTCGTTGATCGCCCCGCGGGAACAACTCAAGAAACTCGAATCTCTAATCCAAGCAGCACCGACAGTTGTGGATGAGGAAACATATCAAAACATGGTGAATTTGGCCGCTACTCGACGTCTTGATGTTGCCGTTGCGCTAGTTCGCTGTCTCGGGTTGAACCGGAATCCTGCTGGGCATTCTACAAGTCGAACCGCAGAGCTCGTGCCAACCATCGAGTTGTTAGGACGGTATTACGATGAAAGTGTGGTTCCCCTAATTTATGCAGAGGCTCTAGAGCATAAGGAGTCGTGGTTCCGCGATCGCGCAGCAGTGGCCATAAAGAGTCTAATCAAAGAAGACAAAATACGTGAAATGGATGCTCTGTTTTCGCTTGACGCGAGCCAAGATCCGGCGATTCTTGAATTCGTAGATTCTTTATTGAATTCGAACATGGAAGTTGACTTGGCCTCTAGTCCGGCGCAGCAACATTAAATCACCAGCGCGGACAGATGGACCAACATCAATTACCGCTAAGATTGGTCTCTCGGGTCAAAGCCGTACTCCGAATGCATGTGGGGTCTACGAAAACATAGCCTATCAAGTACTGGATCAAGACAGCCCAAAGCAGGCAATCTATGGAGACTATAATGTGCATGAGCATTTTCCAAACTTTTCGACAACTGTCTCAGGGGATGTCACAGCCCTGCCAGACGTAGATAATCAGATCAGCTCTATTCAGGCCCTCTTAGGAGACACACAGTTCATCGGTACCTTCAATCCCGATCCTTGTCTAGGTCCCAATGAGCACGAAATTTATGATCAAATCTATACGGTCATTGTGGATACCAAGCAGTATCCCCAAACGATGACCAATCACATTGAGATCGGATACTTCAATGGCAAGGGGAATGTGACGATCACAATCAAGCAACCGTAAAAACCAGGGGATAAACATGCCGCAATTCTTACGATTAATGACAATGATGATAGTCGCGAGTGTCTTTAGTGGAACTGCATGCCGAGCGCAACGCGCATCTCAAGATATGCTTCAAACCACAATATCACTGGAACATCAGGTCTCGTCGGTTAGTGACCAGCTTAATGCTATTGTCACGCGTGCGCGCATCCCCAGCGGCATAGAGAGTTACTCACCAGACTGTAACAAAAAAGCGGAGCGCGACTTCCCGAGCTTCAATGGCACTATTGCCGATGCACTGCAAAGCGTGGTCTCTGTTGATAACTCATATAGCTGGCACCAGGAGCATGGCGTTCTCATGATCCAAGCCAACAACCGGAGACCATCGGTCGTGGATGTTGTGGTTAGGAGTTTCAGCTTCCGGAGAAGTGACGATGTGACTAAGATCTCGGGAGACCTCTTTACTTCACCGGAGGTTATTCAATACAAAAGCGAGCATAAACTAAGGCAACTCATACACCACCTTGGTTTCGAAACATCTCCCATGCAATCGGAGAAGGAAGAGACGCCGATTTTACTCAAAGATGTGACTGTCCGCGAAGCCTTGAACGTTATAGCAACCATGGACCATCCAAAAGTATGGATTTATCGGGAGTCCAGTTGCGACGGCCGGGTATCATTTTCTGTCACTTGGACATTGCGATAAGAAATAAGCTGCCGAAATGTGACCGGTGCGCGTGCTTGGGTGTAGACAACTTGAGGGCTGTCAAATCATTCAGATACTAGCTTCGCCCTCCGCGCAGAACTTACGGAACCAAACTTCGGAATTCATGATGAAGTTGCTTGGAATACTGACAGTTTTTGTCTTCGCGGGGTCAACGTATGCTTGGCCGACAGGAGAGGAGTCGCATCCTTTGTCTTGCTTACCATTTTGGTCTCAGGATTATCCTGTTGTCACAGCGCAAATTGATAGTGTCCATGTCGATCCAGAAGGCACACCTTGCGGTTTCACACACAGCGGATGTGGTCCTGAAAACGGCAGCATCAAGCTGTCCGTTGAGGAACAACTAGTTGGCAAAGCAGTTCCACAGAAGCTAGAAATGCGATCTACTCGCGGCGCTAAGGAAGCCGGAAAATGGCCAGTCGCGTGGGACAGCGTAATACCTCGTGAGGGGAAGACTGTGTTGCTGGTTCTGCAGTCGCCTAACCCTGACTCGAAGGCCATATGCGTGGATGAGATTTCGCAGGAAGATCGGGGATGGAAGCTTCCTTTGTTGAGAAAAGCGGCAGCGCTCGAAAAATTGCCACTTCCCGTCAGGCAGAGTGAACTCTTGGGGGCACTGACAGATTCTGAGGACGGAATTCGCAATCTGGCGTTCGACTTGGTTGTGGCCAGGCTCGTGCCGTCGCAACCAAACGTTCTGCTTACCTTGCTCGACCAGCAGATTGGTCTTGTGACGAGTGGTGATGATCGCAGCCGCGGTCTCGCGTTGTACCGTCTCAAGGAAATTGGGCAGTATCTAGATCGATTGCCGAAAGATCAGCAATCACAGCAGCAACGCAGACTTATGGAGATCAACCTCAATTTGTTGGCGGATCAGTCGACAAGCATCCGCAAAAGTGCCGCGCAATTTGTCTACGAACGAGTCTATCAAGGTAGTAAGACGCTTCACTTGGATGTCCTGGCTGGAATTGAACTGGAGAATCGGACGAAAATCCTCTCACAACTGACCGAAGACACAAAAACCTTTGGACCCGAATCGAAGTTTGCACGTGTCTTAACAGTCTTGAGCGGCAGCGAGTAAAAGATTCTAATGGGATTTCTTGTTTCTGCTGGTGTGACGAACCGACAAGCAATGGATTCTCTCAGGCGCTGTTGGTGAAAAAGAGAAAGCGCATGAGAGCGTTGATAGCGCTAGTGTCGCTGATCTCCACCGCGGCCGTCTTGAAGGGTCAGGAGCTGACAACAGAAGGCTCGTGGGAGATAGCGTGGGAACAAGGTTTTCCGCTGGAGATCGAGTCCGAGTTTCGGATGATTTCTTCTGGGCGAAGAAGGCAACAGGCACTATCTCTACGCCGCCTCCTGAGGTGACTGCGATCAGCGGCGCCTGGGATGAAGGGCTAACGCGGCAGGAAGTGAGCGCGCTGGGAACAAATACTGTGTACTGGGTGTGGTTCGACGAGCCACAGCATGATGCAGATGGAGATGGGCCATACAGGGGCGGCCAAATCTGGGAGACTGCACTTACACCTCTGTGATCCAAACTAAACTACCTTCCGGCGGCGGAAGTCTACCAGCAGATGCAAAGAAGCGATTTCGCCGCATGACGGGTTGCTGTTGAAATGGCGATTTTTCAACAGTGATGCCCCTACCGGGCAGCTCAATGGACGGCGAAAGCAGCGTAAGAGTTGAGACAAGTTTGTCGCTAGACCCTGTGTCCTGCCGTTATTCGGGAAGTGAGCGGACGGCCCTTAGCATCCTTGCATTTGGGGCATCTAGCGAAGAAACCTTTCTGCCTCCGAGTTCCTCCTCGCCGAAGAGGACCATAGTCAATATGCAATTTCTCTGTCCCGCACTGTGAGCACTTCATACGGCTGTACTCGCTATCTTCGATTGGCAGGAATGGAATTTTTCTGCTCTTTACAGCCATAGTTGCTTACCCTCCATCCGTCGGCATACGAATGCATAAAGCATATGCGTCTTTTTCTTTTGCTACAATGCTCTCGCGATAGCGGAGGATAAATGGTAACGCCTGGGACTTGTGGCCCTACCGAAGACGCCAATCTTAACCGCTTTTTCCATGAGGCTGCACATGCTGTAGCTGCTGTGCGCATGGGGATGCTTCAAATAACAATAAGAGACGAAAATCGTAAGTCCGAGAGATCTGCTGTATCAACAGATGCCAACATCACATATTCATGTCTATTATTTGATGGGGAATCGACACTGGACATGTTGCGTAGAAAACTCTGTGCAACATTGGCTGGACCAGCTTGGGAAGCGGTGAGTAACTTGAAGGTAGGAGTTAACCCAAAGGATGAATATCATTCGGCGCTGAAAGCGCAAAGAGATGATGATACTGCCGTTGCCGTTATTCGCAATCGCCTGGGACGGGAAGCCAATCTTTTAGATCATGAGATAGAACAGATTATTACGGAGGTTTGGCACAATGCAGTTGAGCTGATTCAATCTCATAGTGGACACATAACCATGATAGGTAACGCCTTTAATACATACCATTCTCTGGACGACTCACAGATAAGAATGCTCTTTGCGCAAGCAAGTAATAATATTTCTTCAGAGCCGGGCGACGTACGAAACACGATCTGGAAGTAAGTGTCGTAAACAGGCGTTTACACTCAGGACCGAGATTGGCTAATCGGGTTCTGGTCGAGTCACGCTAGCCGGAAGTTATTGCGGGCCATAGGTCCGCTTCGAAGAAATTCCCTCTGGTCTCCCAGAAGCCCGTTTCGGGACCACGAGACGAAGGCCCGAAGGGCTCACCGATTACTTCCGCATTGCCAACGACTCTCCAGAATGGGCAATCGCTGGTAAACTAACGATTCCAACACATTTGACGGCCAAACATGGAACCAGCTCAGCCGCGCTAGCAAGCAATGGATCGGCAACCTGCGCTTAAACGGCGCCTGACGAGGACGTTCTGAATTGGCTGGAATCGACTGGGAGTCATGATGACCATATCGCCGATCTCAATGCTGCCTGAAAAGGCGCACCAGGAACTGTTCACTGACCTCAACTACCTGAATACTGCTGAGATCAAGTCATTTTGCAAACGCCATTCCATCCCGTACACGATTGCAATCGAAAGCAATAATGGACGTAGGAGGAAGACAAATGAGGACGACCGCAAAGGAGTCATCCTCGACCGGATTCGGCACTTCTTGAAGACAGGCACGGTTTTGAAGGAGACATGCTTCCCCGCGAAAGTGGTATGTTTTGACGCGTCTCCTGAAAAGCTGTCCCCGGGCCACAGGTTGTTCTACGGGCAGTACGACAAGACAAACCGCGCCATGATTACGCTTCTGAAGGCGCTGACGCAGGGAGAATTCCGGAATGGAGCGATCGCAAGAATCGTTGCGAGGGACTTCTGGAGCAGAGGTGAGGCTCCCACCCTCAAGGAATATGCATCCGCATGGCTGCAGGCTGTCAAGGAGCACAACCGCCCGAATCCCGAGTGGGCTTTTTTATCAGACAGAGCGCGTGGCACAGCGGGACCGGATTGGAAGAGATTGAGAGCGAAGAAGGCCGCCAAAGTGATGAAGATGCTCGATCAAATCACCCGGCAAATGAAGACCAAGAGTAAGCCCTGACGAACTTCCGGTTGTTAACGTCGGATGGTCCGCCGAAAGGACTGGGACAAACAAGGGCAGCCAATGAAGACTCGGGGGCTCACATCTTGAGCTCTCTCTTGGCATTCGTTGTGCCCCAGTAACGGACAAACCGGAAAGCACCCAAGCAGAATCACGTCGGCCCAGACGCGCCCGCAGCGTAGTTGACGTAAACCGGCGATTTGCTGCCAAAGGACTGCTGGCGTAATGGCGATGTTTCACCAACTACGAGTGAGTTTCAAGTGACAGGTGCCGACGCCCGCAACCGGGCCCTGGCGCTTCCCAAAAGCCCGTTTCCGGGGTTGCCGACAACAAGGCCAGAGACAAGACAGCCAGAATCTCGCAGGCGCGAACAGTACGCTGACGGTGTTCACCCACTTTCTTTCTGGCGATTCCGCTTTGGGGTTCATCGACTGTCTGCAAGTTGTACTTGAATAGCGCGTGGCGTAACGTATCAGATCGGAGGTCGGGATTCATCCTAATTTCTAGTTGTGAGGAGGCTTCATGCAATTGGCTAGTTTTGTAAGAAGCGTTTGTGTGCTCGTCGCTTGCGGTTGTGTGGCCACGCCGTCAGCTCCATCAGCAACCAGCGCAGTCAAGACGACCCCCCTCATCCTCGAGAAGAACGAAGGCGAAAGGAGGGTTGTGAGAGGGTGGCCTGGACACCCTGATCCGGGAGAAACCTTCATTCTGAAGGTCGACCCGAAAAATGGCGGTTCTTCGCATCTGGTCTTCTTTACGGCAGACCTCGCACCCGGCAAGGTAATCGAGACTCATAGGCACCCAAATGCAGACGAAATCCTCCTTTTGCAGACTGGGACCGCTCGGGTGCGCGTGGGGGACTCCGAGAGAGTGGTGCACTCTGGCTCGAGGATTTTATGCGGGACACGTCCGTTCGTGAGGGGGAGAAAAACGTCCCGATGTCGACGACGGAGGAGGACAAGGTCGAGAAGAAGTACTCCCACGCCGTGAATTACAAGGAGCCGTAGATTCATTCCATACGAACGGGACTGCTCTCACTTGCAGCTTGAGTGGCCGCCTTCTGGAACTAGAGATTCGAGAACTACCGGCGAGCGACAGCCTAACCGGAAATTATTCCGAGCAAGAAGTCGGCATCTGGGAAGTGACACGGATTCGCGACGTTCTCTGAACTGATTTCGGTTGGATAACAGGTCACTCAATTGTTGTCGGTGGAATCGCTTTCCTCGATCTTTCTCAGGAACACTTCTGCGTATCCTTGGGCCAAGAGGTTCTGATCCCACATGTCGGCAAAGTCCTCGTGCTCTTGCTGCAGTTCGTGATTGACGACTACTCTACCCTCTTTGAAGAGTGCGGAATACGCATCAACTTCCAAGATAGTATTCCGATAGTAAAACGGTCTAAGGACGATCTCTCCAGCTTGCGTTTCCATTTCAAAGTGCATCTCTGGATCCACAGCAACAGTGCCTTTCTCGTCTTCGCAGTGCGCGACCGAGATTGCTGGAATTCCGTGTGGGCCGGTCTGTTGAAGATCTCGAATCACGAGGTCCTTCCAGGGCGGGTTCTCGACTCTGATCTGAAAGCCGCGCTTAAGCAGGCCGGCAAGCCGCAGAATTGTTGTGATACAAAGCATTGCTACACCTCGACTGCTTGAATGAAATCGGAGGGAAAACTCGAGCCGGGAGTGCGGAGACGGCTCCGGCTATGAAAGAAATGGGAGTGTCGGTGAATTGAAATCAGTGGTTGTGAAGCAGGAAGTTTGTCAGAGTTCGCTTGGGCGGCGAGGCCGACGATCACAGAACTAGGAGAATTTCTGTGCTACCACAGCGACGGAGAAATCACAGATGGCAGTCGTGCGGGCAAATCGTAAGGTCAGGTATTTAGAAGGTACCTTCCCTGCGCCATATTAGGAGAGTGAAATCACCGCATAAGCCTCTCGTCTCGACGCTGAGGCCGCGTGCTTCCAGACCGCGTGTTCGCAACGTCTCGTTACCTATGACGGGGCGTAACAAGCTGTGGTAATCGCCATCGCAGGTTTCCCATTCCGTGATGGGACTGCCCGTTCGTAGAAGGCGAAATTCCAAAGGAGGACTGATGAACTGATAGCCTTCGATCTCGCCCGGCTGATCAATCTGAACCGTTGAGCCGTGAGTGCTGCGGTATGGGACGATCATTCTGCGCTCCTCTGAGAAGCGAACCTCACTGGTGATGCCGCTCCATCGTCAATGCCATCGCGAGTATGTCGGCTCCATCTGCCGTCCAATTTGTGTGCTGGGGGATTCTGGCCACAAAGTGATCTTTGAAGTGTTGGTAAATCGGGCGCACGCGATCCCAGTCGCCCAAGACTTCCATCAGTATCGCCAATGCAAGCTGGGCAGGACCGCTTCCTGAATATCCCCAGCTCAGACCGTCTGGACTGTGATTCAAAAGGTCACTTCTTGGGTTGAGGAAGCTCACCTGGCCATCTCGTATAACGAAGACTTGCTCATCGGATAGGTTGGCGTCCCCGTTCTCGTCCCGTCTCCAGGTTGAGTAACCCAAGAACGCTACGTTGTTCAGTACCCTGGGCCCTTCGGATGCGGTGTGAGTTATGGAGTAGCTAAGGGCGTCACTCAGAGCCTGATTCATGAGGTCTGGGGTGGACTGGTTCTCTGCTGCTATCTGAATCATTTGACTAATGTCCTTTCCTGTTCAGGTAATCCGAATTGCTCCGAAACTGCTGAATCACGATTGGGCTGGCTTGGTGAGGGATTCTGCCTGCTGGAGGCTCAATTGGAACAGTTGCGTCTGCGCTTCTCAGTTCCAGCTAAACAACGACCCTTGCAGGGAATCCGATTCGCGCGTGCGCTTACCTTTCCGTCTGACGGACGGGAAGGTTTGACCGAACAAGGTGGGCACTGTCATTGCTGTGGCATTCGGCACAAGCAGATCGGCCTGTGACATATCGGAGCCTGGTAGTTTCTCAACCAAGACGACGGCTCCAGGATCTTCAAACACAGTGTCCTCAAAGACGGTGTCTGTATTGTCAGCCGCCGGCATTTGCTGCGACCCCACGGGTAGCTGGTCATAGATTTCTTTCAGTCGGCTCCAGACGGCATCGGCTGTTTCGCCGATCCCATCTTTCTCCACCAACTCGCGCGCCATGGCCGCTAACATGTCATCGTCGTCCTCGATGTCGTGTAAGCCTTCACCGGCGAACTTGCCTTCCAATGTGAGAGCCACCAGGAGCTTCTTGCCCATCA
>Ga0209166_10000206_pt1 | contig 76010 bp, 71 predicted proteins | sample Coa_R1_3_FD_187151 | JGI IMG/M metagenome (GOLD analysis project Ga0209166, IMG submission 187151) | Surface soil microbial communities from Centralia Pennsylvania, which are recovering from an underground coalmine fire - Coalmine... | ecosystem: Environmental > Terrestrial > Soil >...
GGCTTGGCGCGTCTCTCCAGTCGGGCTACGCCCTCCCTGCGTGACACGCCAAGCCCGGCCAATCACAACCGGCAGCAATTCCACTTAGCCGACGCTGATCCCTGTCCAAACGATCCCGGCCACCGCTGGTAATGCTCATGCGGCGCGTCTCCGGTTCGTTGTTCTCCTAGCGCAAATGGCTGGCCACATGCTTCGATCCTGGCCGAAGTTTAGACGGTGGCGTCAGTGCAAAGCTCCGCGTAGTTTGGAAGAATGAAGGTTGGGCCGGACATCGCCATGATCGCAGCCCTGATAGGCGATCCTGCGCGCGCCAACATGTTGACGGCGCTTCTGGCGGGCCAGGCGCTTACGGCCGGCGAGCTGGCGCGAGAGGCGGGCGTCACGGCTCAAACGGCGAGCTCCCACCTTTCACGCTTGGAAACCGGCGGCTTGCTTGTTCAGCGCAAACAAGGTCGCCACCGCTACTATGCTCTCTCGGGAGACGATGTCGCCGGCCTCATCGAGGCGTTGATGGGACTAGCGGCGCGAACCGGCCACACCCGGGTTCGCACAGGGCCGCGAGAGCCAGCGTTGCGCAGGGCGAGGGTTTGCTATGACCATCTGGCCGGCGAGGTGGCTGTCGCCATGTTGGACAACCTGATGGCCCGGGGCTTTTTGCTTGAGGCCGATGAGGGACTGAGGCTGACGCCGACGGGTGAAGTCTTCATGGAAGCAATCGGCTTGGATTTGCCTAAGCTCACAAGCTCGCGGCGACCGCTTTGCAAGAGTTGTCTCGATTGGAGCGTGCGGCGCACCCACCTCGCCGGCGCGCTTGGCGCAGCGCTTCTGGAGCGGTTTTATAGCTTAGGTTGGGCGGCGCGCGAGCCGGGCACGCGGCTCATCACGTTCACGGCGCGCGGCCTTGAGGCCTTCCGCGAGATTTTCGGCGTCGCTCCACAGATCGAAGCCGCGACGTGACAATCGCTCACGGGTCGGCTTTGTTTGCGCCGCCCGCCATTGGGCGCTCATCGATCCATTTAATTCGCAAGGATGCAATTTCACATGCCCTCACGAATGTTGCCTGAGCCCACGCCGGAGACCCGGCATTTCTGGGACGGCTGCAAGGCAGGCGAGCTTCGCTTGCAGCGCTGCAATGATTGCGACGGGGGAAGCTATTTCCCGCCAAGGCCCTTCTGTCCTAAGTGCGGAAGTCGCAGGGTTGAAGACTATGCGGCGAGCGGTGAAGGCGTTCTGTGGTCTTACGTCATCAATATGCGTCCGCGGCCCGACATGGGCGCTGAACCTTACGCAATCGCCGTCGTAAAGTTGGCGGAGGGCCCGCAGATGATGAGCAATATCGTCAACTGCCCCCAGACGCCTGAAGCTCTTCAGCTGGACATGGCGCTGAAGGTCACCTTTTCCGTCCAGAGCGAGGAAATCTCTCTGCCCTTCTTCGAACCGGTGAAGGGTTGATCGCATGAGACAAAAATCAATTGCAGTCGTCGGCGCAGCCGAGACCACAAAGCTTGGCAGAATTGCCGATGCATCGGTGATTGGTCTGCACGCGGACGCCGCCCTGAACGCCCTGGCCGATTGCGGCCTGAAGCCCAGCGATATCGATGGCGTCGCCACAGCTGGGATCAGTCCTGTCGATCTTGCACACTACATGGGCGTCACACCCACCTATGCGGACGGCACCAGCGTCGGCGGCTGTTCATTCATGCTGCATGTCCGACACGCCGCTGCGGCGATAAACGAGGGCCTTTGCAACACCGTCTTGATCACGCATGGCGAGAGCGGCCGTTCGCGGATTGGAGCGGGCGGGTTTGGGCGCGCGGCGTCAAGCCTTGCCGGCCAATTCGAAATGCCCTTTGGCCCCATGGGTCCGCCGACCATGTTCACCATTCCAGTGCTCCGCTATCTGAAAGCCCGCGGCTACACCGTCGAAGACTTGGCCATGGTGGCGGTGGTTCAGCGTGAATGGGCCTCCAGGAACCCGCGCGCGAGCTTCAAAGACCCGATCTCAGTCGCGGATGTTCTGAATTCGGACATGATCGCGTGGCCGTTCACAAAGTTGATGTGCTGCCTCGTCACCGACGGTGGCGGCGCCTTGATCCTGACCAGCGCTGAACGGGCCAGGGATTTCCCACAAAAGCCGGTCTACATCTTGGGAACCGGCGAAAGCGTGGAAACACCGATGGTCAGCCAGATGGAGGATTTTACATCGTCGAAGGCGTTTCGGATCTCGGGAAAAAAGGCGTTCGGCGAAGCCGGGATCAGTCACGCCGATGTGGATCACTTGATGATCTATGACGCCTTCGCCCACCTTCCGCTCTATGGCCTGGAGGACCTTGGGTTCTGCCAGCCCGGTGAAGCGGCAGGGTTCGTACGTGATCGCAACACCGCCATCGGGGGAAGGCTGCCGCTGAATACAAACGGCGGCGGACTTTCCTACATGCACTCCGGAATGTACGGCATGTACGCCCTACAAGAGAGCGTGCGTCAGATGCGTGGGATCGCACCAGCCCAGGTGCAAGGTGCGAAGATCAGCATCGCCCATGGCGTTGGGGGCATGTTCGCAGCATCCGGGACGATCGTATTCTCTAACGAAGCACCCTAACCACTGTCACAGATGGGGGGCAGTAAGGCTCGTCAATCCGAAGCCGGAGAGCTTTGAACCGTGAGCCGCGTTCTATCCCTCATCTGCCTGCTGCTGATCTGTGCTGTTGGGCCAAGCGCTGCGCGCGCGGCCGTCGCGCCGGCGAGCCAAGAGTTCAAGATCAGCGGCGTGATGACCCATGCCGATCACCAGCACTATCGGGAGCTGCCATTCAAGGTGGCGGCGGGAACGACGCGCCTGACGGTGGAGTTCGCCTATACGGGCAAAGACCAAAAGTCAGTCATCGACTTAGGGGTGCGCGACCCGCATCGCTTTCGAGGGTGGAGCGGCGGCAACAAACAGAGTTTCACAATCTCCGAGTCCGAGGCGACGCCCTCTTACCTGCCTGGTCCTCTGCCGGCTGGTGACTGGGCGCTGGTGCTGGGCGTGCCAAACCTGAGGCAAGGCGTTGAAGCCCGCTACACCGCCACGATCAGGCTTGAGCATTCAACGGCGTTCAGCGGCTTCAACCCCTCCCCCATCCGGCCAACGCCCGGCTGGTATCGAGGCGACCTGCATATGCACACCGCCCACTCTGATGGTTCCTGCCTCTCCGACAGAGGCCTCCGCATACCCTGCCCAGTCTTCAAGACGCTTCAGGCGGCCCATGAGCGCGGACTGGATTTCATCTCCATCACCGACCACAACGACACCGCGCAGAATGAAGCATTGCGCGAGCTTGCACCCTATTTCGACGACCTGCTGCTGATCCCGGGCAGAGAGATCACCACCTTTCATGGCCACGCCAACGTCTGGGGTCCGATCGGACCGATGGATTTTCAATTGGGATCGGCGCGAGCTGCAAGTCTCACGACCATACAGACTGAGGTGGAAAAGGCCGGCGGCCTCATCTCGATCAACCATCCTGGCCAACCCTCGAGTGAGGCGTGTATGGGCTGCGGTTGGACCGTGACGGAGACGGACTATTCAAGGATCCAGGCGGTCGAGGCCGTCAATGGAGGCTCGCTTCGACTACCCGGCGGTGCGGAGAGTGCGATCTCGGGTATTCCGTTTTGGGAAGCCCGGCTCAACGCCGGCTTCCATATCACCGCGGTTGGCGGTTCGGACAATCACGACGCCGGGCTTGAGCCTGCCTCTAAGATCGGCATCGGGTATCCGACCACGGTGGTCCACGCTGAGGAGCTTTCTCAGCCTGCGATCCTTGGGGCCATCCGAGCCGGTCACGTGTTCGTCGACATCACGGGAAGCCACGACAAGCGCCTTGAGGTCACAGCAGCTTGCGGAGCGCAAACAGCTCAGATGGGAGATACGCTGCGCGCGCCAGCCGGAGCCGCCATCGGTTTTTCAATCCATGTGACCCATGCGGCAGGGGCGTCAATTTCTGTGGTGGGAGACGGACCAAAGCCGCGCCTGAGCGAGGTGGTTCTTAGGGGCGACGATGAGACACGCACATTCGAGATCATAGCGGATGGACAGCGCCACTGGTTGCGGGCAGACGTGCGCGGACCCGATGGCGAGATCTGGTTGTTGGGGAACCCCATCTATATGAGCCCGCCAGGGCGTTAAGCTACTCCGCTCAGCATCGTCGAAGTCTCGCTCGCGCGATTAATCATCGCGCTCACGATGCTCTCGATCAGAGCCTGGGCGTGGATTGGTTTTGAGAGGTGCAGGTCTGCCCCGGCGTCGTGACTGGAACGGATGTGTTCATCAAGCGCATTGGCGGTGAGCATGATCACCGGGGTGCGTGGCAGCCCCATCTTATGCTCGTATTCGCGCAGCAATGATGTCGCTGAAAGCCCGTCGAGTTCCGGCATTTGCATGTCCATTAGGACCACGTCAAAGCGCTCAATCTTCAGCAACGCGAGCGCCAGTGCGCCGTTCTCTACGATTGTCGGCGTTACGCCCACCGACTCCAAGATCAACTCAACGACCTTCTGGTTCGTTGGATGATCTTCCGCGACGAGCACGCGAATGCCGGAAATATCGACGGGAGACACGCCTTCATCGCACGGCTCGATGTTGCGACCCTCGATGCGTTCAAGCGGCACATTGACCAAGAATGTCGACCCTTGACCCGGGACCGACGTCACCGCGATGCGACCGCCCATCAGCTCAACCAATGAGCGGCTGATCGCCAGGCCTAGACCCGTGCCGCCAAAGCGCCGGCGGATCGAGGCGTCGGCCTGTTCGAAGCGGCGAAACAGCCGCTGGCCGGTCTCCTCGTCGAAACCGATGCCGCTATCGCTGACCTGGAAGCGAATTTCCTCGCCCACGGCGATGACCTCCAGCGCCACCTCTCCCTGCTCGGTGAATTTCACGGCGTTGGAGAGCAGGTTCGAGAGCACCTGGGTGATGCGCACTGAATCACCGGCGTATCCGCCCTTGGCCTCCTCCGCCACGTCCCAGCGGAAGCTCAGTCCCTTGGCGGCGGCCGAGGCGCGATGCAGCTCGGCGATGCCGCCCACCAGACGGTCCATGTCGAACTCGTCGCGCGCCAGTTTGATCTCGCCAGCTTCGATCTTGGAGAAGTCGAGAATGTCGGTCAGCACGCGCTCCAGCAGGCGGCCGGAGGAGACGATCAACTCGGCCAGTTCCTTGCCCTTGGGCGTGGCCTGCTGGCCGGCCAAGGTCTCGGAAATCGCGATCACCCCGTTCAGCGGTGTGCGCAGTTCATGGCTCATATTGGCCAGGAAGCGGGATTTTTCGGTGTTGGCGCGCTCCAGCTGGGCGGTGCGTTCGCTGACCCGCTCCTCCAGGGAGGCCAATACCGCCTCCACCTTCTCACGTTCGGTGCGCAGGGCGGTGGCCAGCACGCCGATCTCGTCCCGGCGGGCCTCGACGTCGCTGACGTCGAGGCGTTCACCCTCGTGGGGCGCGCAGGAGGCGGCCAGCCGCTCGACCGGGCGCACGATGCTGGACCGGGCGAGGAGCACCACCGCCAGCGCCTGGATGGCCGAGGCGAGCCCGCCGATCAGCAAAATCCAAGCGGCCGAGCGAAATGCCGAGGCCATCATATCGGCCTTGGGGTAGGTCAGCAGCAGATACCAGTTCGGGCCGGAAAGCCGGCCGAAGGCCACGATCTGCCTGCCGTCCTTACTTTGGATCACCCCATAGCCGCGGCCGGTGGCGGCGGCGCGGGCGACGAGGTCGGTGAGGGCGAACTTCTTCTCGTACGCGCTCAGGGTTTTTTCCGGTCCATGGCTCTGGTCGGTGAAACCCGGATAGGCGATCAGCTCACCCTTCTGGGTGACGATCAGGGGCGCAGCGCCCGATGGCGTTCCCTTCAGGGCGTTTAGGAAGAAGTGGGTCAACTCCATGGTCGAACCGAACGAGCCCACATACTGGCCGTCCACATAGGCTGGGGTCATGCAGCCGGTCGCGAGGCGGCGGCCCGTCCAGTCATTTTGCACCCGTTGCAGATTGGTGCAGCGCGTAGCGCGGCTGGGATCGAGCTGCGGCAGGGTGATCTGCGACATCTCCTCCTGGGCGATGGAGAAGTTGGCCGGGGCGTCATGACGATAGAAAGCCAGGCGATCTGGCCGGTCGGGGCCATAGATGACGATCCGCGTCGGGTCCGGCGTGAAGAAGTAAAGCGTGTCGTAGTGGCGCCGCGCCGCGGGCCCAATATCCGACACCAGAGCGAACGCAGCGACCAGAGCGCGCAGCTCCCGCGGCGACATACGCGCCGCCTGGGTGGCGATCACGCCCATGCCGTAGGTGAAGTTGCCGTCCTGGACCGTGCCGTCGAAATATTTGTCGCGGCTGCGGCGGGTGCCGTCGGGCCCCAGTGGGAAATATTCGTCGGCCAGGCGGCGCACCTCGGCGTCGCTCAGCGTGTCCATGCGCCGCTGCAACTCCTCACCGGCGGCCTTGTGGAGGGTCGCAAGGTTGGAGAACTGTCGGTCCACATTGGAGCTGCGCTCGCGGACATAGTCCGTCAGGTAACCGATCTGGCGGCTCGAGAGTTCTTGCTCGAACACAAAGAAGGCCCCGACCGCGCCGAGCACCGTCATAAACAGCGACGTCAGGCCAACGCTTATCAGGAACCGACGGGAGAGGGACTTCATGGACCTGAGGGTTCTCCGCTAGCTTGCTAAGGTTAAGCTGCGGAGGTTGAGCGCGGGTTTACGGTGTCCGGCGTCGTGCGGACACAATGTCGCAGGTCCTCTCCCACGCCCAGGACCAATGTCAGCGATCGAACTTCGTCGCCAGCACGATGGAGGAATTGGTCCGCTCAACGCCGTTGAGGCCGCCGATCTCGTCAATCAGGGCGTCCATCTCGGCCACGCCCACCGCCTCAACTGCGGCGATCATGTCGGCCGGCCCGCTGACCGATTGCAGGCGGCGCACGCCGGTCATCCGTTTCAGGGCCGCGGTGACGGCTGCGGCCTGTTTGGGCTCAACGGTCAACATCACAAAAGCGTGGATCATCGTCGCCGCGCGCGCTTCCGAAAGCTTGACGGCGTAGCCCGCGATAACCCCTGATCGTTCCAACTTCGCTAGCCGGCTTTGCACCGTCGTGCGCGAAAGTCCCAGCGCTCGCGCAAGTTCGGCAACCGGCGCTCTGGCGTTGTCGCGAAGACGAGCCAGCAGGTGGTCATCCAGGTCATCCAGGTCATCCATCGTCTTTTCGCCCAATATCATCGTCAATCTAACCAATTATCCTTATAATATCGACGAAATGCGAATTGAAAATGACGTGGGATCGAACAATCTTGGCTGGAGACGTGCAGGAGACGCAGTTGGACAAGATCACCATCATTGGCGCCGGCAAGATCGGTTCAACCATCGGCGCGCTTTTGTCCCAGAGCCGCGACTATGAGGTTCTCGTCCTTGACCGCAGTCTCGATGCGTTTCAGGGCCTCAATCCCCAAATCCGCACGCTTGGCATGGAGATCGAGGACAAAAGCGCACTGGCCAAGGCCCTGGCTGGTTCGTTTTCGGTGATCAGCGCCGCGCCTTACCACCTGACAACCGCAGTGGCTGAGGCCGCCAGGTCGGCAGGTGCGCACTACCTCGACCTCACCGAAGACGTCGCCTCCAGCCGCGCAGTGCGTGACCTGGCGAAAAATTCAGCGACCGCGTTCATACCGCAATGCGGCTTAGCGCCCGGTTTCATCACCATCGCAGCCTGGGAGCTCTGCAAACATTTTGACGAGCTGCATGATGTGCGCCTGCGCGTAGGGGCCTTGCCCCGCTACCCGTCCAACGCCTTGAATTATAACCTGACCTGGTCAACTGACGGGGTGATCAATGAATACTGCGAGCCTTGCGAAGCGATCGTAGGAGGCCACCTTCGCGAGGTTCCGGCCCTTGAAGAATGCGAGGAATTCGCACTCGATGGGGTGACCTACGAAGCGTTCAACACCTCTGGCGGGCTCGGCACCCTGTGCAAGACCCTTGAAGGCAAGGTCCGCAACCTCAACTACCGCACCATCCGCTACCCCGGACACGCCGCCATCATGAAGGCCTTGTTGAACGACTTGGGCCTGCGCGACCGCAGGCCTTTGTTGAAGGATATTCTTGAAAACGCCGTGCCCGCCACACTCCAGGACGTCGTCATTGTTTTCGTGACCGTCAGTGGGCTGAAGAATGGCCGGCTCATGCAAGAAACCTACGTCAACAAGATCTACGCACAGCCCGTCGCCGGCGAGATGAAGAGCGCCATACAGATCACCACGGCGAGCGCGGCGTGTGCGGTGCTAGACCTCCTCGCTCACGGTCAGTTGCCCCAGAAGGGCTTCATTCGGCAAGAAGATATCCCGCTCGCTGATATCCTGGCGAACCGCTTCGGACGCTTCTACGCTGGCGACGATCAAATCCTGCACGCCGCCGAGTAGACAAGATGCACGCCAAATCACCTGCCGGCTCGGCGCGGACCGAAGCTGGGGAAATCTTGACCCGCCTGGGCGTTCCGCGCGCCTTGTGGACCGGCGGCCAGCGCGCGGTGCGCTCACCGATCAACGGTGAGATCATCGGTGAGGTGCATGATGCGTCAGAGGCGCAAGCGTCTGACGCTATCCAAAGGGCCCACGCGGCCTACCAAACCTGGCGCAGCAGACCTGCGCCGCAGCGCGGCGCGCTCATCAGGTTGTTGGGTGAAGAATTGCGCGCCGCCAAGAACGACCTGGCGCGCCTGGTCACGCTTGAGGCCGGCAAGATCGGCTCCGAAGCCCACGGCGAAGTCCAGGAAATGATCGATATCTGCGACTATGCAGTTGGCCTGTCGCGCCAATTATTCGGCCTGACGATCGCCACGGAGCGTCAAGAGCACCGCATGATGGAGTCGTGGCGGCCTTTGGGGGTCGTCGGGGTGATCTCCGCCTTTAATTTTCCCGTCGCGGTCTGGTCCTGGAACGCAACTCTCGCGCTCGTCTGCGGCGATGCGGTGGTGTGGAAGCCATCGGAGAAAACTCCGCTGACCGCCCTGGCGGTTCAGGCCTTGTTCGAACGCGCCGCCGTACGATTTGGCGACGCACCGGATGGTCTCAGCACCGTCTTCATCGGCGGTCGCGAGGTCGGCGAGATCCTCATCGATCACCCAAAGGTGCCGCTGGTCTCGGCGACAGGATCAACAGCCATGGGCCGCGCGGTTGGACCGCGCCTGGCGTCGCGGTTCGCACGCGCGCTTCTGGAGCTCGGCGGCAACAACGCCGCTATCGTAGCCCCTACGGCCGATCTTGATTTGACCCTGCGCGGCGTGGCTTTCGCTGCAATGGGCACAGCTGGACAGCGCTGCACGAGCTTGCGCCGGCTCTTCGTGCATGAAAGCCTCTACGACGCCTTTGTCCCTCGACTGAAAGCGGCCTACGCCTCGGTGGCGGTCGGCGACCCGCGTCGACCGGGGGCCCTGGTTGGTCCCTTGATAGACGCCGCCGCCGCCCAGGCGATGCAGCGCGCCCTTGCGGATGCAAAAAAGGACGGCGGCCAGATTGTCGGCGGCGAGATCGTAGATGTTCCCGATTGCAGGGAGGGCTTCTATTTCCGCCCAGCACTGGTGGAGATGGCCTCGCAGACCGACGTTGTACGTCGCGAGACATTTGCGCCGATCCTCTATGTGATGGGCTACTGCGACCTTGCCCAGGCCATTCATCTGCAGAATGACGTTGCGCAGGGCCTGTCGTCTTCAATCTTCACCAACGATCTTCGTGAAGCCGAACTCTTCATGTCCGAACGTGGATCTGATTGCGGAATCGCGAACGTCAACATCGGCCCCTCGGGCGCAGAAATCGGCGGAGCCTTTGGCGGCGAGAAAGAGACCGGCGGAGGGCGCGAGGCTGGGTCGGACGCCTGGAAAATCTATATGCGCCGCGCCACCAACACCGTGAATTACGGCATGACGCTGCCCTTGGCCCAAGGCGTTCAATTCGACGTCTAGGACGAACTTTATAAAGAGCGTCGCGGCCAGGTTCGGCGCCCTGCAGGGGCGCAGAGCTTGCGCCCATATCCGCAAGAGCGCGACACAGCCTTCCAAGGCGGGCTGTGGTTCCTGTTTGCCCTGACCTCTAGGGCTTGGCACAATCAACGCCATTGAAGACCGTCCGCGCGGAACTTTCGCGCATTCATTTTGAAAGTCTGCGCCTTTGACAATTTCAAACCCGTTGGCGCTCGGTGCGGCCGCCGATCCGTTCTTGTCAGTGGACGCCCTCGTCCAAGGCCTAGGCGGCGTCGGCTATATCGCCTCGCGCCGCATCGCCACGGCGCTCTTCATGGCGGTGCATCTGCAAAAGCCGATACTGGTGGAGGGCTCGGCGGGCGTTGGAAAGACCGAACTTGCACTCTCGACCGCACGTCTGATCGCAAAACCCCTGATCCGCATGCAGTGCTATGAGGGATTGGACGAATCCAAGGCGCTCTACGAATGGAAGTACGGCAAGCAGCTTCTCTACACGCAGATCCTTAAGGATCGAATGGGTTCGACGCTCGCCGATGCGCCCAATATGGACGCAGCCATGGAACGGCTTCATGGCATGGGGGATCTATTTTTCTCTGAGCCATTCCTCGAGCCGCGCCCCTTGATGCAAGCGCTCAGACAGGATGATGGCTGCGTTCTCCTGATCGACGAGATCGACAAGTCAGACGAAGCGTTCGAAGCCTTTTTGCTGGAAGTGCTATCGGCCTATCAAGTTTCAGTGCCGGAATTGGGCGTGATCGTCGCCAAGACGCCGCCCCTGGTTTTCCTGACCTCCAACAATGTGCGCGACCTGGGCGACGCATTGAAACGGCGCTGCCTGCACCTGCACATTCCCCTGCCCGAGGCGGCCTTGGAAGAGCGCATCGTCGCCACGCGCGTACCGGGAATCGAAAAGGCGCTGACCCAACAGCTCGTGGCTTTCGTTCAGTCGCTGCGGACGCTCGACCTCAGGAAAGCGCCTTCGATTTCGGAAACCGTGGACTGGGCGCGCGCGCTTGTCCTTTTGCACTCCGACAGCCTGGAGCCGGCGATGGTGCGCGATACGCTCAACGTCATTCTAAAATTTGAACAGGACATCACAGCCGTCGAGCCGCAAATCGTCGAGCTGTTGCACAGGCGCTAGCCCTCTTATGCAACGCACGCTGGAAGAATTCCTGCGCGCGCTTCGCGCCGCAGATGTGCGGGTCTCCCCGGCCGAAGCGATCGACGCGGCGCGCACGGCGGCGTCTGTTGGCTATGGCGACCGCGAGCTCTTCAAGGACGCGCTCTGCGCCACCTTGGCTAAGTCCCGTGACGAGGTCGCCAGGTTTGACGAGACCTTCGAGACATTTTTTTCGCGCCAGCCGCTCTCCCTGGCCGCTCCGCCTGAAGATGCTCAAGACGGGACGGGGGAGGCTCCTGGCGTCGCGCAGTCCCTGCTGGCCCAGATGCTGCTGCAAGGTGACGCTGCGGGCGTCGCACAGGCGATGGAAGCCGCCGCCGCACGAGCCGGCGTCGCCGAAATCCGCCTCTCGACCCAGCGTAGTCGCCTAACCCGTCGCCTGCTGGACGAAATGGGTCTGGCCGAGATCGAGCAGATCATCGCCAACGCTCGCAAATTACCCCAAGGCCAGGGTTTAGCCGAACATCTGGATATCGCGCGCAAGGCGCTAGCGGCCGAGGCCCAGCGATATGTGGAGCGCCAGCACGAACTCTATGCATCGGGTTCGGGCAAAGCGCTGCGAGAAGAAATGCTGGCGAAACGCGCTTTAAATGCGGATGGCGGCATCGATCCTGTCGATCTGGCCATGATGCAAGCTCTGGTGAGGCGCATGGCCAAGCGGCTGGCGGACCGCTATTCGCGCCGCCGTCATACCGCCAACAAAGGCCATCTTGACGTTCGCAAGACACTTCGCAAATCGATGGCGCATGGCGGCGTCCCCTTTGAGATCGAATGGAAGATCAAGAAGATCGACAAACCCTCCATTGTGGCCATTTGCGACGTATCTAAATCCGTCGCGGCCGCAGCTCAGTTCCTGCTGACCTTCCTCTACAGCCTGAACGACGTCGTCGATCATCTTGACGCCTACGCCTTTTCCGGGCGGCTGATCCCAGTCAACACCATCCTCGACGAAAACGGCGTCGAGGGGGCGATCCTCAAAGTGCTGCAGACGATTGGTTTCCAGCAGACCGACTATGGAAAGGCGCTGGAAGATTTCTGTGAGAACCATCTTGGCCGCGTCGATCGCCACACAACGCTGATTTTCTTGGGCGACGGGCGGTCCAACTTTGCTGATCCTCGCCTGGACCTGATGCATCTGATCCAGCAGCGCGCGCGTGCGGTGATCTGGCTTAATCCAGAACCTGAGAGTTACTGGGGACAAGGCGATAGCGTGATGCACCGCTATCAGCGCTTCACCCATGTGGCCAAGCCCTGCAATACGCTTGGTCAACTGGAACGCATCATCGAAGACGTTCTTAGGTCATATGTTCCGCACTAAGTTCGGCAGCGCGCTTAAGGCGCAGTTGTTCGGCGATCTTGATGTGGCGTGCGCGCGTCACTCCGTAAGCCAGGAGTGAAAGCGCCGCACCCAAACAGAATATGGCCGCAAGCGGCCCCCAGGCCAGGATAAGGAGACGCAACACCTGCTCGGGCACCCGCGCCCCGATCGTGGTCCCTGCCATCTTCGGAAAATGTAACGCGTCCAGCGCGAAGCCGGCCGCCATCTGGCCAATTCCAGCAGCCGCCTTGGCGGCGAAGCCTAGGCCTGCAAAATAAAGCCCCTCGCGCCTTGCGCCAAACAGCGCCTCGTGCTCGTCGGCGGCGTCGGCCATCATGGCGGGGTAGCCCACAACCAGAGCCGAAAGGCCAAGTCCGCCGAAGGCGACATTGACAATCAGCATCCACATCGCCGCGTCGCCCGTTGGAGCAATCACGCCAAGCGCGCGCAAACCATGGACCACCGTCATTGAGGCGATCACAATGGCCAGACCCAGGATGCAGGCGGTCTTCTTTTCTACCCGCGTGAGCAGCAGACGGGCGAGCGGCACCCCGGCCATAATTGCGGCGTAGAACGAGATCGATACGAACTGGATCTGCGGCGGCTGCAAGCGCCATACGAAAATGTATGCGTGGTTATTGAGGGCGCCGTTGATTCCAGCCCCAACCCAAAAGAGTAGCGCCGAGGCGAAGAGCGAGCGAAAGGAGGCGTTGCGAAACACCTCCGACAGCTCCCTGAAGATCCCCGTCAGCAGCGGCGCAGGGCGGCTTGTCGGCTGAGGCAGTTGGCGGGCGTAGCGCCATACCCCCAAGCAACAGATCAACGCACAAATGAAGAGCAGGAGACCCATCGCCGCGCCGAAGGCCGGGTAGCGCTCGCGGACCTGAAGTCCGCCATTGCCCGCAAAGAACAGCGAAAAGGCCAAGGTGATGATCAGAAAGCTTAGCAACACGCCAAAGAAGCCGCGGTAGGCCACGACGCTGGCGCGCTCGCCGTAGCCGTTCGCCATTTCAGCCCCCAGCGCGGCGTAAGGCAGGTTGAAGAGCGACGCCACGCCACGCAGGGAGATCTTCGAAACGACCAACCAGGTGAAGAGCAGCAGAGGCTGCAGTCCCAGAGGCGGGGAGAACAGCATCCAAAGCGCCAGGCCGACAAGCGGGGCTGCAATCACCATGAATGGCAGCCGCCGTCCGAAGCGCGAGCGGGCGTTGTCTGAGATTGATCCAACTATCGGGTCAATGAAGGCGTCCAGGCACATGCTGACGCCCAGGGCTGCGCCAACCACGCTCCCCGAAAGGCCAAGGACGGCGGTGTAATAGAAGAACACGAAACTGGCGACGACGAGGTAGCCGGACTCCACCGCCTGACCAAAAGCGTAGACCGCCTTGATGGGGACGCTTGGTTTGATTTCGGCGAAATCGTGAGGCGCTGCTGCAATGTCGGGCGGCTCTACGAAGTTCTCTGCGACCGCCACGTGGTTCCTCCCGGAACGTTCATGTCCAGGCCAAGCCTATCCCCTTAGGCCTGGGTGACAATCGGCTAGATGATGGGTGTGGCCAGATGATGGAAGCCACGCCCCGTTCACCAGCTGTCGATCCACGGAAGCTTCTTGGCTGTTCGCACAGGAATTGGCGGCAAGGCGCGCAGACCACTCATGATCCAACGCCGCGTTTCTGCGGGGTCAATGACGTCGTCCAACGCCGGATAGGACCCGCGCGCCATCGCCTTTCCATTGGCGTAGGCGGCCGCGACCATTTCATCGAACCGAGCCTTGCGCGCCACGGGATCGCTAATGGCGGCAAGTTCATTGCGGTAGCCAAGCTTGACCGAACCTTCCAGGCCCATGCCGCCAAACTCGCCCGTCGGCCACGAAACGCAAAACATCGCCGCCTGATAGCTGCCGCCGGTCATGGCGATCGCGCCTAGGCCATAACTTTTGCGCAGGATCACCGAGAAGATCGGAACGGTCAGATTGGCTCCGATCACAAAGAGACGCGAACAATGGCGAATGAGACCGGTCTTTTCGGCTTCCGGGCCGACCATGTTGCCGGGCGTGTCCGAGAGCGACAGGACCGGTATGTCGAAGGCCTCGCATAGTTGTAAGAAACGCGCAGCCTTGTCGGATGCGTCACTGTCGATCGCCCCGCCGAGATGCATGGGATTGTTGGCGAAAACGCCCATGGCGCGGCCTTCCACGCGAATCAGCGCCGTGACCATCGCCAGGCCGAATTTCGGCCGCAGCTCCAGAACACTGCCTTCATCGGCGATCAGCTCGATCACCTTTCGGATGTCGTAGACGCGCAATCGGTTTTCGGGGATCGAGCGTCGAAGCAGGCGCTGGTCCGCACACGTCCAATCGGCGAGCCGTCCCTGGAAATAGGACAAATACTTCTTCGCCGCCTGAACAGCTTCCGCCTCGTCCTCGACGAGGATGTCGATCGTTCCATTGGCTTGCATGACCTTGATCGGCCCGATCTCCTCGGGACGAAAGACGCCTAGACCACCGCCTTCCACCATCGCCGGCCCGCCCATGCCGAGCGCGGAATCCTTGGTCGCGATAATTACGTCGCAACAGCCCAAGATGGCGGCGTTGCCCGCAAAGCAGCGCCCGGAATTGACGCCGACCAGCGGAACAGCCCCCGACAATTTTCCCCAGAGTTCGAAACCCCGCGTAAATCCGCCGCCTTCGGTGTCTCCCGGCCGTCCCCCGCCGCCTTCCGTGAAAAACACCGTGGGCGTGCGCCAGCGATGGATGAGCTCGCTCATACGATCGAGCTTCCAGTGGTTGTTCGACCCCTGGGTGCCGGCGAGCACGGTGTAATCATAGGAGAGTATCGCGGTGCGTGCGCGCTCTTCGGAAAAATGCGCGCCGTTGACGCTGGCCCAACCCATAATCATGCCATCTGCGGGCGTGGTCTTGATCAGTTCATCCAGGCTGTGGCGCCGCCGCCGCGCCGCCACGACCAGGGCCCCATATTCGGCGAAGCTCCCGGGGTCGACCAGGTCCTCAACATTCTCTCGCGCCGTACGCTGTCCGGTCTTGCGGCGGCGCGCCACGGCGTCTGGCCGCGCAGCGTCTAACGTCAAGGCGTGACGCGCCAGAACCTCCGCCAGGTCGGGACGGACGAAATCGAGGTCGACGTCTTCTTCTTCGGCGCCACCGCTTGCGGCGATTTCCGCCTCTCTTAGGAAAACCAGTGGGTGATTTTCAAAGACCGTCTCACCAACGACGACCGTCACCTCGCGCACGATGCCGGAGACTTCCGCTGCGATTACATGCTCCATCTTCATGGATTCCATGATCATCAGCGCCTGTCCGGATCGGACCTCATCTCCCACGGCGACCGAAATGTTGATCACGGTGCCCTGTAAAGGAGCCCTGAGCGGGCGCGTGCCTTCAGGTCCTTCCGGCTCGGGATCGTCGAGCGGTCGATCAAGCTCCAACTTGCCCAGCGCCAAGATGGCCAGCGGATCGGTCGCATCGACCTGGTAGCCCACCCGCTGGGGGCCAGGCGCAGAAGCGCCCCGCGCGGCGGCGTCGAAATAGAGCTTCGGGTGGGTTTCTGGGGTTCCGGCCAAATCCGCCATATGCGCTTCAATGAACCGCGTACTTACCTCGCCCGCGGCGACTTCCGGCCTGGCCAACAGGTTTTGAAGAAAGGCGATATTTGTGTCGGCCCCCTCAATGCGGAACTCTGAGAGCGCGCGGTAGGCTTTGGCGATGGCGCGGCTCAACCCTCCAGCTCCGACATGGACGATAAGTTTGGCCAGCAGGCTGTCGAACCGGGCGCTGGTTCGGTATCCCGCATAACCAAATCCATCGACCCTGACGCCCGGGCCCGATGGTGCTTCGAACGCCGAAAGCACGCCGCCCGCCGGTCTGGCGGAGCCGTCACCAGACATGGTCTCCAGATTGATCCGCGCCTGCACCGCGTGGCCGCGAGGGACTGGGACGTCGCCTTTAGTCAGGCGCAGATCCGATAGCGAACGCCCGGCTGCAATCTGCAACTGCAGGCGCACAAGATCGAGACCCGTCACCTCCTCTGTGACGGTATGCTCAACCTGCAGCCGGGCATTGCCCTCGATGAAGACGAAGCGATCGCCATCGACCAGGAACTCCATCGTTCCAAGGCTCTTATAGCCCGCCGCCTGGCCAAGCGTGACGCTGGCTGAGAACAACTGTTCGCGCAGCGCCAAGGGCAGCATGTCGGCTGGTGCGATCTCGACCAGTTTCTGGCGTCGCCGCTGCAAACTGCATTCCCGATCCCATAGATGAACGACGCCGGCCCCATCGCCCACGATCTGAACTTCGACATGGCGAGCGAGCGGCAGGAACTGTTCAACATAGACATCGCCGATGCCGAAGGCCGCTTTGGCTTCCGACATGCAGCGTTCGAGAGCGGTATCCAGCTCAGCGACGTCCACGACCGGGCGCATTCCTCGGCCGCCGCCGCCGGCAAGCGCCTTGACCATGACGGCGCCGCCCTCTCCAAGACCCTTGAAGAAGGTCTTGGCCTGTTGGCGGGTTGTGGGCCCGTCGGTCCCGGCTAAGACCGGCACGCCGCACTGTTTCGCCAAGGCCCGGGCCCGGCCTTTGTCGCCAAAAAGCTGTAGGGTATCGGGCTCGGGCCCGATGAAGGTCAGGTTGGCGCCCGCACAGGCCCTTGCAAAAGCGGGATTTTCCGAAAGGAAACCGTAGCCTGGATGGACCGCGTCGCAGCCGCTGTCCCTGGCCGCCGCTATGAGCTGGGCCACATCCAAATAAGCTGCTGGGCCCGCACCTTTCAGCGCCACCGCCACATCAGCCTTGCGGGTGTGCAAAGAAGCCGCGTCGTCTTCTGAAAAGACTGCGACAGTGGCGATGCCCATCTCTGCGGCGGTTCGCGCAATCCGAACGGCGATCTCACCTCGGTTGGCGATCAGTAGCTTCTGCACTTGGTGCGTCCCCGTTTGAACTGGCGGTCTGTCGCCGCCTCGAGGCATCATGCCGTGGCAAGTATCGCGGCCACAAGGTGCTCCCGCTCAAGGCATGCTGGACCACTTGCCGCCAGACGGGCGCTCGGTCGTGGCCGCCGGGGCTTCGCGCCCGCCATGAGGCGGCGTTGAAAGGCGCCGGCGACTGGCGCGCCGCCGGCGGGGCCATGGCGAGGCCGACGACTTTGCAGGCATCGTCTGGAACCAGATCACCGCCTTCCAGCGCCGGGGGCGCCGGGAGATGGCTGAGGACCTATCGAAAGGCCCTAGGTTTTCAGCTGTCGCGTATCGATCGGCAGGCTGCGGATACGTTTTCCCGTCGCGGCGAAGAGCGCATTGCAAAGAGCCGGGATCGCCGGCGGAAGCGCCGGCTCGCCCAGGCCGGTCGGCGGGTAATCCGTCATCACAAACTTCACCTCCACCGGCGGTGCTTGGGCCATCCGAAGCAATTGATAGTTGGAGAAGTTGCTCTCCTTGGTCGCACCATCGACGATCGTGATTTTCTGGTAGAGGGCATGGCTGACGCCTTCCAGCGCCGCACCCTGAACCTGGTTCATAGCGCCCGCCGGATTGACGATCTGGCGGCCTACGTCTGCGGCGACCCAGATCTTGTCGATCTTAATGTTGCCGGTCGCCGGCGCGACGCTGGCCTGCACCACCTCGGCGAAGTATCCGGCATGGCTGAAGTGGAAGGCGACGCCCATCCCCGTACCTTTGGGCAGCTTCGAACGATCGGCCCAACCCGACATCTTTTCGACGGCGGCCAGCACCCCTTTCATGCGTCCGGCGTTATAGGCCGATGGGCCGGTCCCCACGATCGGCGCATCACCAAGAAGCTTCATGCGGAAGGCCAGCGGATCGGCGCCAGCTGCATGCGCCAATTCATCGATCATGCTTTGATTGGCGAAGGCGATCGCATTGGAGCCTGGCGCGCGCATCGGCCCGGTCGGAACACCGAACGCAATCATCGACTGGTCGATCTTGCAGTTGGGTACGAAACGGCTGGGAAACTCAGTCCCCCCCATTCCGGCGCTCGAGGCGACCTTTTCGCCATCGCCAAAGGTCACAAAGTGGTCCTGCCAAGCGACGAGGTTGCCCTTGTCGTCGACCCCGCCCTTGTAGAAGTGATATCCCGCGGGACGATAGAAGTCGTGCCGCATATCGTCTTCGCGGGTCCACAGAAGCTTCACCGGAGCGCCCGTCTCCCGGGCGATCCAGGCCGCCTCGACCATGAAGTCGTGTGAAAGCCGGCGACCAAACCCGCCGCCGCAGCGGGTCATATGGACCGTAATGTCGTCGACCTTGAGGCCCAAAGTCTGGGCGACAAGCTGGCGTCCGGGCTGCGGGTTCTGGGTCGGAGACCAGATCTCCAGCTTTCCGTCCTTGAACTGAGCCGTCGTGTTCTGCGGCTCCAATGGCGCGTGGGCGAGAAACGGATAGGAGTAGGACGCCTCCACGGTCTTGGCGGCGCCCTTGAGGGCGGCCTCGACATCGCCATCCTTGCGGAGATTTGTTTGCGGGGGTCCCGCGTTCAGCTCGATAGCACGCGCGTCAAACCCGGCTGTGCTCTGCTTGGCGGTCGGATGATCGGCCCACTTCGTCTGGAGTTGATTGCGCCCCTTTCGCGCCGCCCACCAGCTATCTGCAACAACCGCCACGCCGGGGAGCAGGCCCGCCAGGTTGGTCGTACCATCGACCACAAAGACCTTTTTGACACCCTTGACCGCACGCGCCGCGTCAAGATTTGCGCTCGCCACCTTGGCGCCGAACACCGGCGCCTTTTCGTAGGTTGCGTAAAGCATCCCTGGCACCCGAACATCGATCCCAAAGAGCGGCTGGCCTGTGACGATTTTCTTGGTGTCGTACTGCGGCTTGGCGTGGCCGATGATCTTATAAGTCTTGGGATCCTTCAGCGGGACCGATTTAGGATCGGGCGTTGGAACGCCCGCGCATTGACCAGCCAGGGCGCCGTAGGCCGCTTTGCGCCCAGTCGCGACATGGATCACCTGACCCGCATCAGTCCTGCATTCGCCTGCCGAGCAGTTCCATGCCGTGGCCGCTGCGCTCACCAGCATCGCGCGCGCCACAGCTCCGACCTTGCGCAGGTCGTCAAAGTTCATCGGCGTCGCCAGGCTACCGCCAGCAAATTGGCTTCCATAGAGCTTGGGATCGCAATCTGCCTGTTCGATCCGGACATTCTCCCAAGGAACATCCAGCTCCTCGGCGATGATCATCGGCAGGCTGGTCTTGATGCCCTGACCGATTTCCGGGTTCTTACCCATGATCGTCACGATGCCGTTGGGAGCCACCCGCACATAGGCGTTCAGCGCCTGGGCGCCTGCACCTTCCGCCGCGCCGGCTTTGGGAGCGATGCTGAAGGAAAGCACGAGGCCGCCGCCGACGACAGAGGCTTTCAGGAGTTCGCGCCGGGAGGCGCCTGTGAGTTCTTTCGTCATGGCGCTTAGGCCTTTTCGTGCTGGCCAGAGGCCTGCTTGATGGCTGCGCGGATGCGCGTGTAGGTCGCGCAACGGCAGATGTTGGTCATCGCTGCATCGATGTCAGCGTCGGTCGGCTTCGGGGTCTTCGCCAAAAGCGCCGTGGCGGCCATAATCTGGCCTGGCTGGCAGTAGCCGCACTGGGCGACATCCAAATCCATCCATGCGGCCTGCACCTTCATGCCGATTGGATGATGCTCCATCGCCTCGATGGTCGTCACCTGCGCTGCGCCGACCGCAGACGTTGGCAAGACGCAGCTTCGCGTGGGCTTGCCGTCTATGTGCACCGTGCAGGCCCCGCACTGGGCGATCCCGCACCCAAACTTTGGCCCGACGATCCCAAGCGTATCGCGCAGCGTCCAAAGCAGGGGCGTATCCGGATCGACATCAGCCTCGAGGACCTTGCCGTTGACGTTGAGCTTGAATGCCATGAGGCGATCCTCCGGTTTGCCCAAGTTTAGTGCCGAGCCGCGCCTTCCAGCAAGACAAGAGCGTTATGCAATTGACCTACCTAACGATTGGGAACTCGGCGCGGGCGTTGAAACCCTGCGGTTTGAAGGCGAATGTCACGTGTCCGTCTTGCGGTCGAAGCGCCTGCTGCATGAGCCGGGTGCCAAAGCCTGGCTTGCTCTTCGCGCTGACCCTGGGGCCGCCGGATTCGCGCCAGACAAACGCAGCTCGTCCCTCCGATGTCGGCGCAAGCGAAAGACTGACTTGCCCCAGTGCGCTCGACAGGGCGCCGTACTTGACCGCATTCGTCGCCATTTCGTGGAGGAGAAGCCCCATGGCGACGGCCATTTCTCCCCGAATGACCAGGTTGGAGATCTCCGCATCGATCTTGATTCTGGTCGAGCCAAACGGGGCCAACGCTTGTTCGATGACCTCAGCCAGGACCACGGGGCCGCCGCCCGAGGCCAATACGAGGTCCTGTGACTTGGCCATCGCCTGAAGGCGGGCCATGATCTGGTCTTCGAAAGCCTCGACGCTCTTGGCCCCGCGCGCCGTCTGGCTGACAATAGCCATAAGGATGGCCAGACCGTTCTTCGAACGGTGGGCGAGCTCTCCGATCAGGAGTGAGCGCCGCTCCTCCGTGGCCTTGCGTTCAGTGACGTCAAGTGAAGTGCCGACGACCAAGTGGGCTTCGCCGGATGCGTCCGTCGCCACCCGACCGTGCGCTTGAATCCAGCGCTGCTCACCGCTGGGCGTGACAATGCGATGCTCGACCGAATAGTCGCCGCCATGACCGCTCTCCTGCACGGTGAGAAAGGCGTGGCGAACCCTTTCGACATCATCAGGATGCACCAGGTTCAGGTAGGTTTGCAGATCTATCGGGGCGTCTGGCGAAAGGCCGTAGAGCTCTTTATTTCGCGCTGACCATGCAACGCTGCCGGCTTTGATGTCCCATTCCCAAAAGCCCAGCCCCGTGGCCTCGACCGCCACTTCCAAGCGACGGTGCTGCTCCAAGAGATCGGCGGCCATATTTCGCCGGTCGGTGATGTCGATCTGCAACCCATCCCAAAAGACTGAGCCATCTGGCTGGCCTCGCAGAAGCGAGGCGATTCTGTGCCAGCGCACTTCGCCGTCGGCGCGGCGCATCGCGACGTCGACATCGAAGGGCTCAAGGGTCTGCAGGGCCTGAGCCTCCGCCGCCGCAAAGGCGGCGCGATGCTCTGGCAAGATCATATCGAAGAAGATCGAAGCATCGCTCATGATCGTCTCGGCGGCCACGCCATTGACGCCAAGGCAACGGGGCCCGGCGAACACAAAGCGCCTTGAGCCCTCCGGCTTAGTCTCAAGAACGAAAGCCATGCCGAGCGCGCTCGCGTCGGCGGCCGACCGCACGATCAGGCTGCCTATACCCAACTCGTCGACCGAAAGATTCACTGGCTCCAGGGGTCCCGCCCAATCGCCTGGCAATCTCTCGCGACCTGGACGCCAGGGCAATACCAGAAGAACTATGGTTGACGCCAAAGCGCCGGAGACGCCCTAGCGTCTGGTGAGCACGGCCACAGCATCCGGCTGGCTGTTGGATCGTTCTCCGGGGCGCGCCGGAAATTTCTCAGCCAAGACGTCGCCGCAAAGTCCGATCGCGGCTTCGAACCCAGCCTCCACGCGTCCATGCTTCAGACCCTGCGTCAGAGCCGCGATCGCCTTGTCCCAGACATGGGGCCCAACGTGGTCGGCGATGCCCTCGTCGGCGATCAATTCGGCCATCCGTTCGTCAAGCGAAACAAAGATCATCACGCCAGTCCGGTCGGGACTCTTATGGAGGTTCTTGGCCGCAAAGTGTTCCGCTGCACGACGGTGAACCCGATGTCGTTTCAAGCCCTGCGGCGTCAGAAAGCGGTGAACGACCGGGATGGACGCGATCACCGCGGTCGCCACAAAGAGCAGTCCTTGGACGACAATCGCCCCGATCAAGGCGTTTTGCACCGCCGTGTCGATCGCCGCGCTCACATCCGAAGCGCTCCAGGTTGCGAAGAACTCCGGGATCTTCACATGCACGCCGGCCACCAGAAGCAAGGCTGGACCCAGAAGGGCCACGCCGGTCGCCCAGGCCAGCGGCGTCTCGGCGTAGTGCGAGCTTTGCGCTGTGACGACACAGTAGATCTCACCGGTCGTACGCGCCTCCGCCGCGCGCACCGCCGCCTCAATTGCGGAGAGTTCCGCCGCCGTCAGATTCTTCATCACCAGCTCCCCGACGAACCACCCCCGCCGAAGGAGCCGCCGCCTCCGCCGCCGAACCCTCCACCGCCAAAGGAGCCGCCATCGCCCCCATAACCCCCGCGTCCGCCTAGGAACAGGAACGGCAACCACCAAAGGCCACCGCCTGCCCCGCCGCGGCGAATGAGACCGGAGATCACCCAAAAGGCGACCAGAAGGACAATGAACACCGGGATATGCGGTCGCACATCGCCCGTCTCGCGGACATGCACGGGCCGGGCTGCAGCCATTGCGACCTTGGCCTGGGCCTGATCTTGCGGAAGGGCGAGTTGGGCGATCAGGGCTTCAGCCCCGTCGACGACGCCCTGCTCCATGCGCCCCTGTTTGAATTGGGGAAGCACTTTTTCCTGCAGGATCACACTGCTCAAGGCATCGGTCAGCACCGGCTCCAGGCCGTAGCCGATCTCGATGCGGACCTTATGCTCATTGGGAGCCACAAGCAGGATCGCCCCGTCGTTGACCCCTTTTCGCCCAAGCTGCCAGAAGCGCCCAAGCTGATAGCCGTAGTCTTCGATCTCGTGACCCTGCAGATCCGGAATTGTGGCGACCACCAATTGGCGCCCGGTCTGCGCCTCCAGGTTCGCGAGCTCGGTGTCCAACTTCTCTGTCGTTGCGGACGACAATATATGGGCGTCATCGACGACCCGGCCGCTAAGCGCGGGAAATTTCGGGACTGCTGCGAATGCGGCGCTGGCGATCGCGAAAACCGCCAACGTCGCAGCGATCAGTCCTCCCCCTCTGCGCAGAAGGAGGAAGCGCGCGGCCTTGGTCATTTCGTCGCCGGTCCAGGCGCAGCAGGCGGCGCAGCGCCTGGCGTGACGCCTGAAGGGGCGGGCGGCGGGGCGGTGTCAAAGCTGACAGTGGGCGCCGACTGGGCCTGCTGGGTCGCCGAGAAGAGAACCATCGGCTTGGAGCTAGAATACATGGTCTTGGCGTAGAACACCTGTGGGAAGGTGCGCAGCGTCGTGTTGAAATCCTGGACGCTGTCATTGTAGTCGCGGCGCGAGATTGCGATCCGGTTTTCGGTTCCCTCCAACTGACTCTGGAGAGCCATGAAGTTCTCGTTGGATTTCAGTTCTGGATACCTTTCCTGGATCATCATCAAGCGACCCAGCACGCCTGACAGCTTGTCCTGCGCCTGGGCGTATTGCTGGAATTGAGCCGGGTTGGTGATGGTCGAGGCGTCCACCTTGACCTGGGTGGCCGAGGCGCGGGCTTCGGTCACCTCAACCAGCGTGCTCTTTTCCTGAGCCGCATATCCCTTCACGGTGTTGACGAGATTTGGGATCAAATCGCTTCGGCGCTGGTACTGGTTTTGAACCTCCGCCCACTTGGCCTTGGCCGCCTCTTCCTTCGTGGGAATGGTGTTGACGCCGCAGCCAGCGATAATCAGCGGCGCAAGCATAATCAGCGCAACGCGCGCAAAGCGGTTTTGGAAACGTGTCACGTGGCTCTGGCTCCCCCAAATGCTCGTAATCGGCGCAGTCGCAATGATATTTGGCCCTGACGTCAGTCCAACGCAACGTCATCAGGCGTGACAGTTCCGTAACCCGATGGAGACCTCTATGGCGGCGCCGCGCCCGTACTACGCCGAACGCGGTCTCAGCGCAGCATTTTATGACACCGTGGCCGGCGCTGACGCCGATATTCTCGACGACCTGTCGATCTATGCCAGCTTGGCGACCCCAGGCGGCGCAATCCTTGAACTGGGCGCCGGCACAGGTCGGCTCGCCCTTGCTCTCGCCGCCCGCGGGTTCCAGGTGGCCGGCGTCGAGATCGCGCCGGCGATGTTGGCTCAAGCCAACGCCAAACGCTCCGAACTTGAGCCTGCGCTTGCTCAGCGGATTGAGTTCAGGCGCGGCGACATGGCGTCCGTCGATCTGAACCGCACCTTCGATCTGGTGATCTGTCCCTACTTCGCCTTGTCTCACCTGCCGTGCGGCGTGGCTTGGAAGAACACCTTCGCCGTGACCGCCCGACATCTGCGCCCAGGGGGGCGCGCGGCCTTCCACCTTCCGCGTCTCGAGACCCTACGCCTGCCGCCCTGCGGCGACCCAGACGCACCCTTTATGGATGAACCCACGCCCAGCGGCGGACGGCTTCGGCTTTATATGCGTGAGCGCATATTCGAGGCCGACGAAAGCCGCCTTGACCAGGTCGTGGAATACAGGGAGTTCGACGCGCGAGGCCAGGTGTTGCGCAGCTCCCTCGAGCGGCTGGCCTATTATTGGGCTGACCCTGCCCCCCTGGCCGCCCAGCACGGCCTGACATCTGATCGCGCGCCGATCGGGCTTGGCGGGTCAGGCGAAATCCATGTCTTTGTAAAGGCCTAGCCCGTGGCGGGTTCGCCAAGCTTTTGAACGACATCAGGACATTGCGACGCGCGACGAGGGTCTGAAGCCCTCAGGGCGCGCTCCCAATTGTCGCCCGCTTTGTCTCGTGTGATGGTGAGCTCAAGGCCTTGGCATGCAAAGGGCGTGGATCATTTCATCCCGTCGTCCGAGGTCTTCAAAAAGCAATTTTGTGCGCCGCTCAAAGTGAGGCGTGGGAGGATTTCGAATGGAAGACCTGAAGGATCGGGTAAGCCTGGACGACCGGCTTGGCGCAGCCGCCATGCAGGGCATGACGGTGGCGGTCTGGGCCGGCATCAAACCGAACGCGACCTTCGTCCACGATCCCGACGGCAAGACCCACGCCTGGGGCAAGATCAATGCACAGGCCAACCGCATCGTACGCCTCCTGCGCCAACATGGATTGAAGGCCGCAGACGCCGTCGCCCTAGTTTGCTCGAACCGCGCAGAATTTGTGGAGGTGCTGGCCGCGACCCAACGCGGCGGCTGGCGCATCACCCCGGTCAACTGGCACCTGACCGCAGACGAAATCGCCTACATCATCAACGATTGTGAGGCCAAGGCCGTTTTCTGCGAAGCGCGCGTCACCGCGTCAGGCCCAGCTGTCGCCCAGTGCCACGACCTCCTGGTCAAGGTCGCCATCGGCGGCCCGATCGCGGGCTTTGTGGACTATGACGCCGCGCTTGCGCCGCTCGACCCAAGCGACATCGGCGACCCGATCTTGGGCAACGCCATGATGTACACCTCCGGAACCACCGGCCGGCCGAAGGGCGTCTACCGCGCCCAGCCCATCGTTCCGGTTCAAGGCATCTACGCCATGCGCGGCTACGATCATGAAACCTCGGTCCAGCTTTGCGCAGGACCGGCCTATCACGCCGCACCCCTGGCGTTCGATGTGCGCGGCGCTATGGGCGCAGGCTGCGAACTTGTGTTCTCGGACAAATGGGACTCCGAAGCCATTTTGCGCCTCATCGTCGAAAAGCGCGTGACCCACATGCACCTCGTTCCGATCATGTTTCAGCGGCTCCTGGCGCTGCCCGATGAGGTGAAAGCCGGCCACGACGTCAGCCACGTGCAATACATCGTCCATGGGGCTGCGCCCTGCCCGCCTGAAGTCAAGGCGGCGATGATCGACTGGTTCGGCCCGGTGCTGAGCGAGTATTACGCCGGATCGGAAGGCGGGGCGGGTTTCGTGATCTCATCGGAAGAATGGCTGAAGAAACCCGGGAGCGTGGGAAAGCGACCCGCACTTTTGGGCTCCAAGATCCTGGACGAGCAAGGTCAGGAGTGCCCGGTAGGCGTTCCTGGCGCCATCTATCACCAACTTCCGCCAGGCGGCGGCTTCACTTACTTCAAGGACGAGACCAAGACCCAGGCGAACCGCGTCGGCGATTATTTCACAATGGGCGACGTCGGCTATTTTGATGAAGATGGCTACCTGTTCCTGACCGGCCGAAACGCCGAAACCATCATCTCCGGCGGCGTGAATATCTATCCGCAGGAGGTCGATAACGAGCTCATCAAGCATGAGGCTGTGGCCGACAGCTCGACGGTGGGCGTTCCCCATGACGAGTGGGGCGAGCAGGTCAAAGCGGTCATTATGTTGAAGGAGGGCTACAGGCCTTCAGACGCATTGGCTCAGGAGATTCTGGCCTTCGCCCGCGCCAACCTCCCGGCGTTCAAAGTCCCGCGCAGCGTAGACTTCGTCAGCGAACTGCCGCGTTCCGAAGCCGGCAAGATTCAACGCAACAAGGTGCGCGCGCCCTACTGGGAAGGCAGAGCCCGCCAGATCTGACCGCTGCGCGCCTGATGGTCGCGCGAAACACCGCGTCACCAAGCGTGTTTGGCTTGCAAGCGCGGCGCATGGCATCAGCCTGCGCGCTTGATTCCGGAGGCGCCGCGATGATTCCCTTTATCGACCTGCAGGCACAAAGGGCGAGGCTAGGCCAACCCCTTGAAGACGCGATCCTCAAGGTCGTACGCTCCGGCGCCTACATCATGGGTCCGGAGATCGCGCAGCTCGAACGCCAACTCTCTGGCTTCGGTCAGGCGCCTCACGTCCTTTCCTGCGGTTCAGGGACCGAGGCTTTGGTGCTGCCGCTTATGGCGTGGGGCGTGGGCCCGGGCGATGCGGTCTTCTGCCCGTCATTCACCTTCGCGGCGACCGCCGAAGCCATGCCGCTGGTGGGCGCATCGCCGGTCTTCGTCGACATCGATCCTCAGACATACAATCTCGATCCCCAAAGCCTGGAAGCGGCCATCGTGGCGGTCGAAAAAGCCGGCGACCTCACGCCGCGCGCCGTGATCGCGGTCGACCTCTTTGGAGGACCTGCGGATTACCCGGCCATCGCCAAGATCTGTCGGGAGCACGGGCTGAAACTGATTTCGGATTCAGCGCAGGGTTTTGGTTGCACGCTGAACGGCAAGCATCCGATCCATTGGGCCGATGTTACGACCACGTCCTTTTTTCCCGCCAAGCCGCTGGGCTGCTACGGCGACGGCGGGGCCGTCCTTTCAAAGGATGAAAACTTTCACGACCTTCTGGTCAGCCTGCGGATTCACGGCCAAGCGGTGAAGTCCGATATTCAGGGAAAGACCTTCGATCACGATCCAAAATATCTCAATGTCCGTGTCGGGATGAATTCCCGAATGGACACGATCCAGGCAGCGGTCCTGCTTGAGAAATTGAAGATCTTCGAAGACGAAATCGTCTCCCGAAACCGCATCGCCCAACGCTATGCCGCAGGCCTCTCAGACCTGGTGAAAACCCCCAGCGTGCTGCAGGGCGGCGTCAGTGTCTGGGCGCAATATACCATTGAGGCGCCTGGGCGCGACGATCTTGGCCCTCGACTGCGCGAGCAAGGCATCCCAACGGCGGTCTATTATCCGATCCCAATCCACAAACAGAGCGTCTATTCGATCTACCCGACCTCGCCTGGCGGATTGCCGGTGACGGAGGAAAAGGCCGGTCAGGTGATCAGCCTGCCTATGCATCCCTATTTGTCAGCAGACGACCAAGACCAGGTCATCGCGGCGATCCGCGCCTTCGTCAGGAAGAACCAATAGGCAGGGTCGTCGCAGACCGCCCAGCGTGGTCGTCGCCTCGATCGCCTAAGTCCAATAGGGCTTAACGTCGGCAGCGTAGGCGAGACCCTGAGCAAGGCCCGCTCTTGCGGCGCCTGGGCGGCGGCGAAAATCCATAAGATTCAAGCCAAACGCTTCAATACTGGCTTCGTCCGGGCTGATCGTAAGCACGGTGGCTCCACCATCCTTCAGGGCCTCGATTTCCTGATTGAACTGCTTGGCGATGTTCTCGCCAAACGGGGTCGTCGGCCCGCCTGCGCTGACAGTGATGACGACCACCAACTCATGCCCGATCGCCATGTCGGCGTTTGTCGGCGATCGCATCCCGCCATCGATGTACCGGCGCCCGTTCAGCGTGATGGGGGGATAGATCCCAGGAACGCTGCAGCTTGACGCCACAGCGCGCAAAACACTCACGTCGGAGGCCCCGGTCCAGAGCTGAAACGCTCCGGTCTCGGCGTCGACGGCGGTGCAGGCGAAACCCCGTTCCGGCCACTTATCGCGCGATAAGCTTGGCGTTCGCCCGAAGCTTGCGATGAAGGCTTCCTCATCGATCGTCGCGGCTGACAACGCAAAAGCCCCGATCTCGGCGCGAATTTCCGCCGGATTACGACGTCCAGCGTGGGCCTCGCTCATCAATTCAATGAGTTTCGACAGATCGGGCGGCGTCCGGTCGGACGACGCGCTTTGGCGCTCCGAAGGGATCTCTTCAGCGATCATGGGATCGGCTAGGGTCTTGGTGCTCTCGCCAAGCGCAAGACGGGCGCCGACAAAGGAGCCCGCCGAGGTCCCCAAGGTGAAGTCCGCCTGTCCAAGATCGACGCCCGCCTGAGCCAGGCCGGCCACCAATCCACTCTCCCAGGCGATCCCAACTGGCCCGCCACCCCCCAATACAAGCGCCCGCGTCATGGCGGATCCTTTCACTTCCCGCCGCGCTGAACGGCGCAGCAAGTCGACCTGTCCCTTCCTCATATCCTAGGCGTCGGCCATGGCTGTCTAGTGCCCAGAATCGATCGCCAACACGACGGCCCAGATGAAGGCCGGCGCGGTGGGGCCAACTCATCATACTTGCGCCGCAGCATGCTTGCGCCTTGCACCTGCCAGTTCGCCGTGGGATGCGTTTTGAGTCAAACAGATGTTTGGATTGGAGGCGCTATCGTGAAGGCTGCGGTCTATTATGAAAACGGTGGTCCGGATGTCTTTCGCTACGAGGACGTCGCTGATCCCGTATGCCATCGTAAGGGCGTCGTCATTCGCGTTGAGGCCGTCTCGATTGAAGGGGGCGACACCCTCAATCGCTTTCGCGGACAGCTTGTCACAAGACCCCACGTCGTAGGCTATCAGGCGGCCGGCGAAGTCCTGGAGGTCGGTGACGAGGTCGACACCATCAAAGTCGGCGACAAGGTTGTGACGACCGGGGCCTTCGGCAGCCACGCCGAATTGCGCGCCGTGGCGGCGCGAACCGCCTGGGTCATTCCAAAAGGCATGGACATCCAAGCCGCAGCCGCCGTCCCGGTGCCCTTCGGGACCGCACATGACTGCTTGTTCGAATTCGGGCGGATGAAGAAGGGCGAGATCGTGCTTGTTCAGGCCGGAGCCTCCGGCGTCGGTGTCGCAGCGATCCAGCTCGCCGCACGGGCTGGCGCAGCCATGGTGCTCGCCACTGCATCATCCGACGCCCGTCTTGAGCGCCTCAAGCCCTTAGGACTGACGCATGGCATAAATTACCAGCGCGACGACGTTGCACACGAAGTCGCCCGCCTCACCGACAAGCACATGGCCGACGTCATCGTCGACAGCGTCGGCGGCCCAACGCTGCAGTCTTCAATTCTATCGCTCGCCTACCGCGGCCGGGTATCCATGGTGGGACAGGCTGGACGTGAACCCATGAAGGTCGACGTGGGCACGATGATGGGCGGCAATCGTTCGCTTTCGGGTGTCTTCCTCGGCGCCGAAATCGCCACCGACCGCGTCCACGATACGATCCAGCAGCTGATCCAAGATGTCGCCGAGGGTTCATTAAAGGTCATTGTCGACAAGACCTTCGCCCTAAAGGACGCCGCAGAGGCCCATCGCTATATCGAAAGCCGCCAAGCCGTCGGCCGCGTCCTGCTCGTCCCCTGATGAGCGCAGCTTTGGCGCGATTGGCGCCGGCCTGGTCTTCAAAGCAACGCTCAACTGACCTCAGGGAGACTGAAATGCCCCGTGCAAAAAACCACTCGGTCGAGATTGAATATGAGAGCTTTGGCGACGATCAATCCGAAGCCGTTCTCCTGGTCAACGGCCTCGGCTCGCAGATGACCCGCTGGCCGGAAGCCTTTTGCCGGCTGTTGGTCGCTAAAGGCTATCGCACAATTCGCTTCGACAACCGCGACACAGGGCTATCGACATGGCCTGACACGCCCTACACGCTTCGCGACATGGCCGCTGACGCAATCGCCGTGCTCGATGCGGCCGGCGTGCAAAAGGCGCATATCGCAGGCGTCTCCATGGGCGGCATGATCGTCCAGAGGATGGCGCTCGACTATAGAGATCGCGTGCTGTCCATGACCTCGATCATGTCGACGACGGGTGCGGCGGATGCTTTCAAGTCTACGCCGCAGGCTGCTGCAGTCCTCAACAGCCCGCCGCCTAACCCGAAGGTGGATTTTGAGGCCTTCGTGGCCAATGGCGTCAGAAACGCCCGTATCATCGGCAGCCCCGCCTTTCCCTGGACCGATGCAGAGCTTCGCGCTCGCGTGGTCGCGGAGTATGAACGCGCGTTCAATCCGCCAGGCGTCGCGCGCCAGCGCGCGGCGGTGACGGCCGACGGCGACCGCACCGAAGAGCTGCGCACACTGCGCATGCCTGTGGTCGTACTCCATGGAGCTGACGATCCTTTGCTGATGAAGGTGGGCGCAGAGGCGACAGCTGCGGCGATAGCGCAGGCCGAACTGCGGATTATTCCGGGGATGGGCCACGACCTGACGCCAGGCCTCCACGAGATCTTCGTCGACGCCATTGATACGGCCGCCAGCCGTGCAAAAACGACAGCTTAGAGATTGGGAAACACCATGGGACGTCTTCAGGGCCGAACGGCCGTCATCACCGGCGCGGGCAGCGGCATCGGTCGGGCCGCCTGTCTCATCTTTTCGCGCGAAGGCGCCAACATCGTCTGCGTCGATCGCGCCGACAACGTATCTGAGACGATGACGATGGTCGGCCAAGCCGGCGGTAAAGCCATCGCCTTGCAGGGGGACGCCGGCGACGAGGCTTTCGTTAAGTCCTACGTGGAGCGCGCCCAGACCGAATTTGGAAGCCTCGACGTCGTTTGGGCCAACGCAGGGATCTCCGGCGGCTTCATGCCGCTCGATGACCAGACGCCAGACTATTGGAGCGAAATTCTTCGGATTAATTTGATCGGCGCGTTCCTGGCTGTGAAACACGCCTCTCGGGTGATGATTCCCAACGGAAAAGGCTCGATCATCTGCACCGCCTCGGTGGCTGGGATCCGCTCCGGGGCTGGCGGCCCGGCCTATTCCGCCTCCAAGGCTGGGGTGATTAGCCTGGCTCAGACTTCAGCCAACGAATTTTATGGCACCGGAGTTCGGGTCAACGCCATCGCGCCCGGTTTGATTGAAACCGGCATGACCAAGCCGATCTTTGACGGCGCCAGGGCGCGTGGAAACGAGGACAAGATTGGCCAGTTGAATCCCCTGACACGCTACGGCGTGCCCGAGGAGATCGCTAACGCTGGGCTTTTCTTGGCCTGCGATGAGTCCTCATACGTCAATGGCCAGACGATCGCCGTTGATGGCGGGCTTTCGACTTCTCACCCGGTCGTGCGCCGCAAACGATGATTTATCTCGTCCGCCACGGGCAAACCGAGTTCAACCGCGAGCGGCGCATTCAGGGCCACGCAGACAGCCCGCTGACCGAGCTTGGCGTGCGTCAGGCACGCGCCGTAGGACGGCTGCTCCGCGATCTGATTGGAGATCCTTGCGGCTGGCGGATTATCTCCAGTCCTTTGGGTCGGGCCCGCGCCACCGCAGAAATTGTCGCCGCCTCGCTTGGTGATCTGCCGGTGGAATTCGACGATCGGCTAAGGGAGATGAGTTGGGGGCCGCACGATGGGCGCCTGCGTTCGGAGCTCGAGGCCGAGCACCCCGAAACTTTCGGCAAGACGGGTTGGGCCTTCGATGCCGATTCAGGCGAAAGCTACGATGACGTGGCGGCGCGCATTGGCGGCTGGCTGAATAGCCTGCCTCCCGAGCCGCATCGACGCATCATTGCCGTGAGCCATGGAATATCCGGGCGGGTGCTGCGCGGCCTCTACGCCAATCTCGAGCGTGATAGCGCCAAAACGCAGGACGTCCCGCAGGATGCAGTATTCCTGCTGCAGAACGGCGACATTGGGCGGGTCGATTGCGAGCCGTTGGAAGACGCGTGAGCGCCCATCGATGAGGGCGGGGGTTTCGAACCGCGCTTTCGGAGGCTAGAAGCAGCCCTCGCCTATTCAAGAGCTGCATCGCACGGACCATGGCCGGACATTCCAAATTCAAGAACATCATGCACCGCAAAGGGCGCGCTGACTCTGCGCGGTCGAAGTTGTTCTCGAAGCTGTCGCGCGAAATCACCGTCGCGGCCAAGGCTGGTTTGCCCGATCCCGCCATGAACGCGCGGCTTCGTCTGGCGGTGAACAACGCCAAGGCTGAGTCTCTGCCGAAGGACGTCATTGAGCGCGCGATCAAGAAGGCCAGCGGCGGCGAAGCAGAGGCGTACGAGGAAATACGTTATGAAGGCTTTGGGCCAGGCGGCGTTGGCGTCATCGTCGAAGTCCTAACGGACAACCGCAACCGTTCCGCCTCGACCGTGCGCTCCACCTTCTCCAAATATGGCGGCAACCTTGGTGAAACAGGCTCTGTGTCGTTCATGTGGGACCGGGTCGGCCAGATTGGCTATGCGGCCGAGATCGGATCTGAAGACAAGGTGATGGAGGCCGCGATCGAGGCCGGCGCCGAAGACGTCGAATCCGACGAAGACGGCCATGTCATCTATACAGCCTTTGCTGATCTCTCCGATGTCGCAACGGCGCTTGAGACCGCATTGGGCCCTGCCAAATCAACGGCGATCGCCTGGCGCCCGAAGGTGCGCACGCCGGTTACGGGCGAGGCCGCCAGCACGCTGATGAAGCTGCTGGAAACCCTCGATGACGACGATGACGTGCAAAACGTCTATTCCAACGAGGATATCGACGCCGCCGAACTTGAGTCACTCGTCGGTTGATCTTCGAGCCCCTTGGCTTCCGCTACGTCGCATGAGCAGACTTGCGCAAATCCAATTGGGGGAAACTGCATATGAAAAAGATCGCCGGCGCCGCACTTGCCGCCATGACCTTCAGTGTTGGCGCAGCGCGCGCAGCTGATTTCGTCACAGTACCCCTGGAGGCCACAATCAATGCGCCGGCCGAACAGGCGTGGAAAAAGATCAATGGCTTTTGCCAGATCGGCGCGTGGTTCAAGACGACCTGCGTCATCACGTCGGGAGCGGACGGCCAGATGGGGGCTGTGCGGCGCATTGCCGATCGGATCGACGAGCTGTTGGTCGCACAGACCGCCTGGTCCTATACCTATAGCCAGCCGAAATCGCCGATCGACTATCACGGCACGGTAGAAATCCAGCCCGTCGACAAGGCGCACTCAAAGCTTCTCTACACGCTGGTTTACGACGCTGACGGGCTTGCGAAACATGAACCCGCCGATAAGGCGGCCGACAAGGCGCGCCGGACCACTCAGTTCACCGCGCTTGTGGCGGCGATGAAAACGTCGGCCGAAACAAAGTAGGACTAGCGGCGCCCAAGGAAGGTGAAGACCGCATAGACGGCCACAAGCACCAAGAAACCGATCAGCATGGCGCGCCCGATCAGTTTGCGCCTAGCCTCTTCGGCATCCTTTGGGCCTTCATCGGGATTGCTGTTCATGCCGGCGGCATGAGCCCGGTCAGGCTGCATTCGTCAAGCACTGGGTTCGGCCGCACGGGAGTTCAGAGATGCGGACCTTGCAGGTCCGCGTCCCAAACTGGCGATTTCCCGACAAGCTGCGGGCGGCTGGTCAGTTCGCGTTGTGCGCGGGCTGAAGGCGGGCCTTGGGCAAAAACGTGACGCGGCCCTGCAGGCGCCGGGCGCGCGGCCAAGGATAGGCGCGCTCTTCGGTCCAGCTAGGCTGCGACGACAGCTTTCTTGACCGCTTTTTTTCGGGTCGCCTTCGGCTTTGCAGGCGGTGGTTCAGCCGCAGCGCCACGCACATAGGACGTATCGCCTCGATCGAGCGCCGATTGGGTCACCCCACCTTGATCGACCGCGACGCCGAGGTAGCGCATGCCGTCAGGACCATAGCTGATGTCAGCCATCGCGACCTTCGGGTCGCGCTTGAGCTCAGAGGCGTCGCGCAACGTCATACGCAGCGTCATCGCGTCGCGCGAGACGCCATCTGCGTCCGCCTGCTCAATCGCCAGGCGGGCTTCTTCGGCGGCGGTGCCGCGGCGACGGGTAGGCTTATGGGTGTTGTTCATCTCAAGCGTCCGCAAAGAAACCGTGTTCGCCGCTAACTCGCACCTGGCAAGCGCGGCCCTGATCTTGGAGGGCGCGCGCGCGTTTATTCGCAGCGGCTTTCGCCTCTTCCTTGGTCGTGGCGTGATCGGAAAACACGCCCATGTGCTCGACGGCCCAGCGGCCTTCATGGCGGGCGACGGTCAGGGTCTCGCGGTCAGCGGCGCCACGTATGGCCATCATGTTGATCCTTTTTGGCGGGGCGTTGTCGACGCGCGCTCAGGTATAATTGGTAGAGCTAATTGCTGCAGAATTCTATATGTAAAACAGGACCCTGTCTCCCATATTTGGCAAAACAAGCACGGAATTCCCCGCCAATTGTTTGAGCTAAGCGAAATGGGTAAGCACCGAATGTCGTTTTGGACCGGCCAAGAAGCGCTATCGAATTTCAATTAAACGCCTGCGATGACTCTTCGTCGCCTCGAAACACTTGAAGCTAACGCCTAACAAAGACCCATGAATACTTAAATCCCGAGAAGAGAGGATCGCCCTCTCGGCCTGTCTCGAGAAGGCTTCCAACGCAACCCGGATTTTTGTCCTACTCGGCGCGTGGGCCGCGTGGGACCGAGCGGGAGTTGCAACAGCACGCGACCGCACGATGCGCCCGTCGTCTTGGGCGACGGACTGGCCGGCCGGGGATTTGGCGCTAATGTCACGGAATGCGATACGCCCTGCTGATCTTCACTGCGATGCTCATAGCCCCGCCCGCCTGGGCTCGATCGCCGAACGCCGGGCCAATCTCCCCGGCGCGGCTCTCCGCGGATGTGAAGGTCCTAGCCTCCCCTAAACTCGCTGGGCGCGCCCCGGGCGGGCCTGGAGAGGCCGCCACGATTTCGTGGCTGACTGGACAATTCAAGGCGATGGGACTGCAACCGGCCGGCGATGGCGGCGGCTGGACGCAGGCCGTGCCATTGGTCCACTTCAAAGTCGCTGCAGACGCCAAGTTCAATCTGGCGTCCGCAGGCCATTCGAGGCCGCTGGATCAGACCCGGGAGATCATGGCCTGGACACAGAGGCCGACGTCGCGGGTCAGCATCGCTGACGCCCCCCTGGTCTTTGTAGGATATGGCGTGACCGCCCCGGAAAGAGGCTGGGACGACTTCAAGGGCGTCGACCTGAAGGGGAAGATCGCCGTTATCCTGATCAACGACCCAGACTTCGAGGCTGAACCTGGCGAACCGGTTTTCGGTAAGTTCGGCGGCAAGGCGGCGACCTACTATGGGCGGTGGATATATAAGTTTGAAGAGGCGGCGCGCCGCGGCGCCTTGGGGGCGCTGATTATCCACGAAGCCGCCGGCGCGGCGTACCCTTGGTCAACTGTCGTGGCTTCGAATGGCGAGAGCTACGACGTTGTGCGCAAAGACGCCGCTGCGGTTCATCCTCTGCTCCAGGGATGGATCCAGCGAGACGTCGCTGTCGACCTCTTCCGAGCTTCAGGCCTCGATTTCGAAGCTCAAAAGAAATCCGCTCGGACCTTTGGCTTTCACCCGGTAGCGCTAAAAGGCGCCAGCTTTTCAGCGGACATGGGCGTGACGTCGAGGAAGCTGCTTAGCCACAACGTCCTGGCCGAGGTCACCGGATCAACCCGGCCAAACGAGAGTGTGATGTTCGGCGCTCACTGGGATGCGTTTGGAATAGGTCCCGCCGACGCCGCCGGCGACAGGGTGCGTCACGGCGCCGTCGACGATGGCATGGGAGTGGCCGGCGTGTTGGAGATCGCTCGGGCTTTCGCAAAAGGTCCACGACCGCAACGCTCCGTGGTGTTCGGTGTTTGGACGGCCGAGGAACGCGGCCTTTTGGGCAGCGAGTACTACGCAGCCCACCCCCGCTTGCCGCTTGCCAGGACGGCCGGTGATTTCACAATGGATGTGGTGCAGACCGCCGGCGCTAGCCGCGACATGGTGTTGGTTGGCGCAGGCCAGAACGGGCTTGAGGCCGACCTCGCAAAGGCGGCCCGCAGACAGAACCGCGCGATCACGCCCGATCCTCATCCTGAAAAGGCCCTCTTCTATCGAGCTGACCACTTCAGCGTCGCCAAGCGCGGCGTGCCAACGTTGCTGATCATGGGGATGGCGGGAGGGCCGGACCTGATCAACGGCGGACGCGAAGCTGGCGAGCGGTGGGTCAACGACTACACCAGCCGCTGCTATCATCAGGCCTGCGACGACTGGAGCCCAGACTGGGATCTCAGCGGAGCTGCGCAGGACATTGATCTTTTATATGAGGTCGGCCGCGATCTAGCCAATTCGGCGCGATGGCCGGATTGGAACCCAGACTCAGAGTTCAAGCCGATCCGCGCGAAGACCGCCGCGGCGCGAAGGTAGGTCTTGTGCGGATCAGCTTGGCTTTGTTGGCGCTGCTGATCGCAGCTCCAGCCCATGGCGAGGTCAAGCTCACCGAGAGGCTCGCCAAAGCCTTTGTCGCCAGCCAGGAATCGGCTTGGAACGCGAAGGATGCGCGCGCCTTTTCAACTACTTTCGTAGCCGACGCCCAATTCGTGGATCAGGCGCGAGACTCCCACGGCGGCGTTACTCGAAACGGCGAAAGCACGCTTTCCGAAATGGTCAACCAGGCGCGCCGGTTCTTTTCGAGGAGCCAATTCCATGAAACAGAATTTGTTGACCAGGTCATAATCGCAGCCGACGGGCGGAGCGCAAAAATTATCGGCCATGAGGTCATTCAGATCGTCACTTCAGGGGGAGCGCAGCGCTCCTTATGCGCCCAGACGCAACAGACCGTGTCGCTGCGCAACGGTAGAATTCTCTCTCACGGGCAAACAGACACTGACGTTCGCTGTTCGCGTTGACCGCTGCGATTGGTCTCTTTACCTGGATAGATGAACCGTATTCATAAGCCCTGCGCCGTCACTCGCTCCACAAGGAACTACGAAATGAACCGCCCTGCACTGGCTCTCACAGCACTTGCCCTTTGTGTCGCGGCGACGTCCCTCACCCAGGCCACGGCCCAGCCTGCCGCACCGCCGACGCCCACGGTTGTTCGCGGTACGGTCGCAGAGCTCAAAGACACGTCCATGACGGTCAAGACCGACAAGGGCCCCACGGTCGTGGGCCTGACGCAAACCTGGTCGGTCGCCGTCATGAAGCCCGTTGCAATCGACGCCATTCAGGCCGGCAGCTTCATCGGCACTTCGGAAATGCCCAAGGCTGACGGCCAAGGCGAAAGCCTGGAAGTCCACGTTTTCCCGCCTGGCGTGAAGATCGGCGAGGGACATTATGGTTGGGATCTCAAGCCGGGTTCGATGATGACCAACGGCACGGTCGGCACGGTTGTCGCTGGGAAGAAGGGCAGCCGCGAACTGGACGTAAACTACTCCTACGGCCAGCGGCACATCGTTGTGCCGGCCAATGTTCCGGTCGTGCAAATCGTGCCTGGCGCGCGCGAAATGGTGAAGGTGGGAACACCGGTCTTCATGGTTGTCCAGAAGACTCCGAACGGCCTGATGACGGGATCGGTCTCGGTTGGCGTAAACGGCGCCAAGCCTCCGATGTGATAGGGCTGACGGCGTGACCAACGCCACGGCCTCCTCACCCCAAATCGCGCCCAAGCCGAGCCCTTACGTCGGGCCACTCATCCTGCTCGCCTGGTTGGCGCTGGGCGGCTTGATATTGCTGCATCCCATCGGCCTTTTGGTCTTCGCCTTCGTGATGATCGGCTGGGTCCTGTCGGTGATGGTTCACGAGTTCAGCCATGCCGCCGTTGCATGGTTGGGCGGCGATCACACCGTGGCTGAAAAGGGCTATCTGGCGTTCGACCCGCGTAGATATGGCGACTTGGGCGTAAGTCTGGTTATTCCGCTTTTGGCGCTGGCCATGGGGGGCGTGGGCTTCCCGGGCGGCGCTGTCTATATCCGCCATGATCTCATCCGTAACCGCTTCTGGCGTTCGGCGTCGTCCTTGGCCGGGCCGGCGGCCACGCTGCTATGTCTGCTGGGACTGAGCTTCGGGCTGGTTCTTTGGCAAGGCGAGCTCGGTGGACGAGGCGCAATCGCGCTCTTCGAAGCCCTCACAGTCTTAGCGTTCCTGCAGGCTATGGCCTTGATCCTCAACCTGTTGCCCATTCCAGGCCTCGACGGCTTTGGCGCTATTCGTCCATTTCTCCCGAGCGCCCTGACCCCGCACATCCGCAAGGCCGAGGGCTTGGTGATGGTAGGGCTGCTGCTGCTGATCTTTTTCGTTCCGGGGGCGAGCGCGGCGCTGTTTAGAGCCGCTGCGGCGCTGGCCCTCGGCCTTGGTCTTGATCTCGATGCTCTGCAGTCCGGCTGGCGTGCTTTCCACTTCTGGCAGTCATAAACGACAACCGATAAGCTTGTGCGCATGCTTGCCCGTCGAACCCTCCTGGCCTTCGCCGCCGCCCTGACATTCGCCGAGAATGCGCGCGCTCAGCCCCCAAACCCTCGTATCGTGATCACCACGACCGAGGGGGTGCTTACGCTGGAGCTATTCGCCGACAAGGCGCCTATCACCACCGCCAACTTCCTGAAGTACGTCGATCGAAAGCTATATGACGGCTCCAAGTTCTACCGCGCCTCCAAGCCCAAGGGGCAGGTGACGAACGACTACGGAACGATCCAGGGCGGCCTGCAGAACGACCCCAAGAAAGTGCTGCCGCCGATTGCGCACGAAAGCACGCTGAAGACGGGTCTGAAACACACCGACGGCGTGATCTCGATGGGGCGTCACGCTCCAGGTACAGCTCAGGCTGACTGGTTCATTTGCATCGGCGACCTAGCCTACCTCGACGCCGACCCCAAGGATCCCAGCAATCCGGGATTTGCAGCCTTTGGCCACGTGATCGACGGAATGTCCGTGGCTCAAGCGATCTTGGGCATGCCAACCGACCCCAACGCCGGGGTAGGAGCCATGAAGGGTGAGCTGCTGGTTAAACCCGTGCGCATCCTTTCAATTCGACGCCTGTCGCCCGGCGCAACGCCAGCTCCCGCGCCAAGCGCGCCGTAGCTGTTCCGAGCGATAACGCGGAAACATTACAGAGCGTTTAAGTAATTAATCGCCGTTAATTTTGTGAATTCTTAGTCATTACACAGACTTCACGGGACTTATAAACACCTCACAAGTATTCCATCGTCATCGGCGGCCCGCACCGCCCCTCACATTCGGACGAAGGGATAAGATCATGAAGAGCATCACCAAATGCATCGCTGGTATGGCTGGCCTGGCTCTGGCGGCCATGCCGATCGCAGCTCTTTCGACCGCCGCCCACGCTGAAAGCGCTCCAGCCTACGCTCAAGAAACCGTCCATGTCGCTGACCTGAACTTGAGCGCAGAAGCAGGTAAGGCCCAGTTTGAACAACGCGTTGACCACATTGCGCGCCGCTTCTGCTCCGATGAACGGAATCTGGAGCTCAAGGCCGCTTGTCAGGCCGGCGTCCACGCTGAAGCCAGTGAGAAGGCTGCAGCCAGCGTAATGATCGCAAGCCGCAACTAGAGTTGGCCTCCACAACCGGACCGGAGGGCCCTCCCCAGCGCCCCTCGCCCCCTCTCTTCGGCCGCTGCTCGATCTCTCCAGGGCAGTTGGAGGCTCCTATGGCCCGCGACCCCTCCGGTCGCGGGTCAATTGCGTTTAGACCTCCGACGGGTCTGGGCGGATCGGCAAGGGTTGGCCTGCATCATGGGCGTTTCGCACGCGGCAGGATCAGGGCAGGTCAATCGCCAGGACTGTCTGCCTATCGGCTGTCGAACGCGCTGCGCCGCTTCTGAATCTGTCGACAGCTGAGACCGGATTCACAAAGGGCGGCGACCTGGCGTTATTACGCCGCAGGGGCGGTGGGATCAAAAGCGGTGCAGATCCTTTCCACCCGCGCCTTCAGGCCACCATCCCTTGCGACTCGCCCATTAGAGGACGGCCTTCCCGCAGCTCCTCGATGGGAGAAATCTCTCCGCATTTAAGGTCCTGGACGAGCGCCTCGAGGGGCGTCTTCAGCACCTCGGCCAGAGCCACCAGCCGTGCGAGCGGCATGGCGGTGATCCCCGCCTCATACTTTTGAATCTGCTGAAAGGTCAGTCCACATCGCATTGCGACCTGGCCCTGGGTCATCTCCAGCAATCTGCGACGCACGCGCAGCCGTCGCCCGATCAGGCGATAAATTTCTTTGTCACGCATACCCCACTATCCCAAACAGCCCTCAACCAGCGGCATTAATACCGGTCGCTCCGGCTCCCAACGGCGTTTGACACAACCTAAAGTTAATCATTAATTTCAGATAATTCAATCACCGAACACAGTTAATCGCGACGAGCGGAAGACCATTCCCGATATCGCCAATTCAGCCATAATACAGCATTTTCCGTCGACTAGTCGCCCAACACGTGAATTTGTCCCACAATCGACAAATGGCTGAAGAGCAAACGCCTAATAAATTGGCGCCCTGGCGGAGACATCATTAAGATCTGAGCGCCTTTCGACGCCCCACGGGGGCGCGTCCTGCCGATCGCCGTGCAGGGAGCAATCCTGCCGGCGATCGAGCGGCCCAAAGCGAAAAGGATCGCCCACAAACCATCCAGCGTCGCCGCTCAGATCAAGCCTCGCCTTGGTCACATCGGGCCTCGTCGCTATTTCATACCCATGACCAACCCTCATCCGCTCGACCGCCCCGTCTGGTCGATGCTGACCGGCAAGCAGTCCCATTTGGCCGTGGGCGACGAACATGCCCTTCGCCTGGCGCCTGATTTCGGCATCTTCGCTGCAGCCGCAGACGCCTCGGCGATGAGTGTAGCGGCATTGGAGCACCTTGTTCCCGCGGACGGAGCGATCGCTACGGTCGGGCTCTCCGAGCCAAGCCCTGGCCCGCGCGTCTCAGCGGAATCTCACGTGATTTGGCAGATGATGTGCGAGCAGCTCACGCAGACCTGCGAAAGCCCGACCTTTGCAATCCGCCAACTGAGCAGTCATGACGCTCCTCAAATGCTGGCCCTGGCGACACTTACCAGGCCGGGCCCTTTCTTCGCCCGAACCCACGAGCTCGGCGACTTCGTTGGTGTTCTGGATGATAGCGGCAGCCTCTTGGCGATGGCGGGCGAGCGCATGAAGCTTGATGGCTTCACCGAGGTCAGCGGGGTGTGCACTGCACCAGCCTCACGGGCTCGCGGTTACGCAGGCGCGCTCATGCGGGTCGTCGCCTCCGCAATTCTGGCGCGCGGCGAAGTCCCATTTCTACACACCTATGCTCACAACACCGGCGCAATCGCGCTCTATGAAGCCCTAGGATTTAGACTTCGCCGCGAATTGACGATGACCGTCCTGACCCTGCCGCAGCCCTCGAGGGGCCCCAAAATGTGATCGGCGGCGTGACCGCCTCAAAGCGCCCGCACATCTGTTCGCCTCCTGGGCCGCACGCCAGTCAGTAGACAACTTGACCGATTGCATTGCGGACTTGGCGCTTCAAGACGCAACGCTGGCGGTTGACCCCCTTGCCGAACAGCGCCTCACGCGAAGGAGGGACGCTCACATATCCTCAACTCTTTTTTCGCTCATCCTCCTGATCCACACTGGAACAGACAATGAACGCGATTCGCTCCATCCGCATTCTTGGGCTCGACCCGGGCCTTCGCCGAACCGGCTGGGGGGTTGTGGAGGTGGATGGCGCGCGGCTGACGCACGTGGGGCACGGTGTGATCGCGCCCAGCGACACGCTTCCGTTCGCCGGACGGCTGTTGGTCCTGTTTGAAGCCGTCACCCAGGTGATCGCAACTCACGCGCCCGATGAAGCCGCAGTTGAAGAAACGTTTATGAACACCAACGCCCGCTCAGCGCTTAAGCTTGGACATGCGCGAGCCTGCTGCCTGATCGCACCTGCGCGCGCGGGCCTTTCGGTCGCCGAATACGCCGCCACGGTGGTCAAGAAGGCTGTCGTGGGCACTGGCGCTGCTGACAAGACCCAGGTTGCATTTATGATCCGACGCCTACTGCCGACGGCGGGGGAAACGACAGCGGATGCAGCTGACGCCTTAGCCGTTGCGATCGCCCACGCCCACGCTAGGCGGGCGCGGAGTTTCGCAGCCTAGCCTTTCAGCCTCTGAAGATGTGGCGTTTGACGCGGACACCATGGAAACCGACGCCCGCGAAACATTGGAAACGGTGACCCTCATCTTTGGCGAACGGGCGCCTGCGCTCTGGCGAACAGAAGGTGTCGTCACCGCAGTGGCCGTCATGGAAAGGTCCACAGGCATCATCCAACAGGCGCGGGAGACCGCGGAGCAGGCTGTGCCAAAACTCTCGGCTGCCCGCATTTTGCGTACACCAGGGAACCGCCGCCGCGTCACCCGGCGGGAGTCACTCGCTCCACGCCGAAAGCGCTCACGGCATGGAGGATATTGAAGGCCAGTATCGAAAGCGCCGCCCCCACCTCACCGCTCTGAGGCCTCGGGTGAGGAAGCGCCCGCCGCCGGACATTCGCTTGATCGTGCCGAAGGGGTGCTCGACGGTGCATCGGCGCGTCACCATCAAGCTCGGATCGGCGTAGACTCGAGCCTCCATGCGATCGAGCGCCGCTTGGTCGAAGAACCGATGGATCGTTCGCTGGGCGCCGGGCGTGCATCGGCTCTTCAGCCGACAGCCCTTGCAAGCGGTCGTTCGGTAACGGAACGCTCGGTTACGCGTGTGCTTGCTAAGATGGCTTCGCGATCTGTCCCTTCAATAAAGCCCGTGAACACCTCGCTAGATCCGCTTTGGTATCGTGCAAATTCTAAGGGTGTTCGTATCGAGGCTTCACACCTCTTTGACTTCAACTATCTAGATTGTCACAAGAACACGGGGCCTTTGCTCTGCGGGGAGCACGCGAAATGCGAGCAACTACCGGTTCCTGGTGAGCGTTCGATGAGAGCCCGTGACGCGCATCGGGCGCCGTCGGCCATAGCTGCGATGATCGCCGGAATGGTCGTAGCCGCCGCGTCGCTCATCCTGTGGGCATCGCCTGCATCGGCGAAGGTCGTCATCAGCGTCACGCCCGCTAGCCCATTGATAGATGAACGCCTGCGTGTCTCGATCTCAGGGCTGCGAGCGAACATGCGGGTCAGGCTGGTCGCGCGGTCTAGGGCGACTAGCGGCATCTGGTGGCGGAGCGAAGCAATGTTTGCTTCGGACGCTCGCGGTGTGATCGACGTCGACCGGAAGGCGCCGCTTTCGGGCTCCTATCGCGGGGTCGATGGCATGGGACTCTTCTGGTCCATGCGTCCAGACGACCAGCCGAAGAACGCCGACCACATCAGCTTTGGAGTCGATATTTCCAGGCCTATCGTGACCGTGATTGACGTCTCCGACGCGGGTGGTGTGATCGCCAGCGCCTCTGTTGAGCGCCGTTTCGCAGGCGCGGACGTTCGGAGTATCCCGATACGCGACGGGGTCATTGGCACGCTTTTCGAGCCTCGTGATGGAGGGCCGCACCCCGGCGTACTCGTCATCGGCGGGTCTGATGGCGGACCCGGCGAGCCGGGTCTGGCGATGTCATTGGCATCCCACGGATTTGCAGCTCTTTCACTCTCCTATTTCGGCGAGCCTGGGCAACCAACGACGCTTGAACTCGTGCCCATGGAAGCTTTTCAGCGGGCTCTGTCATGGATGAGGCGGCAACCGAGCATCGACTCTCGGTTCATCGGCATCTACTCGGAGTCACGCGGAACCGAGCCCGGCCTTTTCGCCGCTGCGCGCGATGCCTGCGTCAGCGCCGTGATCGCTCGCTCGCCCAGTTTCGCTCTCTGGGGTGGCGTCACAGCCAATCACTTGCCGGGAAGGCCCGCATGGACCCTGCGCGGCAAGCCGCTGCCTAGCATCCCAAACGAACTCTACCCCGACTTCGTCGCCACCTACCTATGGGATTGGGTGACACGGACGCCGGTGCGACAGACGCCACTGTTTATGGAGGACTTGGCGCATTTCGGCGACACGAGGACGGTCGAGATCCCGGTCGAGCAAATCCGTGGACCGGTGATGCTGCTGTCTGGAGAGGACGACCAGATATGGCCTTCTGCGATGATGGCTGATCGTATCATGAGCCGTCTTCATCGGTTCGGTCACCCTTTCCCCGACCAGTCACTGAAGTACGCCGCCGTTGGTCACCCGATACCGTACATGTATTTCCCCACGCGAGGCCGTTGGTCGGACTCCCCGCTGGCGGTTGGCGGAACACCGCAGGGTATGGCAAACGCCGAGCGTGACGCGTGGCCGAGAATCTTGAAATTTCTGTCCGATGCGGCGAAAGCCCCCCAGCACTGTCGCCCGCCAAGCGGAGCTTGAGTTCATCGGCGCTGGGCCAGTTTATCAGTTCGTGGTTTTCGCACAGCCTGGGGGGTAAGCGCCGCCAAGGCCCGGCGGGCCCAATAGTTTCGCGCCTAGATCGGCGCAATCCTGCCCTTTCCAAAGATCGCACCCCAGGTGCGTCCACGCGTGGCGACTGCGACCAGGGCGTAGACTGTCACGCCCGCCAGACCCATCGAGGCTTCAGCATAGAGCATGCCCGAGGCGCCAAACCGCGTTTCGGCCCATCCATCCACGAGCGTGACCAACAGGATGGGGATATTTGAAAGCGAGGAGATCAGATTGAACTTCGTTCCGGCCGCACCCTTGCCGATCGCCTCAAGCGTTACGGCGGAGTAGGCTCCATAGCAGAAGCCGACCGCGCCGTTATAGATGCAGGCGCAGATCAGGAAGGCGATCGGCGTGCGAGGGGCCAGCGCCATCCCGATAGCCACGGCCGACAAAGCAATCCCGAAAAGGCCGTAGGCGCGCTTTCGATCTATGCGATCGGCGATGTGACCCCCGATGATACAGCCCGGGATGCTGACGAGGCCCGACAAGATCCCGCCGACGAGCGCCACTTCGTCGGCGCCTGCGCCCCAATCCTTGGCGATCGCCGCCCATAGTGATTGCAAGCCGCCTGAGCCGATCGGCAGCAGCATCAGAAAGCAGGCCAAGAGGCCGATGCGCGTCTTGGCCAGAGTGAGAACGTCGCGGCCGGTTTCGGCCAGGGTCGTAAAATAGGTTTTGCCGCCGCCGATCCTGCCAGGCTCGACGACCCACAGAAGCGGCAGTGCGCAAACAAGACAAACCAGGGCCAGGACGCCGCCAGAGATCCAGGGATGTCCCAAATGTTGCGCGAGCCACAGCCCCGCGCCGCCGCCGAGGCCTGATCCGCCCAAACTGCCGGCCTGGCTCCACCCACCGGCCTGACCCTTCAGGCTATCAGGCACGTCGAACGCCATAAGCCTGTCGACGGAGATGGACGTGAGCGTGCCAGCCACGCTGGAGGCCAAGGCCAGCCAGCCAAAGACCCCCAAGAGATTCACATCCATTGGAAGCAGCGACATCCCCACTAAGGAGGCCGCCGTAGCGACCAGCCCGATCATGAACCAGGTTTTTGAGCTGAGCGTGGTGTCGACCAGCGGTGACCACGCCACTTTCCAGGTGTTCGGCAAAAGGAACATGCTGGCCAGGACGGCGATGGCCTCAACGCTGGCGCCGGCGTGACTAAGCAGCCAAGCCAGCGACACCGTCACAAACCCCGACCCTATTCCATAAGGCAAGTAGAGAACCAGGTAGACCGCTGGGTGGATGGATGGGCTTGTCACAGCATCGTTGGTCATAGGGAACCCTGGGGCGCGTGGACGCTACCGGTTTAGCCCTTGCAACACAAAGCGCAGTTGGCGCCCAGGGGCGTTGGGCGAGACTGGCGACCGATCGAAGGTGGCTGAAAGAGTTCGGTTAACCCCGAGGTCGAAAATCCACCACCACGATCCTGCTTCGTTCACGATTGATAAAGCGGCGCAGCGTGGTTTACGGCATGCTTGGAACAGATGCCGAACGTGATTCACCATCCTCCTAAGAGCAAAGACGGAGCCGCAGCATGATCGGGCGGCTGTGGGGCGTCGTGGCTGAAGTCGGTGAAGAAGAGACCCTGATCGACGTGGCTGGCGTAGGCTACGTCGTGCGTTGCGGCTCGCGCACGCTGTCACGCCTGCCAAGCGTCGGCGAGGCGGCGACCTTGTACATAGAGAGCCAATGGGGTGAACAGACCGGGATGACCCTCTACGGCTTTCTGGACCGAAACGAACGTCGCGCATTTGTGATGTTGAAGACGATCCAGGGGGTCGGACCCAAGGCGGCGCTGGCCGTGCTGGACGTGCTGCCGCCGTCGGAACTTTCAGCCGCCGCCCAGCGGGGCGATCAAGCTTGCGTCGCCCGCGCTCAAGGTGTTGGGCCCAAGTTGGCGTTGCGCATCGTCACTGAACTCAAAGGCAAGCCGATCGGCGACGCCGCCGTGGCGGCCTTTCATTCCGGTGCGGCGACGGCGTCCCCGACCAAGCCCTCAGCGACGGGCGAAGCTGTGGCTGCGCTGATGGGATTGGGCGTGGCCGAGCCTGCGGCCCGGCGCGTCGTCGAACAGGCTGCGCTGCGGCTAGGAGACGAGGCTGAGGCGCCGGCCCTGATCAAATCGGCGCTCCAGGAGTTGGGACGGTGACCCGGCTGGTCTCTGGCGACCCCGCCCCGCTCGAAGCGCCTGATAAGGCGCTTCGCCCTCAAACTCTTGCCGAGTTTGTTGGTCAAGAGCAGGCGAAAAGCAATCTTCGGGTCTTCATCGCCGGCGCTAAGGCGCGGTCCGAGGCGCTCGACCACGTGCTGCTATTTGGCCCGCCGGGCCTTGGCAAGACAACGCTCGCCCAGATCATCGCCCGAGAGCTTGGGGTAAACTTCCGGGCCACCTCCGGGCCAGTACTCGCCAAGGCTGGCGACCTCGCCGCCATCCTAACCAATCTCGAACCCAACGATGTTCTCTTCATCGATGAAATTCATCGATTGGCCGCGAACGTAGAGGAGATTCTCTATCCAGCTATGGAGGATCACGTCCTTGATCTGATGATCGGCGAAGGCCCTTCTGCGCGCTCTATCCGCATCGATCTTGCGCCCTTTACGCTTGTCGCGGCGACAACACGGGCGGGGCTGCTCGCGACCCCTTTGCGCGATCGGTTCGGAATTCCGATCCGTCTAGAATTTTATACGCCATCCGAGCTGCAAAAAGTGCTGACCCAAGCGGCGAGCAAACTTGCGCTGAACCTGCATCCGCAAGGTGCTGCAGAAATTGCGGGCCGCGCGCGTGGAACACCGCGGGTGGCGGGTCGGCTTCTCCGCCGCGTCCGTGATTTCGCCGCAGCCGACGGGGTCGACTTGATCGACAGCACAGCCGCCGCCTCGGCGCTCGCGCGACTGGACGTCGACGAAAAGGGTCTAGATGCGCTCGACCGGCGCTATCTTCGCGCGCTCATTGAAAACTACGCGGGCGGGCCAGCGGGAGTGGAAACCCTGGCTTATGCGATCGCTGAGGCCCGTGACGCCGTCGAAGACGTCATCGAGCCCTTCCTCCTGCAGCAAGGGTTCATCCAGCGAACTCCGCGCGGCCGAATGGCTTGCGCCAAGGCTTACGATCATCTGGGCCTCATAGCTCCCAAGACCGTGAGCCAGCCTCCCGCCGGGGACCTCTTCGATGAATGACGACGCCGCCCCATCAGCGGGCTGGATCATTGGCAGAGAGCATCACCTTCCGGTGCGGATCTATTATGAGGACACCGACTTCACCGGCGTCGTCTATCACGCCAACTATCTGCGTTACTTCGAACGTGGGCGGAGCGATTTCTTTCGCCTGGTGGGCGTCAGTCACTCTTCGCTCCTGGAACGACCGGACCCGGCGGCGTTCACGATCACCCGCATCAGCGTCGATTTTAAACGTGCAGCACGCATCGACGACGCCTTGCTGGTCCGCACCACCTACGACAGCGCCAAGGGTCCGCGGCTATTCATCAGCCAACGGATCACCCGCGACGAAGACCTGATCGCGACGGCTCAGGTCGAGGCGGCTTGCATCGATCTCAAAGGGCGCGCCCGCAGGCCGCCTCCTGGCCTCGCCGAAGCACTCACTCCATTGTTCACGCCGCCGCCATAAGATCGCCACTGCGAGCCCTCAACACGGCCCCACCTTACCGACTTGCCTAAATTCCCGCCTTGATTTCGGAGCTCTTGCACCTCGAATGGATTCCGCCTCCGCCGTATCGCCCGAGAGCTTCAACTTCATCGTGCTGTTCATGAAGGCTGACTGGGTCGTCAAGCTGGTCATGCTCGGGCTTGGCCTGGCCTCGCTCTGGTCATGGACCGTGATACTCGACAAAACGTTCCGGTTCTCAGCTCTCAACCGCGACGCCAACACCTTCGAAGACGCCGTGGCGTCCGGAAAGAGCCTCGAGGAAGTGGCCGCCCAAGCCGGCGAGCGACCGCGCGAGGTATTGCCCAGAATGTTGCAGAGCGCGTTGCGGGAATGGCGCGATGCGCGTGCGAAAGGGGTGTCGACAGACGGTCAGGCCGCCTTTCTGATCCAGCGGATCGATCGGGTGCTGGACGCCGCGATCGCGCGCGAAAGCGCCCGCGTGGAGGATGGTCTCGGCTTGCTCGCCATCGTCGCGACCGCCTCACCGTTTGTCGGACTGTTCGGCACCGTTTGGGGCATCATGCATGCCTTCCAGTCCATTGCGATCCAGAAGAACACCTCCCTGGCCGTGGTCGCTCCTTCTATCGCTGAGGCGCTCTTCGCAACCGCAATCGGCCTGATCGCGGCCATTCCCGCCTACATCGCATTCAACAAATTTTCGACTGATGCGGCTAAGTTCTCAGGTCGGCTCGAAGGCTTCGCTGACGACCTTTCGACCGCCATCCAGCGCCGTCTGGCCGAGAAGGCCTAATCTATGGCGCTGTCAACAAGCGACGCATTTGCAGCCAGCAGCGGGCGCTCGCGCCGGCGCCGGGGGCGCGGCCGCAGGGGAGCCCTTTCCGAAATCAACGTCACGCCCTTGGTGGACGTGATGCTGGTCCTGTTGATCGTCTTTATGATCTCTGCACCCCTGCTCACCGCTGGCGTGCCTGTGGAGCTGCCAAAGACCGAGGCTGGATCGCTGCAGGATCAGTCTGAACCGTTGACTGTTACGATCCGTGCTGACGGCCAAATCTTCGTCAAGGATGACGAGGTTCCGTTCGGCGCGCTTGCGCCGCATTTGCGCGAGATGGCAGGCCCGACGACCAAGCCGATCTATGTTCGGGCGGATGGCAAGGCGCCTTATGCCATCGTCGCTCAGGTTATGGCGGCGCTTTCGACGTCCGGGTTCTCATCTATCAATCTGATCACCGATACGGGCGGCCCTTCCTCCGGCGCGACGGCCCCGGAAATCGCCAAGACGCCCGCGGAGCCCGCAGCCCAGTGACCCGCCGGGAGCTTTCGCCAGCCATGTTGGGGTCCGTGCTGCTGCACGTGACCGTGGCTGTCGGGCTACTGATCTCGTGGAACTTCACCCACGATCTAAAGGTCGGCTCGGTCGTGCCGGTGACGATTGTCTCGCGGGCCCCTGCGACAGACGTGCGGCCGGCGCAAGAAGCGCCGATCGAACAGTCTGCACAGACCGAAGAGCCGATCCCTCAGGCGCCGCTTCAGTCGACGCCGCCGGCTCCAGAGCCTAAGCCCGCGCCGCCACCGCCCAAGCCCGTTCCCACACCTAAGATCGTCAAGCCGATCCCGGCTCCAGCGCCAACCAAACCCGCGCCGCCAGCCAAGCCTGAAAAGAGCCTCGATCTAGACGCCCTATCGGCCAGCCTTTCCAAGTTGAGCAAACCGACGCCGCCCAAGCCGTCATCGGCCGCCCAAGGGCCCTCGCGGCCCGAAACCGCGACGCAAGCGCGCCCTGCGCTTGGGAGCGGATTATCGGCCGCGGCGATGACGGGGTTGGCCGATGAACTGCAAAGACGTTGGAATCCAAATTGCGAAGTCGAGGGCGGACGCGACGTCCAGCTTCGCGTAACATTCACCATTGGCGCCGGAGGACAGGTGGTCGGCGACGTCTCGGCGCAGATCAAAGGCCCCACGACACCGGTCGCGCGCACCGCTTCTGAGCGAGCGGTCAGCGCGGTCTACGCCGCAGCGCCTTTCCGCACGCTGCCAAGGGAGTTCTACGGCGAGAAAATCGCGGTTAATTTTAACGCGCGCGAGGCTTGTTCCTAATGACGCCTTTTACCAAGCGAAGCTTTCTAGCAACCATGGCCGCCTTGCCGGCCTCGACCCTATTCGCCAAGGCCGCGCGCGCCGACATCGAGGTCAACGTTAACCGAGGCGACGTACAACCCTTGCCGATCGCGCTTCCCGCCTTCAGCGGCGGCCAGGTGGGCGGCGACATTGCAGGTGTCATCAGCGCCAACCTCCAGCGTTCAGGTCTCTTTCGGCCACTCGATCCGGCAAGCTTCACCGATCACGATCTCAGCATCGCCGTGCAACCGCGGTTTCAGGCTTGGCGGGACATCAACGCCCAGGCCTTGGTGAACGGTCAGGTCACAGTGGTCAGTGGGCAGCTGCAGGTGGATTTCCGCCTCTGGGACGTTTTCGCGGAAAAGCAGTTGATCGGTTACTCCGACACCTCGACCCCTGAAAACTGGCGGCGTGTCGCGCACAAGATTTCGGACGCGATCTACGAGCGTCTTACCGGTGAGAAGGGCTACTTCGACACCCGCGTTGTCTTCGTAGCCGAGACGGGCGGACGCGGATCGAAGACCAAGCGCCTCGCCATCATGGATCAGGACGGAGCCAATCCGAGTTATCTGACTGACGGCTCGGCGATCATCATGACGCCCAGATTCTCCTCGAACAGCCAGGAGATCACCTACATGGAGCTGAGGCCTGAAGGCTCCAAAATCTATCTCCTCAACCTGGAGACGACGCGGCGCGAGAGCCTTGGAGACTTCAAGGGCATGGTGTTCGCCCCGCGCTTTTCGCCGGACGGCGGCAAGGTCGCATTCTCGGTTGAACGGGGCGGCAACAGCGACATTTTCGTGATGGACTTGAAGAGCCATGTCACAAGCCGCCTGACCGTTGACCCGGCCATCGACACCTCGCCTTCCTATTCGCCTGACGGATCGATGATCGCATTCAATTCTGATCGTTCGGGATCGCCCCAACTCTACGTTATGGGCGCGGACGGCTCGAACCCAAGGCGCATCAGCTTCGCTCAGGGGCGCTACACGACCCCGGTCTGGAGCCCCACTGGAGAATTCATCGCCTTCACCAAACAGGTCGGCAACCAGTTCCACATAGGGGTCATGAAACCTGATGGGACGGATGAACGTATCCTAACATCGAGCTATTTAGATGAAGGTCCCGCCTGGGCTCCCAATGGGCGCGTGCTGCTCTTCAGCCGCGAGACCCCTGGCGGCGGCACGAAACTTTGGAGTGTCGATGTCACCGGCCGGATCCTTCAACCCATGCCCTACCCAGGTGCTGGATCAGATCCGGCCTGGTCGCCCTTGCTTAACTAGTCTTGCACCTCACCTACCGACATTAGATTCTGCGCACTGCGCTGCAGGCGCGTACTGAGAAGGAGACGCTTTCCATGGTCACCATCCGCATTCCGGGGAGCGCTCTGCGATTGACGCTCATCGCCTGCGCCGCCGCATCCTTGGCGGCGTGCGCATCGCACCCCAAGCCTAGCTACCCCACCGCACAAGCTGCGCCGCCGCCGCCGGCCCCTGAGGCTCCGCGGCCGACGCCGCCGCCACCCCGCGAGCCGGTTAGCCAGGCGCCTCTGCCCGGATCAGAGCGGGATTTCACCGTCAACGTCGGTGACCGCGTCTACTTCGACTACGACATGTACGCGATCCGCAGCGACGCCACGCCGTTGCTGGAGGCCCAGTCCAGCTGGCTGAAGCGCTATCCGGCGGTTCAGGTGCGCATCGAAGGCAATTGCGACGAACGCGGCACCCAGGAATATAACCTCGCGCTGGGCGCTCGGCGCGCCAACGCCGTGCGGGATTATCTGGTCTCCCACGGTGTCGTGGCCGGCCGCATCACAACGGTGTCCTATGGCAAGGAGAAGCCCATCGATACCGGCGCCGGTGAGGTCGCTGAAGGGCATAACCGCAACGCACATACCGCAATTGTCAGCGGCGCGCGGTTGCAATGATGCGTGAACACCCCGCCGGCGTACGCTGGCGGCTCTTGGGTGCGGTTGCGGCTATCACCTTGATGGCCGCACCATCCTTCGCCCAGACGCCGATAGACGATCCTTTAGACGCCCGCGACGCCAAACGTTTGGATCGGATGGAGAAAGTCGTCCGAGAACTGCGCGATATCGTCTTCAAAGGGCAGAAGACGGGCGCTCCGGTTGTCGTCGAGCCTGCCGACACTGATGCGCGATTGGCTGACCTATCGACGAAGATCGCCGACCTTGAAGGCACCCTTACAAGGCTGAACAGCTCGCTTGAGACGACAAGCCATGAATTGGACCAGGCTCGCCGCGAAAACGCCGCCCTGCGCGCCCAACTCAAGGCGCTCAGTGATCGGTTGACGGCGGATGAGCAAAAGGCCGCTGAAGCCATCGCCGCAGCTGCGGCTCAGGCCGGACCATCGCCGCCGCCTGAAGCGACCGCGCCGCCCGACCCAAAGGCGACAGCCGCGGCGGCGAATGCAGCGTTCGCCAAGGCGCGCCAGCTGATGCTGAGTGGCGATTACGATTCTGCTGAGGCCGCCTTCAACGATTACGTCACCACCTACCCCGACACGCCCAAGACCCCCGAGGCGCGCTATTGGTGGGGCAAAACGCTGGCTGTACGCGGCGACTACGTGAAAGCCGCCAGCGCGTTCATCGGCGCGATCCGCGGCTGGCCTCAAACGCCTTGGGCCTCGGACGCCGTTGTCGAACTAAGCCGCACCTTGGTGCAGCTGAAAAAACCTGCCGACGCCTGCGAGACGCTGAAAGAGCTTGGCCACCGATATCCCAAGTCGCCGCCATCCGTCGTCAGCCGCGCAGCTACAGTGCGCCTTCAGGCGAAGTGCGCTTAGGCCCAGGCCAGCTTTCCGCCCCAACCGACCTCGAAACTACGGTCGGCGCGGTCCTTGATCGCCGACTTTCGAGCGTCAGTTCGCAGCCTCTGGCGATTGCGCTCTCTGGAGGTGGGGACTCGCTTGCCCTTTTGATGATGACCAGCGATTGGGCGCGTCGGGCAGGGCGCAGACTGATCGTCCTCACCGTGGATCATCGACTTCACCGCGAAAGTGCAGCTTGGACCGAGACCTGCGCAAATACGGCCAGCCGCCTTGGTCTTCCGTTCCGTGCGCTATCCTGGACTGGCGAAAAGCCCAAGACGGGGCTGCCGGCCGCTGCACGAAAAGCGCGTCATGCGCTGCTGGCCGATGCAGCGCGTCAGTCCGAAGCCCGGGTCATTCTTATGGGGCATACGGCGGACGATGTCCTTGAGGCCGCAATCATGCGGGCCCAGGGATCGACAACCCCTAGCGCGCGCGAATGGTCGCCCTCGCCGGCTTGGCCGCAGGGCCGAGGGCTATTTCTCTTGCGCCCGTTGCTGAACGTTCGGCGGGCCGAAATCCGGGATTGGCTGCGTTCGCACCATGCGACCTGGATCGATGATCCGACCAATGAGGATGACACCTATGCGCGACCGCGCGCGCGGCGTGCGATTTCAAACGACCAAGCGCCCTGCTCAACAGTCGCCACGCCATCTGCCGCGCCCCTTGCGCAAACCTGCCAGCATAACGCGCGCGGTGAGCTTGAGATCGCAAGGACGGCGCTTCGCAGCGCACAGCCAGAGGCGGTTTTGCGCTTCATCTCCGCGGCTTGCCTCTGCGCAGCCGGAACTTCACGCCCGCCAGATCGCGACCGGGTCAGGCGGCTGGCTTTTCGTTTGGTCGGGGAGGACGAATTCATCGCAAGTCTGGCCGGCGCCCGGGTTGAGGCCGCTCCAGGGGTGGTGCGTTTTCAACGTGAAGCTGGTGAAGCTGCGCGCGGCGGTCTGGCTCGGTTGAAGCTCATGGCGGGTGAAACCGCGGTCTGGGACGGTCGTTTTGAGATCACCACCCAGCACGACATTGAGGTCGGAGCGTTGGCCGGCGACACACAGCCCGCCGTCTTGGGCGCGGTTGAGGAAAATCAATGGGTCGAGAAGGCCTCGCTGGCCTATGCGCGCCTGTTGGCCGCGTGCGGATCGATCGATCGCGAGCCTGATTGAGGCCTCGTACGATCGGCCCCTTCGGTCCGGCGGCGCCCCGCAATCGGGGCAGAGCTCACGTCTACTCTAGCGGCGCGCCGTAGCCAGCACGTGTTCGACGCCCCGAACAATAGGGTCTGCGAAACGACGACCAAGCAGGCTGGCATGCCCAGCGCCGGCGACATGTTCGATATAACCGTTCTGCGACGCGAGCGCTGGAACTGACTGCACATCCTTGAGCGCCGTGACCGTGTACTCGGCTCCAGCCGTGATCACCGCGACAGGCATCGCCGGCGGGAACTCGCCGGCCCGGGCTTGATCAGACGTCTGACGCCATTGGCCGACCTCCTCGGCCGCCCATTGCGCATGCAAGGCCGATCCATGAATGCGACGCTTCTCAGCCGAAGCCTCCGGCGGCAATCCAATCCGATCGCCCGCCACCACAGCGACGGGCCGCATCATCCCATAGCGAGCCCCCTGGCTCACCCAGCCCAGTATTCGGCTGAAGACGAATACGCCCCGCTCGCCAATTGGAGAGGTGATGACATCTGGGGTCACCGCATCGACCATCACCACCCCCAGCACCTGATCTGGATGGGTAAGGGCATAGAGCCTCACCATCAGCCCTCCCATCGAATGGCCGGCCAGGACGATCGGTCCAGGCTCGCTTAATTCGCTCAAGAGCGCCGCGAGATCAGCGACGATCGCATTGCCGTCCCGCGGCTTTGGGCCAGGCTCAGAGTGCCCCAGCCCGGCGCGATCGTAGGCCAAGCTGGCGATCCCCCTGGCGGCGAGCCGTTCTTGCACCACGGCCCAGTCCGACGCGCAGCCAAATGCGCCGTGTTCCAGAACGACAGTCGGACGCGGACTGGGGTAGCCGGCTCGAACCACCCGCAGTCGACGGCCGCCAACGTCAACCATTTCGCCGCGTGGCGAGGGCTGGGTCGACTTTGGGACCCGGGCGAAGGACATGACGGCGATCCGCCCCTTCTAGCTCGTCCTGACGAACGGCTTTGGCCGTCGGTTGCCGCCCTGGCGGGCGAACATCCAGCCCGGATACTCGCTGGGCAGTTCCGAGACCTCATCGAGGCGTTTCATTTCATCGTCGCTCAAGATCAGGTCAACGGCGGCCAGATTGTCATCGAGCTGCTCAAGGGTCTTAGCTCCGATGATGATGCTCATCACCGATGACTTCTGAAGGATCCACGCCAACGCAACGCGCGCCACCGAGGCGGCGTGGACGTCTGCGATCTCGCGCATGACATCAATGCACTTCCAGGCGCGATCCTTATCCACCGGCGGAAAATCGAAGGTCGCGCGGCGAGACCCTTCCGGGTTATTCGATCCTGGGCCGAACTTCCCCGACAGGAGCCCTCCCGCAAGCGGCGACCAGACCATCAAGCCCAGCTGTTCAGACGTCAGCATGGGGATCAGGTCGCGCTCTAGGTCTCGACCTGCAATCGAATAGTAGGCCTGCAAAGTCTCGAAGCGCGCGTAACCCTTGGCTTCGCTCAACCCGAGCGCCTTGGCGATCTTCCACGCTGACCAGTTGGATACGCCGATATATCGAACGAGGCCTTGGCTCACCAGATCGTCCAACGCACGCAGCGTCTCGTCGATCGGGGTGATCACGTCGTTGCCGTGGATCTGATAGAGATCAATATGATCGATCTGCAGGCGCTCAAGGCTGGCGCGCACTGAATCCATGATGTGCCCGCGGCTGGCTCCGCGATCGTTGGGGCCTGGCCCCATTTCGCCAAACACCTTGGTCGCAATGACCACGTCCTTGCGCTGGGTTCCAAGGTTCTTCAGAGCCTGGCCGAGCAGCCTCTCCGACTCCCCGAACGAATAGACATCTGCGGTGTCGAAGAAGTTGACGCCTGCTTCGATGGCGCGGCCGACAATCTGATCTACATCCCCCTGCTGAAGGGCGCCGATGGTTTTCCAAAACCCCGCCGACTCAGAGCCGCCAAAGGTCATGGCGCCAAGGCAAATCTCGGAGACGAACAGGCCCGTGCGGCCGAGCTGGTTGTATTTCATGGCGCCTCTCAGGGTTCGCGGATGTTTGCACCATATGGTCAGCTGGACGCGACGCGTCGAGGTCAGCTGCGCGGCGGACCTGCAAAAAGCTGCGAAAGTCGACAGGCAGGCGAACGGGCGCCCGCTTCAGAGGCTCTTGAGGATGCCCTCGACCATCTTCTTGGCGTCCCCAAACAACATCATGGTGTTGTCCCGGAAGAAGAGTTCATTTTCGACGCCAGCGTAGCCGGACGACATTCCGCGCTTCACAAAAAGCACGGTGCGCGCCTTCTCCACATCGAGAATCGGCATGCCGTAGATCGGGCTGGCGGTGTCGGTCTTGGCGGCTGGGTTGGTGACGTCGTTCGCGCCAATGACGAACGCGACATCGGCGGTGGGAAATTCGGCGTTGATGTCTTCCAATTCGAAGACCTCGTCGTATGGGACATTGGCTTCGGCCAGAAGGACGTTCATGTGCCCTGGCATCCGCCCAGCTACCGGGTGGATGGCGTATTTGACTTCGACGCCCTCGGATTTCAGCTTGTCGGCCATTTCTCGCAAGGCGTGCTGGGCCTGACTTACCGCCATGCCGTATCCCGGGACAATGATGACCTTGCTCGCGTTCTTCATGATGAAAGCGGCGTCGTCCGCAGAGCCTTGCTTTACGGGTCGCGTTTCAACGCTTCCTGGGCTTGCGGCGGCGTCAGTCGCGCCAAAGCCCCCCAGTATGACCGAGATGAAACCCCGATTCATCGCCTTGCACATGATGTAGCTGAGGATCGCACCGGACGAGCCGACCAGGGCGCCGGTGATGATCAGGGTGGTGTTTTCTAGCGTAAAACCCAACGCCGCAGCCGCCCAGCCGGAATAGCTGTTCAGCATCGAAACCACGACCGGCATGTCGGCCCCGCCGATCGGGATGATCAGCGTGACGCCGACGATGAGGGCCAGGGCGAAGACACCCCAGAAGGCCCAGAGCGCCGCCCCGCCGCTCATCACCAGAACGACGATCAGGCCCAAGATGGCGAGACCGAGCAACAGGTTCAGGAGGTGGCGCGCCGGCAGCAGGATCGGCGCACCCGACATGTTCCCGTTCAGCTTGGCGAAGGCGATAACCGAGCCGGTGAAGGTGACCGCCCCGATCGCCAAGCCCAGCGACAGCTCGATCAGGGATTTCAACTGCACTGCGCCATCGCGACCCACGATCCCATAGGCGCTGGGCGTATGAATGGCGGCGACCGCAACCAGACAAGCGGCCATGCCGACCAGGCTATGGAACGCCGCCACCAATTGCGGCATGGCGGTCATCGCCACCCGGCGCGCTATAATCGCCCCGATGACCCCGCCGACCGACACTCCGGCGCCGATCAGCACCAATGTCAGCAGGTCAAGCCCCCCCTGGCTCCACAGCGTCGCAAGCGTGGCGCCCACCGCGATCGCCATGCCGATCATGCCGTTGCGATTGCCGGCTTGGCTGGTCGTTGGAGATGAGAGACCGCGAAGCGCCAGTATGAAGAGGACGCCCGAGACTAGATAAAGGATGGCGGCGAAGTTGGCGTTCACGTCGCGGCGTCCTTCTTCGGCGCCGGCGTCTTCTTTTTATACATCGCCAACATGCGCCTTACGACCAGGAACCCGCCAAAGATGTTGACCGATGCGAAGGTCGCCGCGACTGCGCCGGCGCCTTTGGAGATCATTATATTTGGCGTCATTGCGCCGGCGTGGGGAGCATGGGCGGCCGCCGCCAGCAGCGCGCCCACGATGATCACCGAGGAGATGGCGTTAGTCACGGCCATCAGGGGAGTATGCAGAGCTGGCGTCACGCTCCAGACCACATAGTAGCCAACGAAGATCGCCAGCACGAAAATCGCCAGGCGAAAGACGATCGGATCGACAACTTCCATCGGGTCAGCCCTTGAGGTTGGGATGGACGATGGCGCCGCCCTGCGTGACCAAGGCGGCCTTTAGGATCTCGTCCTCATAGTCTGGCGCAAGCGCCCCATCCTTCAGGAAGAGCGAGGCGAAAGCCATCAGGTTGCGGGCGTAGAGCGCCGAAGCATCGGCTGCGATGCGGCCCGGCAGGTTCGCAACGCCCAGGATCTTCACGCCGTTCTTGCTGAGCACAACCTGTCCCAGCTTCGCGCCCTCGACGTTCCCGCCCTGTTCGATCGCCAGATCCACGATGACTGACCCTGGCCGCATTGAAGCAACCTGGGCGGCGCTCACCAATCTTGGGGCGGGCCTTCCGGGGATCAGGGCCGTGGTGATCACCATGTCCTGTTTGGCGATGTGGCTCGAAACAAGCTCAGCCTGTTTGGCCTGATATTCTGGGCTCATTTCCTTGGCGTAGCCGCCGGCCGTTTGAGCGTTCTTGAATTCCTCATCCTCCACAGCCAAGAACTTGGCTCCGAGGCTCTCCACCTGCTCCTTGGTGGCCGGTCGCACGTCGGTCGCCGTCACCACAGCGCCAAGCCGGCGCGCCGTGGCGATGGCTTGGAGGCCTGCGACCCCCACCCCCATGATGAAGACCTTGGCGGCGGCGACAGTGCCCGCCGCCGTCATCATCATCGGCAGGACCCGGCCATAGGCCTCCGCGCCTTCGATCACGGCGCGATAGCCCGCAAGGTTGGCCTGCGAGGATAGGACGTCCATGACCTGGGCGCGCGTGATGCGCGGAACAAACTCCATCGCAAACGCCGTGGCCTTGGCCTTGGCGAGACCCGCCAGAAGAGCCTTGTCGACATAGGGGTTGAGCGTCGCCACGACGAGCGTGCCAGGCTTGATCGCTGCGATCTCCTCGGCCTCGGGCGCACGGACCTTGAAGAGGATGTCAGCTTTGCCGAGCGCGTCCTTAGCGGTCTTGGCCAGGGTCGCACCCGCCGCCTCATAATCGGGGTCGCGATATGAAGCCGCCTCGCCGGCTGCGGCCTCGATAATCACGGAGAAGCCAGAGGCGATTAACTTCTTGACGGTCTCAGGGACGGCTGCAACCCGGGTTTCACCAGCGCGGCGTTCTCTGGTGACGGCAATGACAGCCATGGCTCTGGACGCCCCTGAACGCGACTATGCAGACCTTAGGGGCGCCAGCCGCGCTCTGTCTAGCCGCTCGCCCAAGCGCCACCCTAGCGCCCTGGCGCCTTAAAGTCCGGAATGGAGACAGGCCTCGATGAACGGAGTTTTCCGCCGCCGCCTTCCGGCGTTGGTCGGTCACGGATTGAGGGGACATGGCAAGGCGAGCCCCAGGTTAACCCGCCTGCCTGAAGATGTTCCGGAGCTTGGAAGTCAGGCGGCTCGGCCTGGCGGGCTGGTCAGTGCTGGGCGCCGCCGCCACGAAGCAGAACAACGCCAAGTCCGAACACAACGCCCCCGGCGATCGCCCCTGACAGGAAACCCGCACCCGTGCAGAACCACATCACCAGGCTCAGCAGACTGGCTGCAATGATCAACGACCCCCACTTGGTGATGCCCATCACAAGCGCGAACGTCGCCACCTGTTCGTGGATATCCATCTCACCGCGGTGATAGTCGGAAGCCTTGCCGGCCATGGCTCTCTCTGTCCTCGAACGCAGCTGCGCCTCAGCGCGTGCTACACGAGACCGCGCCAGGGCTCAAGCGGGTGAAGGCGACCACGTCGCCAACAGGGCCCTTAACGCCGCCACAAGGGCCAGCGGTTGGTCGATCATGATGTGATGATGAGCGTCTGGGATCTCGAATTCGATCAGACTTGGCGGGAAGGGCGATGGCGCGCCGGCCTTGCGATGCTCGACAATTCGGCTCTTGGCCCCATAGATGTGCACCATCGGCGTTTTGACGTCCGCGGTTTGCGAGGGATCGCCGCTTAGCGCCATTTCGCGCACAAGCTTGGACCACATGTTGGGATCGAAGCGCCAGGTCCAGCCTTCGCCGCCGCCTTCCATGGGGACCTTCTTCAAAGATCGCCGCGCGATAAAATCTGCGATGTAGGGGTTGCCCGCCGGTTGCGGCGGCATGAGCCGAAAACGGGCGAGGGCCGCCTCCAGCGTCGGGTAGACGCGACTTGGGCGATCGAGGGTCGGGATGTTGCGCACAGCCTCCATTTGCGCCTGGCGGCGCGCCAGCTCCTCGGGAGGTGGTCCAAAGCCCGTATCCACCATCACCGCCGCGTGCATCTGTTCGGGGTTGCGGACGGCCGCAAAGAACACCTGTCCGCCGCCGAACGAGTGGCCGATGTAGATCGGCTTGCGCCCGCCTTCATATAGCCCTGTGGCCCGCGCCACAGCTTCAGCGTCTTTGGCGAAGTCGGTGAACGCGTAGCGCTCGCGCCAGTCCGAGGCGCCCATCCCGGCCAGCGACATCGACGCCACCCGGTGATCGTCGGCGAAGTACGGCGCAATGAAGCTCCACCAGTCAGCATGGGCGGAGTTGCCGTGCACGAAGAGCAGACCCGGCTTGCCGCGCTCGCCCCAGGTCAAGACTTCCAGGTTCGTGCCCAATGACTGAACGAAGCCGCGTTCCGGCTCGCGGGCGATTGCGTCCTTGAACCACTGCGGCGACGCTGGCGGCTCGCCGCGATATTCGGCGAGCGGAGCCTGCACCTCGGGAGGCAGCGTCGGCTCGGTGTGAACCGGACGGTCATCATAGGTCTCCGTCACGGACTTCACGTCTTCAGCCATCGCGTCCTCGAAACCGTCGGGCAGGCGTTTAGAAGAAGCCCGGCAATATGGGTCAGGTGACTAACAAGCGTTTGAAAAATGGCAAGGGCTTCGTCGGGCCGATAGAGTTGCGTGATGAGTCACGCATGAGGGGCGCTCCTATGTTGAGGCGGATTTTGTTTGGAACGGCTGCGGCCTTGCTTTCGATCGCGAGCGCCAGGGCCGCGCCGCAGATCCTTGCTCCGCCTGCTGCGCCAGGAGCCTCAGTCGTCCCTTACGTGAAGGTGAACGCCAAGGTCGTGGTTTTGCGCCACATTCGGGTGATCGACGGCGCCGGAGAAAAGGCCAAGCCTGACCAGACGCTTGTCATCGTCGATGGAAAGATCGCATCCGTAGGCGGCCCCGATTTGGCCTCGCCGCCTGGGGCGGCGGTGTTCGATCTGACCGGGCATACCGCCTTTCCAGGCCTCGTCGGCCTGCATGACCATATGTACTATATCGCCCGTCCGAATTTGGACGCCGCCGGTCATTCCGAAGCGCCGCTGATGGTGCCGCAGATGACCTTTTCATCGCCTCGTCTCTACCTGGCGGCCGGCGTCACCACGATGCGTACGACAGGGAGCGTGGAGCCCTATGTCGATCTTAACGTGAAGTCCCAGATCGACGCCGGACAAATGGCCGGACCGCACATGGACGTCACGGGTCCCTATTTGGAGGGCGCTGGTAGCGCCTTCATACAAATGCATCCCCTCAAGGACGCCGACGATGCGCGGCGCATGGTCGACTATTGGGCCGACCAAGGGGCGACATCTTTCAAGGCCTATATGAACATCACGCGCGCTGAACTGGGGGCAGCGATCCAGGAAGCTCACAAGCTTGGCCTCAAGCTTACGGGTCACTTGTGTTCAGTGACCTACCCTGAGGCGATCGACCTTGGGATCGATGACCTTGAGCATGGCTTCTTCGTGAACACCCAGCTCGATCCGGGAAAGCAACCGGATCGCTGTTCTCAGAGCACTGGAACGGCGACGCTGTTGGCCATGACGCCGGATAGTCCCGCGGCCGACGCCCTGATCAAGTCACTGATCGCACACCATGTGGCGGTGACATCGACTTTGCCGGTGTTCGAACAAAGGGTGCCGATGCACGCGCCGCTTAACCCAAAGGCGATGGCGGTCCTGACCAGCGAGGCCCGGGAGGCCTATCTCTACTCCCGCAATTTGGTGAACCAAGCGCCACGCGAACGCTATGCCGACGCCGCCAAGGCTTACCAGAACGACCTTGGCCTCGAACGGAAGTTCGTCGCGTCCGGCGGGCTTCTGCTGGCGGGACCCGATCCCACTGGCAATGGCGGCGTCATTCCAGGTTTCGGGGACCAGCGAGAAGTCGAGCTTTTGGTGGACGCTGGCTTCAAGCCTGAGGAAGCCATACGGATCGCAACGTTAAACGGCGCCACCTACCTGGGGCTGGCCGCTCACATCGGTTCGATAGCGGTCGGAAAGAACGCCGATCTGGTGGTTGTCAAAGGCGATCCATCGACGACCATAACCGATATCGAAAACGTCGAGATCGTCTTCAAGGACGGCGTCGGCTATGATGCTGCAAAGCTTCTGGATTCTGTCCGAGGCCGCTATGGCCAGTATTGAGAATTCAGCGGCGCGACCTAAGGCTTGGCTGCTGCGCTCGGCCCCTCCTTGCCGATGACGACGTCAGGCGAGACGACTGAACACTGGTCCAGGGTCGTCACCCGGATATTGAAGATATGGTTGGGATCTTTGCCTCCCCAGATCGAGTGCTTCAGTTCTGTCTTGCCTGAGTTGGCGCCCGTCACGAGGTAGAAGGTCTCTGCTCCATCGTGGCCAAGGACCCGGAACTTTTCGATGTTGCTCATCGGGAGCGCGAAGACCGCGCGCGTGCTCAGCGGCTCATCTCCGACAAGTTCAATTGCAATTTTTCCCTTGTCTCGCGTTATGACGACGCTGCGGTCGGGGTTGGCGAACGGCTGCCAGCCTGCGGCGTTTGTGAAGCGCTGACCCGGCCCCGCCCCGTCGCATTTCACAAGGATTTCGGGCGCGGCTCGGGCGCCGGCCCCAAGGAGCGTCGAAACGCAGATCACCAATCCCGCCAGCTTGCAGTTCATGTTCGCGCCCCCGCCTCGCATCATCGCAGCCGTCTATGAACCACCGCTCCCCACCAGCAACGCTGGCGGGAGCGAAAAACTGCGACCGAGCCTATTGATTACGAACATAAGAGCTACTGCGGCCCCTCGCCCACGATCTCCAAGATCACGGGTTCATCCTTGGCTCCGTCATAGTGGTACTGCTTGGCGAAGTGGGTGACGACCGTTCCGGCAGGAAGCGGCGTCGTCGTGTCAGGTGAAAAGCTCTCGCCGGTTCCGACCCACCAGGTCCCGCTGATCACGGTGATATGCCGATCGTTTGGATGGGTATGTGGTTGGCTCATATGATGCGGCAGCCACTTGACCAAAATGGCGTAGGGGCCCGGCTTAGCCGGGTCCCCCCAAAGGGCGTAGGTCTGAGACCCGAACCGATCGTCTCCCTTCCAGGGGATCTGGGCCATTGGCGTGAAAATCAGCGCGGCAGGGTCGGGCGCAGCGCCAGCCGACCCCGACAGCATGATGCAGGCCAAGACTGAAATCGCGAAAGCCTTCATCTTTGCCCCCTAGTTGGCCTTTTCTTCCTCGCCGTTGGCGGATTTGGCAGGCTCGTCCGGAGGAATTGTCGGAGGGCCGCCTAGACCTGCGCGCAGGTCCTTGTAGCTGAAGAGGGCGTTGTAAAGCATCCGGTATTCGCCAAAGTTCTGCCAGCGATAGATCGGGTTGGTCATGAACATGAGCACTTGGCCCTGCCCGACGGGCAAGTCCACGATGGCGGGGCGGTCTTTGACTTCGGATGCGCCCGCCATCAGCCCGCTGAGGACGGCCTTGTCGCCACCTGGAAATGTCATCAGGACGTTATTCTGTTCGCGGATTGGAAGCGACAGCATCGCTGTTGTCGCCCATCGAACCGACATGGCGGGCTCAGCGTAACCGTAGAAAATCGGGTTGGTGGGTTTCAACACCTTGGCGGTGACGATCGGACCTGGCGCATAAAACGCCTTGGATGTCCGGGTCACCTCCACGTCAGGCGCTATGCCGAACTCGGCGGGCACCGTACTGGATTCGCCCAAGGTGATGAGCACCCCGCCATCGCTGACAAACTTGCGAAGCTCCTCCAGTCCAGCCAGCCCCATGCCGCCACGGATATCCGGCGACGAGCCATAGGCGCCAAGGTTCGGCGATGTCGCCGTCTTGGTGTAGGGCAGCGCCTTTCCGGTCATCGGAATGTCGAAGACCACATTCTTGGCCGAGCGTCCCTGACTGGGCACGACAATCACGTCATAGCGGGCGCGAAGTCCGCCCTTTCTCACCTCGTCTTTGAAAATCAGATCATAGGGCGTCTCAAACTGATCGAACGCGTAGCGCACCCAGCCCACATTTTGCGTCGAACCCCAGGTCGAGTAGACCGCGACGCGCGGCAAGGCCGCTTCGTGGGACTTCACGCCAGGTTTCACTCTTAGGCCAATGGCTGTGAGCCCAAGCGGGATCACGGCGTCCTTCAGCTGCTGATAGTATTTCCCATCGACAATAAACGAGCCCGCCGGCACGGACTGGCCCTCGGATTTGAACGCCTCCTCGGCGATCTGAATTGGCGTCCCCTTCAGCCTGTAACGCAAGGTCGCAAGGTTGATCGAGCCATGGTCGATAACGGCATAGGCTGTCGCACCCGCCTGCGCCATCGCGCCTTGCGGCTTCAGCTGGTCGACCGGCGCCGTCGCCACGTCGAGCACCTTGAGATCGGCGCTCGGAACAACCTTTACATGCGCCATCATGCCCATGGTCCAGGCCGAGTCGTCGTAGGTCTTGAGCTTGTTGTCGGGAAAGGTCTGCTTCTCGAGCAGAATCTTGGCCAGCCGCCCGTAAGGCTGGTCAAGCTTGACGACAAATGAGCCGGCCGGGAACTTTCCCTCCTTGACCGTCATCGGCGCAGATGTCTGGCCGATCTCTATGCCTTGCATATGCAAGAGGTTGATGACGAGCGCTGCGCGGGTCATGTCCTCTTGGTCGCCCGGGATAATGAAGGCGTAGGGCGCGTCCTTGCGCCCCGCCTCAATGGCGTTGCGACTCTTTCGATAGAAATTCTCGACGATGATCTGGGGGTTCTGCGACACCGCCTGAAGTCCGGTCAGAACGCCGGTCTCCATATAGTTCGTGTTGTTGCGCATCGACCACTCGACGACCTTGTAGGGCGGATCGGGTCGAAACCAATCGCGGGTCGTCTGATCGTTTCCCGGTCCGTCCTCGCCGGGACCGCGGACGGGCTTGACGTGGCGAAGCTCCGTCGTCGCCCCGCCGTTGCCGAAGGTCTCGTACATCTTAAAGAGGCCGTTGTGGTTGGTCGACATGAAGCCAACGTAGCCAGGCGACCACTCGTCCACATAGCCATGCGTCCAGACGCCAGGCATGCCGTACTTGGTCAGCTGCGACATCTCGAAATTTGCGATCCAGGGCATCTCGCCAAACAGGATCGGATCGAGGTTGGGGTTCTGCGGAGCTTGGCCTGAGAACGTATAAAGAAACGGCACTGATTCATGCAGATCGTGCATGACCGGTGGACGCCATTTTAGGTAAAAATCCAATAAATTCCGTGCACTGTACCCGGTGTAGTTAATATCTCGGTTGTTATCGTGGAAGATGTATTTTCCCCAATAAGGCGCGCCTGGAACCGGGTTAAGGTCATCGGTGTCATCGATTTTATTTCGATAGTACCAGTCGGTGTAGCGGTCGCGCCCATCCGGATCGGTGGCCGGATTGATGCCCACGATCACGTTTTCACGGATCTGGTTCAGGAGGGGGCTTTCTTCAACGACCAGTCGATAGGCGAGCTCCAGCAACATTTCCGGCGGACCGGTTTCGGCGCTATGGAGCCCGCCCAAGACGACATACATGGGTTTGGTCTTAGCGATGATTTCGCGGGCTTGCGCCTCGCTCAGTCCGCGAGGATCGCTGAGCCTGCTCAGGTTCTGACGGTTCGTTTCGACGTCCTTGATATTCTGCGCCGACGAGATCAGGACGATCACGGTGGGACGCCCTTCCTCAGTCTTCCCCGTCTCAACGATCTTGACGCGGTCGGACTTGGCGGCGAGGGCGCGATAGTACTTCAACAGGTCGTCGTAGTGGTCGAGCACGCGTGGCGCGCCGATGTCGTGACCCAGGACATCACGCGGGCTCGGCGCCGTTGTAGAAAGCGGCAAGTGGTCGACCAGGGGACTCGAAAATTCCGGCTTCGTCGTCCACGCCCTCTGATGTTCAGCGAACGTCGGGTCCATCGCCTGCTGCGCAAGTCCAGCCGCCGGTGCGATCACCATCACCATCGCAGAAAGGGCTGCGAGCCCAGCTCGCGACAAACCCCTGCACACCATTGGACGCCTCCCCAGCTCGACTCTCCGATCCAGGACTAGCATGTCGATGAGAAGCTCGGCAGCATGCGCCGCGGGCAAGGAGAAAAAGAAATGCGCGCCAACCGACTGCGGGAAATCTGGGCGGCCAAAAGGCCCGCCATCGGCGGCTGGTGCTCGATCGCCGGAGCGTTCTCAGCTGAACTGATGGCCGCCATGGGTTGGGACGCGATTACGATTGACACCCAACACGGCATGATCGGCTATTCAGAGATGCTGGCCATGCTGCAGGCCATATCAACAACAGCCGCGGTTCCGCTGGTGCGGGTTTCCTGGAACCAGCCTGGCGAGATCATGCGGGCCTTGGATTCCGGCGCTTACGGCGTGATCTGTCCGATGATCAGCACCGCCGAGGAGTGCGCCGCCTTTGTGCAGGCTTGCCGTTATCCGCCGCAGGGTTTTCGCAGCTCAGGGCCGACGCGGGCGATGGTTTATGGCGGGGCCGACTACCATGCGAAAGCCAATGATGAGGTTCTCACCTTCGCCATGATTGAAACGGCTCAGGGGCTGGCCAATGTCGAGGCCATCGTGGCCACGCCGGGGCTTGACGCCGTCTATATCGGACCTTCTGACCTTTCACTCAGTCTGGGCGGGCCGCCCGGCCAGGATTCCGAAGCCTCAATCCTCCTGGCGGCCTTCGACACAGTTCTGGCCGCCTGCAAGGCTGCTGGCGTTCGGGCGGGCGTCCATACCAACAGCCTCGCCTATTCTCAAAAAATGGTCTCGCGCGGGTTCGACCTCGTCACGGTCGGCAGCGATGTGCGTTACCTGCGAAGCGGCGCACGCGAGCAGATCGACATGCGCACGTGGCTTGAGAGCCGCTAAAGGCGGTTGCGCGAGCGCCGCAGGAGCGCAATTGCATCATTCGACGGCATCGGCTTCGAAAGGCTGTCTCCGAGAGGTTGCGAAGCTGACGAGTTCGATGCTGGGCGTGGTGGGCGCGATCCAGCACGAACGCGACGTCGTCCATGTGGTCGCCTACAGCCTCATCGACCGACGAAGGTGAATGCGCCCTCCTGGAGGCACTTGAGAAGGCCTGTCACTTCGTACGGACAAGCTGAGGGCCGGCCAATTGCTGCAAGGCCTTCGCTGTGTAGTGTGCGGCGGTGAGCTGGGCGCTATTCATCGACGAGTCGGGGCAAGACCGCCGCCACTCCCCCTACGAGGTACTCGCTGGGCTGGCCGTTGAGGACCGGCAGATATGGCCGCTTATTCGCCAACTGTCGGACGCCCAGCAGCACTATTTTGGGATGCGCCTTTTCGAGGCCTATGGCCGCGAGGCCAAGGCGCAAAAGCTTCTGGACCGGAAAACGTTCAAACACGCGGCGCAGATGCCCGCGATTCCTCACCACGAGCGCACCGTGTTAGCTCGGGAGTTGTTGGAGAACGGCGAAAACGTCTCGCGCGCCCGCCTTACGGCTCTCGGGCAAGCTAAGATCGCCTATTGCGGCTTCGCCCTAGACTTGGCTCGCCGACACAACGCCAAGGTCTTCGGGACGAAAGTCCCCCTCACCGCGCCGCGCCCAAACGATGCAAACGCGCTTCGCAAGGATTACGCGTTCTTCTTTGAGCGGTTCTTCCATTTCCTAAATGCCGAGCCGGCCGACCCCATGGGGTATCTGATTTTCGACGAACGCGACCGTAGCGAGAGCCACATCTTGCTCGGGCAGGTCGGAAATTACTTCGTCCGAACTGCCAACGGACGCAGCCGCGCGCGCCTCATCATTCCAGAGCCGCTCTTTGTCCATAGCGACATGACGAGCCTTGTTCAGGTCGCCGATATCATTGCCTACGTCGTGAGTTGGGGGCTGCGTCTGCGCGGCATGACTGCGCCAGCGCGACAGGAACTCGGGAGTCTGGGAGAACAGGTCCGGCGATTAACGTTCAGGAGAGCCACGGACGGCGGCGACACAACCTGGGGGCTCTAGATCATCAACGATCTTCGCCCGGCGCAGAGACCGTAAAAGAAAAGGCAATGCACGTGTCGCCACGAACAAAGCCTCCAACTCCTAAATGTGGAGCAAAGCAGGCTTTGTCAACGTCGCTCGTGTCGCACGTCAAATGCAAACACCGGGCCCCGTTAGGCGGAGGGCGAGCGCGTTGCTAATAGCTTCCTCCCCCGTTCGACGATCCGATCGGCGTCAAAGTCTTTGACCCGACCGGCGGCGACATCGGCGAGTCCCCTGTCGATGTCAGCTTTAAGGGCTTCTAATTCATGGCGTTGAACGGCGCGTTTGGCCTTCCACTCGCGCAAAGCCTCACGGACGACCTCGCTGGTCGAGGCGTAGTCGCCACCGTCGACCGCGTTTTTGACGACGGCGGCCATCTCGGCCGGCATGGTGATGGTCATGCGTTCGATCGCGGACATAGCTCGACCTCCGAAACGGAAATCATATATTATCATACTTATGACGCGGACACCAGTTCGACTCCGGACCCTCCATATATGTGATAATGTCCTTCAAATCGGAATGCCTGGCGGGACCAGTCCGGAATCGGCATTTCGTCCTTCGCCTTGCCTGAATCTTCCGCGCCTTCTGCTTACGCGTGCGTGCCTTCACAGCTAGGTCTCTGCCGGCCTGGCAGGCATGGGCAGGTCCGGGGGCGCGTGCGTAGGCGCTGGGTTTGCAGGGAAGCCAACCAACGCAGGCCTTTCGTTGAACGGGATCACCATAAAGCCCGCATCGGGCCAGCGAAGGTCGCCATTTTTCCCGCGTTCGTTGAGCCGATAGATGCTCGCCACACGAACGGCTGCTTGCGCGAACGCGCTGCTCGAGGCGGCCGGACCGTAGACATGTGTCGCCACGCAACCTTCGAGCTTACCCGTTGTTCGGTTGGGGCTGCATTTGAGGAGCACGCTAGCCGTGATCCCAGCTTTCTTGGCGTCCGCAGGGTATTCGCGCGCCACATCGGCAGGCGTGGCGATCTTCGCGAAGGATGTGCCGCGATAGATCGTGCAGTTGTGCAATTCACGATTCGCATCAGGCTTGCACAGGATGCCCCCATTGGGGCCGGCGAGCTTTTGGGCCTCTTCGGGCTCAAGACCAGTGGCCCCGCCTGGCTGGGCGGCCCAGACCCCGCAGGCTCCAGTCAGGCTGAGCGCCACGACAGCCGCTAGGCCCACGGTGCGCAGGGCTGGCTCGGGCAAGGGGGCTTTGAGCATGGCGATCCTTTCCCTCAGCGGGTGGTCCGCAGCGGCCAGCCAATGGCAGCCAAGCGGCAGGGGCTGGGTGAAAAGCTGGGTCTTGAGCAGCAATTCGGCATAGGCGCGCCGTGCGGCTGGGAACCGCTCGATCACGGCAGCGTCGCAAGCCAGTTCCTGGTCAATGCGAAGAAGGCGCGTGCTCAAGTGTGCCAGAGGATTGAACCAGGCGACGCATTGGACGACGCAGGTCAGGGCGTTGACGCCCGCATCGCCGCCGCGCAGGTGGGCGGTCTCGTGAGCAAGGATCAACATCCGCTCGTCGTCACCATAGCGGGTCTCGAAGTCGGCCGGCGCTACGACCTTTGGCCTCAGCAGCCCGACGAGGGCGGGGCCGACGCCCGAGTGCTCAGCTCGGAAGAATTGCGGAACGTCGCTGCCAACCACGCGCTCCAATCTACCCAATGAGGCCACGAAGAGGGCCTGGCGCCAGGCCAGAAGGCTGGCCGCTGCGACCGCCCCAATCAGCCAAGCCATCAACAGCAAATTGGACATGCCGGGCCAAAAAGCCCTCGCCCGGATCGCCACGGGCGCTGTTTCGGCGACGAGCTGGTTCGCAGAAGCCACAGCGCTAAGCACGAGAGGCGTCATCGGCGTAGGAACCGCCGGATGCGGCAGTAGAATTGCCGCAGCCGCCAGTAGGGGCGCGGCCCAAAGCGTATATGCCGCCCGTGCGCCAAAGCGGCTCCTCACCGGCTTCCTGAGAAACAGCACCATCAGCACCGCCGCGCCCGCCGATAGGTTGGCTTTCAGGAGACCAATGAGGACCATTTCGATCATTTGTCGAAGTCCTCGATCAAGCGTTTCAGCTCAGCCACGTCCTCTGCAGTAAGCTTTTGGTTCTCTGAAAAGTGGCTGACCAGCGGGGCGAGGCGACCGTCGAACAGCCGGTCCAGCAGGCCCTGGCTCTCGGCCTCGACATAGTCTGCGCGATCCAGAACCGGCCTATAGAGGTAGCGACGTCCGTCGCGCTCGGCGGCGATGGCGCCCTTGTTTAGCAGGCGATTGATCAGGGTCTTGACCGTTGCTTCCGACCAGCCCTGGCCCGGGGCGACCTCCGAACCGATCTCATCGGCCGTCAGAGGAGCTCTTCCCCAAAGCGCGCCCATCACCACGCTCTCCGCCGTGCTAATTTTCATGTTTACACCCGTAATCGTTACCGACAGATTACAACAGTAATCGTCGAGGTCAACACTTGGCGAGCTCCTCATATTGGGACGGGCGCCTTGGCTTGTATCATCGGATTAGCGATCGAGCGGCGCGAGACTCCCCTACCCCCTTCCCTCGTGCTGCAAGCCGCGAGCGGCCGCTTTGACAGCCAGGGCGACAGCTTTCAGCGTCGGTTGCGCGATCGAATTGGCTTCCTGGTGGTAGCCACTTCCCTGGTGGCCGCCTCACACGCCATCGCCCAGAGCCAGGCCAGCCCGCCGGCGGCCGCGCCAGCTCAGGTCCAGGATCAGGGCAAGACTGTCGAAGGGGTAACCGTCATCGGCGCCTCGCAGAACGACTTCCGCAGCTCGATTGACCGTAAGAGCTACAGTGTGGCCAACGACCTAGCTGCCACGACCGGTTCAATCAGCGACGCGTTGAGGAACATTCCGTCGGTCGAAGTGGGCGTGACCGGCACGGTGTCCTTGCGGGGAGACACCAATGTCACGATCCTCGTGGACGGCAAGACGTCGGGCCTGTTTCGAGGCGCCGGCGCCGCTCAGGCGCTGCAATCCATGCCGGCGGATTCCATCGAGCGGATTGAAGTGATCACCAATCCTTCAGCCCAGTTCTCGCCTGAAGGCGCGGCGGGCATCATCAACCTGATCACCAAGAAGACCCGCAAGGCTGGCGCCTCTGGGTCGGTGCGGTTGAACATCGGCAACGACGGCAGGGTCAACGCCGGCCTCACTGGCGCCTATAACTCGAACAAGCTGACGCTGACCGCCGACCTCGGGGCCCGAACCGAGCCCAGCAACGCCACAGTGGCTGACGCGCGCACCTTGCTGGATGGCGATGGCCGCACACTTGGTTCGAGCACGACGCGCTACGACAACACGGCGAAGTTTAATCCGTGGAACGCCCATGGCGGCATTGACTATGACGCCACCAACGCCACGCGCCTGAGCGCCGAGGCCCATTACAACCGCGCCAGCTACAAAGGCGACAGCATCCAGCACTTCGATGGCCTTGATGCTGACGGCAATTCTTATCTGGCTTTTGGCGATCTCGTTCTGCAGTCACAGGACAGAACCAGCAGCGGGATCCAAGCCTCGGTAAGCCAAAAACTCGATGGCGACGATCATGTCTTAACGCTCAACGTCTCGCGCGAGGGCACTGATGAGACCCGCGACTTGGTAGAGTAGGGATGTGGCGCGGTGGCCGTAGGTCGTGCATGCATGTTGTGCCGCCCCTTTCGTCTGGCGGTGCCTTAGTGGCGCGACCGTAGCTCGGTTTCCACATCCCCCTCATCGAACCGGACATGCAGATCTCCCGCATCCGGCTCTCGGGCAAGAACTCACGCCTTCACCCACGACGGGCCACGGCCACGCTGGGTCAGACGCACGAGACCGAAGTGCCCGTAGAGGTGCGAGGGCGGATAAACCCCGTACCTATGTCCTCTGACCCTGTGTTTGGATCGTAGCCACCGGCGCAACCGCACCGCTGTGTAGTTGTCGAGCGCGCGATAGGCCTTAACGGATGAGCCGACATTGAAGTAGTTGGCCCAGCCGCCCAGCGCGCGGTTCAACTCGCCCACGAGCGTTGTGGTCTCTTGCCAGGTCCGCGCTCGGTCGGTCAGCGCATGGACCTTTTCGACCATGCGTTTGATGCTCTTCTTTGACGGTCGCAAGGCCAAGCGGGCCTTGCCAGTCGTCGGCGAGTACATCCGTCCGAACGTGAATCCCAAGAAGTCGAACTCGCCGTCCGGGACCGTGCAGATGCGTGTCTTCTCCTCGTTCACCGTCAGCTTCAGCTTGCCCATGATCTCGCGCAGGTGGTGCAGCGCCGTTTCGGCGTTGCCTCTCAGGCACAGGATCACAAGGTCGTCGGCATAGGTGACGAGCCGAGCGCCAAGGCTTTGCTCCAGGCCGAGCTTCTTCCACCCCAACACGAACCGGCGCATGTAAAGATTCGCCAGCAGTGGTGAGAGGGGTGAGCCCTGCGGGATGCCGCGCCGCTTATCCCTGGCTTCGGTCGTGCGTGTCCGCCGGCCTCGTTGATCGGTTTCTTCCACGGGGCAGTCCAGCCACATCTTGATCAGATGCAGCACGCGTCGATCAGAGATCCGGCGCGCCACCGACTTTAGGAGGTCGGCGTGTGGAATGCTCCCGAAGTAGTCCGCAAGGTCGGCGTCGACGACGTCCGGGTGGCCACGGAACAGCAGCTCCTCCACCTCCACGGCCGCCTGCTGGGCGTTGCGCCCAGCGCGGTAGGCGTAGATTTCTGGTGGGAGGTCGGTTTCGAAGATCGGCTCCAGCACCAGCATCGCTGCTGTCATGCAGACCCGATCCCGCACGGTTGAGATGCCCAGCGGCCGGAGTTTGCCGTTGGCCTTCGGTATGTACACGCGCCTGATCGGCTCCGGGCGGTAGGTCTCCTCCCTGAGCGCAAGCGCCAGTTCGCCGAGCCATCGCTCGGCCCCATACGCGTCGATGTCCGCGAAGTCCTGGCCGTCCACCCCCGGCGCGCCCTTGTTAGAGCGGCACTGGGCGTAGGCGTGCGCCAGAATGTCGTCGCGGCTGATCTTGTCGTAGAGGGCGTAGAAGCGATAACCGGCTTCCGTCTTCGCTTTCGCGCGTAACGCCATCTGCAGTTTCTGGACACGTTTTGGAGTTGCTAGGTTTCCCAATCTCCGGTCCCTCGCCACTTGTTGCGTTGATCTTGAACTGAGGCCCCTTCCCTCCACCGGCATTACCCGGCTTCAGCGGTACTACGGGCCTCTCCGCCACCCCAAGGCGCCCGGCCTGTCCCTCACGGGCGTCCGGTTGATCATCCCTGATCACGCAATGGGGCTTCCCGTGTTGCGTGCGCTTTCCTTGTGTACATGCTGCCGCCACTACCCCGGTGCAGCGGCTGGGCGTACGCGTCGCTCTTACTCGCCCATCCGTATCAGCCTTCCCCGGAAGGGTTGCCGGGTCGGCCCGCACATCGTCCTTTTCGAGGCTTGCTCGGCGTTCACTCACGTTGCGGCCTGCACACTCGCACGGTCACCGTATGTCGTGACCGCTATCCGAAGGCTTCAGACATTTCGTCTCCTCCATGCCTGCTCCGGTTGCTTCCGGCTGGAGCGGTTGCCGGGTGGGACTTGCACCCACTGGAAAGCGCCGCCTTGTTCACGGCGCACACCCTGCAGCAGACCTTCATCCTGCCGGTCGCGCCGAGCTTCTTTAACGGCCTGCGAAGCGACAACAATCTGACGCTGACCGAGGCTAAGGCCGACTACACGCGGCCGATGCCAGAGGAGTCCAAGCTGAAAGCTGGCTACGATCTGCGAATCGACCAGAACAGCTACGACTACATCGGCCTGAGGGGCATGAACGCGGCCGACGCCGCGCCGGACCCGACCCAGACCAACCTCTTTCTCTATAAACAGACGATCAACGCCGCCTACGTCACCTACGAACGCCCCTTCGGCGAATGGACGGTGCTGGGTGGGATTCGGTTGGAGGAAGTGCAGCTCGACCTGGATCAGGTGACTACGAACCTGATCCACGACACCAGCTACTTCCAAGCCTACCCGTCGCTGCACCTAGCCTACAAATTGACCGGTGAGACGCAGCTGACCCTCGGCTACTCCAAGCGGGTGCAGCGGCCGAACCCGCAGGACTTCAATCCCTTCCGGGTGGAAGGCAATCCACTGCAGTTCTCAGCGGGCAATCCAAACCTGCAACCGCAACTCACCAACTCCTTCGAGGCGGGTTACCAATACAAGGCCGGCGAGACGTTCTACCTGGCGACGCTTTACTATCGGCACAACGAGCATGGCGTGACCGACGTGTTCACCGACCTGGGCAACGAAGCCCTACTGGACACCAAGGAGAACCTCGCCAGCAGCCAGGCGGCGGGGCTTGAGCTGGTCGCCAATGGCCGGCTGGCCAAGACGCTGACCTATAGCGCGTCGATCAACATTTTCTGGGACGAGATCGACGCCGCCGGCCAGGGACTAAGCCAGTTGGTCAACGTCGCCGGCCGTCGACAGGCGTCCCTGGTGGGCGGACGGGCCACTTTGAACTGGCAGGCAGGCGCCAAGGACACCTTTCAGGTGGGCGCGCAGTCCTACGCCAAAAGCCTGACGCCACAGGGCTACATCAGCCCCACGCAGATCACTTTCCTTGGTTATCGGCACAAGTTCAGCGACAGCCTGTCGGCGGTGGTGACCGCCCAGGATCTGTCCCACACCTTGAGGCTCCATATTGTCACCGCGACGCCGAACTTGCGCGACGTCTCCACCAACCGGCCGGACGGCCAAGCGATCTTTGTCGGACTGGCTTGGAACTTCGGGGCGCCGAACAAGAGGTCGCGCGATCAAGGGTTCGACTTCGGCGCCTGATCGACCTGCTCCCAGTGGCGCGAGCATTTAATGTGTCGCACGACGAACTCCCCGTCGACTCGAGCGAGCGCAGGGTAGCCGAACTCAAAACGCGGCACCTCAGCGCCGTTTTTCGACCTATCGCTATCAAGATCGGCGAGCACTAGAACTTGCGTGGATGCGTTCAAATTCGTGACCATCGCCAGCGCGCCCGCAGGGCGTCTCAACGCCAGAGCGCCGCTAGTCGGACGCTTCAACTAATTCAGAACCTTTGATCGATTCACTGCCTTCGACACCCTGAGGTGACGGAGGCGAGGATGGCTGCGCGGGAAGTTGGGGTAAAGCGCTACGTGGTTCGGCTGAGCGC